>Ga0207747_1001534_pt1 | contig 15821 bp, 17 predicted proteins | sample HigsolmetaGSP11D_FD_184839 | JGI IMG/M metagenome (GOLD analysis project Ga0207747, IMG submission 184839) | High solid enriched microbial communities from the Joint BioEnergy Institute, USA - SP1-1-D (SPAdes) | ecosystem: Engineered > Bioreactor > SSF (Solid state fermentation) > Aerobic >...
AAAATACGAAATCGTGTGCCTATGGAAAAATGAGATTTTTTCTAGCTCCGCTCACAGAAAACCTTGCTGTTATGGGATTCTTGATTTTCTATATGCCCAAAAATGCCGATTTACTGTCGAACTCGGGAGATGAATTGTATAAGGAACTGAGTGGGAGATTTTATGAGTTGATGTATGGATATGAAAAACGCGGATATGCGGACTGGCTTAAGGGACGATCCTGCCTGATGGAGAAAACGCTGCACAAGGAATAAGGATTCAAATGCGATCATTTCCCTGTAAGCTGCTTCCAAACATGATATGATGACATTAGGTCATTTCCAAATATCCCCTCTGGATGGGAAGAAGGAGTGGTGCTATGGAGTATCATGTGTCGATGACAGGCGATGACCATGCGAAAGGAACCGCAGACCAACCTTTCCGCACCATATCGCGCGCGGCGTCACTTGCCGTGGCGGGCGATACGGTGATCGTTCATGCCGGCGTTTACAGGGAATGGGTCAATCCGGCTCATGGAGGAACAGAGGAGCATCGAATCGTCTATCGATCGGCAGGTGACGGGGAAGTCGTCATCACCGGAGCTGAGCGAATCGTCGACTGGAAGGAGGAGGGGGGCCATGTCTGGAGCACAGAGGTGCCCAACTCCCTGTTCCCGGTTCGCAATCCCTTCGAAGTGGAGCTGAGCGGAGTCTGGCTGTTCGACGGAGCATTCCCGGTTCATCTCGGGGAGGTCTATCTGAATGGCAAGTCCTTGTATGAATGCGATGGGGTGGACAAGGTGCGCAAGCCGGTCATTTGGCCCGATGCCAAGTATCCCGAGGATTCGCTGCTGACCTGGTATGCCGAGGTCGGTTCCACCACCACGAAGATATGGGCCAACTTTGGCGGCAAGGATCCCCGCACGGAGAATGTCGAGATCAGTGTGCGCCCCTATTGCTTCTGGCCTGATCAACCGGGACGCGGCTACATAACGGTAAGCGGATTCACCCTTCGTCAAGCGGCTCCCCAATGGGCGCCGCCAACGGACTACCAGGAAGGGCTGATCGGACCTCACTGGAGCAAGGGGTGGATCATCGAGAACAATATCATCAGCGAATCCAAAAGCGTGGGCATCAGCCTGGGCACGCCCATCGGAACCGGTCACGTCAAGGTGAAGGGCAGGCACACGAAAGGCGGCACCCAACGCGAACAGGAAGTCATCCTGCGGGCGCTGCATACCGGCGGCTGGCACAAGGATCTCGTAGGCAGCCATATCGTCCGGGGCAATGTGATCCATGACTGTGAGCAGGCCGGCATCGTGGGGCATATGGGCGCAGCTTTCAGCCAGATCGAACACAACCGCATCTACAATATCCACCACAAGCGCCTCCGGCATGGTGCCGAAGTGGCGGGAATCAAGCTGCATGCGGCCCTGGATACCCGGATCAGCAATAATATGATCTACAGCTGTTACCGTGGACTGTGGCTGGACTGGCAGGCGCAGGGGACGCGAGTTACTCGCAATATTTTCTATGATAATCTGTCCGAGGATTTCTTCGTGGAGGTTTGCCATGGCCCATACATGGTGGATCACAACCTGTTCCTCTCCCCGATGAACTTCAGGAACATGTCGCAGGGGGGAGCATTCGCCCACAACCTGTTCGCGGGCAGATTCGTGATCCGTTCCGAGCTTGCCCGCACGACGCCGTACCACTTCCCGCATGAGACCGCCATGGCAGGTTACTCCAATATCACCGGAGGCGATGATCGGTATTACAACAATATCTTCCTGGGGGATGGGGATGCGAACAGAGAGCCTGTGCCGATCACGTTCTTCGAGCATCTGCCGCTGAAACCCAGGGATCAGGTTGGAGAGGACGGCAAGACCATCATGGATGGCGTCCCGGATGATGCGATCTGCTATCTGCATCCTGTGGGGCTGGGAGGCTATGACCAGCATCCGAATGTGAAAGACAAGCAATGGTGGGAGTATACCAGAGAGGAGCTGGCTGAGCTCGGAGACGCTGCAAGACGGACCATCTTCACCGGCAATGCCCCTCTTCCGGTGGCTATGGGCGGGAATCTGTACCTGAACCGAGCGGTTCCGGGCCGCCATGAACCGGACGGGAAGATCCATGAGCAGAAGGGTATTCACGTGGAGACCCACCCTGCGGAGGGCAGGGTGCGCATCCGCATCGACGAGCCCGAACTGCTTCGTGGAGCCTCCCCCATGCTGGTCACCACCGATCTGCTCGGGAAGACCTATCACGCCGAGATGAGGTTCGAGCATCCGGACGGTATGCCTTATCGTTTGGACTCGGACTTCTTCGGGACCAGGAGACCTGATGCCGATGTTATGGCAGGTCCGTTCGAGTTAACCGGGAATGGTGCGGTGGAATTTGAGTTTTCATCTGACGAGGAGGATATTCTGCATGACTGATCAACAGATACGCCGTCTGACGGCGGAAGAAATCGACGAGAGCATCAAGCTGTCCAGCTTCGCCTTTCAATTCAGCCTCACCCCGGAAGTGCTGGAACTGCGCCGCAAGACGACGAAGCCGGAGCATGTCTGGGGATATTTCATCGAAGGGAGGCTGGCGGCCAAAGCCGCCGTCCTGCCGATGCGGATCTGGCTGAACGGCCGCAGCATACCGATGGGCGGGATCGCGGGCGTTGCCTCATGGCCGGAATACCGCAGACAGGGACTCGTCCGTCAGCTGCTGCTGCATGCCCTGAGCACGATGCGCGAAGAAGGGGTGAACGTATCGTTCCTGCACCCGTTCTCCATCCCGTTCTACCGCCAATTCGGGTGGGAGGTGACCGCGGACGCCGTCACGCTGGAGATTCCGATGGCGAACTGCGGAAGGTTAACGATGCAAGGAAGCATGCGTCGGGTCGAACGTCCCCTGGAAGAGCTGGAACTGCTGAGGCGCCTGTATGGCCGCTATGCCGCCAGGTTCAATACCATGCTCGACCGCGATCCGGCGTGGTGGGAACAGCGGGTGCTCACGCAAGAGCGTTTCTGCTATATTTACGAGGATGCATCGGGTGAGCCGATGGGATATATGCTGTTTACGGTGAGGGATCGATTGATGAACATCGCGGAGTGGGTATACCTGAACCGCGAAGCGCGGGAGGGGATGCTCAGCTTCATCGCCAATCACGATTCCATGGCGGACAAGGTGCAGTGGAAGTGCTCGGTCCACGATCGTCTGCCATTTCTTCTGAGAGATCCCCGGTTCACGCAAACTAGGAAGCCTCACGTCATGGGGCGAATCGTCGATGTCCGAGGATTCGTCGAGGGGTACGCGTTCCGCGCGGGAGATGGCTTGACTCGTCTCAAGCTGCGCATCGCTGACGAGGCCGCGTCCTGGAACGACGGCGAATTCCTGCTCACCATCGACGCCGAGGGCCGCGGGAAGCTGGAGCCGTTCACAGCTGATGCGGACGCTCCGGCGCTAGCGTGCCACATCCGTACATTGTCAGCGGTGCTCCTCGGCGATCATCGTCCCTTACCGCTGTACGAAGACGGCCTGTTCACCGGCGACGCGGCGGCTGCGGAAGCGCTCGAGGCGCGCCTCCCAACAACGCCGACGAATCTGATCGATTTCTTCTGAAGCAGAAGCGGGTTTCCGCGGCGATGCGGAAGCCCGCCTTTTCTTATGCTTCCATTCTGTCAGGTCAGGTCACCCCCCGCTGATCATCAACGCCTCCCTGGCATTGGCCAGGAACAACAGGACATACGCGATGCCGATCCCGATCTTGCTCTCCCGAGACAACCTGCTGACAGGTTCAAATGCCACTCCTCTGGAGAACAAGCTCTGCTATCGATACCGGGCGATCGAATGGGTGGATGCGGCCAACAGGGTATACGCCGCGATCTCGTAAGGACCGCTTCTGCTCAACACTTCGAAGGAGGGGGCCATCGGCTGTTCCATCGGTATGGAGAACGAGTTGGTGCCCAACAAAATGCCATAATGGACAAACCATAGCAAAGGGATAAGGTATCCCAACGGAATCTTGTCCCTGATGATCGACAGATTGGCCGCGATGATGATGAGCGAGGCCAGCAGATTGATCCCGAATATTCTCAACAACTCAACAGCGAATGGAGCGCTCTGATCGCCTGCCAGTCTGGCGGCGGCGCTTTGCCCCCTCAGCCATCCTTCAGGCAAATCATAATAACCGAAGGTCCAGGAGATCAGGAAGAGGATCACCCCGATCAAGTACAGGGACAGAAAGCGGAATAACAGCTTCCGATGCATCAAGAGATTGAACAATTCCGGTTCACTCCTTCAACCATTTCCCGGGTACGCTCCATGCGTGGTGGCTTGGTACCACTCGGCCGCCTTGATCAGGCCTTCAGCGAGGGTCGTGTTCGGCTTCCAGCCGATCGATCTGAGCTTGTCTCCGTTATATTGCACCTCGATGGTCAGCATGTCGATCGTTCCGGGATGTATGGCGGGAGACAACCCACTTGCTCTGGCCACGGCGAGGTTGGCGTAGGCAAAGGCTTTGGCTGCCCATTGGGGAATGCTGCGTGGGGATGGTGCACCCAGGGCAAGGGCATAACCGGTGACAAAATCCCGCAATGTCGATTGTTCTCCCACCACATTGAAGACTTCTCCGCATGCCCTCGGCTCTTCGAGTACCAACGAGATCGCGCTGATCAGGTCCTCGATATAGACGGAGGCGAATGCGCCGCGTCCGCCGTTGATCAGGGGAAACCTTCGGGACAGCAGCATATCCCCGAGATCCCTGGTCCACAGCCTGCTCCCCGGTCCATACACCGAAGGAATCCTCAGGATGGTCACGGGCACATGGGAGCGATTGAACGCAAGGCACAGATGCTCCGCCTCGATCTTCGTATCGCAGTATGCGTCATTCGATGGCACGAGCGGCGAGGATTCATCAACGACTCCTTGGGTATGCAGCCCGTAAACCGCACACGTGCTCAGGAAGACGACATGCTTCAACTGATGGTCGCGGGCGGCCTCCAGCACATGCCGCGTGCCTTCCACGTTGACGCGGCGCGCCTCTTCGAAGTTGATATTGTTAGGATAGACGACACAGTGGACCACCTTGCCAGCGCCGGCCACCGCCCGGGCAACGGCGTCCCGGTCCGTTATATCTCCTGTGACGATCGTAACCGCGGATGACGAGGTGAACTCACGCGGCAGCCTCTCTTTGCTCCGGACGAACAGGATCAGCTCCCGACCCGTCTGTAACAAGTGCCTGGCCAATGAGGACCCGATAAATCCGGCGGCGCCTGTAATCAAGATTTTCTCCATACCTCATGCCTCCACCAGTTTCCTGACCATCCGGTCGAAGCCTTGTTGGAATGATTCTCCGGCGAATGCTTCCGGGTCAAGCTGATATTGAATGAGCAGGCCATCAAATAGCGCCATCAACATCGATGCCTTCAGCATCACGTCTTGACCCGAAGTCTGGTAACCGGCGTGATCGGACTTGTCCAGGATCAATTCGGCCAGCTTCTGTCTCCATGACTGATAATGCTCCTTCAGGAAAGACGCGATCCCATGCCCGCGCACAGCCAACAACCACAGCTCGAAGAACAGCCTGGGGTCTCCGGAATTCGCCCGCAGGTTCTCGAACATATGACTGCTCTCGATACTTTGATGCTGCAAATGTTCCAACTGCTGCTGGGCAACGGTTTGGACAAGGTCGGCTACCATCTGGTCCTTGGATGACCAGTGGTTATAGAAAGCGCCCTGGGAGTATCCCGCCTCTCTCACAATGTCCTCGATCGTCCCTCCGGCATAACCTTTCTCTGACAGAACCTTCTGCGCTGCCTCAAGCAGCCGCTGATAGCTCTCCGCTTTCCGCTCACGTTGAGTCCGGCGAGGTACTGGCATAAAGATAAACCTCCCCATTTAGTTACATAGTGACTATTCACTATGTATTATATACAAATGGCTTGCCGGCAGTTTGGTCGAAGAAGATCTCGGACTGACCGGATGCATTCCTCAGCAGATTCAGGAGTTCATGCTCCAGTTCCGCATGCCGTTCTCCGAACGAGTGGATATCAAAACTGATCACATCGATCATCACTTCCGGTGGAGGCTCTGATACGATGATGACCGTTTGGCCGTACACCACTTCAGTGGTGAGATTCACCTGAACGGTGGTTTCTTCAGTAAAGCTCTCAGCGGCGATCGTCTCTTTTTTGGCGATTTTCATTACAGCATCCGGAGGCCAATGAACCTTGCGATAGTCCGACGAAAAATCTGATATCAAATAAAGGAAGACCCCGACTGCAACAATCACCATGATAGACAAGTACCATTTCATGCTGGATGGTCGAGTGAAAGGACGATTCATGGATCCCACCCCGGTTTCGTTCATTCACCAGAATAGACGGTGGGAAGGACTGTTGGTTATGATAATCATTAAATCATTAACCAAGCAATTGGCATACGGTTTGGAAGCGAATTGGGAAGGTTTTGGATCGTCATGCGTATTCGACAGTAGAGGTGTCGGCAGTGTTGTCATATTGACAGCAAAGCGATGTCGTGTTACCTTAAATACAAGTTAATAGGTAAGAATACTCTAATATTTGGTGAGGTGGTACGATGAAGGAAATACCGCTTCCGCTGATCAAGTCCAACCAGGCAGGCATCGTGCTTTTCATACTGGCTGGTTTTCTTCTTCAGCAGCCCATCCTGATCTACATTCTGTTTGCCGTTCAGCTCATCGGGCTGGTGTTTGGAGCGAATGCGAATCTGTTTATCCGGTTGGCCAGGCTCATATTCCCGAAGCAACGGCTTCGTGACAGTGAGCAGCAAGCCGTGGAACTGGCCAGGTTTAATCAATCCATCGCCGTCACTCTGCTGGCTGCCGCTTCTCTGGCCCTGATCCTGGGTTGGACTGTGGCCGCATATATCTTTGCGGGCATGGTGGCATTGGCTGCGGCGGTTGCGATCGCAGGCTATTGCATCGGATGCACGCTGTATTTTCAGTACAAGAGATGGAAGCAGGTTCGTTTTCGCACGTAGCGACGGCACCGGGATGGCCGACCTGTAATCATGGACATAGCGTAATTGACCGCCTTCTTGATGGAGAGCGGTCTTTTGGCGTTTGGGGGCTGCATTCGGTTCACTGCATGTCATGACGTGCCCCACAAACTCATGATGCTGCAGATACTGCTCTCCCTGGGACTGCTTCTCCGGCTGGGAGGGCAGCTTCACAAACCCATGCACGGACATACGCGGATAGGGGAAACATCGCCAATGGGAGGAGGTCGAAGAGAAGAAGGGGGGCGCCTTTCATGACCTCTTCCTGGCCGATGATGAGCCAGCGGAGAAGATGAAGAACATCGGAAGGGCGACTGGACTGTCTGCCAGAGCTTGACCTGGTCAGCTCCAGCTCCCGAATATTCGGATGGGGACTGAAACAACCAATAGCGGAAGTCCATATGTCGTTATTTTGAGAAAAAGCCCGATATTCGAAAAATAGCGGAAGTCCAATTGTCCTTGTTTCAAATGACTGTACGAAATTTCGTACAAAACTCATGTCATTTGCCGGCGATGTGTCAGCATCCTTGAAACGACCAGCCAAACGACGAGCCGTTAACGGTATGATAGCTTCAAATCCTGATTGAGACAGGGCGAATAACCGTATTGGTTGTTCGTCCTTTCAACATATTACGGACAGGATCGGATGCGAATGAAAGGCGCTTTAAGGTTTTTTTAAGGCCATATTATGTATGATGATTGCAGAAAATGTCGAAACAGGGAGGATGTGAAGTTTGGGTATGAGGTCTTTCTTTCGCTCAAGGAAAACGAACGCATTCACTGCGGGCACCAGAATCACCGGCAACATTCATTCCGAACATCATCTGACCATATCGGGCACACTCGTGGGCGATCTGAGTGCGGAAGGCGATGTGGTGATTGAGAAAACGGCGGAGATCAAGGGAGATGTAACAGGAGAGAACGTCTGGATCGCCGGGAAAGTGACAGGCGATATCGCAGCCAGGAAACATCTGCATATCGCTGCGACCAGCTCTATTGAAGGAGACATCTCGTACCAGACGCTGAGAATTGAAGATGGCGCCTATATCTCCGGGAAGATGGCCCATGCGGAGCATGTCCCAACGGAAGCCAGGGCGGCGGGGCCCAGGGAAGAGTTGGGTGCAGCCTTGCAGAGTCCTTATACGGTGCAGCAACCGAAGATGGAACCGGCATTACCGATACGCAACAAGCGTGTCATGATTCAATAGGAGGGTGATGGTTATGACAGTGGTATTAGCGATCGACCATGGGAACGGACATGTCAAGGCGTGCTCCAGCGACAAATTTATCCTGCTGCCTTCATGTTATTCGAGGCCGGAGGAGTTCGGAGTGGACATGATCCTCCCCAAGAAGGACCTGCAAGTCTTCGAATTCAAGTCCACCTCGTATCCGGGAGAAACGTACTACTGGGGAAGGGATGTCAACAAAGCCGGCAAGCTGATCGCCACTTACGGCGGGGAAGGAAGGTATATCTCCAAGCCGTATCGGTTGTTGTCACAGTTCACGATGGCGCTGCTCTTGCCGGATGAGGAGATGAACTGCGACGATGTACTGATCGTCACGGGATGTCCAAGCGTCAATACCGGAACGGAGCTTGAGGCGGATATCCAGCAGGTGTTCTGCGGGCGGCATGTGGTCAGCGTGAATGGGCAGACGAAGATCGTGAACGTCAAGCAGGTGAAGATCCTGCCCCAGCCGCTCGGCACGATCTTCAGCCTGTACTTCAACGACGACGGCCGGGTGGTCAATCGGCAGCTGGAAGACAGCTACGTGGGCATCATCGATATCGGCAGCGGCACGACGGATCTGGACGGCGTGAAGGCGTTGAAGCGGCAGTGGGATGATACGGCGACCATTCAGTTGGGGATGTTCGATGCGTACAAGAAAATCGCCAACTATATCAATCGGGTCAATCCGAATGCGAATGCGACTCCTCAGATGGTGGAACAGCATCTGCTCCATCCGGAAATCGATATCAACACGTATAAGGTCAACAACCGTTCGAAGCCGGTGGACATTACCAATTGCCGGACGGAAGTTTTCCGCAAACTGTCGGAGGATATTCTGAATTATATTCAGCAAATGTGGGCCAACCGCTCGAAGTTCGATGCGATCTACCTGACGGGAGGCGGAGCCAAGCCGTTGGCCAAGTATTTCATGGAATGGGAGAAGGATATCCAGATCCTCGACGACAGCCAGCAATCGAATGTATTGGGATTCTACCGCTTCGGGTTAAACCTGCTGGGTTAATGAACGGATCTCACTCCCGAAGCGAGAGCAACAGCCGAAGACTGCCTCTTAAGGTCTGTGACCTTGGGGGCAGTCTTTTTGTATGTGTGGTACACCGTCGTGAAAGATTTCCAAGGTCTATGCATTTGGCATACGAAAAATGAATCACAAAAAGGTTGATTTTTTGAACGAAGTATAATATGATTACTAACGTCAAACCAAAGTAAACTTATCGGAATAACTATAAAAAGGTGTGAGCCGTGGATGGTTGCGCAGCTGAAGGACTCGTCTCCCATCATTCAGGTGCGGGAGGTCGACAAAAGTTTCGTCAACCAGGGGAAGAAGGAAAAAATTCTCGATCAGGTGTCTTTCGATATCCGCAGGGGAGAGATTATCGCGCTGCTGGGACATAGCGGATGCGGCAAAAGCACGCTCTTGAACATGATCTGCGGGTTCCAGAGGCCTGATGCGGGCAGCATCCTCCTGGACGGAGAGCCCGTGCTGAAGCCGAACCGCCGATGCGTCATGCTGTTTCAGAACTACGGATTGCTGCCATGGCGCACGGTCCTGAAAAACGTCGAATTCGCCCTGGAGGGCACCGCAGCTTCGTCTGAGGAGCGGAGAGAGCTGGCGCTGAGGTATCTGCGGATGGTGGACCTGGAGGACAAGGCCGGGCTGTTTCCCCGTCAGCTGTCCGGCGGCATGCAGCAGCGGGTGGCGATCGCCCGGGCGCTGGCCTCGCAACCGGAGCTCATCCTGATGGACGAACCGTTCGCCGCGCTGGATACGTTCAAACGGTATGCGCTGCAGGATGAGATCCTGCGCATCCAGAAACAGGAGAACATGACCGTCCTGCTCGTCACGCACGACATCGATGAGGCGATCTACCTGTCCGACCGCATCCTGCTGATGAGCTCGGGTCCCGGCCGCATCAGCAAGGAGCTGACCATACATACTTCCAAGCCGCGGGATCGGAGCCACGGGGACTTCCAATACTATCGGAAGCTGATCTTCGAGCATTTCTACTTCCGCAGGGAAGAGCCTGCCACCTATTTCGAGATATGAGATTTGAAGAATCGGGCTGTGCCGCATACATGGTACGGCCTGACAGCGAGGAGGAGTTCCATATGCAAGACAAGAAGCTGGCCAGAAGATTATCGTTGATGATCCTGATCCTGATGGTGACCGCGGTGTCCGCTGCCTGCGGGAATGGCCAATCATCAGCCGCCTCGGCGGAGAAACGAACGGTGAAGATCGGATACTTGCCGATCACCCACGCCCTTCCGCTCTATGTCGAGGATGATCTTGAAGCGCAAGGCTTCGACAAGTTTACTCTGGAGCTGGTCAAGTTCGGTTCCTGGCCGGATCTGATCGATGCGCTCAATGCCGGTCGGATCGACGGCGCGTCCATGCTGGTGACCCTGGCGATGAAGGCGAATGAGCAGGGCAGCCCGGTGAAGGCGGTCGCGCTGGGCCATCGGGATGGCAATGTGCTGATCGTATCCAAGGAGATCAACGAAACGAAGGATCTGAAGGGCAAAAATTTCGCCATACCGCACAAGTTCTCCACGCACCATATCCTGCTGTACGAGATGCTGAAGAAAGACGGGCTCAAGTATGAGGACGTGAATGTCGTGGAGCTTCCTCCGGCCGAGATGCCGGCGGCGCTGTCGGAAGGACGGATATCCGGCTATGTGGTGGCGGAGCCGTTCGGAGCGATCGCCGTGACGATGGATAAGGGGAAGGTGCTGTACCAGTCGGAGGAGATCTGGCTGGATTCGGTCGATTGCGCGCTGGTGCTGCGCAGCGAATTCATCGAGAAGGAACGGGAGATCGCGCAAGCCTTTGTTAACGAGTACGTCAGGGCGGGAGAGCTGGCCGAGGCCAAGGACGACTACATCAAGGAGGTCTCCGGCAAATACATGAACGTCGATGAGAAGGTGCTGGACCTGTCGCTGGAGTGGATCTCCTATGACAACCTGCGGCTCAATGAAGAGGCCTATGACAAGCTGGTCCACTATATGATCGAGATGGGCCTTTCCGAGAATCCGCCGACTTATGAAGAGTTTGTCGACAATTCACTGATTGATAAAGCGAAGTGATCCTGTGAACAGTTTGCGCAAGATTGGCAATGTATGCCTGGGGATGCTGATCCTGCTGGCCATATGGCAGCTCGTCGTGCTGGCGGGCGGATTCAACGAGTCGTTGCTCCCTCCGCCCCGCAAGGTGTTCGAATCACTGGTGAAGCTGACGGCGGACGGCACCCTGTTGACCCATATTGCGATCAGTCTGTATCGATTTGCCTGCGGATATTTCTCCGCCTGCATCATCGCGGTCGTGCTGGGACTCATCCTGGGACGGATGAAGCGGCTGTGGGCCGTGATCGATCCGATCGTTCAGCTGCTCCGTCCCGTGGCGCCGATCGCCTGGTCTCCGTTTATCATCCTGTGGTTTAATCTGGGCAATGCTTCCGCCATCGTCATCATCTTCATCGCCGCGTTCTATCCGGTGCTGCTGTCGACGGTATCCGCCGTGCGCAAGGTCGATCCGTTCTACCTGAGGGTGGCCGAGAACTTTGAGATCGGGGGAGCAAGTCTGCTGGTCAAGGTCATATTGCCGGCAGCATTCCCGTATATCACCAATGGGCTTCATATCGCCCTCGGCACCTCCTGGATCTTCCTGGTATCCGGCGAGATGATCGGTGCCCAGTCGGGCCTGGGGTATCTGATCGTCGACGGCCGCAACCTGCTCAGGCTTGACTATGTGCTGGTCGGGATCATCGTCATCGGCGCGATCGGCATGCTGCTGGACAGGTTGATCCACCTGTTCGAACGCTGGGTGGAGAAGAAATGGGGACATGAATGAAGCCGGAAGCTTCCTCACACTTCCGCGACCTTCAGATCGGTCGTGTTGGTCTGGCAATGCGGGCAATAGTAGGCCATCCGCACCTCGTGACCGCATTCGGCGTGGATCAGCTTCTTGTAGCACTTGGGAAGATGAAGCCGTCCCCATTGGATCAGCGCGTTGAAGACGTGCTCGAGATCCCGGCCGCTCTCGGTCAGCGTGTATTCATACCGCGGAGGGTGGTCCGAGTACAACTGCGACGTGATCAGGCCGGTCTCCTCGAGATATTTCAACCGGTCGGACAGAAGATTGGAAGAGATGCCGTCGAGCGCCTTCTTGATCTCATTGAAGGTGGTATGGCCGACGAATATTTCATGGGCGATCAGGAGCGTCCAGCGATCGCCGATAATGTTGAGCGATTGGGCGATATTGCATGGCAGTGAGTAGGTAGCCTTCATGTCGTAACCTCCAAACCAGTATAGGCCTATCATAACACATTCTTGCGTTAAACATACCAAGTTGATTTTTTGAACTTACTATCATAAAATTACCTAGGGGATCAAACCCTGAACATTTCAGGAAAAGGGGAGATTTACGGTGGCGTTGTTTCTGGTAGAATCGGTTCTGAATGGTTCGATCAAGAGCAAGGAGGCCTTCACCGCCAAGACGAATGAGCTGCAAGCGGCTCTCGGCGCCAAAAATGCCAGCCTCATCGAAGTACAGGTGTCCAAGGACTTTACGAGAGCCTTCTTCATCGTGGAAGGAGAGAATCGGGGACTGGTCAATGAGAGCCTGCGCGAACAGGGCATTCCGGTGACGCTGATCAAGCCGGTGCGCCTGGTCGGTCAGGATCTGGAGACGGTCAAGCAGCAGGCGGGCAAGGTGAACTACCTGGTGGAGTGGAATCTGCCGGAGAACCTGACCATGGAGGCTTATCTGGATCGGAAGAAAACGAACTCCGTCCATTACGCCGAAGTGCCGGAAGTATCCTTTGCCAGAACCTATGTATGCGAAGACATGACCAAATGCCTGTGCTTCTATGACGCTCCGGACGAGGAAGCGGTCAAGAGAGCGCGTCAGGCGGTCAAGGCTCCGATCGATACGATCACGGAAATTGCGACAAACTGACTGATTCTGCAATGGTATGGGGGAGAAGGCGGTGTCTATGGTGTTCGGTGCACCTCAGTCCGGTCAGCTGGATGATCTGATCAAGGCCTATTTGCGACCTTATGTCAAAAAGATCGATGCCGAGGCTTATTATGCGAAGGATTATCTGCTCGCTCTCGGCAGGAACGGATGGTTGAGCGGCGTTCACAAGTCACAGGTGGAGCTGCAGCTGGGCGGAGCGAGGCTCGTCGAGGAAACGGCCAGAACCTGTATGACCACCGCCTTCAATCTGTGGTGCCATCTCGCTTCCATGACCTATCTGCGGATGACGGACAACGGGTATCTGCGCGAGGAAGTGCTGCCGCTGCTGGAGGGCGGACATTGCCTCGGCGCAACCGGACTGTCGAATCCGATGAAATATTACTCCGGTCTGGAGAAGCTGCATCTGAAGGCGGCCCGCACGGACGGAGGCTATCTGATCACCGGACAGCTGGGCGCCGTATCGAATCTTTGTGAAGATCACTGGTTCGGGATCATCGCACAGGCGGAGGACGATCAGCGGATCATGGCGTTTGTGCCGTGCAATGCCGACGGCCTCGAACTGATCCCCAAGGCGGAGTTTCTGGGGCTGAACGGGAGTGCCACCTACTCCTGCCGGTTTGACGGGGTCTTCATTCCTGACCGGATGATCATCGCCTCGGATGCCGATCGATTCGTGCCGCGCATCAGGCCTTATTTCGTCCTGTATCAGGTTCCGCTCGCCCTGGGCGTCATCGGCGAATCGATCCGCGGCATCGAGTATGCCCGCAACAGACAGTTCGGCTGCAACGCTTATCTGCGCGTCCAGGCGGATGAGCTGGAGCAGGAGTTCAGGGAGCTTCGCGAGCGGTTCTATCAGCTGGCGGGTTCTCCTGATCTGGCGGATCGGGTGAAGGAGCTGCTGCGGGTCAGGCTGGACGCTGCCTACCTGGCGCTGAAGGCGGTCCAGGCCTGTATGCTGCATCAGGGTGGAGCCGCGTATCTCAGGTACAGCGATGCTTCGCGGAGACTGAGAGAGGCGTACTTCTTCGCCAATCTGACCCCGACGGTCAAGCACCTGGAGAAGCTGCTGAGCACATGAGAGAGATCATGGACTGGCGTACACTCGGGATAGCCCTGCCCCGCAGGGAAATCACGGGTGTTTTATTTTTGGCTGTGTTTCAATCGGTTGTTGCTGATGACACGGATGACCTGACGCTAACGGAACGTGGGATCCTGTCGGCCCTTCGGCGTCTGAACCCGATGTGATATCATGGAAGAGATAGAAGGAGGATGATAGGAATGAAGATCGGATTTGTTGGCACGGGGGTCATGGGAAGAAGCATGGCGCGCAACCTGATGGCCGCGGGCCATGAGTTGCATGTGTATAATCGGACGAAGGCAAGGGCGGAGGGACTGATCGCCCAGGGCGCGATCTGGCACGACAGCCCGGGAGAGCTGGCGCGGTATGTCGAGGTGGTCATCACCATGGTGGGATATCCGCACGACGTGGAGGAAGTCTACCTAGGCGAGAACGGGATCATCGCCAGTGCCAGACCGGGAACGTATCTGATCGACATGACCACCTCCAGCCCAAGGCTTGCCGAGCGGATCGAGCGGGAAGCGGCCGCGAAGGGATGCCATGCGCTGGATGCGCCGGTATCGGGTGGCGACATCGGGGCGCGGGAGGCGAGACTGTCGATCATGGTCGGCGGCGACCGGGCGGCATTTGACGCGATGCTGCCGATCTTCAGGGCGATGGGCAACAACATCGTGCACCAGGGTCCAGCCGGTGCGGGGCAGAATACCAAGATGTGCAATCAGATCGCGATCGCTTCCAACATGGTGGGCGTGTGCGAGGCGCTCGGCTATGCGATGAAGGCGGGGCTGGACCCGCAGCAGGTCATGAGAAGCATCGAGACCGGGGCGGCAGGAAGCTGGTCGCTCAGCAACCTGGGACCGCGGATGCTGGCGGGCAATTTCGAGCCGGGATTCTATGTCAAGCACTTCATCAAGGATCTGGGCATCGCGCTGCAGTCCGCGGAGGAGATGGGCTTCGACATGCCAGGCGTCCGGCTCGCCAGATCGCTGTATGAGAAGCTGGCTTCCCTGGGCGAACAGGACAGCGGCACACAGGCGCTGTTTAAGCTGTACAGCTGAGGGGGCTGAGCGCGCAGGGCAATGCCTTGTGAGGAAGGTAGATACGGAAACGCAACGAGGGGTGTTTTGCCTCTCGTATTGCCGGCCTGCTGCGCTTGTATGAATAATCGTACAAAACGAAGCAGTCGCCGCTGAAATCGGCTCGTTTTGTCACTAGCCTTGCATCCAATGTGACACAGCTTATAATTGTTTGCTAATTATGGTTGTAAAGACTTCTTGGATTAAATTTTTCCATTTCGACTTTTCCGCCAATGGGCTAAAAGGGTAACAGGACGTGAAGTGTAGTCATGTTACCAAATTTAGGATGGAATCTTCGGTTACTTTAGCACCATCTTGACACTCTTAAGCTTCAACGGATGTTTTCGCGGTCTACCCGGCCTGCCCTTTTTTCGTCGGCCTTTGGATGGCCGGGACGGCGGTCGAAACAACGCTTGTCTGAACTCTTCCCAA
>Ga0207747_1001538_pt1 | contig 15806 bp, 15 predicted proteins | sample HigsolmetaGSP11D_FD_184839 | JGI IMG/M metagenome (GOLD analysis project Ga0207747, IMG submission 184839) | High solid enriched microbial communities from the Joint BioEnergy Institute, USA - SP1-1-D (SPAdes) | ecosystem: Engineered > Bioreactor > SSF (Solid state fermentation) > Aerobic >...
AGCCGACCAACTTAGGAAATATTGTCCTGAGTTTTCACAATACTATGCTCGCAAATTTAATGAAAGTAAAACTCATAAACACAAACGTGCTTTAGTTTTAACAGCACGTAAAGCTGTAAGGTTAGTCTTTACTCTATATTTCCATTGCTGTTTTTAGTAATGGTTAGCTTTGCTATGCTCTTTTATAGCTATTTTTTTAAAAAATTTTTTTAATTTCTTTTAATCACCCATTGACATATTGTTGTGATACTTTTGATTAGCTAAATATTATAAATTGTTAAATTTATTTTATATTTTGGATTAGTTTAATAATAATACTATTATTGAATTTTGAAAATAGCCTGCTGGTACAAATTATTTTGTCAATTTAAGTCGAATTTTGTCGTAACTGTTGTACTAATAGGATATTAAAAAATTGTTATAGTTATTATTTTTTTAATAAAGATCTATGATACCAACTTTTGTTGCCTTAAAAACTAATTCTGCATCCGTATTTGCTTTTAATAAAATCCGAAGTTTTTTTATATGATTTTTAAGAGTATTTTCTGCAATATGTATTCTTTTACATATATCTTTTCTCTCCATTCCATGCGCTAAGCAATATATTATTGCTGTATCAATTGAAGTTAACTCCAACTCAATTGTGTACAATTTATTTTTATATGTTAAAGCTTTTTCTATACATTTAACTATATTTCTTAAGATAAAACTTTGATAATCTATATTTTGACAATTTGCACATGACAAATCAAGATAAGCAACTATTAAAGCATTTGTGTAATCAATTATAGGAATTGCTGTACAATACCAATTTTCTAATATATCCCACTGATGATCCTTACCACATATTTGATACTGTTGTTTATATTCCATTGCTAAACTGACTGCATTTATTCCACTATTTTCTAGCTTTAAACTAACTCCTTCTGTAAAATTTATTTCTTTAAAATAATTTTCTAATTTACTATTATATATTAATTGAATGATATAGCCATCTTCGTCACATAAAACAAAAAAATAGCCTTCATCAATCATTCTTCTATACAAAAAGTCTGTATTTATAATATTATCAAGTGCTGCAATAATATCATTTTTACGTTCTTTTCTATGCTTAAATTCTTCAGCTTCAATACTTTTTTTAAATTTCCCATCCATAAAATTTAATCTACTTAGTTTAAGATATAATTCCACATACTCTCTTGATTCTTTTGTTATAGTAATGACTTCAAACAATTTAAATACCTCCATTGTTATTAAAATAGCATTAATCATTAATTAATTCTATAAAATAGCAAAAAATCCTGCTTAATAAAGAAAGAAATGTATTTTAGGTATTTGCAAAACCTCATAATGGTTTATAAAAGTGAAATTTCGCTATATTGTGAATGTCAATAGAAATTTTGAGCCAAATACTAATGAATTTTTGAGCAACTTCTGCTATTGAAAAAGTGATCCATATGCTAATGAATTTCTGAGCCATTGCTAATGGACTTTTTCTATGGTTGATAGTGGGCTTTTGAAAATGATATTTACTTTTATTTACATATGTTAATAAAATCAGCATTTGCAAAGCAACCATCTGAGTAGTATTCTCAAATATTTCTGTCCATCTCGAAAATTCAAGGTTTGTAGATACAATTATATTTCCTTTTTCACTACGATCCGAAATTATTATGAATAATAAATCAGCTTGGTTTCTATTAAAACATAGATATAAAAGTTCATGTAGAATCAATAGGTCTACTTTTTCTAACTGTTTTTCAAGTTTTAGAAGCTTTTTATACTCTTGTGCTTCTGTAAGTTCTGTGACAAGATTGGCAACAGTATAGAACTTTACGTTATACCCCTCTTTACAATCCTTTAGCCCTAAGCCTATTGAAATATGAGTTTTGCCTGTGCCAGTGTTTCCTATCATAATGACATTCTGACGCTTGGATATAAATTCACATGTGGCAAATTTTTCTCCCTTCTCCCTCCTTCCCATTTTAGTGTAAAATTTTCTTAGGTGAAAAAAAGCAGGAAAATAGCAGTAAAATGTAGAAATAAGACCTCACCATCCTCCCAAAAGGATGAGTTAGAAAACAAATAGGACAGTGAGGTCTTATGATGATAATTCAACATACAGTTCGAAAATTCCTGCTTGTTGTAGAAAAAAATATTGAATCACTTGATGAAAAATATACCTATTTGGAATTTGAAGAAGAACTAAAAAAATTCTAAATGAATTAGGGAAAGAGATTTGTGCAGATGTACTTCATGAACTTGATCAAAGCATATATAAAGATAAAAGTAAGCTGAAGGATGTAGTATTAAAAGAGCAATATGAAAACTTAAAGCCAATAGAACTTTTAAAACAAATAGTGTATAAAGCAAAACAAAAACATAAAGCCCGAAAGCTTTCATTTAGAAGGACTTATAGGCATTTTTTATCCTTTTTTGCTGCGAAAGTACGGATATAATTCTTGCATATTTATAAAAAATCGAAATAAAACAAGGTATCCACCATTTAACGGATACCCCTTCATTTTCACATTAGCACTTTTACACTTTTTATTTTTTAAGCACTTTTCAAGCACTTTTTTTATTTTGAAATCCTAAAATATGGAGCTGGCGAAAGGAATCGAACCTTCAACCTGCTGATTACAAGTCAGCTGCTCTGCCGATTGAGCTACGCCAGCATCTTTTTTATCGCCCTGACAGTTATATATTATAACGGGTAAGTTTCACTCTGTCAACACCTTTTTAAGAAATTTTTAAAGGAGGCTGATGGCTAAGCCATCAGTTCCTCTCTGATTATGGTCTTTTCTCTTCCTGGACCTACAGATATTATAGAAGCATTTATTCCTGTCAGTTCTTCTATCCTTTCTACATATTTCTTAGCATTTTGCGGTAGATCTTCAAATTTCTTAACATTAGTTATGTCTTCAGTCCATCCATCCAATTCCTCATAGACAGGCTCACACATAGCAAGGTCTTTTAAACTAGCCGGAAAATTATTTATTATTTTCCCATTATATCTATATCCTGTACATATTTTAATCTTTTTAAGTCCTGTCAGTGTATCTAGTTTAGTCAGTGCAAATGTTCTTATGCCGGACACTCTTACAGCGTAATTGACTATGACAATGTCAAGCCAACCACATCTTCTGGGCCTTCCTGTCGTTGTACCATACTCATGCCCCTTCTCCCTTAAAAAATCTCCTTCTTCATCAAAAAGCTCTGTCGGAAATGGCCCCTTTCCGACTCTTGTTGTATACGCTTTAACAACTCCTACCACATCATTTATCATTGTAGGGCCTATGCCTGCACCGACAGTTACACCGCCTGATATAGGATGCGATGCTGTAACATACGGATATGTCCCCAAATCGATATCAAGTAGAGTTCCCTGAGCGCCTTCAAATAATACCTTTTTGCCTTTTTTTATTAAATCATATAAAAGCGAAGTTGTATCAGCGATGTAAGGTTTTAAAATTTCTGCGTAATTCATGTATTCTTCATATATTTTTTCAAAATCCATTTCTTCTGAATCATATATTTCAGCAATTATTTCATTCTTCTTTTGTACATTTATCATAAGTTTTTCTTTGAAAGTTTCCGGATCTACAAGGTCACATGTTCTTATGCCAATTCTCTCAGATTTATCCATATAACATGGGCCTATTCCCCTCTTTGTTGTGCCTATATCGTTCTCGCCTTTAGACAACTCTTCTAATTCGTCAAGTTTAATATGATACGGAAGCACTATATGTGCCCTATCGCTTATCTTTAAATTTTCTACGCTAATTCCTTGGCTTTTCAATGTATTTATCTCATCAATCAGTGAAGCAGGATCTAGTACAACGCCATTTCCAATGATGCAGATTTTATCAGGATATAAAATCCCAGATGGTATTAAATGCAATTTATATTGAATACCATCTTTCTCAACGGTATGTCCCGCATTGTTACCACCTTGATATCTTACGACAACATCGGCCTTTTCAGCAAGATAATCAGTTATCTTTCCCTTTCCTTCATCGCCCCATTGTGAGCCTACTATGACAAGTGTTGACATTATTTTTGCTCCTTTCTTTACTTAACTCTATTTAAAATTTCTCTCGCAACAACGACACCTGACACAGATGCTTGTGCTAGTCCCCTTGTAATGCCTGCACCATCGCCGGCTGCAAAGAGATTTCCGATTTGCGTTTCAAACTTATTTGTAAGTTTTACTCTAGATGAATAGAACTTCACTTCTACCCCATACAAAAGGGTGTGCTTGGAATAAATGCCAGGTGATACTTTGTCAAGAGCCTTAAGCATTTCAACGATGGATTGGAGAAATCTATAAGGTAGTACAAGGCTTAAATCTCCTGGTGTAGCATCTTTAAGAGTAGGCTCTACAAGGCCACGTTTAAGCCTCTCTGGAGTTGACCTTCTACCTGACAAAAGATCCCCAAGCCTCTGCACAATTACGCCGTCCCCCAGCATATTAGCCAGTGATGCAATGTACTTTCCATACGCAATTGGCTCTTTAAACGGCTCTGTAAATTCTTTGCTTACAAGTATTGCAAAATTTGTGTTATCTGTCTTTATATCTTTGTAACTGTGTCCGTTGACAGTCTTAAGGCCTTCGTTATTTTCAACGACTACTTTACCATAAGGATTCATGCAAAAAGTCCTGACTCTGTCATCAAATGATTTTGAATAATAAATGAATTTCGACTCATAAACAACGTCTGTTATGTCTTCCATGACGACAGCAGGAATCTCTACTCTGACACCAACATCGACCGCATTATTTTTCGTCTCAAGAGACAACCTCTCTGATTCTCTTTTAAACCAGTCAGCACCTTCCCTTCCCGGCACCACTACTACAAATTTAGCCAAGTACTCCTCGCCATCCTCCGTCACAACACCGCAAGCTTTGCCGTCTTCTGTTAGTATCTCCTTAACCATTTTTTTAGTCTTTATCTCTATTTTATCCATTAAAAAATCTTCTATATTTTTTATTATGTCGTAACACTTTTCCGTACCTAAATGCTTTATAATTGCAGGAATAAGCTTTAAATCTGCTGCTGCAGCCCTTCTTTCTATATCCCTTATTTTTTCTCTATCAGTTCCGTGTACTTCTCTAGTTCCGCCAAATTTCACATAAACACTGTCTACGTAATTTATCAGCTCATCCAATTGCGACTTTGGAATATATTCATCCAAAACACCACCATAGTCAGATGTCAAAGTCAGTTTTCCATCGCTAAAAGCACCTGCTCCACCTATTCCGCAAGTGATGGAACACGGTTTGCAGTTTGCACACTTTGAGCCGTACTGATTTATGGGGCATACTCTTCCTCTAATATCCCTTCCTTTTTCTAAAAGCAATATATCTAATCCGCTATTTTCTCTCACCAATTCCAGGGATGCAAATAGTCCTGCCGGACCACCACCAACTATTATTACATCGTATGATTTCATATGAAACACTCCTTCTAGATAAGATAACAACATCCCCTTAAGTATATTATCAGATATTCTTAATTTAATCAACTAAAATCACGAATAATAATCAATATTTTCTACATAAAGTTCGTTTTTTCGCCAGTATTCTGGATTTTTTGAGATCAATTTTTAATTTTTTTGATGTAAGTTTTATTTCGTTAATGAGGTAAAGTCAATAAAATCATACCTTATATAATACTGGTGCCTTTTTAAAATCCTATTTCATCAATGTCGTTTTTTTATGCCCAAAAATAATATATAATAATCTTGTAAATTTTATAATCTGAAAGGAATGTGGTTAATTGAATCACGAAGATCTTTTGAAATTTGCCGTTTTAGCAGGCCAGACGATATTAGAAAATGGCGGAGAAACATACAGAAGTGAAGACACAATAACAAGAATGCTGGAAAATAAAGTGGAAAGAGTCGAGACGTTCGTAACACCTACAGGCATTTTTGCATCTATTGAAAATGATGGGAAGATTCAGACTACAATAACAAGAGTAAAACAAAGAGATAGCGATTTAAACAAAGTTGCCCTTGTCAATGACCTATCAAGAAGATTTAGCAGGGAAAATTTAGATACACTGGATCTTGATAAATACGTAAAGGAATTGAGGAAAATAAGGTCAAAAGGTAAATACAATTATGTGCTGAGAATATTTTTTGCAGGTGTTGCAGCTGCATTGTCAGGTATGCTGCTAGGAAGTACGCTTAAAGACTTCTTGCCTACATTTGTGACTGCTACACTGTTGCAAATATTTGTAACATATTTTGAAAAATTGCGTCTTTCTACATTTATAATCAACATCATCGGCGGAGCATTTGCAGCACTACTTGGAATAATCTTTTCGCATTTCTCTGTCGGTACATTAAATGGCATCATAATAGGATCCATCGTAACACTTCTTCCCGGTGTCGCCATAACAAATGCCGTAAGAGATGCCATATGGGGTGATCTAGTATCAGCTGTTTCAAGGGGCGTTGAAGCAGGAATGTCTGCTATAAGCATCGCCGCTGGAGTAGGATTTGTCCTTAATATATGGTATATAATTGGAGGTAAACTATGATACTGCAGATTTTATACGGATTTTTTGCAACAGCCGGTTTTGCATTTCTCTTCAATGTACCGTTTAATGCCATAGTAGTATCGGGACTATCTGGCGCAATCGGATGGGCCGGATACCTTTTGGCCATGAAAATATATCCATCTATTGTTGCAGCTTCCTTTATAGCATCGCTATTCATCGGAATAATGGGGGAAATCTTCGCTCAGAAAAAGAAATACCCTACAACTATATTCGTCATACCCGGCATCATCCCGCTGGTACCGGGAGCATATTCATACAAGACGGTTCTTGCGATTATTCAAGGCAATAATAAACAGGCCTTTGATTTAGGCCTGCAAACCATCGGCATCGCTTTAGCAATAGCTGCCGGATTGATGTTTGTAATTTCTTTTTCCCGTATTAAGAAACGGTAATTTTTGATAGCTCTTTGTCAAGCTCTCTAACAGTGCTCAATAGATTTTCTAGATTGTCTTTAACATCTTGAATGAACTTTGCCTGTTCTTCAGTTGACGCAGATACCTCTTCCGTTGAAGCTGCAGTCTCCTCTGAAACAGCCGATATATTCTCAATGGAAGATATGATCTCATTTTTGTACTCTGTAAGTCCAACGACCGCATCATTCAATACCCGCGTGCTATTAATTATCGTATCTATAGACGATTTTATTTCATTAAATGCCTGTGACGTCGTCTCAACCTGATTGGACTGCTCGTCAGCTATTTGCTTTACTGTATTGGCTCTTTCCACAGTTGCATCCGTCTTCTGCTTAATATTGCTGATTATCTTTGCAATCTCTGACGCAGCCTCCCTTGACTGTTCTGCAAGGTTCCTTACTTCTTCTGCAACAACTGCAAACCCTTTTCCTGCTTCACCTGCTCTTGCAGCTTCAATCGCAGCATTTAAAGCCAAAAGGTTTGTCTGATCTGATATTCCTGTAATAACTTCTATAATCTTTTCTATCTGCCTTGAATTTGACTGCAATTCATTGATTTCCGTCACAACGCTGTCAATTGAATTTTTGGTCTCGGCTGTCTTGTTTTTAAGGGATTTTATTGTCTCTATGCCGTTTTGGCTTATCCTATTAGCGTTATTTGTTGATTCTTCTACAGCTTTGAAGTAGTTTGCGGATTCGTCAATATTCTGCCCCATTTTCTGAGCCATCTCCGCCGCATTTGAAGCATCTTTTGCTTGCTCTGAGGAACCTTGAGCTATCTCTTCAACCGCTTTTGATATCTGGCTAAATGTGATATTGGCCTGCTCTATAGAACTGGAAAAATTGTTTACCGTATACTCTGTGTTCTTTGCAAAATCTTTCACATTTTTTATTATATTTTTTACTCTGTCAACCATTACGTTGTAGCTTTCTATTAGGGAGCCAAGTTCATCATTGCGGCCTTTTTTGACATTAGCATTGAAGTTGCCGTCGGAAAGCTTTTTAAGCCCTTCTTTAAGCCTCGATATTGGCTTCGTTATGCTTAACGCTATGTATATTGAGAATAATACTGATAATAGAAATGAAGCCAATGCAACAATAATAAATATACCCTTATGTGCATTATCTACTATATAATGATATGTTCCAGCGAGTGGAACAAGCGCTACAACCAAAAATGATAAAATAAGCCTCCAAAATACGCTTTTCATCCATATACCCCCTAGCATTTTATTGATGTTTCCCCTGTTTAACTAAATATCTATGTATATAACTACATACCTAAAAGCTTCATTATATACATAAACAATTGACCGCCCAAGTAAATACCTACGATTCCTGCTATTCCCGGGAGAACATTTGGTGCAGGCAGCGGCAGCTTCAAAAATGAAAATATAAGTCCAACTAATAAACCTGTAAATAAAGCAAAAACTGTAGCTTTCAAATTAACACCTCACTTATCTTTATCGTCATTAAATTTATAAACTTTAGAACTTTTATATTGTACCACAAAAAATAATTTTTTATGGCTTATGCAATCCTAAGCTTTATTAAAAAACAAACACCTCCATCTGTGTTAAATGCTTCAATGGTTCCTCCGTGCCATTCTATAATTGCCTTAGTAATAGCAAGGCCAAGGCCTGTTTCACCCTCATCACCTTTAAAAAACCTTTCAAACATATTGTTTAATTCTTCATTTGTAAATTTTCTCCCATCATTTTTAATCTTTATTTCTACATGGTCTTTTTGATTATGTGTTTCTACATCTATTGCCGTTTTAGCATACCTTACACCATTGCTTAATATATTCATAAAAGCCTGAATCAATTTCCTTCTATCGCATTTTACGACTGCATCATCACCATTGTAGCTTATTTTAATGTTTTTCTTATTTAACTGAGGTATTATTTTCTCTATACATTCGTCAAAAATGTCTTTGAGATATTCTTTGTGCATTTTAAGACCCTCTTGATGTGTCTCAAGTTTCGTCAGATACATCAAGTCATTTACGATGTCTCTAAGCCTTATGCTTTCATCTATTATTATGTCTAGAGACTTTGGTATATCATCGCTTTCAATGACCCCATCCTTTATACCTTCTGCATAGCCCTGTATTGACATAAGGGGTGTCTTTAGTTCATGGGAAGCATTTTGCAAAAATCGCCTTTGAGATATATAGTAATTCCTAAGTTCCACAGACATGTCGTTAAAAGCATCTGCTAAAAGCTTTATTTCTCCATCAGATTTTATTTCTACTTTTTCGCCAAACTTCTTATTTTTAATCTTCTCAACCACTTCTGTTAGTTTTGCAATTGGCGCGGAGATAGATTTCGAAAGCAAATAACCTATTATGAGTGATATTATGCCAGAGACTAAGAATCCTTTTAAAAGAACTCCTACTATTTGAAGAGAAGCAATCTTTATGCCCTTTACAAGTGTATACATAACTATAGAACCTATTACTTTTCCGCTTATATTGCTTATTATGGGAAATACAGCAGCTACTACATCTATGTTGCCTATCTTTATGCTATTGTAAGAACCTTCCTTTGTTATCTTATCTAGTATTGCGTACTCTATCCTATTGCCTCCACCAAACGGATTTTGCTTTGATGAGTACACAATATCACCATTAAGGTCTACTACCAGCAAATCACCATCAAGGATTTTGCCGCCAACCCTAAACTGCGGCATGTACCTTATGGATTGCAGCGCTTCAGGCGTACTTATCCTTCCATTGTAAAGCCTCTGTATAACAGAACCCTGCCTTATGAGATTTTGCCTCGCTTCATTTATTAAAAAGTCCCTTATCATTAAATTAAAAAATACACCGATTATAGAGAATGAAATAAATATAAGCAATATATAAGAAATTATCAACTTAAATCTTATAGACATCACGATTCCACCTTATAACCATATCCCCAAATGGTAGAAATATTAAACTCACAACCATAACTTTGCAACTTTTTCCTTACCCTTTTTACCATGTCGTCAACTGCCCTGGTCTCAGTAAACGAATCATATTTCCAAACTTTCTCCAAAAGCTGTTCTCTTGTAAATGCCTTATTTGCATTTTTAGCTAAAAATTGTATTAGCTCAAACTCCATCGAAGTAAAACTCATTTCTTCTCCATTGTAAAGCACTTTCCTTTCATCTGGAACTATAACTATATCTTTTATCCTTATCTCGTTGCTTCTTTTGGGCATTTTCACCCTTCTAAATACAGATTTCATTCTTGCTATAAGCTCTCTAGGCGAAAAAGGTTTTGCAATATAATCATCAGATCCTAATTCTAAGCCTAGTATTTTGTCCAAATCCTCATCTCTTGCAGAAACAATTATTATTGGTACATCGCTTATCTTCCTTATTTCCTTACAAAGTTCGTAACCATCCATTCCAGGCATCATTATGTCTAAGATAAGCATATCAGGTTTATCCTTATTAAAATTTTCTAAGACATCTTCAGCATTGTCAAATGCTTTTACATTATACCCTTCTTTTTCAACGTATTTAACCATTAAATCTCTAATATTTTTATCATCATCAATAATGTATATGAGCTCAGACATAGTACCACCTCATCTATAATTTAACATTTGCAAACTGTAAAAACAACACTTGTATACTGTAGATATACATATTTTAAAACATTTTGACATAAAAATAAAAGACGGGTATACCGCCTTTAAACATACTTTAATTTTATACAAATGAAAACACCATAAGAATTGCGGTTAGTGAAATCAATACTATTGTAGTTCCCCAACCAATAACATTTTTTACAGGACTGTTTACGTATTTACCCATTATTTCTTTATTATTTACAAGTAGCATCATAGATATTAAAACTATCGGTAATAAAATTCCGTTCAATACCTGTGTCCATATTGTTATGGTAATAAGAGGTGCATGTGGAATCAATATTATGGCAACAGCTATGACAATTATAGCCGTAAAGAGCGTATAAAATTCTGGCGCTTCATCCATTCTTTTGTCAATACCTGCTTCAAATCCAAATGCTTCACAGATGTAAAAAGCAGTCGCAACTGGAAGTATTGCAGCAGAAAAAATCGACGCAATAAAAAGTCCAAATGCAAATACCTCCGATGCCAGTTCTCCTGCCAGTGGTTTTAAAGCCATTGCAGCATCCTTTGCCTCGTTTATCTTTATTCCGTTAACATGAAGTGTGGATGCGCAAGCTACTATTATGAAAAATGCAACAGCTACTGTCGCAATGCAACCAATTATTACATCCCAAATTGTGTATTTATAATCATCTATTTTTATACCTTTTTCTATAACAGATGACTGCATGTAAAATTGCATCCAAGGGGCTATTGTAGTACCGACGATACCTATTACCATGCTTAAATAATCTGCTTTAAACGACATCGTAGGTTTTAATATAGATAATCCAATTGTCTTCCAATCCGGATGTGCCAAAAGGGCTGAAATTATATAAGACAGCAAAAATACGCTAAAAACCAAAAACACCTTTTCTGCTACCGTATAATTCCCCTTGACAATTAGAAGCCAAACTGCAATAGCCGCTAAAGGTACCATTATATACTTGCTAATGCCAAAAATCTCCATACTGCCTGCAACGCCGGCAAACTCTGTTGCAGTGTTGCCAATATCCGCAATGAGGAGTCCAAGAAAAATAAAAAATGTAACTCTAACACCAAAATTTTCTCTTATGAGATCTGCCAATCCTTTTCCTGTTACAACACCCATTCTAGCATTCATCTCTTGAATCACTATTAAGACAATAAATGACGGTATCAATGTCCAAAGCAATTTATATCCATAAGTGGCACCTGCCACAGAATACGTCGTTATTCCACCTGCATCATTATCTACACTTCCTGTTATAATGCCTGGGCCTAAAATAGACAGAAATATCAATAAATTTGTAAGAAATGTCTTTCTCTTTGCCACTCCACACTACCTCCTTGCGTACGTCTTTCCGCTCTTCATCAGTTCATATATAATATCGTTTATAAGTACTGTTCCTAAAAGCTTCATATCATCATCAACGACAGGTATTGCCACCAAGTTGTACTTAGTCACAGTTTTTATAAGCGACTTAATAGAGTCCGTGTCTCTGGTATAAATTATATCTTTATTCATAATATCATTTAACAGAGTATTTGGCTCTGAAATGACTAAATCTCTTAGTGTTACAGCTCCTAAAAGTTTATTTGTTTTATCGACTATATAGAGATAATATATAATGTCTTCATCAGGCTTTAAAAGCCTCAGCTCGTTTATGGCTTCTTCAACTGTCAGCGTATTTTCAAACGAAATAAAATCAGTCGTCATCAAACTGCCAACAACATACTCGGGATACTCCATCAATTCTCTGATTTCCAGTGATGCATTATTCTCCATCTCATTTAACAGTTCTTCAACTTTTTCTTCATTCAAGTCGTCTAGTATATCTGCAACTTCATCTGCAGGCATTTCTTCGAGAATGTCTGCAGCTTTAGCTGCAGGCAGCTCGTTTAATATACTTCTCTGAGTATCCGTCTCCATCTCTTCAAGCACATCTGCTGCTCTTCCATGCTCGAGGCTTGAAAATATATCTATACCGGTTTTTAAATCAAGATCTTCGATTATGTCCGCAAGGTCTGAAGGGTGAAGTGTTGCCAATTTATGATAAGTCTTTGATAACATTATATTTTCATTTGAGCGAGAAATTGTTTCTATATCCTCCCAAAGTATGAATTTACTGGATATAGTTTTGCCAAATCTCTTTAATATCCTCTTTAATGGCTTTGCAAGTCCAAGCCTTCTTAAAATTCCTTCAATTCCTATATCAACAGCAATCGCAAACAAGCCCTTATCCAAAAGTGCAAGCCTTATATCATTTACCCTTACAACTTTTCTTCCGTTGACGTCTATAATCTGCTTGTCAAGTACATTTTTAGACAAGTACAAGGCATTATCTGCGCTATCTATTTCTACTGGATTATTGCATACAAGTTCATACTGCCCAAACTTTTTTGTTATCTTCATGTTTTCCCATTTGTATGTCTTAGTACCCAATCTCGTTTTTACTATCATGGATATAGCTACTGGATGCTGAATAGCCGTTGAAACGCCAATGTCTTTTAACCTTCCTAAGATTTCACCATTTTTTAAAAATATTTTGTTTCCTAAGATTCTGCTTAAATAAAGGCTTAAAATAGGCATCTTACTACCTCCTTTTCACCGGGAGGAGTTTAAGGTAAGATAGACTCCTCCCTCATATTCTTTTTTGAATTTTTAAATTTTATTCGCTTATTATAAGGGCCAGAGTCCATCATTACCACCTGCCTTTAAAAATATTTAAGCCTTTTACAATAAAGTAAAAGGCTCTCTTCTCAACTCACTCGTTGGGTTTTAGCACTATACGGCATAGGTTTCACCAGCTGAATTAGATTAAACCTTGTTACGGTAGAATCTGTTGACCCATTGGCATCTCTCGATGTTTCCGGGCATCAGCATGTATCCGCATAGGAGCCTCACTTAACGAACTTTATTTAATTGCACATAAATTATAACATACAATCTTTATGTATACAACAAATTTATGACAAATTTTTTAACGCATTTACATCTTTTATTATTATAGCATGCCTATCCAGTTTTATAACTCCTTCTTTGTCTAACTGACTCAAAATTCTTGTCATATTTTCTCGAGACGTCCCTACCATGTTGGCAAGGTCTTGTCTGCTTAAGTTTAATTCTATAGCAATTCCTTCTTTATTTTTCACACCTTTTTCTCTTGCAAAGGTCAAAAGTATAGAAACAGTCCTACCTAAAGAATCCTTCAATGCCAGGTTTTCAATTATAACTGCCACGTTTTGTAGTCTTTTTGCCATAAGTTTTATTATACCAAGGGCTATTTCGTTATTCTTTAATATGAGATTTTCAATATCTTTGTTTTTTAAAACGATCACTATTGAGTCAACTATCGCTTCCGCTGTAGCTGGGTATTTCCCACCTATAAATAGAAGCGATTCAGCAAATATATCTCCATCTTCCATGATTTTAATAATGTGCTCTTTGCCTTGTTGTGACGTTTTTGAAATCTTAACTTTACCTTTTTTTACAAAGTAGATAGCATCTCCTTCATCACCCTCAAAAAAAATAATGCTACCTTTTTTGTACTCTTTTTTATAGGCAATTTTATTCAATTCTTTTAATGAATTTTCGCTAAGAGTATTGAAATAGGGTATCTTCCTAAGATAATCATATTCACACATAAAAATACCTTCTTACCTATTCCGTCCTGTATTTGTCAATGCTTACAAATTTCGTATATTGTCCCATCCACAATAGCTCAATCGTACCTGTTGGCCCATTTCTGTGTTTTGCAATGATTAACTCTGCTATATTTTTCTTTTCGGAGTCTTTGTTGTAATAATCATCTCTGTAGAGAAACATCACTATGTCAGCATCCTGCTCTATTGCACCTGATTCTCTTAAATCGCTCAAAATTGGCCTATGGTCTGATCTTGCCTCAGGTGCACGGGATAGCTGCGATAATGTTATGATGGGAACCTGTAATTCCCTTGCAAGCCCTTTTAAAGACCTTGATATCTCTGAAACTTCTTGCTGACGGCTTTCCGAATTTCCTCTTCCTTGCATAAGCTGCAAGTAATCTATAAGCACCAATGATAAACCCTTCTCCAGCTTTAGTCTTCTACACTTTGCCCTTATGTCCATCACAGATATGCCAGGTGTATCATCAATGTATATTGGTGCTGTGGAAAGAGGTGCCATTGCAGCAGCAAGTCTTGGCCAATCATCATCATCTAAATTGCCGGTCCTTAATTTCTGGCTATCGATATTAGCTGTAGAGCATATAAGTCTATTTACAAGCTGTTCTTTTGACATCTCAAGACTAAATATTGCAACAGGCTCTTTAAGAGCCAACGCCGCATTTTCTGCAATGTTTAAAGCAAATGATGTTTTACCCATTGAAGGCCTCGCTGCCAAAAGTATGAAGTCTGATGGTTGAAAACCAGATGTCTTCAAGTCCAAATCTGGAAAGCCTGACGGCACACCGGTCAGATGCCCTTTATTTTTATAGAGATTCTCTATATTGTAAAAGGTATCCATCAAGACATCTTTTATAGGATAAAAATTTTCAGTGTTCCTTCCCTGTGCTATATCAAATATCTTTTGCTCTGCCGCATCCAACACATCATGTATATCACCGCCACTATAGCCCATTTCCATTATTTCAGATGAAGCTTGGATAAGGCGCCTTAATGTAGCCTTTTCCTGTATCATCTTTGCATAATACGATACATTTGCAGTAGTAATAATGCTGGATGATAAATTTGTTATATAGTCAAGTCCCCCAACAGCCTCCAAAAGGTTTTGCCTTCTCAACTCATCAACGACAGTAACTAAATCAACCGGTATGTTTTTTTCAAACATATCCATAATGATTGTAAAAAGTTTTTTATTCGATTCTTTGTAAAAATCATCTGCTTTAACTATCTCAGATGCATCGATTATTGCATCCCTTGATAAAAGCATCGCACCTAAAACAGCTTGCTCTGCTTCTAAATTTTGAGGAGGGATTTTATTCCACTCCATTTCTTTACCCCCTTAAAGCAACCAAAACCCTGTGAATTTTTATCTCCAAGACCCACAAAAAATTTTATTCGCCTACAACCTCTACTTTTATTTTTGCCTGTATGCCGGGGTACAATTTTACATCTACATTAAATGTACCTGTTGTTTTTATTGCATCCGCAAGATTTATTTTCTTTTTGTCTATATCGTATCCTCTTTTATTTAGCTCATCTTGGATGTCTTTA
>Ga0207747_1001541_pt1 | contig 15775 bp, 11 predicted proteins | sample HigsolmetaGSP11D_FD_184839 | JGI IMG/M metagenome (GOLD analysis project Ga0207747, IMG submission 184839) | High solid enriched microbial communities from the Joint BioEnergy Institute, USA - SP1-1-D (SPAdes) | ecosystem: Engineered > Bioreactor > SSF (Solid state fermentation) > Aerobic >...
ATTGTCGAGGTGCGCGGTCGGCTTAAACATCTTCGTCACTCCATCTGCAAGGATTTTAGGCGATTTTCGTGCATTTCCTTTGCATATGATTTCGACAAATGGGCCTTAGATTCCTTGTTGTTATGCGTTTTTTGTCGTTTTTTTCAAGCGTTCAGCAAGCCCGAAGTAAAGCGAAGCTATAGCCGGGGTTTTCGGTTGGAAGAGGAGTGCTGCAAGGGGCAATCGGCTTGCAAGGGCTATCAGCCTGTAAGGGCTATCGGCCTGTAAGGGCTATCGGCCTGCAAGGGGCGAATACTGTCAGTGCAGGGCGCTCGCCATTTCCGCAATCTGCGCCTCCATGTCGGCATGCGGATCTCCGGCCCCTGGTCAAGCCGGGCCTTCAGGACTTACGGATCGGCTCCAGACGCTAGCCCAGGGGTCGGGGGCCTGGACGCCCCCCAGGACACGGGGGATCAGACGCTAGCCCAGGGGCCGGGGGGCCAACTGCTTGCCCAGGGGTCGGGGGCCTGGACGCCCCCCAGGACACGGGGGATCAGACGCTATCCTAGGGGCCGGGGGGTCAGATGCTTGCCCAAGGGGTCGGGGGCCTGGACGCTCCCCAGGACCCGGGCCTGCCGATCCGGCTTCGGCCGGCCACAGGGCAGCTGCATCATCCGCTTACAATTTATTTATCACCATCTTCGCCTGTTCGATCATATGCCCGATATTCCCTTCACCGGCGTACAGAGACATGTCGAAGAAATTCCGGTTCAAGTCGGACCAGTACAATTCATTCTCCTCCCCGGAGAGGGCGACGTCCCGCTTCAAACGCCCAACATATACTTCAACATAGCAATTTTGGTAATAATAAGTAAAATCCATTAAATGATGCAGCACGACATCCGCCCTGGAAATGCCGGTTTCCTCCCAAAGCTCCCGGTAAGCCGCCTCTGCCCCCGCTTCGCCCTCCTCGATTTTGCCGCCGACAAGATTGCTCAATCCTTTATAAGGATCCTTGGATCGCTTGCACATCAGCAACCGGTCCATCGCTTTATTGTAGATCATAATGACGTTATAACCTTGCACGCCCCGGCCTCCTTGTTTTCCGCGCTTTGTCTTCTAACATTTGCCACTTGTTTTACCAGTTTACAGCACATATGTTCTTATGTAAAGGCAATTTTGGCTCCCCATCCGGAACGCCGTTATTCGGTAAAACAACCATTTTCAAAATGTGAACAGTCCCGGTAGGCCGCATCGGCTGTGTCGGCCGGCGAAGCCCCGTACCCCGCTAACGCTTGCTGCATAGCTGAATCTCCGCAAAATCATCGATTTCGATCGATTACGGATTTTAACGCTTGCCAACCGCCTTGTTTCGCCTTACACCATTCTATATCGGGATTGTTGACCAAATAGAGCTTCTCCGTTTCGGCACATTTTAGCAGCGTTTGATTCATACAAATGGCGTTTGTGACCAGCGTTAGAATTACGGCGGCGCCCCAGGCCGGCTATCTCCACCGATAGTCAGCAAATGTTGTATTTTGTACAACAAAAACGAAGGGATCAGCCTCACTTGCCGCTCAATGTTGCACTTTGTGCAACATTTTGGGCGATGTTCCCGGGTTTAGTGCCAATCCACTCCAAATTGTTGCATAAAATGCAACATTACCCTCCTTCTGGTGCGAAGGGGGCCGAAAATGTTGCATTTTTTGCAGGATTCGTCGCCTCATGTGCCCGGGGAGAGCCCGCGCTAACGCAGAGTTTCGAGGCTTACGTGGAGTCCGAACGCTAACACGGAGTTCGCACGCTAACATGGAGTCCGAACACGAACATGGAGTTCGCGCCTTAAAAGTGCACCAGGCAAAACCGCTGCTCAAGCGCGGCCCTGCTCATCCGGAGAATGTGCTTCGATAGAAGCTTCTCTTCTTGCCCGCTGGCCTAGGGCGCTGGTTTGCTCGGGCTAACGCTAGCCACAGAGCTTATTTCACTCGAAACAGCGAATTTGAAATTGTAACGCAAGTGAGCAGCCTTATTTGGCATTTAGGGCTAGCAGATTCAGCGTTTCAGACCAAATAGCGTTACTACGTTTCGTTACATTTTAAAAAGTGCTCGATTCAGCAAAATAGCGTTTGTCACTTGCGTTAGAAAGCGCTCGACACGCTTGATGAGGTACAGTCAACGAAGCTCGCACGGGAGAAGCCGGCCGCAGCCGCGATCGCAGCTGCGGTGGCAACGTTATGCGGTAACGTCTCCTTGCGGGGCGCTCCCCGGCGCCGCTTGGCCCTTTCGCGGGCCGCTCCCCGGCGCCTACTGGCCGCTTTGCGGGCCGCTCCCCGGCGCCTACTGGCCGCTTTGCGGGCCGCTCCCCGGCGCCTACTGGCCGCTTTGCGGGGCGCTCCCCGGCGCCTACTGGCCGCTTTGCGGGCCGCTCCCCGGCGCCGCCTGGCCGCTTTGCGGGGCGCTCCCCGGCGGCCTACTGGCCGCTTTGCGGGTCGCCGCCCGGCGCCTACTGGCCGCTCTGCGGGGCGCTCCCCGGCGCCGCCTGGCCGCTTTGCGGGCCCCCGCCCGGCATCATCCCATCGCCCTGCGGGCTGCCGGACATCGGCCGGTCGCCCCGGCCCGGGCGCATGCCGCCGCCCATGCCCCGGCCGCCGGAGCCCGCGGCGGTGACGCCCGACTCGTTCAGCCAAGTCACGGCGCTGGCGATTTCGAAATCGACGATCTTCGTATCGCCCGCATAGAGGGTATAGGCTGCGCCCTGCTTCAGATCCGGCGAGCTGATAACGATCGTCTGATACGCCTTGGGCGGCGTTACGGTCGCGACCGCCCTGCCCTCGCTGTCCTTCAGAACGACCGTCGTTCCGGCGGCCTGAACCTCGGGGTAGGTCATCAGGAGCGAGTATTGGCGCGAGGCATCCGAAGGCGCCGCCGCCATTCCCGCGCTGCCCGCGGCTGCCAGGAAGCCGCCCGTGATGTTGAACGTGCCGTCATAATCGAGCGCGCCGTTGCCGTTCATGGTCGGGCCATAGACCAGGACATGGCCGCCGCTCATCTCGATCGCGCCGTTGGAGTCGAGGCCGTCCCCTGCCGCATTTACCGTCATATTCCCGCCTTTGATCGCCAGCAGATAGCTGCCGGATGCGGCGAATCGATCGCCGGGACCTCCTTGTGCGGCCGAACCGTCGTTGCCGCCCGCCACATTGATGCCGTCGTCGTCCGCGACGATATTCAACTCGCCGTCTGCAATCGTCACGACAGAGCCTTCTATCCCTTCATAACTTTTCAAAATGTCGATTTTGCCGCCTTCGACGATCACCGACATGTCGGCATGGATGCCGTCGTCGCCGCTGGACAGCTTCAGCTCGCCCGCTTGAACGAGCACCGATCCGTTGGAATGAATCGCATCGTCTGCGGCGTCGATCGCCAACGTTCCGCCGTAAACCGCAAGGACAGCCGCCGCTTTCAGCCCCTTTCGGCTCGGCGTGTCGCCAGTCGTCTCGGCGCCCTGCTCCGCTACAGCAGCCTCCGCAGCGGCCCCCGCCTGCTCTGGAGCGGCGCCGGGACGCATTCCCCACATCGGCCGCTGCTCGGCATGAGCTTCGCCGTTCGCGCTGCCGCCGCCGGATACGATGTCGAACGAACCGCCGTCGATCCGTACGGATACGGCGGACTGCACGCCGTCGCTGCCGGCCTTGATGGCGAAGCTGCCGCCCGCGATGACGACATTTCCTTTGCCGGCTTCTTCCTCGTTCGTCGTCTTGATGCCGTCGCCGCCCGCCTCAATGGTCAGCGTCCCGCCTTTGACCGCGACCAGGTCGCGTCCTAACAGACCGTCGTCCGCGGCATGCACCTCGATCGTTCCTTCGACGATTTTCAGATCGTCCTTGCTCGCCAGCCCGTCGTTGTAGTTGCCGTTCACGATCAAGGTTCCTTGGCCGTTGACGGCCAGATCAGCTTTGCTGTAAAAGGCCGCGTTCGGCGCGTCTTCCGACGTATCCGCATAAGCTTCGCCATCCGTTATGACGTTCCGCGTGCCTTCCGCCAGCGTCACGATGACCTTGTCCGCCTCCTTGACGTCCACCGCCGGCCCGCTGGCGTTCGTGATTTCCGCGCCATTTAGCACGAGGCGCACCTTGTCTTCCTTCGCGACGTCTACGACGACTTGACCGTCCAGCTTCCCGCTGAGCACATAAGTGCCGGCCTTCGTAATCGTCACGGTGCCGCTGGCGGCGGTAACCCCCTCCCCTTCGACAGCTGCGGAAGCCCCGTCCAGCGCGATCGTCGCCGCAGTCTCCGCTTGCCAGTCCGCCGCGAGCTCCTCCTCGTCAAAGGCCGCCTGCTCGGGAATCTCGAGGCTTGCGGCATCGGCAGCTATTGTATCGGCGGCCCCGGTCGTGTCGTCCGCTGCGGAATGTGCAGTCGTGCCGGCGTCAGTGCAGCCCATCATCAAGGCGATGCTTAACAGAACGGCGGACAGCTGCGCAGCATATCGCTTTTTCATCGTAATCATCTTCCTTTCGTTACCCGTTTTTAATCATCGGCTTTTAATCGTCGGCAGCCGTTGGCGTCATCGTCAGCGTAATGTCCAGATTGCCGTTCCGGCAGCGGATGGCGTCCAGCAGCGCCTTCTGATTCGTCCCATTGTCCATCGTGACGGCGTAGACCAGCTCGTAGAGACTGCCGAGCTCGGTCGTGCGCACTTTCTTCAGCTCGTAGGCGATGCCGAAGCTGCGAAACACTTCGGCGAACGCTTCCTCATAGCTAAGATCTTCGGGAATCGTCACCTTAAGCAGACGCTGCGCCGTCTTTTGCTGCCCGAACTTCAAGCGGTTCAAGACGAACATCAGCAGGCACAGCAATACGGTGAACAGGATGGCATACCCGAACGAGCCGACGCCGACCGCAAGGCCCGCGGCCATCGTAAACAGCACGTAGGCGATGTCCTTCGGGTCTCCCGGCGCGCTGCGGAAGCGGATGATCGAGAAAGCGCCCGCCAGGCTGAACGCTCTGGCGATATTGCTGCCGATCAGCAAAATGATGACAGCGACGATGGCCGGCAGCAGCATCATCGTCAGCGTAAAATTCGGCGAGTACCCGGCGCGGCTGCTTGTCCGCATGTATGTAAAGCTGATCATGCCTCCAAGCAGCACCGACACCAGGACAGTAATCAGCGCATGCGACAAAGTAAGCGCGGGTTCTGTAGCGGTCGATGAACGGAATATCGTGTCGATGAATTCAAACATAAAGCATAGCCTCCTTGGCCGGTTTGCCGGCTTTGACGTAATTTTTGTACTCGTTGCCGTATTTGGAGAAGCTCGTCCGGAACAGCCGGTGCTCCGAGAGCAGCCGGGACAGCCACAGCGGTATCGTCTTCTCCGCCTTGACCTCCATCAACCAGCGGCCGCGCTCCAGAAGCGGCTCGCCGTAATCTCCGCACTCAAGCCTCAGATCATACCGCCGGGACCGGATATTCGTGTCGAACGTGATGCGCAGATCGCGGCTTTCCTTGCTGAACAGCGCGCGCCGCTCGTAGGCCAGGTACACCTTCGGCTGAAGCGCGTACCGCTGCCGGAAATAATGAATCTCGCGAAGCACCTGCCGGTTCATATATTCCTGAAGTGGAGGAAGCTCGCCCGTCCGGACGAATTCGTACGCTTCATCGAGGCGCAGCGCCGTTCGGCGCTTGTTCACCAGGCCGTACACCTTTTTCTTCAGCTCCAGATAACCCTTCGCTCCGGGCTTCGGCACGCCGTACGCTCTCAGCCGCAGCTTCTCCTTGTACTTCGGCTTGGCGATGCTTTTGCGGATCAGCGCATCGTCATGCGTATCGAAATAAAGGTTGCAGATCGAATAGAACGGATGCGCCTTGTTGTAATCGTCAAGCTCCATATAATCGAGCAGCCGTTCATAGAAACGAATGAAAGCCGCATCGTCCAGCAAATATTTGTTCTCGTATCGGTTGAATACTTCGATTGCCATACGCTTCACCTTCCCCATCCGTTGTGCTTGACGTTCCCTTGCTGAGCCCTATATTACGGCCGCAACCTTTAATGAATCTTAAATGCTTTACATTCGCTTCACATTTCGGGATGAGCGGCGAATGAGGCCGGTCTTTAAGGTTCGTTAAAGGGTTTGCTGCTATAATGATCCGTACATACGCATGCGAGGTTTCAGCAAAACCGATACGAAAGAAGGCACTGTCGATGCGCATATTGATTGTGGAAGATGAAGCTCGTCTGGCCGATGCGCTGGCTCAAATTTTAAAGAAGCATCATTATTCCGTAGACGTCGCCCATGACGGCATAGCAGGGCTGGATAACGCCTTAAGCGGCATCTACGACCTGCTGCTGCTCGACATCATGCTGCCCGGGATGGACGGCATGAGCCTGCTCCGCTCGATTCGCGCGGAAGGCATGTCGACGCCCGTCATCATGCTGACCGCCAAGGGCGACAATGCCGCTACGGTCGCGGGACTCGACCAGGGCGCCGACGATTACATCGCCAAGCCGTTCTCGACGGACGTGCTCTTGGCACGCATTCGCGCCGCGCTGCGCCGCAAAGGCGAGACGCTGCAGGACGACGCCTTGACGTTCGGCGATCTCGAACTGAACCCATCGACCTTGAAGCTGTCGTCCGGCGGGAAAGAAATCAAGCTGATTTTGAAGGAATGCGAATTGATGGAGCTGCTCATGACGCGCAAGCAGGCGGTGACATCCAAAGACCAGATCATCGAGAAGCTGTGGGGATTTGATTCCGAAGCGGAAAACAACAACGTGGAAGTGTATATATCCTTTCTGCGAAAAAAACTCGCCTTCCTGCAATCCGGCGTTCGCATCAGCACGATTCGCGGCGTCGGGTACGTGCTGGAGGTGACGGGCTGATGTTCAAGCAGCTGCGCAACCGGTTCCTGCTGCTTAACCTTGTGATCATCTCCTTCATGATGCTCGTCGCCTTTGCTGCGATCTATACGATCACCTACTGGGACGTTCGCGCCGACATCGGGGCGGAATTGCACAAGACAGCGGATTTTTACAACAGGGGAGCGACTGGTCCGCGGGAACGGGGACCGGGCAAGCCGCTGCCCCCGGATGACGGCGCCGCACCGCGCGACGATCCGAACGGACAGCCGCCGCGCGCCCGGCTGCTGACGTTCGCGATCGAGACGAATGAAGCATGGGAACGGCAAGCGGTCGCCTCGATCTTCTCGATGGACGAGACCCTCTACGACGAAGCGCTGCAGGCGGCGCGCGCGGAAGGGGCGGCGAACGGCCAAATCCGGCTGGACGGCTATGATTGGGCTTACGAGATTCACGCCATTCCGGCCGGATACCGGATCGTCTTTCTCGACGTGACCGCCCGGCAAGAGATTTTGACCAATCTCGTCTATACGTTTCTGGCCGTCGGCTCGCTGATGCTCGTCGCCATCTTTTTCATCAGCCGATTTTTCGCCAATCGCTCCATCGCGCCGGTCAAGGAAGCGTTCGAGAAGCAGCAGCAGTTCATCGCCGACGCCTCGCACGAGCTGAAGACGCCGCTGGCCGTCATTCATACGAACGCGGATGTGCTGCTGGAGAACGAAGACGATACGATCCGCAACCAGGCGAAGTGGGTGCGGGTGATTCAAGCGGAGACGGAGCGGATGTCCAGGCTGACGGAGGACCTGCTTTATTTGACGCGGATGGAGGATGCCCGGGAAGAGGTGATGTACGCGCCGTTCTCGGTGAGCGACGCGACGGAAAGCGTCATTTTGACCATGGAAGCGGTCGTCTTCGAGCGCAGGCTGGCGCTGGAGTACGATATCGAGCCAGGCCTTGCGGCGCTTGGCAGCAGCGAGCAATTCAAGCAGGTCGTCATGATTTTGCTGGATAACGCGATCAAATATTCGAGCCCGCAGGGAACGATCCGCATCAAGCTCAAACGCCACCATCACGAGATCGTGCTGACGGTCGCCAACACTGGCGAAGGGATTGCGCCGGAGCATCTCGAGCGTATCTTCGACCGGTTCTACCGGACGGATCGTTCGCGGTCGAGGGCGCTTGGCGGGTACGGCCTCGGCCTCGCTATCGCCAAGGCGATCGTGGAGCAGCATAAAGGGAAAATCTACGCGAAGAGCATCGTCAAGGATACGACCACCTTCACCGTCCGCCTGCCGCAAGCCGGGTGAGAAATCCTCGAGCTCCACGGCCCGAAAGATCGATAAACTCTTCTATCAAAAGCAAAAGCCGATCTCCCCGGGGGAAGATCGGCTTTTGTCTCATCGGTTGAGCCGACGGAGGTATGGGTTGGAATGTGCGATGAGCTGCACGCGGAATTTGCTGCAAGTGTTGCCCTCACGCAGAGAAGTGTTACGCCCGATCGACCCCGTACTGCAGCTTGGCGCCTTCGGAGCCCGCTTCGGCAGCTTCAGCCGGAGCGGCCGCCGCTCCCTCTCCCGCAGCGGACTCGGGATGAAATTCGCCTTCCATCTTGGCGATGACGACAGTGGCGACGCCGTTGCCGATCAGGTTCGTAATGGCGCGGGCCTCGGACATGAAGCGGTCGACGCCGAGCAGCAGCGCCATCCCGGCGATCGGAATCGACGGAAACGCGGCCAGCGTGGCAGCCAATGTGATGAAGCCGGAGCCGGTTACGCCGGCGGCGCCTTTCGACGTCAGCATCAGGATGCCGAGCAGCGTCAGCTGCTGCCAAATCGTCATATCGACGCCGGCGACCTGTGCGACGAACACCGCGGCCATCGACAAATAGATGGACGTTCCGTCGAGGTTGAACGAATATCCGGTGGGCACGACCAGTCCGACGACCGACTTGGAACAACCGTATTTCTCCAGCTTCTCCATCATCTTCGGCAGTGCGGATTCGGAGGAAGACGTTCCGAGCACGAGCAAAATCTCGTCCTTGATGTAACGAATAAATCGAATAATGCTGAATCCGTAAAACCTGGCAATCGTCCCCAGCACGACAAAAATAAACAGCGCCATCGTAATGTACACCGAGCCCATCAGCTTGCCGAGCGAGAACAGGGAGCCGATGCCGAATTTGCCGATCGTATAGGACATCGCGCCGAATGCGGCGAGCGGCGAAACCTTCATGATCATATTGACGAGGCCGAAGAACGCATGAGCCAGCTTGTCGAACAGCTCAATCACCGGCTTGGCGCTTTGCCCCATCGCTGTCAGCGACAGTCCGAACAAGATCGCAAACAGCAGAATCGGCAGCAGATCGCCGCCGGCCATCGCGCCGACAACGCTTTCAGGCACGATGCCGAGAATAAAGTCCACGATGCTGTGCTCCGATTCCGCGGCAGCTTTCGTATACTTGGAAATATCGCCGGTCGCGCCAGACATATCGATACCGGAGCCCGGCTTGACCAGATTGACGACGACGAGTCCGATCGCCAGCGCCGCGGTGGTAACGATTTCAAAGTATAACAGCGCCTTCCCGCCGATGCGTCCTACCTTCTTCATATCGCCCATGTTGGCGATGCCGTTCACGACGGTAAAGAACACGATCGGCGCGATGACCATCTTGATCAGCTTGATGAAGATGTCGCCGAGCACCTTCAGCTTCTCTCCGGTTGCCGGAAAGAAATGACCGAGCAGAATGCCGAGAATAATGGCGATAACTACCTGAACGGTCAAGTTTTTAAAATTCAGTTTCATGGAATCAACCTCTCTTCTCACGTTGAAGCCCTTAAGGTGACCCCATTGTAAAAAAAGAAAGCGATTTATAAAAGTATTCGGTCATACTGGTTGTTTTGGTCATTTCGGTCACGAGGCGCGGCGCTCCCGGAGCCGCTCGATCTCTTCGACCAGCCCGCCGCCGATCACGCTGCGATACTGCTCGTACACCGGGCGCATGGCCTCCTCCCATCTCCGCCGCTGCTCGCCTGTCAGCTCGTGAATCTCGATCGCTCCCGATGCGCGGATTTGTTCCAGCTGATGCTCGTGCATCGCTTTCGTTTCCTGTCTCATCCAGGCCGTCGTCTCCGCCATCGCTTCTTGAACGGCAAGCCGCAGCTCCTCGTGCATCCGTTCCCAGAAAGGCTTGTTCACGATGACCGCATAGCCGAGATAGCCGTGATTGCTGATCGTCATATATTTTTGCACAAGGTACAGCCGCTTCGTGTAAATGTTGGAAATCGTATTCTCCTGACCGTCGACGATGCCCTGCTGAAGATGGCGGTATACCTCGTTAAACGGCGTGCTGATCGTTGCCGCGCCCAGAGCGCTGAACTGGCTGGCCAGCACCTTGCTCGGCAATATGCGAAACGTCTGATTGCGGAAATCTTCCGGTTCGATCAGCGGATGGCGGTTGCTGCCCATCTGCTTGAAGCCGTTGCTCCAAAAGGCGAGGCCGTGCATGTTCTGCTTCTCCACGGTTCGGAACAGCGCGGCGCCGACGCGGCCGTTCAGCGCTTCGTCGACAGCATCCTGGTCCGGAAAAGCGAACGGAAGATCCATGACGAACCACGCGGGATCGATATTGCTCATATTCGAGAAGGACGGTGCGATCATCTGGATCTCGCCGCGCCTTAGCGCCTCCGCTTCGGTATTTTCCGAATGCAGCATGCCGTTCGGGAACACCTGGATCTCGACCCTGTCGTTCGTTTTTTGCTTGACCAGGCTTGCGAAATGCTCAGCTGTCAGGCCCTTCGGCGTATTCTCGGCGACAACGTGGCTGAATTTGATGACGATGCGGTCGCGCAGGCCGGTCTGCTCATGATCTTCGGGAAGCGGCTTCGACAAGCCCGGCCGAAAACCGATGATCACCGCGGTGACCAGACCGAACAGAACGAACAAGAGCATGCCGTACACCGGTCTCACGTCATCCCCTCCCCCAGTTGATATTTAACGCTTATTATTGCACAATACTATCACAACGTAAACTCGGTCGCCGGAGGAATAGCATGCATTTGGACAAGCTGCGGATTCATTGAAAAATCACGCTCCTCTCGTTCGGCCTCGTGCTGTTCTCCCTGGTCATCGGCGGCATCATCCTGCTCGGCAGCGTGGCCCGGCTGAGGGAAGACGAGATCGGCCAGCGGGTGATGATCACCGCCCGCACGATGGCGGGGCTGCCGGAAGTGCAGCAATCGATCGCCTCGCCGGACGGCTGGAAGCAGATCGCGCCGATCGCCGATCATATTCGCATCACCAACGACGTCACCTATATCGTCGTGCTCGATATGAACCGGAAGCGGCTGTCCCATCCGATCTCATCCCGCATCGGCGGGACGTTCGAGGATGCCGACGCCGACGCGGCGTTCGCCGAGCATACTTATTTGTCCAGAGCGAGCGGAGAAGCCGGCACCGCGGTGCGCGCGTACGTGCCGGTGATGGACAAGGAGCACCGGCAGGTCGGCGTCGTCGTCGCCGGCAGGCTGCTGCCGAGCCTCGGCGAAATGATCAAGGAGCAGCGGCAGTTCATTATCGTCACCATGCTGCTGTCGCTTTCCTTCGGCATCTGGGGCTCGTGGCAGCTCGCCCGCCATATCAAGCGGCAGATGTTCAATCTCGAGCCGCAGGAAATCGCGCGCATGTTCCGCGAGCGCAGCGCCGCCTACGAAGCGATGCACGAGGGCGTCGTGGCGATCGACACCCGGGAGATCATTACGATATTCAACGACCGCGCCAAGCAATTGTTCGGCATCTCCGGCGATGTCGTCGGACTTCCGATCCGCAGCGTGCTGCCCGATACCCGACTGCCGGAAATTTTGGAGCTCGGCAAGCCGATCTACAACCAGGAGCTGCGCGTCGGCAACGCGCGGATCTGGAGCAACCGGATTCCGATCGTCGATCGGCAGCAGACGATCGGGGCGATCGCCATTTTCCAGGACCGGACGGAAGTGACCCGCATGGCGGAGGAGCTGACCGGGGTGCGCGCTTTCGTCGATGCGCTTCGCGTGCAAAACCACGAATACATGAACAAGCTGCATACGATCGCGGGCTTGATTCAGCTGGACAAGAAGGAACAGGCGCTGCAATATGTGTTTGAGGCGTCCGAATACCAGGAGGAGCTGTCGGGCTTTTTGCAGGAACGGTTCGGAAGCGATAGCATTGCCGGCCTGCTGCTCAGCAAGATCAGGAGAGGCAGGGAGCTGGGCATCGAGGTGGAGCTGGACCGCCGCAGCGGCATTGAGCGCTTCCCCTCCGCGCTCGACCACCACGATCTGGTCATCGTTATCGGCAATTTGATCGAAAATGCGTTCGACGCGCTCGCAGCGGCGGAGCGGGAGCGCAAGGAAGTGTATATCAGCATCGAACAGGACGATGAGGTGCTCTCCATTTTGGTAGAGGACAACGGGACGGGGATGACGGAAGAGACGAAAGCGAGGATGCTGGAGCAAGGCTATACGACCAAGCAATCGGCCAACCGCGGCGTCGGGCTGCATCTTGTCAGCCGCATTGTGCACAAGGCGGGCGGCGAGCTGTCCTGTCAGTCGTCGCCGGGGGCGGGCGCGTCGTTTATCGTCAGTTTTCCGATGGATGAAACTACTGAAGGGAGCCGCGGCGGCGATGAAGCGCGGCAGAGGAGGAATACAAAGTGAGCGAATGGCGGACGATTCGGGTTGTGCTCATCGAGGACGATCCGATGGTGCAGGAAGTAAACCGCATGTTCGTGGAACGGGTGGAAGGCTTTCAGGTCGTCGGCATGGCCGCAAGCGGCGCCGAAGGGATCAAGCTCGTGGAGAAGCTGCAGCCGGATTTGGTGCTGCTCGATATTTTCATGCCTGTATTGGACGGGATCGAGACGATCCGCAAGCTGCGCTCCGCTCAGGCGCCGGTCGATGTCATTGTGGTGACCGCCGCGCGCGAAACGGATACGGTGCGCACGATGATGCGCAGCGGCGCCATCGATTATATCATCAAGCCGTTCAAATTTGAGCGGGTGCGGGACACGCTGGAGCGGTTCCGCGCGAACTATGAGGCATACCGCACGGACCGGCAGTGGACGCAGGAAGAGCTGGACCGGCTGCTTCGCCGCTCTTCCGCGGAAACGGCGGCGCAAGCCCCGTCCCCCGGCGATGCGGGCGCCCTTGCCAGCCTGGCGATCCCGCAGGACGAGCTGCCGAAAGGATTGAATGCGCTGACATTAAGGCAGATCATTCTATTTATGACGAAGCAGAGCGGCATGCTGTCGGCGGAAGAAGTGGCGGACGGCGTCGGCATCGCCCGGGTGACGGCGCGCCGCTACCTCGATTATTTGGCCAAGCAGGGCCGGATCGCGCTCGATATGCATTACGGCGGCGTCGGCCGGCCAGTGAACCGGTACGGCCTTCCCGATGAACAAAATAAACAAAAATAATAAAATGGACAAAAGGTTTACGCGCCCCCATGAAATCGGATACGTTGTGGTAGACGCCTATGACATGGCGAACTCTTTCGTCATCGGTCGTCTCCTGCGGTGTTGAAAAATCGGCGCTTGGATATCGCTGATTTTTCAAGGAGGACGCCTATGACATGGCGAACTCTTTCGTCATCGGTCGTCTCCTGCGGTGTTGAAAAATCGGCGCTTGGATATCGCTGATTTTTCAAGGAGGACGCCTATGACATGACGAACCCTTTCGTCATCGGTCGTCTCCTGCGGCCCGCTGCAAAATTTGTCGGCGGATACCGCCAAATTTTCAAGTTAGACGCCTAAGACGAGCGATTCCTTTCGTCATCGGTCGTCACCTTCGGTGTTGAAAATTCGCCGATAAGCTTCGTCGAATTTTCAAGTTAGCTATGCGCTAAAATCAGCAAATATTGCGACATGGGGAGCGTGGACAACATGGCGATGCCAGCGGCAGCCAGCACGAACATCGTGCTTCGCCTCGAAATCGATAAAGCAAAGATATCCTTCGGACAAATCGCCACCGCCATCGGCGACGCCGGCGGAGACATCGTCGCGGTCGACCTGAACCGCACGGGCAAAACGACCGCCGTTCGCGACATTACGGTCAACATCCTGGACACCTTGAGCAAAGAGAAAATTGTAACCGTATTGCAAAACCTGGACGGCGTGAAGGTGCTGCAGGTGTTTCCTGGCCCACCTCGGCGGGAAAATCGAAGTGACGCCGAAGCTGGCGATCAAGACGCGGGACGACTTGTCGCGCGTGTACACGCCCGGCGTGGCCAGCGTGTGCATGGCGATCCACGAAGAGCCGAGCCGCGCCTATTCCTTGACGATCAAGCGCAACACCGTCGCGGTCATCTCCGACGGCAGCGCCGTGCTCGGACTCGGCAACATCGGACCGGAAGCGGCGATGCCCGTGATGGAAGGCAAAGCGATGCTGTTCAAGCAGCTGGCCGGAGTCGATGCGTTCCCGATCTGCCTGGATACGCAGGACACGGAAGAAATCATCCGCACGATCAAGCTGATCGCCCCCGCTTTCGGAGGCATTAACCTGGAGGATATTTCCTCGCCGCGCTGCTTTGAGATCGAGCGCAGGCTGATCGAGGAGCTGGACATTCCCGTGTTCCATGACGATCAGCACGGCACCGCCGTCGTGCTGCTGGCGGGCATTTTCAACGCCCTCAAGCTGGTCGGCAAGCGGCTCGAGGATTGCAAAATCGTGCTCTGCGGCGTCGGCGCCGCCGGCATCGCCTGCACCAAAATATTGCTGGCAGCCGGTGCGACCAACATTGTCGGCGTCGATCGTGAAGGCGCTCTCGTACGCGGCACGACGTATACGCATGAGGCATGGAACTGGTACGCGGAGCATACGAATCCGGGCCTCGAGCAAGGAACGCTGAGCGACGTGATCGCCGGCGCGGACATTTTTATCGGCGTGTCGGGCCCCGGCGTGCTGAAGCCGGCCGACGTGCGGAAGATGGCCCACGACCCGATCGTGTTCGCGATGGCCAACCCGACGCCGGAGATCGCTCCCGAGGAAGCGGAAGGAATCGTGCGCGTGATGGCGACCGGACGGTCGGACTACCCGAACCAGATCAACAACGTGCTCTGCTTCCCCGGCCTGTTCCGCGGCGTGCTCGACTGCCGGGCGTCGCGCATTACGGAGGAGATGAAGCTGGCCGCCGCCCGCGCAATCGCTTCCGTCATCAGCGACGACGAATTGAACGAATCTTACATCATTCCGAGCGTGTTCAATCAGAGCGTCGCCGATAAAGTGCGGGAAGCGGTCATCCAGGCGGCAATCGCAAGCGGCGTGGCGCGCCGCAGGCCAAGCTCGTAAGCGCGGCAATCGAGTATGGGGGCGGCTAGCCCCTGTCCTCTCACACCACCGTACATGCGAGTCCGCATACGGCGCTTCTTCTGCGAATGCACTGGTCGAACATTTCGCAGTGCTTCTTCGCGGAGGCCAGTCGAAGTAGCCCAGTCATCCCATCAGATAACGGTTTAGCCGGGAGTATACAGGTCTAGCCTTTGACGGCTTTGGATTTCGTTGTGTTTGGGCAACTCATCCGACTAACCCTGCCTCAAATCCAGTTCGTGTACCTTGGCCCGTGCGTTTGCCTCCGGCTTCCTTCAGATTCCGCCTCGCGGCGGACACCCTTGCCCTCAGCTAACGGCAGGCGCTCGCTAGCCCCCGTTCGGGACTTTCACCCTGGAGATGACGCCCATGCTGGGCGTACCAAGTTTTAAGGCCATCCTTCGCCGGATGGCCTTTTTTGGCAAAATATAATGCTACATAGGGCTTGCTGAACGATTCTTTAACCGAAACTCATGGCTAGGCGACTGCGAGATAGCAGCGTAAAAATGAGGCAAAAAAGAACGCGGAGCCTGCGCTCCAGGTTCATCACCAGAAGTTGCAGCGTAATCACGGATTCACTTGTCTTTGCGAGGCGTGCTCGAATAC
>Ga0207747_1001544_pt1 | contig 15758 bp, 13 predicted proteins | sample HigsolmetaGSP11D_FD_184839 | JGI IMG/M metagenome (GOLD analysis project Ga0207747, IMG submission 184839) | High solid enriched microbial communities from the Joint BioEnergy Institute, USA - SP1-1-D (SPAdes) | ecosystem: Engineered > Bioreactor > SSF (Solid state fermentation) > Aerobic >...
ACTCAGATTCATGCGATTCGCTCCTCCCGTTTGCGGCGGTCCGATCTGGTCCGAACCGCCGGACACAAAAATCCGGCAATCAGGATCAATACTTGTAAGTATTGCCTGTTTGCCGGACATGATACGGAAGGTTAAATTTTGGAAACTCGGCGAAGCGCTTCCACACATCTTCGTAGACTGTTCGCATAATGCATGGCTTCATTGATATCCCAGTCCCGAGTGGCGAACTCGATAACACGTGCAGTATAGGCCGGTCCGATTAATCCGTCCGCTCTTCTCATATCTTCACGAATGCCTCTCGAACGGGATCTTGCAGCCAAGTTGATAAGTTCTTGTTTCGGTTTCAAAAGTTTCTCTGGCTCAACAGGTATCAGGTCAACCGATAAGTTCATGTAATGCGCCAAGGCATTACGTGAAGCAAGCAGCCAAGTCTCAATTTCGGGAACGGCTATTCGAAACACCATCTGTGGATTGGGATTAGCCAACCACTCTCTGGCATACTCGACCGGACATCGGTCTGGTGAATCGAGATCTGTAAGTACGAACCAGGGAGAAATATTCGCAGCCATGTTATATGAGCGGATATTTTTCTTCAATTGAGTTTTTCCACCAGATTTTATCACGGGAAAATGCTGAATTCCAAGAAATTTCAAAATACGACTAGCAACTGCTTCATCTGCTATTCCTTCTACGGCTACATAGAACGGGTGCATGCAATCATCCGCCTTTACAACAATTCCAGCAAATCCATTTGTTTATTAGATTTTAGTGGATTCGTTTTCGCAAAGGCGATGTCGGCTGCCGAACCTCCCGCTTCAGCAATTGCTACCATAGCAGGTTCTCTATCTCCTTCTAGTATCTGAGTCCCCTCGGAAGATGGTTCAAGTACCAGCATTTCCTCAGGTACAATTCCCTCATCGAACAACTCCCGGCTATGCGTGCTGACAATAATCTGCCTCTGCGATTTACGCATAACCTTAAGCATCACTTGTGGCAAATACCTAACAACCTCACTATGCAGTGACAGTTCGGGTTCTTCAAGGAGAAGAGGACCTCTGCCGTCTTGCAATGACCATAGAAGACCGATCAAACGCAACGTACCATCAGAAAACTGTTCCTCTGATTGCCAGCCAGCTTTGGGACGCCAATGTTCATATCGACCTTTCAGATGTGGCACACCAGTGCGCGCATCCATTTCAAACTTCAGTTCTGTTAGCTGGGGCACAATAATCTTTAAGGCTTCTTGGATTCTTTGCAACCTGCTGTCGCGTGTTTTTACAGGTGTCCTGGCTAGTTGATCGAGGAAATCACCACCATAAGGATCGTTCGTTCTACCTACAGAACGGTCCGGCTCTCGAATCAGTTGCGGAACGACATGCATATATCGAATTGTCGAAAAGTAATCGGCTATTTCTCTGAAGTCCTTGTTTGCATTGATCTGTTCCAATGCAGTCTGAGTCATCCGAAATGGGTCGTTCCTGTCTTCCTCAGACGGGCGATCCAAGATCATTTCACCATTCCGCCAAATTTTTTCTTCCAGCAAAATTGGGACGTTTGGTTGTCCAGGATACAAAGAGGTTTGACCGATATTTTTTTGCCCGAAAGCAAACCTATAGCGCCAATCTGTTTCTCCCAGTTTCAATGTTACATCAAACACGATGTCAGATTTCGTTCTAGCAGCTAAACAGCGTATCTTGGAGACGCCACCCCGTTGATTGACCGCATACTGAAATCCTCCGCCCACTTTTGAAATATCATAAAGAAATCGAAAAGCGTCCAGCAGATTTGATTTTCCTGAAGCATTGGGTCCAATCAAAAAGACTCGAGAAGTCAAATGAGCAGATACTTCTTTGAAATTTTTCCAGTTCTGGAGCGATAATGAGGTAAACATTCATCCCCCTCCTACACGCACCAATTTCAAAAAACATTTAATCATTTTGCCGCATTTTCGGTGTGCCGTTTGCGTCCCGGAATTTCGCCTGTCTCGTTGTAGACGCGCACGATCTCGTCGATTTCTTTCTTCAGTTCGTTCAGCAGCTCCGCTTCGGGCACCTTCCGGATCATCTCGCCGTAGCGGAACAGCATCCCTTCGCCGCGGGCGCCGGCGATGCCGATGTCGGCTTCCCGGGCTTCCCCCGGGCCGTTGACCGCGCAGCCGAGCACCGACACTTTGATCGGCACCTTGATGTTGGCGATATAGTCCTCCACTTCGTTCACGATCGAGAACAGATCGATGTCGAGCCGGCCGCAGGTCGGGCAGGAGACGAGCGTCGCCGCGTTCGAGATCAGGCCGAACGCCTTCAGCAGCTCGCGGGCGACCTTCACCTCTTCCACCGGATCGGCGCTCAGACTGATGCGCACCGTGTTGCCGATGCCCATTGCGAGCAGCGCTCCGATGCCGGCCGAACTTTTGACCGTGCCGGAGAACAGTGTACCGGCTTCCGTAATGCCGAGGTGAAGCGGATAGCGGATCTTCTCGGCCGCCATCTTGTATGCGGCGATGGCCATCGGCACGTCGGACGCCTTCAGGGAGACGATGATGTCGCGGAAATCAAGCTCCTCCAGAATACCGATATGGTAGAGCGCGCTCTCGACCATCGCCTCCGGCGTCGGATAGCCGTATTTCTCCAGCAGATGCTGCTCGAGCGATCCCGCGTTGACGCCGATCCGGATCGGAATGCCCCGCTCCTTGCACGCTTTGACGACGGCCTCCACCTTCTCCCGGCGGCCGATGTTGCCGGGGTTGATCCGCACCTTGTCGATGCCGTTCTCGATCGCGGCCAGCGCCAGCCGGTAGTCGAAATGAATATCCGCAACGAGCGGGATATGAATCCGTTTCTTGATCTCCTTGATCGCTTCCGCCGCTTCCCGGTTGTTGACGGTGACGCGCACAAGCTGGCATCCCGCTTCTTCCAGGCGGTGGATCTGGGCGACGGTCGCCTCGACATCGGCCGTCTTCGTCGTGCACATGCTCTGGATCGTCACTTCATCGCTCCCGCCGATCACCAGGCCGCCGACCCGGACCGGAACGGTGTCTTTCCGATGGTACATGGCCTTCTCTCCCCATAGAACGTCAAATGCCACCTCTGCCGCGGGGGACGCTCCCCCGCGGCAGAGGTGGTCGCTTGCCATCGCCTTGCGTCAGGCGCTTTCTTCTTTCTTCTTGCCCTTCTTCGTCGTCAGCTCGGGCATGATCTTCTCGCGCACCACTTGTTCCGTGATCATGCAGCTGCTGATATCGTCGCGGGACGGCACTTCGTACATGACATCGAGCATGATGTCCTCGATGATCGCCCGGAGACCCCGCGCGCCCGTGTTCCGCTTGATCGCTTCCTTCGCGATCGCTTCAAGCGCAGCCGGCTCGAAGTCGAGCTTCACGTTGTCCATCTCGAGCAGCTTCTGGTATTGCTTCACCAGCGCATTCTTCGGCTCGGACAGAATGCGGATGAGCGCCTGTTCGTCAAGCGGCTCGAGCGCGGAGATGACCGGCAGACGGCCGACAAACTCCGGAATGAGCCCGAACTTGAGCAGGTCTTCCGGCTGCACGAGCTTCAGATATTCGCCCGGCTTCATTTCCTTCGTGTTCTCGCCGCCGGCGGTGAAGCCGATGACCTTCTTGCCGATCCGGCGCTTGATGATCTGCTCCAGTCCGTCGAAGGCGCCGCCGCAGATGAACAGAATGTTCGTCGTATCGATCTGGATGAACTCCTGGTGCGGGTGCTTGCGTCCGCCTTGGGGCGGCACCGAAGCGACCGTGCCCTCGAGAATCTTCAGCAGCGCCTGCTGCACGCCTTCGCCCGACACATCGCGGGTAATGGACGGATTCTCCGATTTGCGCGCCACCTTGTCGATCTCGTCGATGTAGATGATGCCGCGCTCCGCCTTTTCCACGTCGTAATCCGCAGCCTGGATCAGCTTGAGCAGGATGTTCTCGACGTCCTCGCCGACATACCCCGCTTCCGTCAGGGAAGTGGCGTCGGCGATCGCGAACGGCACGTTCAGAATCTTCGCCATCGTCTGGGCGAGCAGCGTCTTGCCGGAACCGGTCGGACCGACGAGCAGAATGTTGCTCTTCTGCAGTTCGACGTCTTCCAGCTTGTTCTGCGAATTGATCCGCTTGTAATGGTTGTAGACGGCCACGGACAGCGATTTCTTCGCCTGATCCTGACCGATCACGTATTGGTCCAGAATCGCCCGGATTTCCTTCGGCTTCGGAATATCCTTCAGATCGAGCTCCTCTTCGGATCCGAGTTCCTCCTCCACGATCTCCGTGCAGAGCTCGATGCATTCATCGCATATATAGACGCCTGGACCGGCGACCAGTTTGCGCACCTGATCCTGCGATTTGCCGCAGAAGGAGCACTTGAGCTGGCCCTTTTCGTCATTGAATTTGAACATTCGGATATCTCCCCTTCGTCATGCGTCACTCGCCTGCGGCTTCGGGCCGTGTGATGACCTTGTCGATCAATCCGTAAGCGAGCGCCTCTTCCGCGCTCATGAAGTAGTCGCGGTCCGTGTCGCGCTCGATCTTCTCGTAGGGCTGTCCGGTGCGCTCCACATAGATCTGATTCAGCTTGTGCTTCGTCTTCAGGATCCAGTCGGCGTGGATCTTGATGTCCGCCGCCTGACCGCGCACGCCGCCGAGCGGCTGGTGGATCATCACTTCGCTGTTCGGCAGCGCGTACCGCTTGCCCTTGGCGCCCGCCGTGAGCAGCAGCGAACCCATGCTGGCCGCCATGCCGACGCAGATCGTCGAGACGTCCGGTTTGATGTATTGCATCGTGTCATATATGCCGAGCCCCGCGGTCACCGAACCGCCGGGGGAGTTGATGTACAGATAAATATCCTTCTCGGGATCTTCGGCCGCAAGGAAGAGCAGCTGGGCGATGACGAGATTGGCGACATCGTCGTCGATCGGGCTGCCCAGGAAAATGATCCGGTCCTTCAGGAGCCGGGAATAGATATCGTAGGATCGCTCGCCGCGGCTGCTTTGTTCCACTACGATAGGCACCAGATTCATGCGACCCACCTCTTTTCGTAATCGGCTTCGATTCCTATTGTACCATGTCTGAAGCGCAATGTCATACTCGGCGAAAGCGGACGGGGCCTCCGCCGTCCGGGCTCCCGCCCATCGTTAACCTATATGTATGCGCCGGGCGGCAAGGCGTGCACTTCCCGGCCCGGGCTTTGATGGAGAAATAAGGCACGTGCCTGTAAAAGTACGTGCCTTACTCTCATGTCGATGTTCCCGGTCTTTACGCGACCGAAGACGCCGTTTTGCTGTTGTCGATCAGGAACCGGATCGTCTTGCGCAGGACGAGGTCCTCCTTCAGGCTGTCGAGGCTGCCGTTCCGGCTGAACAGTTCGCGGAGCTCATCCGCCGGACGGTTATACATGCCGGACAGCTTCTCCAGCTCCTCGTTCAGTTCGTCTTCCGTAACCTCGATGTTCTCCGCCTTGGCGATGGCTTCGAGCACCAGGTTGTTGCGCACCCGCTTCTCGGCGTCGCCCCTCATCTGCTCGCGGAGCTGCGCTTCATCCTGACCGGAGAAGCGGTAGTACAGCTCGAGCGTCATGCCCTGCATCCGCAGGCGGTTCTCGAAATCGCGCAGCATGTAGTCGATTTCCGAGCGGATCATTGCTTCCGGGATGTCGACTTCAGCATTCGCGGAAGCTTTCTCGATGGCGGCCAGTTCGCGCGCGTTCTCGGCTTCCTTCTGCTTCCGTTCCTTCAGTCTGGCCGCAAGATCCTGTTTGTATTCCTCCAGCGTATCGAATTCGCTGACGTCTTTGGCAAATTCGTCATCCAGCGCCGGCAGGTTCTTCCGCTTGATCTCATGCAGTTTCACTTTGAAGACCGCCGGTTTGCCTTTCAGTTCCTCCGCGTGGTAATCCTCGGGGAACGTCACTTCGACGTCTTTGAAGTCGCCGATGTGCATGCCGACGATCTGATCCTCGAATCCGGGGATGAACGTTCCGGAACCGAGCTCGAGCGAATGGCGCTCGCCGCGTCCGCCTTCGAACGGCTCGCCGTTGATGAACCCTTCGAAGTCGATGATGACGATGTCGCCTTTCTCCGCCTGTCCGTCTTCGACGGCGACCAGCTCGGCGTGGCGCTGCTGCTGCCGTTCCAGTTCGGCCTGCACTTCTTCTTCCGTCACCTCGGCTTCGGCTGCCGGAAGCTCGAGACCTTTGTATTCTCCGAGCTTGACTTCCGGCTTGACCGTCACCTTCGCCTTGAAGATGAACGGCTTGCCCTTGCCGAATTGCTCGATGTCAATTTCCGGGGCGTCGACCGGAAAGATGCCTGTCTCCTTCACCGCATCCGCGTAAGCGTCGGGCAGCAGGATGTCGACCGCATCCTGATACAGGCTCTCGACGCCGAACCGCGCTTCGAAAATCTGCCGCGGCACTTTGCCTTTCCGGAATCCGGGAACGTTTACTTTCTGGACGACTTTCTTGAACGCCTTGTCCAGCGCCGCGGCTACTTGTTCCGCATCGACTTCGACGCTCAGCACGCCCGTGTTCTTCTCCAGAGTCTGCCAACTTGCCTTCATCTTATGCCTTCCCCTTCCACAACTGACGCATCCGTCTGTTTCTTCACGATACTAAACCACTCCATTATAGCCAACCTTCCCGGATATTTCAAGGTTCTCCGGGCCCTGCGGTCAGCGGCGGAGCCGCCCGCCGGACGGCTTTGTACGCCTGTTCGAACCTGAAGCGCAGCGATTCGGGAATGCCGTACGCCGCGCGGATCTCCGCTTCGTCTGCCCGGCCGTAAGCCGCAACCTGCACCGCGAGATGAAGCGCGGCGGCCCAGCAGTCGATCGCCTCCTCGCTTCCGGCCGCCATCCACTCGTAATCGGAAGTGCCGTAGAGCGACCGCAGAATTTCTTCCCAAAGTTCGCGTGCGAAAATTGGCAGCGTCGGATCGAACGCTTCGGAAGCCCGGCACGCCCGTTCCAGCACCTCGCCCGCGGCGGGCGGATAGTCGCCCATCCCGAGCGGCGTCCGCTCGATCTCAAGCTCCACGCGCTCTCCCGCGCGATCCAGCAGCACCCGGCCGGTGACGCCGCGCCGCCGGAGCGTCTGCAGGGCGCGAAACTGCATCGACGGGTGCATCGGCTCCTTGCGGAGCCAGTCCAGAATTTCCCGGTCGACATCCGGATCGTCGAGGTAGACGGCTTTCTCCAATGCGAGCAGGCGCTGCTCCAGGCGCGGGCTCTGCTTCAAGTCCTCGAGCACCCGGCGGACCTGCTCCCCGCCGTCGTCCCGAGGCTGAAGGGCCAGTCCGCGCATCGCCGCCTCATCGTCGGGCAGATCTTCCTCCGCCCCGCCGTCTTCGATGGAAAAAGGGCCGCCCGCCGGTTCGCTTTCCCGATTTTCAAGTCCGGGGTATACCGACTCCAGCCACTCGATAAGCCGGCGCCATTCGTCGTAGGCCTGCTCATCCTGGCCGCGGCAATCGAGCAGGAAGCGCAGCAGCGCGTGGGCTTCGACGAACCGTTCGGATTCGAGCAGCCGGGTCAGCCGGCCGCGATATTCGTTCACCATGGCCGGAAGCAAGTAGACATTGCCCTTGCCGGCATCCGCATCGCGTGATTGCGTCGACATATCATCGCTCCTGGCGGCCGCCTGATTCGAACCCCGGCCGGTGTCCGGCAGGCGAACCGCAGTTGATGGTTCACAAGAATCGTTCCCAGTATAGCACGCGAGCGTCCGGAACAGAAAACAAACTCCCACATTTCGCCTGAAACATGGGAGTTTGTCCAGGGGAAGCGCGATGCTCTCCTGATGGTTTTTACAGAAAATGGTCGTCCGGTCCAATCGGCACGATGCCCCGGTTGAGCGCCGGAATGCCGAGAAAGTATCCGCGGGAAATGAGCGCGAAATCCGTCGTCGCCCTGCACGCCGGCAAGGCGTGAAGCTCCCGCAAATACCGGTGCACTTCGACAAAGTCCCGAATCCGGTACTTGTGCAGCCGAAAGCCGGGCGCGTACACCTGATCGTAGCGGACAAGCAGCGTGTACAGCCACAGATCCGCAAGCGTCGGAAAATCGCCAAGCAGGCAGCGCCGCCCGGTCAGATGCCGGTCCAGATCCGCAAGGAAACGGTAAACCCGTTCAACTTCCCGTTCATATTCGTCCTGACGGGCCACAAATCCGGCGCGGTAGACGCCGCAATGCAAGTCGTAGAAAATCCGCTCTTCCCATTCCAGCCGGGCTTCCTCTTCCTGCAGGAGGGCGAGCGCCTCCTTGCGGCTCGCCGACTCCGCCAGATCGGAGACGATCTTGACCGGGAGCAGATAGGGATCGTTGCTGATGATCCGCCCGGCTTCCAGATCGACCAGGGCCGGCAGCCGGACATGCGTCCCCCATTCGAACGCCGCCGCCTCCGTCCCGGACATCGGCGCCCAGGCCGGGGACGGCTCTTCCGAACCGTCCCCGCTCCGCTGAATCAGCCGCCCGTTGTTGGGAGAGAGCACCGCGATCAGATCCAGAAATCCACCGAGCGCCGCAATCAGCGCCAGCCGCTGGCCCGTCGGCGTCACCGGCGAATAGAGCAGGGCGTATCGTCCGGGCCGGGGCTCAAGCGGCTGCTTGACCGCCGGGTCATTCACGATGGCGCCGGGCAGAATGGGACCGCCGCGAATGCCGATGTCGTAATCGTCCGGCGGCCGGAAATATCGGAAGTTCCCGTACTTCATAAGCTCACCCGCATTTGCTTCAGTTCGCCCGCACGTGCTTCATCCCGCATGCACCGCATGGCTGCTCTCAAATTTGACGCCGTACAGCCTGGTCCACATGTCCAGCATGACGAGCCGCGGCAGAATCGGCGGCGCGTCGAACGTCCCGTCCGACCACTCGCTTCGCGTCATGAAGGTCCTCAAGTATTCGATATCCGCAATCTGCGGCAGGACGCTGTTTTGGTCGTTTGCCGCCTCGCGCAAATATTGCAGAACGGCCGAGGTGAACGGTCGGTTTCGCATGACGGCGAATCCGCTTTTTTTCCGCCAGGCGACCTCGTAGGGAAGACGGTGTTCGTATGCCTTCCGCAAAATGCCTTTTTCCGCCGATCCCGTACGCTTGATATTGTAAGGCAAGTTCCAGGCAAATTCCACCAGCCGGTGATCCAGGAAGGGAAGCTGCACCCTGAGGCCGGCCGCCGCGCTCATGCGGTCGGCGCGATCCAGCAGGAACGGCAGAAATCGGGTCAACTGCATGTAGAACACGTAATCCATATGCCGTTGCAGCGGGTCCTCGTCGCGAAGGCCGGGCATTTCGGATTCCGCCGCCTTCCAGCGCTGCCTCAGCTGCTCGTCCAGATCGCATCGCGCCCTAAGCTCCGGATGCAGAAAGTTCGCGGCCCCCGTCCCTTTCAGCCAGGGAAACGTATGGCCGGGCGACTGCGCTTCAGCCGCAATCCACGGGAACCCGCCGAACAGATCGTCCGCCCCTTCCCCTGAGAACACTTCCTCCCGGCCCGTCTCGCGGATGCGCCGGTAAAGATGCAGCAGCGTAATGTCCAGATCCCCGACGCCGGGAAGGTCCCGCGCCCGCACCGTATCTTCGAGGGCGGCGCGAACATCGCCCGGCTCGATCACGATCGTCTCATGGCGGGAGCCGATATGGTCCCGCATGATCTCCACATACGGACCGTCCAGCGAATGATGCAGCGCATCGGGGCGAAAATCCGTGTCCTCTCCGGCATACGAGAACGAGAACGTCTGAAGTTCCGCTTCCTTGCCGGCAGTGTGCCGGGCCGCTGCGCAGATGACGCTGGAGTCCAGCCCACCGGACAGCAGAAAAGCCTGCGCGCGACCGACGTCGTGCAGCCGGCGCCGCACCGCGTCGTCCAGCAGCGCCGCGATCTGTTCGGCGGCGGCTTTCTCGCCGGCCGGAGCGCCGGCGCGCTCCGGCAGCGTCCAGTACCGGCGGCGCCAGATGCGGCCATCCCTGAACGTCACGATCTCGCCCGGACGAACCTCGGCCAGATACTTGTACACGGTCGTCCCGGGGATGCGGGAGGTCGAATTCATCAGATCAAGAATCGCCGATTCGTCGAACACGCGGGGGAACCGCGGATCCTGCAGGATCGCCTTCGGCTCCGATGCCGCCGCGATCCGGCCGAAGCGGGCGGAATGCCAGTAATAGAGCGGCTCGATGCCGAGCCTGTCGCGCACGAGATGCAGTTCGCCCGTTCGGCCGTCAAAGACGGCGATCGCGAAAGCCCCCCCGACTTGTTCCGCGAACGAAGGGCCATTGGCCAGATAGGCGCCCAGCAGCAAGCGGGCGACGGACGCCTCGCACGCGTCCCGGTCGAGGCCGAGTTTGCCGCCGATCTCATCCGCGTTGTCGATAAAGCCGCTCACCGCCAACAGGACCGCGTTTTCGCCGGCCTGCTGCCGCGCAAGGCCGCTGCCGGACCACCCGCTTCCGGCCAGCGCCCGGGATTTGCTCTGTCCCAATACCGCATGCCGGTCCCCGCGCACGATCCGGATCTCGCCGGACGCGCGGCCGGACATGGCCTCCAGTCCCTTCAGCACGAATTGTTCCTGTTCCGCTTGATCGATCGGCTCTTCATCCCGCAGCACCACAATGGTGCTCATGCCGAATCCCCTCCCTTTTCACCGTGAACATCAGGCGGCCGTCAGACGGCCGCCTCCTGACTGCGCAACGTTTCCATGAATTGGCGCAGCTGCTCCATCGCCTGTCGAATATTGGCCGGATACGACGGATCGGCGGGTTTCCGCAGATCGTGCACCCGGGCGGCTTTCCAGCCCAGTGTCGATCCAAGCCCGGCGATGTCGGGCAGTTTCGGCACCATGCAGAAGGCCACGCCCGGAATGGCCTCCCGGAGATGCCGCAAATGACGCTCCGCCTGCGCCTCATTGTCATAATCGCCGGTAAACACGAAATAGACCTTATCCGGGCAGACGGCGATGAAATAGTTGAAAATGCGGCTATCCCCGTCCTCCGGCCAGACGAGCTCCTCGAATTCGTCCTGGTCCAAGCCGACCCCCGGCAAATCCAGCGCATGACCGAGGCGTCCGAGCGGCGTGATGTCCAGCACCCCTTCTTCGCGGGGTTCGATGCGCACCAGATCTCCGGTGCGGTACCGGATAAGCGGCCTGAGATCATTCTCCAGTGCCGTTACGATCAGTTCGCCTTCGACCGGTCCGTCACCGGTGACAAACCGAATCCGGCCGTCTCTCTCCTCGATCTCGAAAATGTAACTGTGCGTCTGCAGCCTGAGCGCGTCTTCCGATACGGCCACCGCCGTCGTTCCGGTCTCCGACGACCCGTATGATGCGTCGTACACCGCCCCGCCCGTCAGCTGCCGCAAACGCCGTTTCAGGGCAGGGCTGCTGCGTTCACCCGTCAGCAGCACTTTCCGGAAGGCCGGCGCTTCAAGTCCGTTTGCGGCGGCGTATTCATAGAGATTGATCAATTGGGACGGCGGACCGGCGAAGACGGTCGGACGGAGGAATCCCGCAATGCGGATGACGCGGCCGTAATCGTTGCGGACCGTATCCACCCATGTCCGGAAAGTTGCAATTCCCAGATAATTGAGCGCATGTTCGAACTGGAAGGCGGCCGGGCCCTGCGGCGTATTGATCAGTATGAGCGCCGTGTCGCCGCCGCTCAGAAACTCGGCCCAATGCTCGCCGAAGTTGACCGTATTGACAACCAGATCGTGCAGCCCTTTGGGCGCGGGCAGCGGTTCGCCTGTGGTGCCGGACGTCTCGAAATAATTCAGCATTCGATGACGTCTGCTGCGGCTGGCCTCCCCGCTGATCGCCCGATACTCCCGCTTCGCCAGGATCGGAAGGGCGGTCAGAAGTTCGCGATAGTCCGCCCCGCGCGACAGCAGAGCGTCAACCGACGCCGCCCCCTCGCTGCCGAGCAATTCCCGGTACGACTCAAGTTCAAGCGCCGAGCGGACCGTCTTGCCGAGACGCTCGGCGTAATGCGCGTCACGGTCGAAATCCGGCTGCCGCCAGGCGCGGATCAGCCGCTGCTGCTGTGCGATCAATCGGTTCACCTGTTCCCGGGTCGCTTCATCCCGATACATCCGTTCATAACCTCCCGTCGCTTGTCTTTGGCATGGTAAGGCCGACCGTCAGAGCACAAGCCGGGCAGCCCGTGCACAACGGCTCAAGCCGCAAGTCAAACCGCTTTCTCCGCTCCTTCGGCCAGACGGTTTTCCTCCCTGGCGGGTGCGTACAACGTTCCGGTCAACAGCACCGCGAGCAACGCTCCTGCGGCGCCCGCCCAGGTCAAGGCGGACGTGCCCAGCGTTTGAATGACGAGCGCACCGGCAATTCCGGACAAGCCGATCCCGAGGTACATGCAGGAGGAGTTCCAGGAGATCAGAATCTGCGCCCGCGCGCCGCCCAGCGCCAGCAGCCGGTATTGCTGGGACGGGGCGAGCAGCCAGCCGCATACGCCCCAGATGAACGTCAGGACAATGGCGCGGATCAGCGTGTCGGCTGCCAGTGAAATGAGAACGAAGGAGGCGCAAAGGCCGAGATGGCTCACGATGTTCGTCGTCCGCGGCCCGAACCGGTCCGTCAGACGGCCGCCCAGCAGATTGCCGATGGCTCCGCCCGAACCGAAAGCGAGCAAAATCCAGGTCAGTTCATTGCCGTCGGTAATGCCTCTGCCGTTGTAATAGGCCGAAACATAGGAGTAGACGGTGAACGCGGACAGGTAGACGACCACCGTGACCAGCAGCGTGGAAGGCGCGCCCTTCATCCGCACCGCCGAAAGCCGCTGCCTCAGCGAAACATTCGGCGGCGACGGCAGACGGGAGAGCGCGGCGGACAACACCGCGAGCATCACCGCCCCGCCGATGGTGATGGACAGGAACAAACTTTGATAGTCCATCGCATGGCTCAAGTACGTGCCGAAGGGAACGCCCAGAATGGTGGCGATCGTAAGGCCGCTGAACACATAGGAAATGGCTCTTCCGCGGCGTTCGGGCGGCGAGATCATGCCCGCGATCATGATGACCGCCGGCGTGACGGCCGACGCGCCGAGGGCGGAGATGATTCTCCCGGCCATGAGCAGCGAATAATCCGCCGTCAGCGCCACGATGAGATTGCCAAGCGAGAAGACGGCCAGCGACAGGATCAGGAAATATTTCCGGTCCATCTGGCCGAATACCGACGCGATGATCGGGCTGGCGATCGCATAGGCAAGGGCGAAGACGGTGATGAGCTGCCCGGCCGCTTCGATGGAGACGCCGGATTGTTCGGCGATATCGCCCAGCACGCCGGCGACGACAAAACCGTCCGTGCCGACGATAAACATCGTGAGTGCAAGCAGAAAGATGTTCCGTTTGACAGACATAACGACCCTCCAATCAAGCAAGCGGACGATGCCGCCCGGCCGATTGACCGTCGACCGGGCGCTGTCCGTCATTGGTCAGAAGTTTCCTCGTGAACCAGCCAGCGGGGTTTAAGTCCCGCTCCGTCCTGCGTTCCGTCCGCACGCAGCGGCACCGTGATGATGCCTTCGATTTCCACCAGCAGATCGGAGCGGCAAATGTCGACATTCAGGAATTGGATGTTGGCATGCGGCGCGAAAGCTTCCCGGCACCTGCGCCGCACGACTGGAATGTCCTCCGCGTGGCGGACGTACACCTTGATGAAATCGACATCCCGCAGCGTCAGATCGGCCGGCGTCTCAATGCCGTGACGGATCAGGTTGTCCCGGCCGATCAGGAGCGAAATGTTCTCCAGCGTGACATCGCATTGCCGTATCAGATCGCTGCGGTGAACCGTCTCGTGCCCGATGATGCTCGCCGTTCCGGAAATATATAAGTTCAAGACACCAAGGGCATCATGCTGGACGCAAGTCGCGCGGGCAAAGCTGGGAGAGCGCGGGCCATACTGGCGGGGATACGTGTAAGCGGGCATCTGTCTGGGATTCTCCAGAAAGGTGACCCGTCCGGACCGGCAGGACAGGAAGAAGAACGCAATATTCCCTCCTTGCGCTCCGATCCCGGTGGCAGCCGGCATCGGCAAATGTCTGCGCCGCCCGTAAAGTTCGAAAGCCTCGGACCTGCCGGCGCAGAAATCGCGGTAAATCTCCAGGCCGTCCGCATTGTCTTCGTTGATGCGGGGAATGTAGTTCCACATGCGGAACAACCGGGGATATCCCAGCTCATCCATCAGCTCGAAGGCAGCCAGGTACGTTTCCCGCGTCAGGTTCCGGCAGCGCTCCGAGGCCGGGATTTCCGCCGCACAGAACAGATACTCGCCATCGTGCGCATAAACCAGATCTCCGCTGACGGAAGCTTGCGCCGGCCCTGCGGTCCACTGTTCGACAAACCCTTTCTCGTCCGCGCTCGTCATGCGCAGCGAGAGAAAAGGCGAACCTTCTTCCAGGACCGGCTTCTGAAAGACTGGACCAAAATTCACCATTCCCAGCACCCGACTGTTCATCAACGGGCGATCCTCGGGCAACGCCTGCGGATGCCCGCCGCTGATGAGATTGGCGTAATCCATCACGGCCCTCCTTGTTCTGTTGGTTTCCGTGAACCAGCTTAAGGGAGTTTCCGGTTTCTGGATATCCCCAATATTGGGGATGTCCGATAAGCAAAAAAAAGTCTCCCCGCCCCGAAAGGCAGGGAGACGATTCCGGCGGCCGGCTTTCCTCAGCCGCCGGTCAGGCCAGAAACTTGCGCATAAACTGTCCCTTGTCGCTCACGCCGGTTTTCCGATAGATGTTCTTGATTACGCTGCGCACGGTGCTCTCGGTAATGCCCAGCAGGGCCGCGATCTGCAGCCCGCCCATATTCAGCGCCCAATAATAGGCGATTTCCCGTTCGCGGGGAGACAGGCCGTATTCTCCGAACCGACGGTCCATGGCAATGCGGCGGCGTTTCGGACATTTCCGGGCAAGCCGCTCTTTCAGCACCCGCATATAAAATTCAACCAGTGCAAGCTCCGTACCCGGACTTTCCTCCCGGCAAGGGAAGCTCACGTCGAGGAATCCGTGGATTTGGCTGTCGGCCGCGATCGGCATGCACATGCAGCTCCAGTCCTTGAACAGCCGCAGATCGTGTTCGTCGCCGCGCAAATAGACCGGCTTCCCGAGCCTGACAGCCATGGAGATGGCGTTCAGGCCGGCGTGCTGCAGATCGAACCGGGTACCGCGTTCGATTCCGATGCGGCGGGCGTTGTCCAGCACTTCCGGCGGGCCGGCAACCGACAGCAGGACGCCGCGCCGATCCGTCAGAAGCAGCAGGTGCGGCCATTCCGCCAGCAGACTTTCCTCCTGAAGCGCCTGTTCGAAAGCGCGGAGGAGCAGTTGGTTGTTCCGCAGCGTTTGCCGCAGTTCTTCCTTGCCGATACGGCCCGTCAAGGTTGCGCAGTCCACATCAAGCCCCGACTGCTCGACCTCATGCCGCCAGCGGACGACAACGGCCGGATCGAGGCTTTCTTTTTTCACCCAGCGCGGGGCAAGAGACGAACAGACCTGAAACACATTCACGAACGCTCACCCCGGCAAGCGAGTCTTGTTTGGGAAAATTATACATCCACAGCCTTGCCTCGGCAAATCCGGAACGGCCCACTACTTATCTCCCGCGGTTATTGCATTTCACCTTTCCCTGTGGTATCATCATTTGTGCTCTCCATGCGGGTGTAGTTCAATGGTAGAACGCCAGCTTCCCAAGCTTGAGACGAGGGTTCGATTCCCTTCACCCGCTCCAGATACCTGTCCCAGTAGCTCAGCTGGATAGAGCAT
>Ga0207747_1001548_pt1 | contig 15725 bp, 16 predicted proteins | sample HigsolmetaGSP11D_FD_184839 | JGI IMG/M metagenome (GOLD analysis project Ga0207747, IMG submission 184839) | High solid enriched microbial communities from the Joint BioEnergy Institute, USA - SP1-1-D (SPAdes) | ecosystem: Engineered > Bioreactor > SSF (Solid state fermentation) > Aerobic >...
TTTGCAATTCTTCAAAGGAAAATAGACTTTCTTGTAGAATATACAAAGTGACTTCCTCCTTATGGATTTTTGTGGTTTGGTCACTTCAAAATTCTACAAATAAGGGGTGAAGTCCTTTTTTATGCTTTGGCTATGTTAATGAATATTGTTGATTCTATTAATAAATTAAGGACTTCAAGATGTGAAGTCCTCTTTCAATTATCATTAAACTTTCTTTTTGAATCTGTTTCTTGTATTGGAGTACACCAATGCAAAAATAATAAGTGATAAAAATAAAATAAGACCAATAATAAATAAAACTTGGTTTTCTAACATCTCACTCAATGCAAATAATAATATGCTAAAGCTAATACCATACATAATTTTACCCATAAACTTGCACAAAGCTACTTCATCGTATTGAGCCTTTTCACTGTCAGGCATTGTATTGTAACCTGCGAGTATTGATGCTCCTTTTCCTTTCGATAGTGTGATAGCAAAAATTAAGAAAGGTATTGAAATAATAAGAACAGCTACTCCCAAACGAGTTACCTCCTTTTCTATAAGATTCTCTGTTGGTTAAACAATCGAGATTTTAATATTTATACGTTCTTAATGAATCATAGGTTTCATTAATTGGAAATAGACAGCTCTCTACAATCATTTTACTTATAGATGCATTATCACTTCGGTGTTTAACAATATCTAAAAATTGAAACCAACTCAAATAATGGTCGAGGTATTTTGTTGCCACACCATTAAATCGTTGCATCCAACCTTTTAAACGGCTGTGATAGTTATTAACGTTTTGGATATGATACAATCCTTTTACACGTTCTGTACCATCTGACTTAAAACGATAATGCTCCAATTCTTTGCTTTTTGCATAAGCAGAAAAAGCTCTCCAAGCATCGGTGCAAAGAGTATTGTCCGATGATAGTTTAGAACCAATAGCCTTATCTAATTGAGTTTTAACAATTCTACCTCTACCAAGTACACCAGAATATGTTGCCTTTTGACGGTCTCTTGCGATTAAAACGCAAACCTGTTCGTGACTAATGCCACGAAATTTTGACGAGCCACCACGTTTGCGAGGTTTACGCCCCTCGATATTTCTTTTGCCTTTTTCCGAATACAGAAAATAAGTTTCATCCATCTCTACAATCCCTGAAAAAGATTCAAAATTCATTTGTTTTAATGCAGACAATACTTTATGCCTCCAATAAAACAGGGTAACGTAATGTACATTACCAATGAGTTCTGCCGATTTACGGAGTGAATAACCTTCTAACATACATTTTATAAAATCCAACCATTTTTCAGACTTATGGGTTCGATACAATGGTGTTGCAGTTACATCAGTAAATGTTTTTCCGCAATCTTTACAACGGTATCGTTGACGTTCAACTTCTTTCAGACCAAGTTTTACTGTATATTTACCAAAACGAACCACTTGTTTAGAATTACAGTGTACACAGGTGTAGCCATCTTTATTTTTTCGTTCAGTTACTTCTTGAAAGACAGGTTCACTTGCAGAAAATGACATAAGAGAATTGATAAAAAATTCTTTTAACCGATGTTGTTCTGCTGAATTCAATTTTTTAATCTCTGCTATTAACTCTCTTAATGTCATTTCAAACCCTCCAAACAAATGTTCTTACTAAGATTATAGAACATTTGTTTGTTTTTATCAAATATCAACAGAGTAATTTAACAAAGCCTATGCTTTAGAAAACCTTATGACTCTTGGGTTGAAAAATGTGCAAAATGCTCAAATAAATTTTCATGAATTTCTATTCGCGACCTTGGCATGTAATTAGTTCACTTTCACAGAAAAAGAATTTCTAATTTGTGTTCCGTCTTATTCATATTTAAATTGTATAGTAACAGTCGTCCCTTTATTTTTTTCAGATTGTACGGAAATCATGCCTTTATGCAAGTCTGCAATTTGCTTTGCAATGCTCATTCCAAGGCCTGTTCCATCACTTCTTTCATCTGTATTTGTGCCTCGATAATAACGGGTAAACAAATGTTTCAACGTTTCTTTGTCCATGCCAATTCCATTATCTTCAATGGTTATCGTCAACATATTTTTCTCTTGATTTTTTTCTAAATAAACCCAAATTATTGTACCTTTCGGATTATGTTTGATGGCATTGTAAATAAGGTTATCAATCATTCTTTTAAATAGTTTTTGATTGATTGATAAAAATGTAGATTGATTTAGGCCTTTAAATTGAAAGGTATAATCAGCTAATGTCTTATCTCGTTGGTAATTTATTAGAATTTCCTTAAGAAATTGATTCATTTCAGTTTTCTCAAAAATAATCTGACCATGTTTATTTTTTAATTGAAAGCTTAATGAAAAATCTTCAATCAAGTTTAACATGTAATGGCTTTTTTCACGAATCGTTTGTCCAATCTCCATCAGTTCTTCTTTTGACCAATCATATTGGCCGCTTTCCAATAATACCCCATATCCCTGCATTGTAGAAAGCGGGGTGCGTAAATCATGGGAAATTCCAGCCATCCATTCTTCTCTTGTTTTTTCCAATTGCTCCCTTTCTTTTTTAGATGCATTAAGTTTCTCTGCCATCGTATAAAACGACTGAAATACTTCTTCATACAATTTGTATCTTCTCTTGATTTTTCCATTCCTGCGATAAAAATGTTTCTTCTCCTTTAATGTTAATACTTCATCGTACTGTTCATTTCCCATTCTGGACAACCAATTTGTAAAGATATATAACGGGTTTCCGTAACGAAATCCATTCCAAACGGATATTGCAACAGTAATGAAAAGCATCACAGCCCCAGTAACGCCGAAAAAATAAATGATTTCCTTCAAATGATCAAGCTGAATTTCTTTTTTATTATTATTTGGTGTATATAACACCCATAAATTGCCGGAATTTGAATCTTCATAGGTTAAAAGTTTTGTCGAATAAACATTCGGGGATTGTTCCCGAAAAAATATATCTAACGGTTTTTCTTCTTGATTGACAGCTTTCCCCAATTTCATCAGGACTTGATTTCTATTATGGATTTCTAAATAACCATTCAACTCATTCAATTTTTTTTCTACTTTGTTTAAATTTTCTTTTCGTATCATGCCATTGTCGTTATAGTTTTGCACGATATGTTTAAAAGCGGCAGCATCTTCATCTTGATAGCCCAAAATAAATAAATAAGGAGTTTTGTAAAATGTTTCCAAATAAAAGTATAAAGTATATCCGTTGATTTCCTCTGTTTGTTTCATTTTTTCCAGTTGATAAAAGGAATATTGCTTTGGAATGCCATGGGGAACGTTGCCTGAGTCAATGACTTTCCCATCTGCATTCACAATTTGGACCCAAATGCCTTCCCTTGCTAAATCATCGTTCCATCCCTCTTTCATTTTTAAATGTGTGAGGGAACCGTCAGTATTGGATGCGATATTTTCCAACAATGCTTGATAGTAATTTTGTTTGGATTCATTTTCTGAAATATAGAAAATGATAATAAACATTGTCAGCAAAACAGCAATTGCCATTAAAATTCCAACCGAAATAAATTGGGCCATAAAATTGATAAATAAACGCCATCTTAATTTTTTCATTTTTCTTTTCCTCTTACCAATTTATATCCAAGTCCCCGGACGGTCAGTAAAAATTTTGGTTGGCCCGGATCTTCTTCAATGCGTTCCCTAATTCTTCTGATATGTACTGAAACGGTATTATCATCTACAAAATGATCATGTCCCCATACGGCATCTAATAACTTTTCTTTTGAATGCACAATATTCGGATTTTTACAAAAATATAGAAGCAGACGGAATACTTGGGTTGGGCATGGTACGACTTCCCCGTTTACGATTAATTCTCCTGTCCCTTCATCTAAAATGAAACGGCCATAGTCAAACCGTTTTCCGGATTCTGCTGCATCCGCCTGAATATTAGCCCTTCTTAAATAGGCTTTTATTCTTGCCACAATTTCTAAAGGATTAAATGGTTTTGTGACATAATCATCTCCACCTGTTGCAAAACCGGTTAACACATCCAAGTCGGTTACTTTGGCAGTTAAAAAGAGAATGTAAGCATCGGTTATTTGGCGAATTTTGGACATTCATCAAATCCACTCTCATCAGGAAGCATAACATCCAGAATGATAATATCGATTTTCTGTTTTTCTACAATGGATAAAGCTTCCCTTCCAGTATGGGCAGTGAAAATATTTTGAAATCCCTCTTTTTTTAGCGTCATTTCCAGCATTTTTACGATGGCCTTTTCATCATCCACAATTAAAATGCTTGCTTGTTCCATTGAAATCCCCTTTCATAAATCCTTCTATTATTGTTTTTACCATGTTTACTTTACGAGAAGTTTAACAAAATGGAAAAAAATTAATGAATTGGTAATCGAATGTTTCATTTTTGGAAATCTTCCGTTGCTATATTGAGAGTAAATGAAAGGAGAAAGGGTGGAAAAAATGGGAAAAAGACTCACTTTAATTGACAGTTTACGCGGACTCAGTTTATTTGGCATTTTAGTATCGAATATGCTGATTTTTCAATATGGGATATATGGCAAGGAGAAAATAGAATTTTATCATTTGCATACATTTGATGAAGCTATGTATATTTTCAGCAAAATCTTTTTTGAAACCAGCTTCCTGCCCATTTTTTTATTTCTTTTTGGTTATTCTATCATCCTGTTAAGAAATAAACTGGAGGAAAACGGGAAAAGAATCAAATGGCATTTGTTTCGCAGATTTTTATTGCTTATCATGTTTGGAATACTCCATTCCATCTTTGTATGGGAAGGGGATATTTTGTTAACTTACGGCTTTCTAGGCATTGTAACTCTCATGTTTGTGAACCGTAAGCCAAAAACAATTCTTTATTGGATCATTGGCATATATGCAATGGTTATCTTATTTGTAATATTTAGTTCATTTTTTCTGGAAGAAACTGCAGAAGAAGATAATGAGCAGATAAATGCATATATTCAAAAGGAATATGATACATACTCAACAGGTTCATATGCAGAAATCTTTAATTTTCGAATGAACGAAGAACCTCCTGAAAATTTTTCTGATGTTGAGTATTTCATAATTTTTCTATTAATGCTGTTTATGACTTGTCCAATTCTGCTTCTTGGAATGTATGCCGCAAAATGTGGATGGTTTACAAATCCTTTTCTTAATAAAAGGAAATATGGAATCATTGCAGCCTTTCTCATCCCTTTAGGGCTCATTTTAAAAAGTATTCCATATCTATTTAAGGATTTATCTTTTGGTGATGCTGCTTATTCAATTGGTGGACCTGTGCTTGCTTTTGGGTATATTTTTATCTTCAGCTATTTCTATTGTGGTGAAGGGCAAAAGTATTTAACGTATTTTAAATCCATCGGACGCTTGTCAATGACGAATTATCTTTTCCAATCTTTAATTTGTACAACAATTTTTTATGGCTATGGTTTGGCGTTGTTCGGAAAACTTGGTGTATTTACTGGAATTATTCTTGCTGTCGTTATTTTCCAATGCCAGGCATTCATAAGCCGGCTTTACTTGAAAAAATGGAAGACAGGGCCCTTTGAAAAGTTAATGAGAATCGGTACTTATTTATCGTGGAATGGTAAAGTGAAACCGAATACAAAAAAAGTGGAAAACTTCGATCGAAACATTGAAATTACACCTTAATGCAGAGAAAATAAACTTCAGATTATTTACTTTTTTAAATCCTGTTCATGATGATAAACCGCAGATTCATTTTTGGATTTATCAGAAATTTCCTTGTATATTTAGTTTATAGATTGCATTGACAAGGAAGTGTTGACGATGCCGGCCAAATGGGCTTGCCCCAAATGCTATCATTTGAATAATGACCATGCCACTTATTGTTTAAATTGCGGGTATTACCGGGAAAAGAAGGATGAATCCGATTATTATTGGAAATGTCCTATTTGCCAAGAGGAAAATAGTAACAATACGATTTATTGTATAAAATGCGGTCATCACGTCGATGAAGATCCATCCATTACGAAAAATAGTGAGGGTCAAGAAATTTCGAAACGGAAAAATTGGATGGAAAACTCGCGGTTCATTTTGATTATAGAACTTATCATCTTAGGCATTGCGGTGTTGCTCTCTATTTACAATCAAGATAAGATTGCTGATGTTTTTTTATCACTTTTCATCATCCATGTATTTTTTGGCTTATATTATATCCTCTTGGCTTTTATCAAAAACGGCTTCGGAGAGATGATGAAATCCATATTTATTCAAGGCGGTATCATCATCGGGATGTTTATCGTCATGGGATTGACGGATGATTCGCCCAATCAGAAAGGGTTGAATGATTATTCTTTAAATTATTTAAAAAATAATGCCATTGAAGTGGATTACGATGAATTATATCACATCGCCTTTGAAGGGTATGGGAGCCAAAGAAAACAGCTCGTTAAGTTTACAGGCAAAGTGTTTCTTTTAGATGGCAGCGACTATATGATGATTGATATGTCGACAGAACCATTGAAAAATAAAGTGGTCTATGTCAAACGAAAAGAGCAGGATTATCAAGTCAGTGTAAATGACCAAGTGGAGATTTACGGAAAAATTATAGGAACGGTTTCTGCAGGAAAACATTTGGATGCCGAGTTGACCGTGCCTGTGATTGAGAGTTATTCGTTGTATTTGCGTTAATGGATGATGCAATTTCATGATGGAAAAATGTTGAAAGAGGCTGTCCGAATCGAACTTCGGAACAGCCCTTTTAGTTTTTGTGCTTGGCGATTTTTTCTCTATTTGGTGTTCAATTTTTTCAAGCAGTGAGCCCCCTTCTAAATCCCTTTCAGATACCTTCCAAATATAAGATGTTATATTTCTCCTTATATACTCGGGATGTGGAAAAAAATGTAATGTCATATTTTATGCATGATTCATACAATAACATAACGCCAATAGCTAATTAATTATTGATTTATAGGCGTCTAACTATATACCTTTTGCCTTTACTCGTATAAATAATAATGAAATTTATAATGGGAGGAACAACAATGAACAGGGAGTTACTGCAATCTTTGCTAAATCAAGTTGTTAAAGTTGACCGTGGAGGACCTGAGTCTAGAGTAGGTAAAGTACTTTCTGCTCAAAGTGATTATTTCGCATTGTTGACGGATGAAGATGGTGTAGTATTTTACAAATTGCAGCATGTAAAGAGCATTACACAAGATTCCAAAAATGAAATGAAAATTAAAGCAGAGGTTCCAAAAGACTTCAAAAAGTTTGAAAGCTTTTTAGATTTCAGAGCTGTTTTAAATGAATTGCGCCATAAGTGGATAAAAATTAACCGCGGAGGACCTGAGTCTGTAGAAGGTGTATTAGAAGAAGTGTTCGATGATTATATCACTATTGTATTAAACAATGAAGTTATCCGGGTAGCAATGTTCCATATTCGCAATGTAAGTTATGGAAAAAAACCAGAAAAGAAATCTGAAAAGCAAAATGGAGAAGAAAGCTAATTCATAGGGAACTTTGTGCGGATCGCATATAAAAGGAGGCCCTATCATTTGAATGCAGAACTTTTGGTGGATGCGTTAAAAAGTTTAGAAGGCATTGAGATTCATTTATTCTTAGCTGATCATCAGTCTGTTCAAGGCATTTTATTAAGTGTGCAAGAAGATCACATTATTGTGAAAGTAAAAGAAAATATTTTATATTTTCCTATCACCCAAATCAAAGCAATATCGAAAAATATAAAAGATTTCACTTTCGATAATGACAGTCAAAATATAGCCATAAGCAGAGTAAAGCTGGAAGAAATTTTGAAAACAATGTATTTACAATGGATTACGGTGAACAGTTTAAACGATCAGAGTTTTTCTGGGGTGCTTAGCAAAGTTTCCGAAGATTATATATTGCTCATCAACGGAGACAGACAGTACTTTATTTTAAAATCCCAGATCACCAATGTTTTGAATGAACAAGTGGATGAAAATCAAATTGTTCCTCTGAATTCAACGGACACTGCCAATAATAACTCTTTGCTTATGGGAGAGGAACTTACGAAGGAACAGAAAAATGCGATTGCAGAATCGATTAGAGAACAAGTACAAAATTTTGTTTCAAGGGCAAATGATGAAGAGGAACCCCAAGATTCTTCAGGAATTTCAGCATCTCCTGTAACTGAAAACGAAGCACAACAAGAAGAAAAGGTCGAGCAAATAACAGCCCCAATGGAAGAACCATCATCAGATACTCAAGCAAATCCTTCAGAAAAAATGAAAAAACAAACAACAGCACCAAAGAAAAAAATGAAAAATCAAAAAAGACCCCTCTTTCAAGAAATTAAATTCAACTCTCCAATACAAGAATGCACTTGGAATGAAACGGAAAATGGAACTCCTCAGAACCTAACAAAACAAAGAGAAGATTTAAAAAAAACGGAATCTGGTGTAGCCCAAAATATTGTAGAAATTGCAGTAAACGAAGAATCTGCACAAAAGATTTTGGATGAAGCGAAACAAAAAGAAGAAGCGTTTGAAATCCAACCAGCAGCTGGGGAGATTGTAGCTGTTGAAAGAGAAAATACTCCAGTGTTGGCGGAAGAAACTAACAAAATGAGTGGAGAAGCATTTGAAATTCAACCAGTCACAGGAGAACTTGTGGCAGCCCAAGAAGAAGCGAAAGACGAGACATTGGAAGGAGAAACGAATACAGAATTTTTGCATGAATCCGTTCCAATGTTGATTGAGGATAATAAACGGCTTTTAGAATACCAATATTATGCATTAATGAAATTTGCAGAAAGAATGTACCATATCGAAAATCAATATAGAGCTCTAATGAAGCATGCGGAGAAAATGTATTTGCAGTTGAAGGAGAGACGCTATTACTAAGGTTGATAGGAGAAGGAGGGATTACGTTGATGATGCTCCTTTACTTCTCAATTGCAGGTTTCCTATTTTACAAAGTATTTTTAAATTCTCCATCACCAACAAAAGAAGAGGCAGTGGTGGAAACAAAGCAGTCAACATTTGAACAATCCAAGGCGGCTGTTTAGATGGTAGATTTTTCTACAATTTGGATGTACCTTATATTTTCACTCTCCATTGTCATTATGCTATGGAGGCCAAAAGGAATCAATGAAACGATTCCGGTTGCTATAGGGGCTACGATGATTGTCTTACTAGGATATGTAAGTATTGAAGATTTAAAAAATATTCTGAGTATTGTAAGTGGCCCCTCACTTACAATACTTTCTACTATTATGATGTCCATCGTATTGGAGAGTATTGGTTTTTTTAAATGGATCGCCCATAATATCATTATAAAATCGAAGAATTCTGGAATACGGCTCTATCTATACACAAATCTGCTATGTTTTTTGATGACCATGCTATTTAATAATGATGGAAGTATTCTTATTACAACCCCTATCATCATCCACATCATCCGATTTTTATCATTGAAACCGCATCAATATCTTCCGTACTTAATTTCCGGAGTACTGGTTGCAACGGCATCAAGCGCCCCTATCGCTGTAAGCAATATTTCAAATTTAATTGCCTTAAAAATTGTCGGATTAGATTTAAATAGTTATGTGAAAATCATGTTTGTACCGTCCATGGTCGGTATTTTTGCAATGAGCCTGTTATTGTATTGGATATTTAGAAATAATATTCCAAAGCAATTGGGATTAATGACTTTCAATGGGAGAATGTCAAATATTTTCACCCATCCCCTTAATCCATCAGCGGAGGCTGAAGTAGATAAAAATTTATTCAAAATTTGTATTACAGTTGTAGTAGCGACAAGAGGGGCTTTTTTTGTTCTTTCACCCTTTGGTATTCCACTGGAGTTTATTGGATTATTTGGGGCATTAGTATTGATGATGATTCGATGGTTCAAAAAAAGAGTTGGATTTCAGGATGTATTAAAAAGTACTCCATGGCATATTTTAATTTTTGCATTCAGTATGTATGTGCTTGTTTATGGATTGAAAAATGCCGGTTTAAACACTCTAATTATCTCAACATTCAAAGAGAATATTCAATTAGATACTTTTCACGCCACTATGACGATGGGATTATTAACAACGGTGTTTTCCAATATTTTTAACAATCTTCCTGCGGTGATGATTGGAACACTCGCCATTACAGAAATGGATTTAGATACGGCAGTCATGCAAGTGGCATATTTAGCAAACATTATAGGAAGCGATATAGGATCGTTATTAACACCTATTGGCACATTAGCTACACTCATTTGGATGTTTATCTTAAAAAAGTATCACATTAAAGTAACGTGGGGAAAATATATCAGCATTACGATTTTAGTCGTTCCTGTAGCGCTAATGGTCAGCTTATTCAGTTTGTATTTATGGATATTGCTTATTTTATAAAATGATGAGGTGTAAGGAAATCGCAAATTTCAATCATTCCCATGCTCCTCCTCTACGGCAGGCAGGTTCAAATAGAGGAGGAGCTATGATTATGTTAATATTTCAAGCTGCTCCATTAAAAATCGGTTTCGCTTTTCAATGAATTGTAGAATAAATGTTTTTTCATTTTTAAAGGTTTTCTTTTTAAAGTTGATATACGGGTCTTCCTTATAATGAGGAAGAATGGCGTATTGCATTTCTTCAATTTGCGGTTGAATGTTGGAAGGAATAAAGTATTCTTGCAATATTTTTTCTAAAATTTCCCTATACAGTTGTTTATATTGCTCATTTTCCAACAACCGTGCAGTCAGCGTGTTATACCCTCGAATAGGCACGAATTCAAGTTCAAGGGGTTCTCCATGGAGATTCCTGCCCCATGAACCATCATAATCCCATGGGGAAATTTCAAACAATTGGGTTTCACTGTTGTGGTATAGCGCATAATTATGAATAAAGCCATCAAAGTTTTGGGTACAAACAACCCCGGCAAGCCACAGTAAATACTTCTCTATATCCATCACTTTCCTAATTTCCTCATCAAATTTTTCTTTCGGATAAGTATTGATGATGACGAGCAATTTTTCCAGATGTTCGGACCCTTGAAAGGAATATTTTGTTGTATAGCCGTCCATTAAAGATTTTTTCAACGTTCCTTCAGGGGTGTATAAAGAGAAGTTGGCATCGTCATTGGTTGCGTAATAGATGGAACCTTCAGGAAGATTCCTCCTTTTCAAGTAATATTGATCAAATGATTCAATGGCCAAGTAGATTCCTTCATATTTATCGTTTATTGCCAACTGAATATGTTTGGATGAAGGAGCAAGAACACCAATTTGCTGAAAGAAATCAAAGGATAGTTTATTTCTCATTAAGGAAGGATCATTATATTCCGCATTTAAATGAATTTCATGGTGTCCCTCCACTAAATAAGGCTGCTGAAAAATAATATGATAGGATTTTTTCTTTCTCTTTCGAAGCTGGTTTCCTCTTAAACCAATTTTGATGTCATAACGTTTATCATCGATTGTCAACAGGGCATCCACATAAATATCTTCCCAAATGTTTCGATGCAGCTTTTTCCAATCTTTTTTAGACATTTCAATAAAAAAGGTTTTCACCTAAATGCCTCCTGAAAAATGGTTCATTCACCCAAGGATTTCTATGTGAATTACATAATCTATAAGGAATAAATCTCTAAATGGGGAGGGGATTAACATTAGCACTCTATTGGTTGAGGATGTAAGAGAACTCGTCGAACTGGCTGAAAAGAATGGTGTAATTCAATATATGTATAATAATCCGATTGAAGACCCAGAGTTGCTCCAAACAACGATTGCAGTAAAAAATAAAAAGTCGATTGGAAGTAAAGGAAAATCAAAAGGCGATAAAAAAGCCAGCAAGGGAAATAAAAGTGTCGGTTCCAAAGGAGATAAACGGCACAGCAAAGGCTCCAAAGGGAACAAAAGCGTCGGCTCCAGAGGGGATAAACGGCGCAGCAAAGGCTCCAAAGGGAATAAAAGTGTCGGTTCCAGAGGGGGTAAACAGCGCAGCAAAGGCTCCAAAGGGAATAAAAGCGTTGGTTCCAAAGGGAATAAACGACGAAGCAAGGGCAGCAAAGGTTCAAAAGGGAAAAAAGGAACTTTTGACCGGGCAGCATTGGTAGCGGAAATCCAGGAGAAAGTAAAAGAATTTGTGGAAAAACAAAAGCCAGGCGAATAAGAGTGCCTGGCATTAATAATGAAAGCGGTTGATGATGCGGTTTAGATGAATCGTTTCTTCTGCTAGTTTTGTAGCATTTTGAGCAAGTGAGTTAATGGCTTCTACTTGAATGTCGACACTTTCATTTGTAGCAGCAACCATATTCGTGAAATCACTTGCAATCCGATTAACTTGTTTCATAATTTCTTGAAGTTTATTTCCGTCTTCGTTGACAAGATCTACAAACTTGCGATTATTTAATACTAAATTTTTTGTAGAAACAGAAGTTTGAATTAATTGTTCAATAACTTTATCCGTTTGAGAAACGGCTTCCATTCCTTTATCAATGGCTTTTACGTTATTTTCCACTTGAGAAACGGCCGTTTCTAAATCGTTGTATGTTTTTTCAAGCAATGTCATAATCTCTTCTGCAAATTCATTTGTTCCTTCTGCCAGTTTCCGGACTTCATTGGCCACAACGGCAAACCCTTTTCCGGATTCACCTGCTCGAGATGCTTCGATGGAGGCGTTAAGCGCTAGTAAATTTGTTTGTTTGGCAATTTGGGTAATGGATGCCACTTTTTCTTTTACAATATTTGCTTCTTGAGTGATTTTTAAAATTTTCGCTGCGGAATTCATCACATCGTTTTGGATTTTTTCCATTTGTTGCTGTGCAAATTGGATGGCTTCTTGGCCTTTGCCAGCATTTTGCAACGCTTCATCTGCACCTGATACAGCTTTTTCTACTTGGTCCTGCATTTCCTGTACTTGATTCATCATCGCCTCAACCATTTCATTGGCATTGGAAATGGAGTAGCGTTGGGTTTCAGCACCGCTGCGGAATGTTTGAACAGCTGCTGACAATTCTTCAAAAGTAGTAGAAATCCGTTGAGTTTCCTTTTCTTGCTCTTTGCTGATCCGTTCAACGGTTTCGGCGGCATGTTTCACATCATCAATAATGGCCCGAATTCCCAAAATTACTTTATTGATTTCATAACCAATTTGATGGAATTCATTTCGGAGGCCAACCTTTTCAACTTCTGCACTCAAGTTCCCGGAAGAGATTTTTTTTGTAACGCCATACCACTCTCTTAAGCGCTCCATAATGATTTTGTGAAAAATCAAACATAAAATAGCAGTAATAAAGGCTGTTCCAATTAATACGCTGGCTGATGCAACCATATCTTTGCTAAATATGTAAGCGATAATGGCTGAAACTATGCTGGATACAGCTGTTAAGGCTCCAAAAAGAGCGCCGATGAAAGGTTGATGAACAAGCCTACCCATCCTTAAATTATAGCGTTTTCCATTATTATCTGTTAGTAAAGGGCAGGAGGCATCAATCAGTATTTCCCCTGTGTTTCTTGGATAGATTTGTAAAAGTCCTGTATTGGTTTGGGCTGCTGCCATCCCTACTTTGTCAGTGAAGGAAGAGCCTTCTCTTAATCGGTTCGTATGAATATGTCCAAAGCCATTTTCATCGACAATAACAAAATATTCATCTCGATCCAATTCCTGATCCAAAATGTTTCGGATTTCAGTGATTTGCTCTTCTATTGATTTCTCGTAATCCCATTTTTCCCTCACTTTAGATGCTACATTTTGCACTTTTGCAAGTGCATTTTTAGCAACATTTGAACGCAACAATCTGTCCATACGCAATTCCCCCTGGATAGATATAAATCCTTACTTATTAATTGATCCCCTTTGTGTAAACCATACCTTATATATCTCTTGTAAAAAGATGGAAGGTGAAAAAGCCGTTAATTAATTCTATTATACCAGGAAATTAGTCTAACTTTAAGAAGGTTTTAGTGAGTTTGTAAAAGATTTCCTAATACAAAAAATGTTTTCTATATATTATGTAAAAATCAGGTTTCTAAAGGAGAAACCTGATTTCTTACGGCGATTTAATAGTGCTTCTTATTCAAATACAGCTACTAGTCGTCCTTTTACTTCATGGTTTTTTAATTTTTCTAAACCTTTATCAATTTCTTCAAATGGAATTGTCACTAATTGCGGTGACATTTTACCAGTGGCGAAGCAATCATATACGCCTTTTAAGTCTTCTACCGTACCGCCATTGCTTCCTAGAAGCTTAATTTCTTTCGTAATCATTAAGTATGTGTTAATTTTAGCTTCTAATATTCCCATGCCGACAATAACTACTGTTCCTTGTGGTCTAATTGCTTCTAGGGCATCAGCAGTTGTTTGTCCAAAGCCAGCAAAATCAACAATGACATCACAATTTGCTTCTTTCATATCAAGAATAGAATCATAAACTTTGTGTGCGCCGAGTTCTCTTGCTAATTGTTTGGCATCAGGAGAAATATCTGTTGCGTATACTTCACAGCCTTTAATTAAGGCCATTTGCAGAGCAAATTGTCCAAGCCCTCCAACTCCGATAATTCCTACTTTTGTGCCTTCTTTAGCTTGTCCGATTGTAAAAAGTGCACGATAAGCGGTAATCCCTGCATCTGTTGCAGCAGCACCTTCCACAAATGAAACGCCTTCCGGAATTTTCACACATTGTTTAGCTGGAACGCGGACTTTTTCTGCATATCCGCCATCATAGTTGTAGCCGGCAGTAATTTTAGTTTCTCGATCCATCGGGTTTACCCCAACGCGATCTCCAACTTTAAGATCTTCCACGCCTTCTCCCACTTCAATAACGACACCGGCGAATTCATGTCCCATAATAACAGGACCATTTGGAAACAGCGGCATCCAACCTGGATCTTGCAAAGCAGCAACATCTGAGTGGCAAAGACCAGCTGCCTTTACTTCAAGAACAACGTGTCCTGGAATCGCTTTTGGATCTTCCTTTTCGATTAGTTGTAAAGGTTTATTAGTACCAGAAAATAACCAGCCTCTCATGTAAAACGCCTCCAATATTAGAAGTATATAACTATTATATCATTAAATTAATCAACTGTATTATCAAAAAACGAAAAATTCGTAATTTTGTGCAAACAACTGTTTTGATAAATTAACCTAGTTTAATAAGAAATAAAACATATTTCCTTATTATCTATGGAAAGTTTGTATTAAAACTAAACAAAAGCACTTGATGCAAGATTATTTTGGTCCATATAAAAGAGAATGAATAAATCTACTTTGAACCATTTTGTTTACCTGAACATAAACTATTAAGAGGAATTCTATAAAGATTTTGCTCTAATTTTTCATACAAAGAGGGATGAAAAATGGATTTTTTCATATTAGAAAACTATATTTATCCTGAATCCGTTGTAGTGATTCCGGTGCTGTATTTAATAGGATTGTTTTTAAATCGAACACCGAAAGTTCCCCCATGGGTGACTCCATGGGTACAAGTAGTTTTAGGAATTGTATTCTGCATTGGAAATTATGGATTGATAGTAGAAGCGGTTTTGCAAGGAATATTAGTTGCCGGAGCAGCCGCTTTAATGAAAGATTTATTCCATAAAGCGAACTATTTAGGAAGAAAAGAGAAAAACGGAAAAGAATGATTGATAGAAATTGGATGGAGGCTGGGACAAAACTAGCTTCAAGATAGGAAAAAGGAGAATTTGAGCCAACTCAAATTCTCCTTTTTCCATTTCTCTCCATTATTTTTGGTCAGTTGATTTTTGTTGGCCGTGTATTT
>Ga0207747_1001551_pt1 | contig 15708 bp, 9 predicted proteins | sample HigsolmetaGSP11D_FD_184839 | JGI IMG/M metagenome (GOLD analysis project Ga0207747, IMG submission 184839) | High solid enriched microbial communities from the Joint BioEnergy Institute, USA - SP1-1-D (SPAdes) | ecosystem: Engineered > Bioreactor > SSF (Solid state fermentation) > Aerobic >...
GGCGTCAAGGAAGTGCTTCTGGGCGTATTCGATGGTCTTCCGGGGCTGGAGGAAGCTTTTCGCTCGGTTTATCCGAAAACCGATGTGCAGCGCTGTGTCGTGCACAAAGTCCGCAACACGCTCAGCCGTGTTCGGAAAAAAGATCAATTTGAAGTGGCAGAGGATCTCAAACTGATTTATCGCGCGCCGAATAAGGAGATGGCGTTACAAATGTTTCAACAGTTTGAGTCGAAATGGTCTGGTAAATATCCGAGAGAAGTTTAATCTTGGGCCAATGAGTTGGATGTTCTTCTCACCTTTATGGACTATCCAAGCAGTATTCGAAGTGTGATTTACACGACCAATGCCATCGAACGAACGATCAAGGAGATTCGGAAACGTCTAAAGCCGATAAACAGTTTGAGCAGTTTAGAAGCCGCGGAAAAAGTCGTGTATTTGACCGTTCAAGATTTTAACGAGAAATGGGCAGAACGAAAGTTGCGAGGATTTGCCGAAGCGCATGAAGCCCTCGAGCGAATGTTTGAAGAACGTTATTGTTAACCAAATATTGTAAATAAACAAAATAGGAGGATTCTCCCTTTCCACACAAGGGACTGAATATTCAGTCTCTTATGTGGAGGAAATATCCCCCCTCTATTCTAAATCCATTTCAGAGATACCCTATCTATCTTACATTACACAAAATTCTTGACGGTACCAGATGAGCGATGGACATTTCAAAAAGTTTCTTAATTAATTTAACCATCTATTTTACAAACAATATAAAAAAGATAAAACTTTTGTAGTAAAATTAACTAAAAAATTTACTTATTTATAACTAAAAAGAGATTGACATAATAAAAATGTAAGCGTATACTTAAATTAAATATAAAACTTTGTTTTATTACAAAAAACTTTGTAATAAAGCAAAAAAGTTTGAAATTGTAAGGGGGGCTTAACTTTGAGGAAAATTTTTAGTTGTATTTTTAGTGTTGTATTAGTTTCGTTTTTACTAGCCGCATGTTCAGGGAGTGAAGATGGTAAGCAAACGGGAGGAACGAAAGTCCCGGAAGGTAGAACTGAAATTGTCATGTGGAACTTGTTTGGTGGTGGAGACGCAGAATACATGCAAGAAATTGTAGATAAGTTTAATGAAAGTCAAGATAAGTATTTCGTAAATAACGTCTACCAAGAATACGAAGAGTATTATACAAAACTACTAACCAGTATAGCATCAGGTAAGGGGCCAGATTTGGCGATTGCCCATAGTTATGTAATTCCGGAGTTGGTGGCTGAAGGATTGGTAACGCCGATCGATGATTATGCAGGAGAAGTTGGACTAAATTGGGACGAGTTTAACCAAAACGTTCTAGAGGGGGTTCTCTTTGATAATCAACATTATGCTGTTCCGATAGATACCCATCCGGAGATTATGTTTATAAATAATGATCTCGTACGCGAAGCAGGTCTTCTCAATGAAGATGGAACTGTGAAAATGGAAGAAACTCCTGAAGGTTTTGTAGAATTTTTAGTTACTTTAAAAGAAAATGTTCCGGAAGGTAAGATGGCTTTTGCCTTCTCCAACACTGGTGAAGATCCATACCGCGTATGGTGGGCATTGTACAACCAATTAGGCGGGAAACATATAGTTGAGGGAGATTTGGAAAATCCTGAATATGTCTTGGATACTGAAAAAGCAATTCAAGCTGCTGAATACATTTATGACTGGTACCATACGCACGAAGTTATTCCTTTAAACTTGGCAGACTTTTATAGTGACTTCCAGACCGGTAATGCAGCGATTACGGTAACAGGTGTATGGGCAACTGGAATTTGGGAAACAACTGATGGTTTAGATTTTACACCCATGCCTTTCCCGAACCTATTTGGTGAACCTGCAGCCTGGGCAGCATCACACACTTTTGTATTACCTTACTATAGCAATGCTGATGAAGAAGTGCAAAAAGGCGCAGTTGAATTTATGAAATTCGCTACGGATAATGGTGCAATGTGGGCTAGAGCTGGACATATTCCGTCGAAAGATACTGTTGTTGAATCTGAAGAATTTAAAGAATTGCCTTACCGTAGTGACTATGCCAAAGTTGCAGATTATGTAAAATTTGTGGATAAAACAGTACATGCCCGTGGTATCCAAGATATTATGATTAGAAACTTGGACAGAATTTGGACAGATGAAGCTACACCTGAAGAAGCATTTGCAACCATTGAAAAAGAAATTACCGAGTTAATCGGAAATTAATTCATCAATTTAATAAACCATTTTGAGAAAGTCTGATTCCTCGTATTATAGGAATCAGGCTTTCTTCCAAAATCTAAAAAGTCCTGCGGTAATATGTCAAGGTGAAAAATCATAGAAATTGGAAATTCCCTTGTCCGATGATCCGAAAAAAGGCAATACTGAAGAAACCCAGTATTGGTACATGTAATAAACTGGGTCTAAAGGTTGATATTGGTATACCAGATCGATCCTCTTATCGATCTTCCCCCTTTCTTGGCGTGTAGATTTGACCGTTGCGTAGCAGCGCATCGATCACACGCACGAGTTTTCTAGCGGTGAGGACGAGGGCTCGTTTATGTTGGTGTTTGGGCACTTCCTCATACTTCTTCCGGTAGTACGCACGAAACGTCGCATCATGCCGTTGCACCGAGTTGGCAGCCTCCACTAGGTAGTAACGGAGATAGCGATTGCCGGAACGAATGAGGGAGGTGTCCTCGGCTTGAAAACGGCCCGATTGGTGCTTGGACCATGTCAAGCCGGCATATTTTGCCAAGGCGGCCTGGTTGTGAAACCGCTCGATTTGCCCGATTTCGGCCAGGATGCCTGCGGTATAAACCGGTCCGATGCCTGGGATGGTTTGCAGTGTGTTCGGAATGCCTTCAAGATGGCGGGTAATGGCTTTATCGAGCTCTTTGAGCTGCGATTGCAGGCTGCGGATTGATTGAATCGACAGCCCTAACAGCAAGTCGATGGAATCCTCGACACACTTGGACAACCGATACGACGAACGGGCCGCCTTTTGAATCGACTTGGCGATGCATTCCGGATCGGCAAAGCGATTGCGCCCTTTTTGGCGCAGGAAGTCGGCCAACTGCTTGACATCCATTTGGCAGATGTCATCGAGGCTCCACGACTCAAGCAGCAGTTCGAGAATGGCATGTCCGAAGATCGAACTGTCCACCTCTTGGGTAAAGGAACTGCATTTGTAAAACAAGTGCTGGAGAAAATACTGTTTCTCACGGGTTAACTGGTGGACGAGATGATATCGCATGCGTGTCAGTCGCTGAAGCGCGAGAAACTGCTCCTTGAGGACAGCCGTCATCTTCAGACGGCCGAAGCGAAGCCGATCCGCAATGATCCAAGCATCGATGTCATCCGTTTTCTCCAAGTCGACATAGGCTTCTTTAAACTTGCGAATGAGCTTTGGATTGATCGTAAACACCTTGACGTTCCAAGCCTGCAAGGCCTCCTGCTGGTGGAAAAACATAGCTGGATGCCAACTGTAGACCGAGGTGGCTTCCATCCCGATCAGAATTTCGGTTGGCTTTCGCTTGTTAGCCCACAGGAGGATTTGATCCCGAAGGAAGGTGGCGCCCAGAAGATGATTATCCACTTTGAAGCGTGCGCACGTATTTCCTTCATGATCCATAATGCAGGTGGCTAAGTCGCGTGAGCTCACGTCGATCCCGACGTAGAGTTTCATGAGATCACCTCCTATTGTTGTAGGATCGAGGGGTAGGACTCTTCGGGATGCCCCCGGATCGCGCCTGTTGACCAGTCACCCTCGCATATGAGAACTCACGTTGGACCATGGGCTGCCCTGGAAGCTGCTCCTTCCAGCATGGGGAAAACCAACGGGAACAGCCTGCGGGTTAGACGTCCAAACAGGGGCCGAGGAGACAGACTTTACAAGTAGTCAAAGCTACAGGAGTGAGAAGAGTATCCCCGATGATCCTAAGACCATTATCCAGGAACATTGCGAAAAGTCCAACCCCGGTACGCTCAACCCTTTGTGGGAGGGGCGCGCCCCTCCCACAAAGGCAACCACCCAAGATATGCGATTGTCAAGGAGCGTATCGGACTGGAAATTCGATAAAAAAACTTTCTGAAACTTAGTATACGAGGGGTTCGGATTATGAAGAAAAAAGTATTCATCCAGGATCTAAAACCGATACCTTATTTATTACCGTTTTTTATAGTGTATCTTGTTTTTACTATTTTTCCAGTTTTTAAAGGCTTTGAAATGAGTCTACATGAATGGAAATTAGTTGGAAAAGTACAATTTATCGGTTTGGAGAATTACAAAAAAATGTTCTCCGATCCTTATTTTTGGCAAACATTATGGAATACAACTAAGTTCGTTATCTATAGCACGCCAACTATGATTATATTAGCTTTAGTTTTAGCTTTGCTAGCCAATTTAAACACAAAATTAAAAACTTTTTTCCGAGCATCTTATTTTCTACCAAATATTCTTTCCGTATCCGTAATATCGTTTATCGCTATATATATGCTTCAGCCATACAATGGGTTTGTAAACACGCTGCTTCATACAATCGGGATTGATGCGGAGCCATTCTGGCTTGCTGATAAGAATTTAGCTTGGGTCACCATTGTAGTAGTGACCTTATGGTGGACAGTTGGATTTAATATGATTCTATTTCTAACTGCTCTCCAGGACATTCCAGAATCATTATATGAAGCTGCTGAAATAGACGGAGCTACACGCTGGCAAATGTTTGTTAACATCACTCTCCCCCAACTCATTCCAATTGGAAAAGTAGTTTTATTATTGCAAGTAATCGCATCCTATAAAGTGTTTGCGCAAATTATGTTAATTACAGGCGGGGGACCAGGAGGAGCGACGAGACCACTAATTCAATATATATATGAAACTGGATTTAACCAGAATTTAATGGGTTATGCAGCAACTATGTCTTATGCATTATTCATCATTTTATTAATCCTGTCTATAATTCAATTAAGATTCCAAACTAAGGGGGACTCATAAATGAGTGTACCGCAAATCGTGATAAAAAAGGAAACAAGGAAGCGAACGAAATCTTTATTAGAACGAAATCGCGATCCAAGATTATGGATCAAAGTTATTATTGGTTTTTTAGTAGCTATTGTTTTCCTCACACCAGTTATTTGGATGATCTTTGTATCAATTAAACCAGATGGTTATGTAACAACAAACCCCATAGAATGGTTTTTACCGCCATATACTCTTGATAATTATATTCGTCTATTAACCGAAAGCTTAATATTAAGATGGACATGGAATAGTTTCATAATTGCTTTAATTACAACCATTTTGTCTTTAACTATCACCGCGTTAGCTGCGTATGCAATTTCGCAAATGAAATTTAGGTATAAAAATTTTATCCTCATTTTCTTTCTGTTAGGATTGATGATTCCAGGTGAAGCAACGATCGTCCCTCTTTATGAAGTTGCAAAAGGTTTAGGATTAATCGATACGTATGCTGGTTTAATTTTACCCATGCTTCCAAACTCAATGGGAATCATTGTTTTAAAAAGCTTTTTTGATAATGTCCCAAAAGAATTAATAGAAAGTGCGAAAATTGATGGATGTTCCAACTTGAAACTTTTTTACAAAATTATTTTACCCTTGTCAAAACCCGCCCTTTCAGCGATTGGGATATTTACATTCATTGGCTCCTGGAATAACTTCTTATGGCCATACTTATCAACTCTATCCGAGCAGATCTATACATTACCTGTTGGTATTCCGGTCTTTAACTCCAACTATTCAACCGCATATGTATTGCCAATGACCGCAAACGCTATAGCGTCGCTTCCAGTGATTATTGCATTCTTGATCTTTGAAAAACAAATTGTTAAAGGGATTAGTTTGACTGGGATTAAAGGATGATACAGAAAGAGAAAGGGAGAGTTAAAAATGGAAAATGCTAAAATGTATCAACGAACAGAATACCCACGTCCTCAATTTAAACGAGATGCCTGGTTAAATTTAAATGGTGTTTGGAAATTTGCTTTCGATGATGAAAATGTCGGTGAAAAAAATCATTGGTTTGAAAATTTATCAACTTCAATGCGAATACAGGTTCCTTTTACCTATGAAACAAAGGCAAGTGGTATTGGGGATGACACTTTCCATCCAGTTGTTTGGTACCAACGAACATTTACAATCCCTGAAGACCAAAGAGGAAAAAGAGTGATTTTAAGATTTCAAGCTTCTGATTACTTCACAAAAGTTTGGGTAAACGGTCAATTTGTTGGTGAGCATAAAGGCGGTAATGCAGCTTTTGCTTTTGATATTACCAATGTCGTTAAAACAGAAGAGGAAAATAACCTTGTCGTTCGAGTAGAAGATAGTATGAGTTGCTATCAACCTAGAGGAAAACAACGCTGGATTGACAGAAATTTCGGTTGCTGGTATGTGCAAACAACTGGTATATGGCAGACGGTATGGTTGGAGTTCTTACATTCTCACCATATTCAATCTGTTAAAATGACACCAAATGTTGATAATAATTCCATTCGATTTGATTATTGTTTGAACGGTTTATCAAATGATCATTTGCGTTTAGAAACGATTATTTCGTTTAAGGGGAAAGAAATAAGGAGATTTTCGATCCAACCGCAAAGAACACATTTCCATTTTGAAACCGATCTATTATCTGAAATATTTGAATGGAAAGTTTTCCTTTGGTCTCCTGAGGAACCGAATCTCTATGATGTAGTATTCCGACTGTTTGAAGACGATCATTTGATTGATGAGGTTGAATCATATTTTGGAATGAGAAAAATTTCCATTAAAGATGGGCAAGTATTATTAAATAATCGACCAATTTACCAAAAACTGTTGTTAGATCAAGGATATTGGCCTGATACGTTGTTAACTCCTCCTTCCGATGAAGCGATTCTTGAGGACATCGAAAAAACACTCCAAATGGGATTTAATGGTGTTCGTAAACACCAAAAAGTTGAAGATGAAAGGTATCTTTACTGGTGTGATAAAAAAGGCCTGTTAGTATGGTCAGAGATGGCTGCAACATATGAATTTTCTGATGAAGCTGTTGATAACTTTACAAAAGAATGGCTGGAAATTATTCAACAATATTATAATCATCCTTCAATTATTACTTGGGTTCCTTTCAATGAATCTTGGGGCATACCAAATGTTGCTTATGATAAAAAACAACAAGCTTTTACTGAATCCATATATTATTTAACAAAAGCAATCGATCACATGAGACCGGTAATTGTTAATGATGGTTGGGAACACACAATTTCCGATATTATCACTTTACATGATTATGAAGAGTTTGGAGTTCAATTCTACGAACGATATAAAGATAAAGAGCTTATTTTAGAAAATAAAATTCCACATAACAAAGACAAGTATGCATTTGCGGAAGGGTACTTTTATAAAGGTCAACCCGTCATCATTTCGGAGTACGGAGGAATTGCATTTAAGGACGAAAAAGGTTGGGGATATGGCAATCAAGTCGAAAATGAGGAAGAGTTTTTAGAAAGATATAAGGCGATTACAGATGCGATTAAAAAACTACCGTATGTATCGGGCTATTGCTATACACAAATCACCGATGTTCAACAAGAAATTAATGGATTACTAAATGAAGATCGGAGCCCAAAAATACCACTTGAAAAAATTAAACAAGTAAATGATTCATAATTTTAAAAATCAATAATTAGGGCTGTCTAATTTCAATTACGTAGGTTAAATTTGCTATAAAAAGCTTTAAATAGTTGGTAGAATTGCTAATTACGTAAAACTATAAGACAGCCCCTATTATCATGATTAATCTATTGAACGTTCAATAAAAGGAATTATGTATATTGTTTTCCCTATAAAGTTTAGAAGAAAGAGAAATTATAGATTACTAAAATAAGAAGAGCGCAATGAATCCGGTAATGAAAAAATGTATTTTATGACGTGCAAAAAAATGTAGACGCATGAAGAATTTTTTGGGTTCTCAATGTCATGAAGCTTTGTGAAAAATTTTAAGTTTTATCGGATGTTAGTTTTGATCGATATGGGAACGTTCAAGTAGGTGAAAAAATATGAAGTTAATCATTTATTTACTACTTATGGTCATCTCGTTTAGTTTACTTACTTCTTGCCAAAAGGAAGAAAATGGTACAACGTTCTATAAAAATCCTATCTCCTTAGAAGATGAATGGGAAGGGTATGGGTTAGGTGACCCCTATATTTTAAAGTACAACGGGAAATATTATTTGTATGTGAGTACACGTGATCGGGAATTTGGTATTAAAGTTTGGAGTTCTACAAATCTAGTTGATTGGGAATATGAAGGATTATGTACTGAGGATCCGATTACTACGACAGCATATGCACCTGAAGTGATTTATTGGAATGGGTATTTTTATATGTATACATCACCAGCCGGACAAGGTCACTACATACTAAAAAGCGATAGCCCTACTGGTCCTTTTGAAGTTGTTACAGATAATTTAGGGCATTCAATTGATGGGAGCGTTTTTATTGATGATGATGGACAAATGTACTTCTCGTATGCTGGAGATTCCGGAATAAGGATTGCAAAAATGAAAGATCCGGTCACTTTAGGAGAATCTGTCACCACTGATGCTTATATGAATGGCTGGACAGAAGGTCCGACCATTTTTAAAAGGAATGGTAAATATTACATGACCTATACGGGAAATCATGTTTTTAGTAATGCGTATCGAATTGATTATGCTGTCAGTGATGAACCGATGCGAGGTTATAAACCCGTCGAAATAAATCCGATCGTCATTAATTCAGAAGGTCCTATTGTTGGTCTGGGACATAATAGCGTCGTTAAGGGCCCCGATCTAGATACAGATTATATTATTTATCATAATCTTGAAGGCCCAGGTATTATTGGGCCTTTACGACATATGAACATGGATATTATTAGCTGGAATGGCGATATAATGAGGGTTCTAGGACCTACTTATACCGAACAACCTGCACCTCGCTTACCTGATTTTGAAGATCGATTTAACAGGAAGAGAATCGGCTTCGACTGGAAAGTTATAAACGGTGGTAAGTGGAAAATAGAGCGAGAAGGTTTCCTGAACCAAATCGATCTTGTGCAAAATAAGGAGTCCATGATCATCACAAAACAAGAAACAGAATCCAATTATACGGCAGAATTTCATGGCAAGCTGAGTAATGATGAATCAAAAAGCATGGAAGGTTTATATGGAGTTGTTTTTTCATATAAAAATGAAGATCACTTTGCAGCAGCGCTATTCAATCCCTCGCAACATTCTCTAGATATATTCTTCCTCTTGGATGGAGAGGTAATCGAGAAGTACTCCGCAAAACTTCCGAGTGAATTCAATTTTTCGAAACTGCATCAAATCAGAGTCGAGAAAAATATGAATAACTTTAAAATTTATGTCGATGGGATGTTGCAAAAAGAATTTCATATATCTGGTTTTGCAGGTGGCAGTATCGGTTATTATACGAAGGGAAGTAGAGCAGATTTTGGTTATACAGCTTTTAGTAATCATGTGAATGGAAGTGCCATCTGGGATATCTATAAGCCAATTCCAGGAACCTTTGAGGCGGTTCATTATATGAGTGGTGATGAAGGATATCATGTTAATAATAAAGACATTAATCCAGTTTACCGGGAAGATCCGGTCGTGATTGTGGAAAATCAATACGGTGGATATTCTGTAAATTTAAAACAATCGGGAGATTGGCTCAAATACAAGGTGAATATCGCTGAATCTGGAATATATAATTTGGATTTACGGTTATCTACTACTAATGATCCAGTGGTATTAAGAATTTGGCAAGACGAAGAAGATTTAACCGGTGAAATTAAAATTGCGAATACGGGAGGTCTTGACAGGGAAGCAACGATTACAATCAAGGATATACATTTAAAAGAAGGTTTTCATGAAATTAAATTGGAAGTCCTCCAGGGTGAAATCGTCCTTTCCACTCTTACATTCTATGAAAGCCATCAATTTGAACCGATGGCTACCGATTTTACTAATGGTCCTGAACTTGAGTGGAATATGTATGAAAGTATTTGGTCTGCGAAAAATGGAATCTTTAAAGCAAATGAAGGCGATTTTTCAAAAGTGGTTGTCGGTCAAACTGGTTGGACTGATTATGTTGTTAAAACCGATGTTCGTTTAACTAAAGAAGAAGGTCAGGCGGGAATCATGGTGCGCGTTCAAAATCCTGCAAACGGTGCAGAAAGAAATCAAAACAATCCAGATTTTAACCAAGGTTACTTCGCTTATATTCAAACGGACGGTATTTATTTGGCAAAGCAAAATTTTGGCAGAGAAATACTGGAACATGTTCCATTAGAAATTTTTATAGAAAAATGGTATGAGCTAAAAGTACAAGTTAATGGAATGAGAATCCAGGTATATTTAAATGATTCTGCTGAACCGATCATAGATTTTGTCGATTCATCCATTAAAACTTTTACCCATGGAAAAGTTGGTTTGCTGACTATTTATGATCGTGCAGAATTTGATAACTTTTCAGTAACAGAATATACGAAATGATGATTCGGCAATTTTTTTACTTTGTATATTTAAAAGGTAAAAGCGAAAATTTCCGGTTCTAGTGAATGCCCAAATATAAATGTACATTTTGATTTACGAAATATGTACGACTATGAATTTTTATTCAGTGCGAAAGCCTCTTTTCATTAGGAAATTTTAGTTGGAATCTTTGTGGGCATGATTCCCCGGCACAATAATCGGCAAAAACAATAAAGGGTATGTGAGATGTGGTTATCATGCCCACTTTTTCATATATAGTTACGATTCATATTTTAAAAATAGCTCGTACATGTTTAATCCATCATTGTTATGAATAGAAGTAACCATTGGGAAATTTTTTGAATCATGCGTAACACTTTTAATGATGGGATGTGATTCCAATCCGTAAAAGAAGAGAACGTTCGATTGATTATTTCAAAGGATTATTGGTTATCGGTATGATTTATACCCATGTGATGCAATTTTTTAGTGACGAGACAATTTTTCCATCCGTTTTTTATAGTAACCAATTTTTTAATTTAATTACATTTTCAGGATTTGTATTTTGCTTTGGTTATGTTTCGCAACTTGCCTATTATCGAAAACCTTTTAAGCAAGTATATAAAAGAATGATTTTAAATGGATTAAAAACATTAGTTGCATTTTATATTTCCGGTGTAGCTTTTTGTGTCTATGTGGATGGTCTACCGCTTAATTTAAATACAATTCTACCAATCATCATTTTAGAAGTTATACCTGGTTGGTCCGAATTTTTAGTCTCCTTCTCCTTGTTTACTTTGCTTGGGTTAGTTCTATTCAACGTTATTAATTGGCTGACTGATAGGCCTACATTATTCTGGGTAGTTTGTTTATCGCTCCTTGCTACTACTTTTATTGATTATAGTGCCATTACCATTTCTCAACTTGGGCTACTTATTGGTACATCGATGTTCCCTACTTTTCCTGTCATTCAATACTTACCATATTATCTAATTGGCATTTATTTTGCCAAGCACCGAATTGATTTCCACAGAAAGTACTTACTTGCTTCAATTGTTGGTACAGCAATTTTTGTTTGTTATCTCTTTATTCATGAATTTAAACATTTACCCGAGCGATTTCCACCCAGTTTATATTGGATTATTGGTGCTACTTTCATCTTATATATCTACTATATTTTTTCGAAGCTCTTGGATCGTATTGGTTTCGATTTACGATTACTAAGTATGATAGGCGAAAATGTATTATTTTATTTACTCTTAAGCAATATCCTGATTTTTTCAATAGATCATGCAATAGGAATTCACTTAATTATTGGTCCCATTAAAGGTATTCTCCTGAGTTTTGTACTGATTCTAGTGATTACATATCTAATAAGGATAGTCAGGGTATCAAATTAAAAAAATTTTCCAAAAAGATCTTCTTAATATTCATTTGGAAATCGCTTACCAAACCGTTTTTAAATACTATGTTTCCAGTCTGATTATAAACACGGGGGAAGGAATATGTTTTGGACAGTAGAAAAATTAGCATCTAGAATAGCGGAATTAGAACGGTTAAGGTATCGGAATGTCATTTCTATTGAAGATTTTATTGCAATTGAAGACAAAGAAGGGGCTATTGGTGCACGCCCTCCTGAAACTGTCCATGGCAAAAAAATGAAAGTGGGTGAAAATTGGTTTGGTAGAGATCGATATTTGTGGTTAATCACAAGTTTATTCATCCCGCAAGAATGGGAAAATGAAGAAGTTGTCGGGATATTTGATTTTGGAAAAACTGGGGACGGTAACAATTCTGGATTCGAATCGTTACTGTTTGTAAATGAAATCCCCTATCAGGGTGTGGATTCCAATCATAAAGAAGTATTTTTTAAAAAAGAATTAGTTGGTAAAGAAATAAGCCTCGCCTTCCGTTTATGGTCGGGGCTAGAAGGTGGCGGGGAACCAACGAATCAGGAACACAAAATTCGATTTGCAGCTTTAGCATGTATAGATTTGGATACCGATGATTTATATTGGACGAGTAAAGCAATAATTGACACTGTCAAAATTTTCGATGAAAACCGGCCTGAAAGGCATAATTTATTAGCGGCTGTTGACCGTTCATTTCGTGAAATAGATTGGTCAAAGCCTGGTTCGCAAAAATTTTATGAATCTGTAAGAATAGCAAGGTCATTTTTAAATGAACAATTGAATCAGATGCAATCGAAACACCCGATTACAGTATATGTTATTGGACATACTCATATCGACGTTGCATGGTTGTGGAGATTGAAACATACACGTGAAAAAGCAGCTCGTTCCTTTGCGACTGTATTACGATTGATGGAAAAATATCCTGAATATATTTTCTTACAATCGCAACCACAGCTCTATGAATATATCAAAATTGATTATCCGGAAATTTATGAGCAAATAAAAAAAAGATTAAAAGAAGGTCGTTGGGAAGCCGATGGTGGCATGTGGCTTGAGGCAGACTGTAACATCCCTTCTGGTGAATCACTCGTTCGACAGTTATTATTTGGAACACGATTTTTACAAAAGGAATTTGGTATCCGATCAAAATATTTATGGCTTCCTGATGTATTTGGGTATAGTTGGGCATTGCCACAAATTTTGAAAAAAAGTGGTATTGATATCTTTATGACCACGAAGATTAGCTGGAATCAATACAATCGTATGCCTCATGACACCTTTTATTGGAAGGGAATAGATGGTACAGAAATTCTAACCCATTTTCTTACAACTCCTTCGGATGATGACGGCTGGCGTCACACATATAATGGGAAAATCACACCGAAAACAGTAACAGGAATATGGGAGAATTATCGTGATAAAGAAATTAATAAGGATCTCCTTCTTTCCTATGGATATGGTGATGGCGGTGGCGGAGTCAATAGAGAAATGCTGGAGATGCGTCGTCGTTTAGACAAGATTCCTGGCTTACCTAATGTCATTCCAAGTAGAGCAGACCACTATTTTGAAAAACTAAAGAAAAATATTAAGGAAACCGACCGTTATGTCCATACATGGGATGGAGAATTGTATTTGGAATACCACCGGGGGACTTATACTAGCCAAGCAAGAATGAAAAGATGGAACCGAAAACTTGAATTATTTTTAAGGGAGACAGAATGGCTTTCTACATTAAATTGTGTAATAAAAAGTGATTTCTCCTTATATCCGCAAGGGACTATAAATGATAGCTGGAAAATTGTTCTCAGAAATCAATTTCACGATATTATTCCCGGTTCTTCAATTCGAGAAGTTTACGAAGATAGTGAAATTGAATATCAAGAAGCCTATCGCCTAGTAAAAGAAAGCTGGGTAAAATCAGCCAATGCATTGGTAAAAAAAGAGAATCGTTCGCTTACAATTTTTAACTCGTCTTCCTGGGTAAGAGATGATGTAGTTGAAATAGCCGCTTCTGGTGGAATGATGAAAGAAGAAGGTATATGGATCGATATAGATGGTAATCCATTAGAGGCACAAAAAACACAGACCGGTTGGTTAGTTGAAGTGCCTAATTTACCATCTTTAGGATATGCAAACATTTTATTTGTAAAATCTTGCATGAAAAGTAAGACGAACTCTCCATTTGTAATTAATGAAAAATGTATTGAAACACCTTATTACTTCATTTCATGGAATGAATTCGGCCAATTGGAACGGATTTATGACAAAGTCGCAGAGCGTGAAGTTCTTGCTGATGGGGAAAAAGGGAATGTCTTTCAAGTTTTTGAAGATAAACCGCTAAACTTTGAAAATTGGGATATTGATATCTACTATCAGGAAAAAATGAAAGAGGTCAAAGATCTAAAGAAAGTCAAAGTGCTTGAGCATGGAAATTTACGGGCCAGGATTGAATTTTCATGGGAATATGGACATTCAAAAATAGTACAGGTAATGATCGTTTATAAAAACAACAGAAGAATCGATTTCCAAACCCGTGTGGATTGGCGAGAACAGCAACAATTGTTAAAGGTGGCTTTTCCGGTAAATATTCGTGCGACAGAAGCGACTTATGATATTCAATTTGGGAATGTGAAGCGTCCAACTCACTGGAATACAAGTTGGGATCTGGCAAAATTTGAAACAGTTGGTCATCAGTGGGTGGATCTATCTGAAAGAAATTACGGAGTCAGTTTGTTGAATGACTGTAAATATGGCCATGATGTAAAAGGTCATACGATCCGCTTATCCTTGATAAAATCCGGGAAATATCCCGATCCACTGGCTGACCAAGGTGAACATATCTTCACATATTCACTACTCCCACACAAAGGTGATTGGGTTGAAGGTCAAACGGTCAAAGAGGCTTGGAAATTGAATAATCCTTTATCATTCTACCTCGGTAAAGGGGGAAATGAAGGAAAAGTATCATTATTTAAATCATCTAACGAGTTTATCATCGTTGATACAGTTAAGAAGGCAGAGGACTCAGAAAAGATTGTTATGCGTGTTCATGAGTTTGCTGGTTCAAGAGGACCTGTTACGATTACAAGTGACTTTAGAATTGTATCCTGGCAAGAATGCAATTTAATGGAAGAACCGGTCGGTAGTGTTCATAAAGAAAATAAAATTATGTTTGACATAAATCCCTATGAAATTAAGACATTTCTAGTAGAGCTGAAAAAGAAATAGAGAATTCGCCGGAATCATGAATTACTTTATGACAAAACAGAGTGGAAAATTTATCAACGGGTTTCATGGAAAATATATGTGCGAAATGGAAAGATTTATCAAATGAGCTACGTGAACAGACTGAATTTTTATATACCTAGAAGGAGGAATTGCTTTATATGAAAGTATACAGGTTAGAATATCCACGGCCAAATTTCGTTCGCAAACAATGGCTAAATTTAAATGGAATATGGGATTTTGAATTTGATGATGATAAAGTTGGTAAAAAAGAAAAATGGTTTTTGGGAACTAAAAAATTTTCTAAAAAAATTAATGTTCCATTTGTGTATCAATCCAAAGATCAAGTCCATCGTTGTGTGTAAATTTTCCCTCGGTTAGAATGCCCGCTTGAAGTGGAAGATGGAACATTTCGCGTCTTTGAGAGGCTGCGACAGACGCTTTTTAGCCGATACTTATGATCTTGTTGTTTTTGTTCACGGCCTGGGATTTACGCCACTCCAGATAGCGGTCCATATCCAAATACTTTCTGCCGCC
>Ga0207747_1001555_pt1 | contig 15628 bp, 15 predicted proteins | sample HigsolmetaGSP11D_FD_184839 | JGI IMG/M metagenome (GOLD analysis project Ga0207747, IMG submission 184839) | High solid enriched microbial communities from the Joint BioEnergy Institute, USA - SP1-1-D (SPAdes) | ecosystem: Engineered > Bioreactor > SSF (Solid state fermentation) > Aerobic >...
CGGTCAGGGCGCGGCGGACCAAGTCCTCCGCCGCCGCCATGCTCAGTCTCGGCATGCAGATGTCCTCTTGGCTTGGCGGGCCGGTTCAGGCCCCCGGCGCCGGCGCACCTTCGGCCATGTGGCAGCCGGCAAGGCCATGCCCGGCCGGCCGCGACCGGGCGCCTTCCTATCAGGCCATCGCCAGCGCGACCAGCACCCGCTCCGCGATCAGGGAGGAGACGCGGGTATTGCTCTCCTGGGTCACGCCGGCAATGTGCGGCGTCAGCAGCAGGTTCGGCGCATCCGCGAGCGGCGATCCGGCCGGCAGCGGCTCCGTCTCGAACACGTCGAGGGCGGCGCCGCCCAGCCGGCCCTCCCGCAGCGCCGCGGCCAGCGCCGCCTCATCCACCACCCCGCCGCGGGCGGTGTTCACCAGCACCGCGCCCGGCTTCATGCGGGCAAGGCAGGCGGCGGAGACCAGGCCGCGCGTCGCCTCGGTCAGCGGCACATGCAGGGTCACGGCATCGGCGCGGGCGAAGAGCTCCTCCAGCGAGACGCGCTCGGTCGGCGTCTCGGTCCAGCCGGAATGGTCGTTGGGCAGCACCGGGTCATGCGCGATCAGCATCATGCCGAAGGCGCGGGCCAGCTTCGCCACCCGCCGGCCGATATCGCCGAAGCCGACGATGCCGAGCGTCTTGCCCGCCATCTCCCGCCCCGAGGACAGCCGCGCGCGGGGCCAGCCGCCTGCCGCCACCTCGGCACTGGCCATGAAGGCGCCGCGCAGCAGCATCCCCACGGCCAGGATGACGTATTCGGCCACCGAATCGGCATTGGCGCCGCTGGCCGGGATCACCTCCACCCCGCGAGCGCGGCAGGCGGGCAGGTCGATATTGTCCAGCCCGACGCCGAGCCGCCCCACCACCCGGATTCCCGGCCCATGGGAGAGCAGCGCGGCATCCACCCGCGTGCGGTTGCGCACGATCAACGCCCGGGCACCCTCCAGCGCCGCGGCCAGCCGGTCCGGCGCATCCACCAGGCCAGGGTCGTAGAGGGTGGGATAGGTGGCGCGGAGACGTCCGACCGCCGCCTCATCCATGAATTCCGTGACGACGATCGTGTGTGGCATTCAGTCCACCTTGATTCCCGCCTCGGCGACCAGCTTCGCCCAGCGGTTCACCTCCCCCTGGATGTACTCCTTCGAGCGAGCCGCGTCCCAGCCCAGAACGTCGAATCCGCCCTCCTCGGCGCGGCGGACCACCTCCGGGTCGCGGATGGCGGCCAGGGTGGCGCGCTCGATCTTCTCCTGGATGGGCTTCGGCACGGCGGCATTGGTCAGCATCGCCGTCCAGTTGGTGATCTCGAGGCCCGGCGCGCCGGCCTCCCGCACCGTCGGGATGTCCGGCACCAGCTTGTGGCGGTTGCTGCCGGTGATGGCCAGGCCGCGCAGCCGGCCGGAGCGGAGCTGGCCGATGCATTCGGGCAGGTTGGAGACCATGACGTCCAGATTGCCGGCCACCAGATCCGTCACCCCCGGCGCGCCGCCGCGATAGGGGACATGCACCAGGTTCTGCCCGGCGCCCGCGACCCGGCGCAGCAGCTCCAGCCCCAGATGCGGCGGGGAGCCGTTGCCGGAGGAGCCGCCATTCATCGGCCGGGTCCGCACCTGCTCCAGCAGGTCGCCCAGGGTCCTCGCCGGGTTGGAGGGATTGACCACGACCACCAGCGGCAGGGAGCCGAGCATGGAGATCGGGGTGAAGTCCCGCATCAGGTTGTAGGGCGCATTGGGGAAGAGGCTGACATTCACCGCATGGGTCAGCGTGATGGCCAGCAGGGTGTAGCCGTCCGGCGGCGACTTGGCGGCGGCATCGGCGCCGATCAGCCCATTGCCGCCCGGCCGGTTGTCCACCACCACCGGCTTCCCCCAGATGTCGGAGAGCTTCTGCGCGATCAGCCGCGCCATGATGTCGGTCAGCCCCGCCGGGGTGAAGGGCACGATGTAGCGGAGGTTACGGTCGGGGAAGGCATCCGGCGCGGTGCCCTGGGCGGCGGCGCGCGACAGGGGCAGCAGGGTGGCGGCGGCCAGGCCAAGCACGTCCCGGCGGGCGAAACGGGTCACGACGATTCCTCCTTAGTATCGAGCGCCGGTTGGCCCGGCTGCTCACCCTGCTTCTAGATCGGAAGCAGGAGAGTGGGAACTCGGGATTCGAGATAGTACGACTGCCGATATCTGGAAATCGTTTCTTAATCATAAAGACACGTCGCCGCCTCCGGGACGCGGCCGGGAATGCCATGCTGCAGCCCGCATCGCGGCTGGAGACTACCGGGCTTCGCGATTTCAATTCTGGCAGGCAGGACCACAGGCTGCCGGCGGCGGATTTGCCCTGCTACGCCGCCGGCAATCTCACCACGAACCTGGCCCCGGTCACCTTCCCCGCCGCGTCGCGGCGGTTCTCGGCGGAGATCTGGCCGTGCAGCCCCTCCACGATCTGCCGGGTGATGGAGAGGCCGAGGCCGGAATGCTGGCCGAAGCGCTCGCCCTGCGGGCGTTCCGAATAGAAGCGCTCGAAGATGCTCTCCAGCTTCGCCTCCGGAATGCCCGGCCCCTCGTCCTCCACCACCACCTCCACCAGGGAGCCGGTGGGGCGGGCGCGGATCCAGACATGCCCATCCTTGGGGCTGAAGGAGACGGCATTGCCCAGCAGGTTGCGGAAGACCTGTACCAGCCGCCCCTCCACGCCGCGCACCACCAGCCCCTCGGCCGGCGCCTCCAGCACCATCACCGGGTCGCCGTCTTTGCGCGTCGTGTTGTGCAGCTCGGCCAGGGCGGAGAGGATGGGCGCCACATCCACCGGCACGGCGACGGTGCGCGACAGCTCCGCATCCACCCGCGAGGAATCGCTGATGTCGGCGATCAGCCGGTCCATCCGCACCGCGTCCTCGGCGATGATGGCCAGCAGGCGCTTCTGCTGCTCCGGGTTCTCGATGCGGCGCAGGGTCTCGATGGCGCTGCGCACGCTGGTCAGCGGGTTTCGCAGCTCATGCGCCACATCGGCGGCGAAGCGTTCGTTGGTGTCTATGCGGGCCCAGAGGGCACGGGCGGCGGATTGCAGGTCGCGCGCCAGGATGCCGATCTCGTCCTGCCGCGCCAGCAGGGGCGCGGGCACGCTGCCGGTGCGGCCTTCGCCCTGGCGCATGGCGGCGGCACTGCCGGCAAGCTGCATCAGCGGCCGGGCCAGGGTTTGCGCCAGGTAGAAGGAGAGCAGCACGGTCAGCGCCAGCGCCAGGACGAAGAGGCCGAGCACGCTGGCCCGGATCTCGAACAGGCGCTGATCCACCTCCCGAGCCTCCCGTGTCAGCAGGACGATGCCGACAGGCTGGTTGCCGCGCCGCGCCGGCTCCGCCACCGAGACCAGCAGCCGCCCATCCGCGGTGCGGCGGATATAGGGCCGGACGCCGCCTTCCAGGGCGAGGCGCAATTCCTCCCGCCGGTCGGGGCCGAGATTGGGCTGCCAGTCGAAGGAGGGTGCGTCGGGGTTGACGTCCACCACCACATCCCCCCGGCTGCTGGCAGGCAGCAGGGAGAGCAGTCGGTCATAGAGGCCGGCGATGCCGGCGGAGAAGGCGCCGCGCGGTTCCGGCGGCGGCAGCGGCTCCGTCACCACCGCGCCGCTCGAGCCCTCCCGCACCCGGCTGTCGGCGACGACCAGGCCGGTATTGTCGAAGAGCCGCGCCTGGGTGTTGGGCGAGGGGTCCACCAGCCGACGCAGCAGCGGCCGGGCCGCTTCCGGCACCAGCACGGCGCGGTCGTCCTGCATCCGGGTCGCGGCCTCGGCGATGGCGCCGGCATAGATGCGGGCCTGGGTGCGCATCGCCTCCACCTCGGCGGCCAGCAGCCCGTTCTGGTACTGGTCCAGATACAGCATGGCCGCCGCCAGCAGAGCCGGCGGCAGGATGTTCAGCAGCAGGATGCGGCGGAGCAGTGGCGAGACCCAGCGCCGACGCCCGGCTGCGGGCGCGGGCCGGGGCTGCACCGCTTGTTCGGCCGCCGAGGGGACCGGCGCTTCGGGCATGAACCTTCCTCAGGGCGGGGCCGGCAGGGCCGGCCTCAACCCTCCTTGTAGCGGTAGCCGATGCCGTAGAGCGTCTCGATCTGGGCGAATTCCGGATCGGCCTGACGGAACTTCTTCCGCACCCGCTTCACATGGCTGTCGATGGTCCGGTCGTCCACATAGATGTTCTCGCCATAGGCGGCATCGATGAGCTGGTCGCGGTTCTTCACCATGCCGGGCCTGAGCGCCAGCGCCTTCACCAGCAGGAATTCGGTGACGGTGAGCTGGATGTCGTGCCCCTTCCAGGTGCAACTGTGCTTCGTCTCGTCCAGCACCAGATCGCCGCGGACGATGACGCCGCCGGGGGGCGCGCCGCTGCCCTCGGCGCGGCTCACCTCGTTCCGGCGCAGCAGGGCGCGGATCCGCTCCAGCAGCAGGCGCTGGCTGAAGGGCTTGGTGATGTAGTCGTCGGCGCCGAGGCGCAGCCCCATCAGCTCGTCCACCTCCTCATCCTTGCTGGTGAGGAAGATCACCGGGATGGCGCTGCGCTGGCGCAGGCGCTGCAGCAGCTCCATCCCGTCCATGCGGGGCATCTTGATGTCCAGCACCGCGAGATCCGCCGGGCGCGCCAGCAGGCCCTGCAATGCGCTCTCGCCATCGGTATAGGTGCGCACCTGGAACCCCTCCTGCTCCAGGGTCATGGAGACGGAGGTGAGGATGTTGCGATCGTCATCCACCAGGGCGATCGTTTGGGTCATTGTCGCGTCTCCGCGGTCGAACCTGGGTGCCGTGCCGGGGTTGCGGATGGGGCGGCAGGCCCCGGCGGCACCGGACAGGAAAACCATGCTACGAAATTGTGGCGCAACCCGGACGGGATCGAGATGGTGACGGGCACCCCGGCTTTCGAGGCAAGGCGGCTGATCCGGGCGGCGAGGTCGGCAACGCTCGCCACCCAGGCCGGCGGGCAGCCCTTCGCCAGCCTGGTGACTCCGGCGGCGGCGCCGGATCTCTCGCCGCTGCTCTGGCTCTCCACCCTTTCGGAGCATACCCGGCAGCTACGGGCGGAGCCGCGCTGTGCCCTGCTCTTCACAGGGGCTCCGGAGGGGCCGAACCCCCAGACTGCGCCTCGCGTCACCCTGACCGGGCTGGCCGAGCCGGTGCCGGAGGCGGAGGTGGCGCCGCTCAAGTCCCGCTGGCTGGCCCGCCACCCCTATGCGGCGCTCTATGCCGATTTCGCCGATTTCGCCCTCTGGCGGGTCCGCCCCGGCGGGGCGCTGCTGGTGGGAGGCTTTGCCCGGGCGGTCCGGCTGCGGCTTGGGGATCTGCTGCCCGATCCGGCGGCGGTCGCGGCCGTCGCGGCGGCGGAGGCCGGAATCATCGCCCATATGAACCAGGACCATGCCGACGCGGTGGCATTGATCGCCGAACGGCTGCTCGGCCAGGGGCCGGGGCCATGGCGGATGGTGGCGGTGGACGTGGACGGGGCCGATCTCGCCGAGGGCGAGCGGGTCTGCCGGCTTGACTTCTCCGCCCCCATCGCCGGGCCGGAGGAGGCCAGAACCGAACTGGTTCGCGCCGCCCGCGAGGCCCGCGCCCGGGCTTCCTGACCGGCGGTTGCGGTCAAAGACGCGTGGTTGCGTTGACCCTCCCCGGAGCGCCGCCGTAATTTCGCCGTCGAGGCCGTGGAGAGACGGGCCAATGACATCGGTGCCGCGCCGAGTCGGGCGGCGCCGAAATGCATGTCGTCTGGAGGAAGTGCATGACCCCCCCCGAGACTGCCCTCGCGGGCACCGGCGTACCGAGCGGCAAAACGCCCGGCCAGGCCGTCCACGCCAATCTGACGGCTCCGGGCCTGTATGAGCATGCGCTGCGCCGGGGTGAGGGCAGGCTCTCCGCCGATGGCGCCTTCATGGCGGTGACCGGGGTGCATACCGGCCGCTCGGTGCAGGACAAATACGTGGTGGACGACCCGCAGGTCCACGACAAGATCTGGTGGGGCAAGATCAACCAGCCCATGCCGGTGGACAAGTTCCAGGGCCTCGCCGCCCGCGTCCGCGCTTGGCTGGGCGAGCGTCCGGTGCTGTTCACCCAGGACCTCTATGCCGGCGCCGATCCGGAGCACCGCATCAAGGTGCGGCTGGTGACGACCAATGCCTGGCATGCGCTATTCGCCCGCAACATGTTCATCCGGCCGCAACGGGCGGAGCTGGCCGGCTTCACGCCCGACTACACCATCCTGCACGCGCCGGAATTCGAGGCCGACCCGGCCCGCGACGGCTGCCGCAGCGGCACCTGCATCGCCCTTTCCTTCGCGGCCAAGGTCATCCTGATCTGCGGCACGAGCTATGCCGGCGAGATCAAGAAGAGCATCTTCACGGTGATGAACTGGCTGCTGCCGGAGCGCGGCGTGCTGCCGATGCATTGCAGCGCCAATGTCGGCCGCGCCGGCGACACGGCGCTGTTCTTCGGCCTGTCCGGCACCGGCAAGACCACCCTCTCCTCCGATCCCGAGCGCAGCCTGATCGGCGATGACGAGCATGGCTGGTCGGACCACGGCGTCTTCAATTTCGAGGGTGGCTGCTACGCCAAGGTCATCCGCCTGGACCGCGAGGCCGAGCCGCAGATCTGGGCCGCCTCCCACCGCTTCGGCACGGTGCTGGAGAATGTGGTGGCGGATGAGCTGGGCAATCTCGACCTCGACGACGCCTCGCTGACCGAGAACACCCGGTCCTGCTACCCGCTGGAATTCATCCCGAACACCGTGGCCGGCGGCCAAGCGGGCAAGCCGAAGAACGTGGTGATGCTGACGGCGGACGCCTTCGGCGTGCTGCCGCCGATCGCCAAGCTGTCACCGGCCCAGGCCATGTACCATTTCCTCTCGGGCTACACCGCGCGCGTGGCGGGCACCGAGAAGGGGTTGGGGAAGGAGCCGCAGGCCACCTTCTCCACCTGCTTCGGCGCGCCCTTCCTGCCGCGTCACCCGGAAGTCTATGGCCGGATGCTGGCCGAGCGGATCGCCAGGGACGGCGCCGATTGCTGGCTGGTGAACACCGGCTGGACCGGCGGCAGCTTCGGCACCGGCCGCCGCATGTCCATCCATCACACCCGCGCCCTGCTGCGGGCGGCGTTGGATGGCACGCTGGCCAAGGCGGAGTTCGTGAAGGATCCCTTCTTCGGCCTGATGATCCCGAAGGCGCTGCCCGGCGTGCCCGCCGAGGTGCTGAACCCGCGCGAGAGCTGGGCGGACAAGGCGGCCTATGACCGTACGGCGAAGGAGCTGGTGGCGCGCTTCGAGAAGAATTTCGAAACCTTCGCGGGCGCGGTCGGCGAGGACGTGAAGGCCGCCGCCATCAGGGCCGCCGCCTGATGCTGGAGCAGCGGGTCGCAGGGACGAATGTTCTGGGCGGCCCGCTGCTGCCCTGCTCGGTGGCGCCGCTGACCGGCTTCTTCCGGGATGGCTGCTGCAATACCGGGCCGGAGGATCTCGGCCTGCATGTGGTCTGCGTGGAGGTGACGGCGGAATTCCTCACCTTCAGCCGCGCCGCCGGCAACGACCTGACGACGCCGATTCCGGAATACGGCTTCCCCGGGCTGAAGCCCGGCGACCGCTGGTGCCTCTGCGCCGCGCGGTGGGAGGAGGCGCGCCGTGCTGGCATAGCGCCGCCGGTGCTGCTGGAGGCGACGCATGTGGCGGCGCTGGAGGTGTGCAGCCTCGACGACCTGAAGGCGCACGCGCTGGATCGGGAATAGGCGCGCTCAGGGCCAGGGATCGCCGTCAGGCATCAAGGGCCTCCGCTTCCTCCGCCAGACGCCGGGCGAGATCGGCCGAGAGGCGCTCCGCAAGCGCGTCATTGGCCTTGCGCCACAGGGGGAGCGCCGCCTCCAGGCGCCTGGCGCCGCTTTCCGTCAGCCAGACCGCCCTGCGCCGCAGGTCGGTTTCGGCCGTGGCGATCTCGATCAGCCCCTCGGCCTCCAGCGTGCGCAGGTTGCGCGACAGGGTGGATTGATCGAGGCCGGCGCGCTGCGCCAGAGCGCCAAGCCTGTCATCCGCCGCCGAGGCGATCTGCGCCATGAGCCCGAGCTGTGCCAGGCTGAGCCCGCAGGGGGCAAGCTCGCGATCCAGGAAGCGGGTGATGCGCCGGGCGGCAAGCCGGCTGTTCAGGCCCGCACAGTTCCGGACCATCGCCTGCGCATCGGTGCGGAGGGTTTTCCTGGGGAAAGGCAGCCTGGCCATGATCCCTTGCATCTACAATATTTGTAGGTACAAGGATATGGCTGAATCCGCAGGGTGAGGTGCCATGGGCAAGTGCCGGATGACGATCCTGGACCGCATCGGGAACACCGCCCTGCTGCCCCTGCGCCACATCCTGCCGGCCAACGGCGCCCGCATCCTGCTGAAGCTGGAGAGCGAGAACCCGACCGGCAGCATGAAGGACCGGATGGCGCTGGCCATGATCGAGGCCGCCGAGGCGGATGGGCGCCTCCGTACGGGCGGCTCGGTGGTCGAATACACCGGCGGCAGCACCGGCGTGTCCCTGGCGCTGGTCTGCGCGGTGAAGGGCTATCCGCTGCATATCGTGACATCGGACGCCTTCGCCCGCGAGAAGCTCGACCATATGCGCATCCTCGGGGCGAAGCTGACCATCGTGCCGAGCGACGGCGGCCGCATGACCGAGAAGCTGACCCGCGACATGATCGAGGCCGCCCGCATCATCGCCGAGAGGACGGGAAGCTTCTGGACCGACCAGATGCGGAACACCGACCAGCTTGCCGCCTATGAGCGCCTGGCGGAGGAGATCCTGGCCGGAACAGGCGGGCGGATCGACGCCTTCGTCCAGAGCGTCGGCACGGCGGCATCGCTGCGGGGCACGGGGGAGGCGCTGCGCCGCCACATCGGCGGCATCCGGATCGTCGCCGTCGAGCCCTCGGAATCCGCGGTCCTGTCGGGCGGTCCGGCCGGCGCCCACAAGATTGATGGGATCGGGGCGGGTTACGTCGTCCCGCTGTGGCGCGAGGACGTCGCCGACAGGATCGAGCGGGTCTCGACGGCGGAGGCGAAGGCCATGGCGCTTCGGCTCGCCCGGGAGGAGGGCCTGTTCGCCGGAACCTCCACCGGCGCCAATGTCCTGGCCGCCCTGCGCGTGGCGGAGCGGTTGGGGCCCGATGCGACGGTCGTGACCCTCATGTGCGATACGGGGATGAAGTACCTGAAGACATTCGGCGCAGAGCTTCCCGCCTGAGGGCTCGTCCCGGCTCCCGGGCGGGGCTGCGATTCAGCCCTGCCCCTGGTGCTCCCGCCGGTAGGGATGCGCGCGATAGGTGCCGAGGACGCGCATCTCGCGGGAGAAGTAGTCCAGTTCTTCCAGCGCGCGGCGGACCGGCGGCTGGTCCGGGTGGCCGTCCACATCGGCCAGGAACTGCGTGGCGGTGAACTCGCCGTCCAGCATGTAGCTTTCCAGCTTGGTCATGTTCACGCCGTTGGTGGCGAAGCCGCCCAGCGCCTTGTAGAGCGCGGCCGGCAGGTTGCGCACGCGGAAGACGATGGTGGTGACGCAATCCGGCGCATCGGCCGGCGGCACCTGCGGCTCCAGGGCGCAGACATAGAAGCGCGTGGTGTTGTGTGCCGCGTCCTCCACGTTGCGCCGCAGGATCTCCAGCCCATAGGTCTCGGCGGCGAGGGCGCTGGCAATGGCGGCATCCTCCACCCCGCCGCGCTCGGCGATCAGATGGGCGGCGCCGGCGGTATCGGCCTCGATCACCGGCTCCAGGCGCAGTTCCTTTAGGATGTTCCGCACCTGGCCGAGCGCCACGGGATGACTGTGGGCGCGCTTCAGCGTGGCGAGCGTCGCGCCCTTCGGCGCCAGCAGGCAGTGCTCCACCCGCTCGAAATGCTCGCCCACCACGGAGAGGCCGGAATCCGGCAGCAGCCGGTGGATGTCCGGCACCCGGCCGGCGAGGGAATTCTCGCAGGGCAGCATGGCGAGCTGAGCCTGGCCGCTGCGCACCGCGTCCATCGCCGCCTCGAAGCTCGGGCAGGGCAGGGTGGTCCAGCCGGGATAGGCGGCGCGGCAGGCCAGGTCGGAATAGGCGCCGGGCAGGCCCTGGAAGGCGATGACATTGGTCATGCTCTGATCCCTCCGGCCAGCGCGGCGCGGGCCCGTTCGAGATCCGCCGGCGTATCCACCCCGAAGGGGGCGTGCGGTACGCGGGCGACGGCGATTCGCATGCCGGCTTCCAGCGCCCGGAGCTGCTCCAGCTTCTCGCGCAGCTCCAGCGGGCTGGCGGGCAGCGCGACGAAGCGGTGCAGCGCCGCGCGGCGATAGGCATAGACGCCGATATGGTGCCAGAGCGGCCCCTCGCCGGAGGGGATCGCCACCCGGGAGAAATAGAGCGCCGGGGCGGTCGTGGCGCCGTCCCGGAAGGCGCAGGCGCATTTCACCACGGAAGGCGCCGCGGCCTCCTCCGCCGATTCGATGGGCGCGACCAGGGTGGCGATGTCCGCCGCCGGATCGGCCAGCGGCGCCAGCACGGCGCGGAGGAAATCCGGCGGCAGTGCCGGCAGGTCGCCCTGCAGGTTCACCACCACGTCATGCACGCCCTCTGGGTCCAGCGCATCGAGTGCCAGCTTCACCCGGTCCGTGCCGCTCGGCACTTCCTGGTCCACCAGAATCGCGGTACCGCCATCGGCGCGCACCGCCTGCACGATCTCCGGCTCCCCGGCTGCCACGGCGACGGGGCCGATCCCGGCCTCCCGCGCCCGGTCCAACACATGCAGGATCATCGGCCGGCCGTGGATATCGGCCAGCGGCTTGCCCGGGAGGCGGGTGCTCGCCATGCGGGCGGGAATGAGGATGATGGGTGCGGTCACGCGGGAAGGACGGTTGCTGGATTCCGGGGGCAGCACTATGGTCCGCGCGCTTCTAGTCGAGGTGGCCCCCGGGCGCAAACGCGTGCCTGGCGTCCGCCATCCTGCCATTGCTTGAGGGATCGCGTCCGGTATGGCCAGTATGGAGGTCAACAAGGCATTCGCCGCCGTCCTTACGGCCGGCATCGCCTTCATGGTGTCGGGACTGGTCGGGAGGATTGTCGTCCATCCCAAACCCCTGCACGAGCCCGCCATCCAGATCGGCGAGGTGGCCGCCACCGCCCCGACTCAGGCCCCGGCCGCCCCGGCGCCGCTGGAGCCGATCGGGCCGCTGCTGGCCAACGCCGACCCGCAGAAGGGCGAGGCCCTGGCGAAGCGCCTCTGCGCCTCCTGCCACACCTTCAATGAGGGCGGGCGGCCCGGCGTGGGCCCGAACCTCTATGGCGTGGTCGGCGCGCCGCATGGGCATGAGCAGGGCTTCAACTACTCGGCGGCCCTCAAGAGCAAGCAGGGGCCCTGGAACTACGAGGAGCTGAACGAGTGGCTGCATAAGCCGAGCGCCTACGCGCCCGGCACCCGCATGGCCTTCGCCGGCATCAGCAATGCCCAGCAGCGGGCGGATCTCATCGCCTATCTGAGGAGCATCTCCCCGAACGCGCCGCCGCTGCCGGAGGCGAAGTAGGCGCCGGGCCGGCGGGGATGGAAGAGTTCGTCGCGGCGGCGGAGGCCGCGGCCGAGGCGGCGGGGGCGGTCATCCGCCCCCTCTTCCGTTCCGCCCTGCTGGTTGAGGCCAAGGGCGACGCCTCCCCAGTGACCGAGGCCGACCGCCAGGCGGAGCTCGCGATCCGCGCCCTGCTGCGGCAGCGCTTCCCGGAGCACGGCATCTGGGGTGAGGAATTCGGCCAGGAACGGCCCGAAGCCGAATGGCTCTGGGTGCTGGACCCGATTGATGGCACCCGCGCCTTCGTCACCGGCCGGCCGCTCTTCGGCACGCTGATCGGCCTGCTGCATCGCGGCCGCCCGGTGCTGGGGCTGATCGACCAGCCGGCCACGGGCGAGCGCTGGATCGGCCTCTCCGGCCAGCCGACGCGCTTCCGCTCCCCCCTGGGCGGCACGCCCCGCTGCCGCCCGTGCCCCCGGATGGCGGAGGCGGAACTGTCCTGCACCAGCCCCGACATCTTCGCGCCGGAGGACCGGACGGGCTTCGAGCGGCTGCGCACCGCCGCCCGTCGCGTGACCTGGGGCGGGGACTGCTATGCCTATGGTCTGGTGGCGCTCGGCCTGGTGGATGTGGTGGCGGAGGCGACCATGAAGCCCTGGGACTGGGCTGCCCTGGTTCCGGTGGTGGAGGGCGCCGGCGGGCGCGTCACCGGCTGGGACGGCAAGCCCCTGAACCTGGAAAGCGACGGCCGGGTCCTGGCGGTGGGCGACCCGGCGCTGCTGGCCGAGGCGGTGGCGCTGCTGGCTGGTTAGGGGCCTGACCCGGCCAGGGCTGCGCCGGCGCGGCGGAGGAATTCCCGCAGCTTCAGCGGATCCTTCGCGCCGCTGGCATCCTCGACCCCGGAATTGACGTCCACCCCGGCCGGCCGGACCGTCCGGATCGCCTCCTCCACATTGCCGGGCTGAAGCCCGCCGGCGAGATAGACGGGCAGCGGCGAAACGGCCTGGACGATGGCCTGGCTGACGGACCAGTCATGCACCTGCCCGGTGCCGCCCAGCCGGTCCGCAGTCCGGGAATCCAGCAGCAGGGCATCCGCCGCCGTGGCATGGGCCTGGGCGTGCCGGACCGCCTCCGGGCCGGTGACATGCACGGCCTTGATGAGCCGCTGGTCGGGCAGCAGGGCGCGCAGGCGCCGCACATCCTCCACCGGCAGGTCACCATGGACCTGGATGGTCCCGGTCTCCGTGGCGGCGGCGAGCCGGGCGATGGCCTCCGGGTCGAGGAGGTGGGTGACCAGCACGGTCTCGGCCTCCGTGGGCAGGCTGCGGATGATCCCGGCGGCCTGGGCCGCGCCGATCCCATCCTCCGCCCGGTGGGTGAGGCCCACGAGGAAGCCGAGCGCCGTCGCACCGCTGTCGAGGGCCAGGGCGGCTTCCCCTGGCGTCCTGATCCCGCAGATCTTCAGGAACGGGGCCGGTCCCTTGCGCCCCTTTGCCATGCCGGCCTCCCTTCGGCCCGCCGCGGGCGGAATGGCAGGGCCGGCGCAGTTGCCCAAGCCCGCGCGCGCCCCCAATCTTCCGACATGCTCCGCCGTGACCTGCTGGCCTCGGGCCTGGCCCTTGGCGCCGCCATCCTGCCCCGTTCCTCCCGGGCGGCCAACCCCGCCGGTCCGGCCGGAGCCGGTGGCACCATCCGCACCCATGCCCTCTCCCTGCTGGGGGAGCCGGCCCTGCCGCCCGACTTCACCCATTGGCCCTGGGTGAACCCGGACGCGCCGAAGGGGGGCGAGATCGCGCTGACCGCCCTCGGCAGCTATGACAGCTTCAACGCCTACATCCTGCGGGGCACGCCGGCGGTGGGCCTGGGGAATCTCTACGACACGCTGCTGAAGGAAAGCGCGGACGAGGCCAGCACCGAATACGGCCATCTGGCCGGCGTGATCGAGATGCCGGCCGACCGCATGTGGGTCGCCTTCGAGATCCGCGATCAGGCGCGCTGGCATGACGGCAAGCCCATCACCGCCGAGGACGCGATCTGGACCTTCCAGGCGCTGCGCCAGCACGGCCGCCCCTTCTGGCGCACCTATTGGGCCGACGTGACGGAGGTGGTGGCGGAAGGCCCGAGGCGCGTGGTCTTCCGCTTCCGCGACAACACCAACCGCGAATTGCCGCTGATCCTCGGCCAGATGCCGGTGCTGCCGAAGCATTGGTGGGAGGGCCGCGACTTCAGCAAGCCGACGCTGGAAATCCCGCTCGGCTCCGGCCCCTACCGGATCGAGCGTTTCGAGGCGGGGCGGAGCGTCGTCTATCGCCGGGTCGAGGACTACTGGGGCCGCGACCTTCCGACGGCGAAGGGCACCAACAATTTCGGCACCATGCGCTACGAGTATTTCCGCGATGCGACCGTGGCGCTGGAAGCCTTCAAGGCGGGGCAGATCGACTTCCGCACCGAGAACATCGCCAAGGAATGGGCCACCGCCTACGACTTCCCGGCGGTGCGCAACGGTCTGGTGAAGCGCGGCGAGATCAGGCACGAGCTGCCGACCGGCATGCAGGGCTTCATCATGAACCTGCGCCGGCCGCTCTTTCAGGATGCGCGGGTGCGGCGGGCGCTGATCGAGGTCTTCGACTTCGAATGGATGAACGCCAACCTGTTCTACGGCAGCTACACCCGCACGAGATCCTACTTCTCCAATTCCGAACTGGCCTCGAGCGGCCTGCCCGAGGGGCGGGAGAGGGAGATCCTGGAGAAGTACCGCGGTCGCATCCCGGAGGAGGTCTTTACCCAGGAATACACGCTGCCGGTCACGGACGGTTCCGGCAATAACCGCGAAGGGCTGCGCCGGGGCCTCGCCCTGCTGCGCGAGGCCGGCTGGACCGTGCGCGAGCGCAAGCTGGTGAATGCCAAGGGCGAACCCTTCGCCTTCGAGATCCTGCTGGACGGCCCGAGCTTCGAGCGCGTCGCCCTGCCCTATGTGCAGTCCCTGCAACGCCTGGGCATGGAGGTGCGCGTCCGCACCGTGGATCCGGCGCAGTACGAGAAGCGCATGGATGCCTTCGACTACGACATGACGGTGGATGTCATCCCGCAGAGCCTCTCGCCCGGCAATGAGCAGCGGGACTTCTGGACCTGCGCCGCGGCGAAGCAGGATGGCAGCCGCAACCGTATCGGCATCTGCGATCCGGTGATCGACGAATTGGTGGAGCTCATCATCAATGCGCCGGACCGGGCGGAGCTGGTGGCCCGCTGCCGGGCATTGGACCGCGTGCTGCTCTGGCACAACTATGTGGTCCCGCATTGGCACATCCAGACCTTCCGCGTGGCCTATTGGGACAAATTCGGCCGGCCGCCGCGCAATCCGCGCTATGCCCTCGCCCTCGATAGCTGGTGGATCGAGCGCGGCCGGGAGGGCACGGTGGAGCAGGGCAAGCGCGAAACGCGCCAGCAGCAGCGGTAGCGGCCATTCATGGGGGCCTATCTCCTTCGCCGCCTGTTCCTGGTGGTGCCGACGCTGCTTGGCATCATCCTGATCAATTTCGCCGTGGTGCAATTCGCCCCCGGCGGCCCGGTGGAGCAGATGCTGGCGGAGCTGAAGGGCCAGGGCGGCAGCGCTGTCGGCCGCATCTCCGGCGAATCCCAGGGCGAGGTGCGCGTCCAGCCGCAGCAGCAGCAGCGCAGCGAGGGTGGCGAGGCCAGCCGCTATCGCGGCGCCCGCGGCATGGACCCGGCGGTGGTCGCCGAGATCGAGAGGGCCTTCGGCTTCGACAAGCCCTGGTATGAGCGGCTGGGCACCATGCTGGCCGGCTATGTGCAATTCGATCTCGGCCGCAGCCTGTTCCGCGACAGGCCGGTGGCGGATCTGATCCTGGAAAAGATGCCGGTCTCCATCTCGCTCGGCCTCTGGTCCACGCTCATCATCTATCTGGTGTCGATCCCGCTCGGCATCCGCAAGGCGGTGCGGGACGGGTCGCGCTTCGATGTCTGGACCTCGGCGGTGGTGCTGGTGGGCTATGCCATCCCCGGCTTCCTCTTTGCCATTCTGCTGGTGGTGCTGTTTGCGGGCGGGAGCTTCCT
>Ga0207747_1001556_pt1 | contig 15613 bp, 18 predicted proteins | sample HigsolmetaGSP11D_FD_184839 | JGI IMG/M metagenome (GOLD analysis project Ga0207747, IMG submission 184839) | High solid enriched microbial communities from the Joint BioEnergy Institute, USA - SP1-1-D (SPAdes) | ecosystem: Engineered > Bioreactor > SSF (Solid state fermentation) > Aerobic >...
AAGATCTTCAAGCGGTCGAGCCGCAATATCATCAAGAGTTAAAAACTCATTAAATATTTCAGTAGCAGCCGCACCAAAATTATTACTAAAAACTTTAATCTGACATAAGCCACTAAATTTAAGAAACAGATTACTTAGGAAATAATTTTTCTCCCTGACAATACTATCAACAATGTGAAAGCGATGGCGGGTAAGCCTCTTAAGAGCAAGGTATCTAAAATCTACAGGACAAGATTTAGGAAGCCTTCCAAACCTTAATTTTTCAGCAATAACAAAAGCATCAACCCAGTCATTCTTAGGCAAATCGCCAAGAGACTTTTTAAAAGCCTTGACAGTATTAGCATTAAAAGTAGTTACAGAAGGATTAAAAGGCTTCAAAGAAGCATGGTCAGCTAAATAATACTGAATATGCCAACCATAGACTGAAGTAGATTCTAGACCAATAAAAACCTTCTGAATGTTGTATTTATTACAACAATCCAAGATACGAGACACTAAAATATTGCAGCCAGAAGGATTATTATCTACAGAAAAATAAGAGCAAGCATCATTACCGTCTTGGTCGAGAATATGAACCTTGACATTATCCAAGCTTATATCCATGCCTACAAAAAGTTTATTCAAAGCTATAGCACCTCCTTTCAAAGGGTAGTGGTGTAAATTGAAAGTTAATTTGAGATAACCTAGCGACCAGATTATGTAGCAACCTTGCAATTAGCTATTAGTATATAAACCTTAATCCTCTGATGCTAGGGGTTTATATACGACAAAGCAGATTTCGCGTTAGAAAAGGCAAATCTGGTGTAGGGACCATACTAAAAAGAGCGGAAAACCCGCAAGGAGGACAAAAGCCTGTCCCATATTAACTTTACAGTATAACAGTATAATAATGCTATAAGTCATCTCAAAAGTAAACATAAAGGCCGTAAAATAAAAGATGTGGCGGCCTGTGCCATGTACCTTTGATTTATTTGATGGATACATGGCAATAGATGTGATTTCTAAATAAGGTTTTAAAGAAGGGGTAATTTCCAATTATCAATGTGTTTTATTAAATTTTAAGATGTGAGACAAATTTATTGTCTTTAATAATAATTATATGAGGAAGCTAAAAAATATAGGATTGTAAAAGCCTTATATGCAAATAAGTTTGTCTTTTGTAGGGAGGAGACTGTAAAATGCATAATGATGAAAAACTTGAAAGAAGAATAAGGGATATGATAATAAGAAGATTATCATTGGATGATATTGATCCGGAGTCGATAGATTTTGATGCATCAATTTTTAATTCTGTTGATGATAAAACATCAGGGGTAGGATTAGGATTGGACTCTGTCGATGTTTTAGAAATTGTTGTTGGCCTATATGAAGAGTTTGCAGTAAAAGTGTCTGATAGTGATATGTACATATTCAAGAGTATTAGAACGATTGCAGATTATGTTAGATGTAAAACAGAAGTAAGTAATGAAGATGTCAAAGCTGAAAAAATAGCTGAAATTAATTAAAACGATGGAGGCAAATATGATCTTATATAGTTTAAAGAGTCTATATTACAATAAAAAAAAATATATAATATTAGGTATATTAAGTACTATTGCATTTGGTTTTGTATATTTTATACTTCAAGTTTTAAATTATGTATCTAATAAAGGAAATAGTGAGGTAAAAGCAGATATCAATTTTAATGTATTAATGATCACTTTTATCGTTGTATTTGTATTCTTTGCAGTTATGATAATATCGGTAGTCTTACATATCTTTTATAAAATGAGAAAGAATGAAATGCATATATTGAAGACATTGGGAGCTAACAACAAAACAATCAGTAAGATTTTTATTGGAGAATTATCGTTATTAAGTTTAATAATAAGTTTTACAAGTCTGATTTTAGGACTTATCATTACTCACGAATTTTTTAATTATTATGATGTTAATATTAATCAAGAAATAGGTGTAATGGCTGGATTTTTGTTATTAAGTTATTTAATATTCCTAATAATAGGTATTTTACAATTTAGAAAAGTTTTATTAGAACACATAATCAAGAGAAATGCAAAAATTAAAAGTAGCAATTATTTATCGAAAATAATAGTTGGAGTAGTTTTTATTGTAGTCTCATTTTTTATAAGCTATAATATAGCAAAGTTAGGATGTTTTATAATAGGTGCTGCTATTTTAGTAAACCCTGCTTTATATTTTATTCTAAATGTTTTCGAAACAATTTTTAAAAGCTCGGTACCGCCAATTTATGTTTCTATAAAACAAATAAAATTTAATTTTAAGAAGGCTTCATCCCTTATAAATAATGTATCAATCTCAATCGTATTAATAGTATTATTATTTACTATGTATAATTCTGTAAAAATGAGTGGAATAGAATATTCAAAAAAGAATATGAAATTCAATCAACTTATTCAGCTTAACACAATCGTTCCAGATAATAAGATAAATGAGAATAATGTTTATAAGGCTTTGTCATTCGATGCTGTATATACAAAAAATAATATGAAGTTATTAGCAACTGGGATAGATAATGATTATGTGAAATTTGAAAATCTCGATATAAAGAATGGATCACTTTCAAATCTATTTAACAATAATAACAATTTGGTATGTATAATTCCTGAACTTTTGAAAATAAATAATGGAATAAAAATAGGGGATACTATAGAACTTAAGATTTTAAAAAAGACTGTCAATGCTAAAGTTGTTGGTAGCATATATACATACAATATAAATCAGATATACATTAATAAAAATGTACTCAGCAAAAAAATACTCGGTGTTGAAGGAGTTAGTAATACATATTATGCTATTGGAAATATTGATAATATAACTAAAAAGCTAAATGTAATAAATATAAAATATGATGTAATAAGTAGAGATAGACTTATCGAAGAATATAAGGATGGAATTTTAAAAGGTACAGAAATGATTGATACTTTTTTATATATTTATTTAGTTATAAGCATATTTATGATTATTAATATGTTTCTAATGTCTTTAGAAGAGAGAAGTAGATATAATAATTCATACAAGTTGATAGGCGTGAGAAAACTGAGGATCATTTTGATGAATACTTTTGAGGGGATATTTATAATAATAGTTGGCAGCATATTAGGGTTAATATTTGGAACTATATTGACTAATGGATTGCCGTCATTTGTTGAAAGTTCATACGGAATAAGAATGCGCAACTTTATTCCATGGATATTATTATTTGATATTGTTGTATGTGCTCAAGCTGTTACTATCATTGCCACATTTATATTAAGTTTATTTTCAAATGGTGAAGTAGGAACGAAACTAATAGGGAGGGAGGAGTAATTAATGCTAATAAATGTAAAGAATGTAAGTCATTCATATGATATGATAAATTTCATAATAAAGGATTTTAATTTGACAATTGATGAAGGAGAAATTATTGCAATAATAGGTGCATCTGGCAGTGGGAAAAGCACTCTACTAAACATTATTGGTGGAATAATAGAACCTACCAAAGGAGAAGTTTTATATGATAATGTTAATATACATAAGTTGAATAAAAAAGATGCCGAGACTTTCAAATTATCAAAATTAGGATACATATTTCAAAATTATAATCTGATACCATTTTTAAATGTGTTAGATAATGTATTATTACCTGTTGTTTTATTGAAGAAAAGTATCAAAGAGTATAAAGATGAAGCAATAAGATTGTTAAAAGAATTGAATTTAGAAAATAAGATAAAAAGCAATATATTGGAGTTATCTGGTGGTGAACAACAAAGAGTTGCAATTGCAAGGGCTTTGATTCTAAAACCGATGATTATATTAGCTGATGAACCAACAGGCAATCTTGACAAAGATAATACAATTAATTTTATGAATATGCTGACAAGGTTAGTTAATGAAAGAAAAATCAGCGTTCTGATTGTAACACATGATATGGATGTAGCAGAATATGCCACAAATGTTATAGATTTAAATAAATATAATAAAGAAAGCAATTTAAGTGGTGTAACTAAAAAGATAAAGTACGGAAATGCATAAAAGGCTTATAAAGATTGGAGAAGCATTATGAGAGATTTCTTTATAATAAAGGATGAAAATTACGATATTTTATTCAATGTTGAAAACAATAAAATATTTAAGATTAAGGAGAACATGCTTAAAGGCAATTATGATGATTCTGAGTTATATAAAATCCTTAAGTTAAAAATAGATGATTTTGCGGAAAAAAAGTTGCAATTAAATAATAACAGTAAAATATCAATTAATTTTATGTCGTCAAGAACATGCAATTTAGGATGTAGGTATTGTTTCGCTGGTGAAGGTGAATATGGCAATAATGTGTCAAAACCAAAAACTATGAGATACGATGTATATAAAAACACTTTAAAATATATGATGAAAAAATATCCAAATGATATAGAGACGATTAGCTTTTTTGGTGGAGAGCCATTACTTGATTTTAAGAATATAAAAGAATTTATATTTTTATTAGAAAAAGTATTTAAACAGTCAAATATAAAGAAACCCAGAATATGTATAAGTACAAATTCATTGTTATTAAATGATGATATAATTGAATTCTTTAAAGAATATAATATAGAGGTTGGTTTAAGTGTAGATGGGCCTAAATACATAAATGATTTAGGAAGAAGATGTAAATCGGATATAAAAAGATTTAGCGTTTATGATAGAGTTTATTTAACAACTATGAAATTAAGAGAAAAAGGAATCAAGTATAAAATTCAAGTGACTTTAAATAAAAACCATATAAAATTCTATAAAAAAGGTATTGTAAAAGATTGGTTAGATTCCTTAGGCGATTTGATTAAAACAGATATAATAGTTTGTCCGGTTACAACGGAAAATGAAGATTTTGCTATTAAATCTGAAGGTGATTTAAAAATTTTAGATAGTATTGCAAGAGAATTTGTACATTATTATTTTAATGAGTATTCTAAAGAAAACAGTGAAAAGTTTGCAGCTATATTTATATCCCCCATGCTTTTTATAATTAATAATAAAGTCGCTAAAGCTTGTTCATCAGGAGAGAGAATGATTTTAATTGATACTGACGGGGATGTATATCCATGTCAAATGTACTGTAATGATGTGAAGTATAAACTTGGAGATGTATATAATGGATTCGAGTTTATTAAGGAAAATAACAACACTTTAAGTAGATTATCAAATAAAGAATGCTCTAATTGTATTGGGAGAAATATATGTGCTGTATGGTGCAAGGGATTACAATTATTAAATAATGGTTCCGAAAATTCGGTATTAAAGGAAAGATGCGTATTTCAAAGAGCAATAATAGAAGAAAATATAAAAATATTGGCAAATCTTAGTGGTAATGAAAAAGGTCAGTTAAAAAAATTATTTAATAATATATATTCAACGCTTACCATATAGAGGTATTTTATATCATGGAAAGGTATTGTGTTATTGAAGATTTAAAGTTTAGCAATAATAATGATAAATATTACATATCAAGTGATAAATTAGGATTATATTTAAAAGTAAGTAAAGAAATTTATGATTTTATGAAATATGTTATTGAATTAATTAAACAAAATGTAGATTTAGATAAAATTATAAATGAAGATAATCAAAATGACGTGTTAGTTAGAAATTACAATAAGGCTATTAATTTTTTGGAGAAAAATTCTATTATATATGCTGAAAATAATAAGCCTGTTAAAAGAAGTACTTTAGAGACAGAACTTATTGGACATAAAATTTTTGAAGTACAGTTTAATGAATATAAGAAAAGCGTGTTATTGGAATGGTTATTAATATTGCTCTTATTAATTAATATTCCATTATTAATAAAAAACATAATAATCATCTTTTCTACAGATTTAGTACAACAAATAGTTTTTAGGTATGAAAGCTTTAATATGGTTAATGTAATAAATATAACGGCAACAATTATAGCAATAATCACGAGCATAATAATACATGAATTTTCACACATTTTATTTGCAAACATGTTTGGTGTAGGGGTTAGAAGCGTAAGTATGTATCTTTTCTTAGGTTTTCAACCAGTTTTTTTTGTAAAATACAGAGACCTTTTAATATTAGATAAGTATAAAAAAATACTTATATATTTAGGAGGATTTATTGCAAATTTAGGAATGGCTAATGTATCACTTACTTTATTAAAATTATCTAAGCATTGGATGTTTGGGGTTTTTATTGTAGTTAATATCTTTATTATCATTGATAATTTATCTATTATAAATAACACTGATTTTTATTATATCCTGACAGAATTATTTAATATTACTGCATTTAAAGTTAAGGTTTTAAAAAGAATTGGCCTCTTTTTAAATAAGAAGATAACTTTAAAAGATTTCTTATTTAGGAGAGAAAATTTCTTAGGTAATTTGTATTTGGCGATAGGAAGTGTCTTTAGAATATTTACTATATATTTATTTATATCAGTAATTATGAGGAGTGTGCTAAATATAAAATATATAAACTATATATCAATATTTTTAGTAACAATTTATATACTCTTTAGCATGAAAAAATTTTTAAATAATATAAAAAAGACAGTTTAGTGCTTCTACGTAAAGGGGGATGGTAAAAATTTTATACAGAGAATGTAGATTTAGGGCTGCACTTGATATGTTTAGAGAAATTAAACCAGATATACCAGAAAGTCATGTGTTTAATATTTTAGGAGGTATTGCAAATTCATTATATGCTTTTAAGATTGGCAAAAGTGTGAAGGTCTATATATTGTCTGGTGCTACAGAAAGATTGAGGTTAGAAAACTTTTTTGATTATTATAAATTGAAGCATGAAAAACTTAAAATAAAAGATTTTATCTATGGTGATAAAGATTTTGTTAATAACTTTTATATTTTGCCTATTATGGCAACAATGATTAATAAATACTCATTCTATGATGAAGACAAAAATTTTTTGGGGTTTTCATTTACGATGATTGATAGTTACTCTGAAGAAGAAAACAAATTTTATTTAGATGAACTTAATGTTTTACCTTATAATTTCCGTGATATGAGAAGTGATTGGATTTATGCAAGGGAGTTAGAGAAGCTTAATGACTATCAAAATGAACTTATAGGTGCTTATTGCGTTTACAAAATAAGAAAAGAAGATTTTATAAACAATGAAATAATCAATTATTATCTAAGTAAAAAACTTAAAGATTTGGTTATAGAGAATATAAAAAATGTTTTGTATGGGCCTTATGAAAAAGAAAAGTTTTCAAGTGTAAGAGGGAATTTATCGTATGAATATTTAATTAGGCATTTTATTAAGCTTAAAAATGTTTTAGAAAGTGATGGAAACATTAAGAACTATGAAGGTATTATGAAATATTATAAAATACAAGTTTTATACCTTAGAAATCTGTTATTATCTGGTACAGATGATTTCTATAGGGGCGAATTTATTGACACACTTGTTGAATTAAATAGATTATACCCTGATTTTAATATAGAAGATATTATTGAAGAGTGGAAGAAAGCCGCAAAATTATGGAGAAATATAGGAAGAATTTTAATGCAACTATATATACATATTAGTGTCGAAAATGTGGATAAGCTTGTAAATTATATAAATGAAATAAAAGGAATTGAAATCCCAGGATTTAAAAAAATCTTAAACAAGTTGGAACTGATAAATTAATACAGCGATTTAAAATTGTTTAAATCCTCATGGCAATTATTTTGCATATTCATATAGGTAGTTCATTTTGAAGTCTTATTTCTCAATTTATAGACTTTAAATGGACAAACTCCTATTTGAATATATGTAAAATCAGTAATTGATTTTACTATTATCTTAAATAGATGGAGGTGAGTAAGATGGAAAAAGAAATAAAAGCAGTAGAAGAATTACAAGTTGAGGAGTTGGATTTTTCAGAAGTAGAACAAATTGAAGAAGTTGCGACTCCAGTATTTGTAGGTACAATAGGATGCTGCGCTTAACACTGATTATATTTACTGCTCTTATTAAGCAGGCTGTAGTTAAGTTCTCACATGCTTAACTACAGATTTTCTTTATTTTATTATACACAATTATAATTCTTTTCATACAAAAAGTGTGGTGAGCAAATATGGAAAATAAAAAAAGAAGAGTTGTTGTGACGGGAATTGGAATTATTGTATCAAATGGAAATAATAAAGATGAATTTTATAATTCTTTAGTAAATGGGAAAACCGGTCTAAAAAAAGTTGACTTATTTGACACAAAAGATTTGCGAACAAATATTGCTGGTGAAGTATCTATTAAATTTTCTGAGTTAAAAAAGAATGATGATTTAGAAAGAACAATTTTTTTAGCTTACAAAGCTTCTGAAGAAGCTTTAAAGGACAGTAAATTATCAAGAAACGATATTTATGATCTTTGTGAAAGAGCGGGAATATCTTTTTCTACTTCACTTGGTGATAATTTGAGGATGATGGAATTTATAAGGAATAGATTGTATAAGAAAGAAAATTCGCCGAATTTGTTAATTGAAGTTCCTAATTATATAACATATATTTCTAAACACTTAGGTGTTAGAGGACCTTCATATACAACTAATTCTGCCTGCGCTGCCGGTACAGCTGGTGCAGGATTAGCATATGATTCTATTAGATATGGTCGGACAGATTTGATGATTGTCGGTGGTGCGGACCCATTGACTAAATTTTCCATGAGCGGATTTAATAGTTTAAAATCAACAAGTATAAATGGTTGCAAGCCATTTGATAAAAATAGGGATGGCATGTCACTTGGTGAAGGTTCTGCTTTTATGATATTTGAATTGCTTGAAAGAGCATTAAACCGCAGTGCCCATATTTATGGTGAAATATTAGGGTATGGATTAGGAAATGACGCATACCATATTACGAGCCCTGATCCTGAAGGAAGTGGCGCATATTATGCGATGAAGACAGCGCTGACTGATTCCGGCTTAAAACCAGAAAATATAGATTATATCAATGCACATGGAACTGCGACTATAGCAAATGATTCTATGGAAATTAGGGCGATAAAAAGATTGTTTAATAATTGTAACGTTGCTATATCATCAACAAAATCTATGACGGGTCATTGTTTAGGTGCAGCCGGTAGTATTGAATTAGCAGCATGTTTATTAGCAATTGATAAAGGATTTTTACCACCTACTTCATCATTAGAAGAAATTGATAATGATTTTTCTGGATTTAATTTTATAAAAGGTAAGGGAATAAAAGCAACTATTAATTATGCAATGTCAAATTCGTTTGCTTTTGCTGGAAATACTGCAAGTATACTTTTAGGCAAATTTAATAGGTAAACATTATCGGAAGGGTGCTTATCATGACTAATAAATACATATATAGATTGATACCGCGATTTAGTGATACAGATGCATATGGTGTTATGCATCATAGCAGTTATTTTAAGTGGTTTGAAGAAGCAAGAATATCATTTGCTTCAAATATCTTGGGTATTTCAATGGAAGAATTTAATGAAAAAAAGATAAAGTTGCCGGTAATAGAAAGTTACTGTAAGTATATTTATGCTATCAAATATGGAGATATCATTGATATAGAGGTAAAAATAAAATTTCATAAAGCACCTAAATGGACAATTTATTATAAGATTTATAATAAAAATGATACAAAGATATATGCGGAAGGTTATACTGTACACATATATTTAAATGAAAAAAACCAAATTTTATTAAATCATCCGGAGTGGATAATGAAGAAAATACAAATGTTATTAAAAAATGATAAATCTTTAGTATATATCATATTTGAATAAATAAAAGGAATGATTTGCATGGATAATATAAATATTCTTGAGGCTTTACCACATAGATTTCCGATAATTATGGTAGACAAAATATTGGATATTAAATATGGGGAAAGTGTAATTGGAATAAAGCATGTATCCATGAATGAACCATGGATTGAAGGTCATTTCCCTGGTGAGCCAATATTCCCTGGAGTATTACTTATAGAAACGATGGCACAGATTGGAGGATTTGCATTTTATAATGGCAAAGATAAAAGCAAATTAAAAGGCTATCTTTGCGGCGTAAAAGAAGCTAAATTTATAAAAAAAGTATTACCAGGTGACTCAATTTATGTAGAGGGAAAAGTTGTAACAAAAATAGCAAATTTAGCTGAAGTCAAATGCAGTGCAAAAGTAGACAATACATTAGTTGCTGTAGGGGTGTTATTATATGCGTTTGACTGAAATATTGCCTACGAATTATCTTTTACAAAAAGACCCCATGCTTATGATAGATAAGATAATTAAATTTACCAAGGATAGTATATGTATAAAACCAAAAATACCTAAATTTTGGATAAAAGAAGGTTGTAGTTTTGACAGTTGGATCATATTAGAAATATTAGGCCAAACTTCAGAATTATTATGGAGATTAAATGGAATAAATGGGAAAGGTTATTTAATAAAAATTGAAAATTTTCTTAATTTTGATAAATATGATAAAAGACTTTTAGAAAATTTAAAAATAACAGCCGTGAAGAAAGGGCAAATTGGTAATTTTTATTTATCACATGCAGAAATTTTGAACGAAAAGGCGACTAATGCTGATTTTATACATTATTTTGAATAAGGAGGCAGATTATGTCAAGTGTATTTGTGGCAGGTACTTCTGTATTATCATGCGGTGGTTGTGATATTACAGAATTTTGCAATAATTTATATAATAATAGAGCAGATCTAGATATAAATCTGCCATTGATGATTCCTAATGTTATTGATAAAAATATAATAAGGCGAATGGATAGATTTTCAAATTTAGCTTTAACTGTATCAAAGATGGCAATAGAAAATAGTAGATTGGATATCAAGTCTATAGAGCCTTATAAAATTGGGACTGTATTTAGTTCATCATATGGACCACTAAATAGAAATCTATCATTTGGTTACAAACTTGAGGAATATGGGCCTTTAGCCGTAAGTCCTATCATATTTTCGGGTACTGTTTTTAACGCTTGTGTTGGACATATTTGCATAAATTTTGGATTTAAAGGGGTTAGTACAATGATAATCGGAAATAATATAGGATATTCTTTTGATTTATTAAAACATAATAAAGCAGATGTAATACTAACTGGTGGCATTGAGGAATATTGCCCAGAATTATATGAATGTTATACTCAGATGGATTATTTCAGTAAGGATGAAAATATTTTGTGTAGACCTCTAGATAAAAATAGAAACGGCACAAAATTTACAGAAGGTGCAGCGGCATTAATTCTAACTGGTGAGAATGAATCTATTAAAGAAAATATACTATGTGAGATAATTGGATATGGAAATTCTACAGCATATGAAATTCCATCAAGAGCAAGAGCTGTGATAGATAGCTCTCCATTTTGTATATCAATGTACTCTGCTATAGATGACTCAAATTTGACTTATGATATGATAGATGCTATTTTCATGGCTGCAGACGGCTCTATATATGGAGATTTATCTGAGGCTAATGCGATACATGAGATATTTAAAGAAAAAGCAGATAAAATACCTGTTACTTCTATTAAAGGGTTAACAGGTGAAACTATGGGGGCATCTTTAAGTATAAATACATCTATTGCCGCAATTTCTCTCAAAGAACAAAGCATACCACCTACAGTAGGTTTTTCTGAATATGATCCTCAAATTGATTTAAACGTAGTTTGTGGTAAATCTTTAAAAGGAGAATATAAACATATACTTGTTAATAGCTTTGATGCGACAGGAAGTGTTTCAAGCATTATCTTAAAATATTACAAATAATACATATAGTTTCTGGAGGTGATTAACAAATGATTTTTAAAGATAAGGTTGCTTTAGTTACTGGTGGAACCGGTGGAATAGGAAGTGCAATAGTAAAGAATTTAGCTGAGCATGGGTGCAGTGTAGCTTTTACATATTTGAACAATATGAATAAAGCTGAGGAGATATTTCTGAAGGTATCTGAATATAGTGGCAAATATAAGGCATATTCAGTAAATGTATCAAATCATGAAGATATAAAGAAATTGATGGAAGATGTTTTGACGGACTTTGGAAGAATAGATATATTGGTGAATAATGCTGGTATAATAAAGGATTCTTATTTGATGTTAATGAAAAGAGAAAATTGGGATGATGTTATAAATACAAATTTAGATAGTGTGTTTAATACATGTAAAGAAATAATTCCTATAATGTTAAGACAAAGAGGTGGCAGTATAATAAATATAACATCGATTGCAGGTTTGATCGGTGTTGCGGGACAAACGAATTATTGTGCTGCAAAAGCCGGGATAATTGGTTTTACTCGTGCATTGTCGAAAGAAGTTGCATCTAAGAATATAAGAGTTAATTGCATTGCACCAGGCTATATTGATACAGAAATGTTACGGAGAGTCCCAGAAAATTTACAAATAACTTTTAAAGAGTCTATACCGATTAAAAGATTTGGGAAACCTGAAGAAGTTGCAAATGTGGTTCTATTTTTAGCATCAGATTTCTCAAGTTATATAACAGGACAAAATATAATAGTAGACGGCGGTCTGATGTAACTAAAAAATAAGCATGATTTATAATGCTCATTTTTCTAAATATATACAAATAAGTAATATATGATTCAATATTTAACACAAAAATAGTTTATAAAATAATTTTCATCCCATGGTTATACAGCTGGTTAAACATATGTAGTTAATTAAGCTACTTTTGGCAATGATTTAGTAACATTAACAGCAATAGTACCTGCAACAAGTGTAATACAGTTTAATAAAGCAAAGGTTTTAGCTTTCTTAATACCTGCTGAGCGTATATTGTCAGTATTTAAATAGTTTTTTAACCTGAGTTGCATCTTTCAATAGAAGTTCTAAGGTTATATATTTCTTGCCACTCATTAGAACTTCTTATTGAAAAGCTAAAATACCTGTTATTTTTCTTGTAATTGATTTTAAGGCAATACCCATAGTTTGAATTGCTGCACCAAGAAGAACCATGAGGACAATCTACCTTTCCTAATACATGTGGACATCTAAATTTTAGATAATCACCATCTTTGCACCAATATACAAGCTCATATCCCATAGAACAAATTGGGTGAAGTCTTTCATTTAGTCCTTCTGTTGGAGCAAAACTTCCTCTTTTGTTATAGGCTATGATTGGTTGTGCATGAAATTCATTCATAATATAATCGTAATTGTCTTTTATATCATAGCCCGAATCCATAATACAGTATTTTACATCAAAGGTATTACCATAGGACTCCTTCAGTTTCTTTAATTAAATATTAAGTTAATGTAACATAGATTTTTGCAGACATCTTCTTTATTTGGAATTTTTTCATAGTTTCCTTTTTATACTATTTCTTCATTTATTACAACAAATTAGAATTCTATTAGGAAAATGTAGATGTGAAAAATTGATAACAAATGTTTCATCAAATAGATACATTATATTTATGAGAACTGTAGTTCTTCTAAAATTTCATTAATAGGTACATCGTTATTAGACTGCTTATATAACCATTGGAAAAACAAAAGTTTTAAAGAGGAAGCGCTACTTATGCTACCGCAAAAATACATAAGAGTATTACAAAAGATATATGACAGATTAAATAAAACTAATATAAATTAGGTTATCACAGGAAGCACTGCATTTGTTATTCAAGGAATTCCTATAAAACCAAACGACATAGATATTCAAACTGACAAAAAAGCTGCGTATCAAATAGAGGAATGCTTCAAAGAATTTGTTATAGCAAAAGTACGCTTTTCATCTAATGGTAAAATATCTTCATACTTTGGCTGTCTTGAAATCGATGGCATAAAGGTTGAAATCATGGGTGACATACAAAAATATGTTAATAACATATGGGAAGAGCCGATAAATTTAGAAAAATATAGAAGATATATAATGATAGATGGTATGAAATTGCCTGTATTAGATTTAGAGTACGAATATAATGCATACATGAAATTGGGAAGAATTGAAAAAGCATTTGCTGTAGAACTTGAGAAGGCAGATTATTATTTTAAGGACGATAGTTTGCAATATTGCATAGCACAGCGCAAAAGCTGCGGTAATATGTACATATAAGAATATTAATACATTTTTTTAGATGGACTTAAGTAGAATAATAAAAATAGTTGCTATTTAAAAGATATATAAGGTGTTGTGTAAAAATAATTTTTAAGTTTATAAGGGGGGATTAAATGAAAGACTTAACTCATAATCTAATAAAAGGTATTGTAAAGTTCTTTATAAAAAGACCAGAAATATATTGTGATGATGATTTAAATAACATTTACTCTTCGATATTTGTATCTAATCACGTTGGATTTTTTGCACCACTTATAATTAATCTTTATGTTGATATGAAATTTATTCCATGGGTTATTCATGACATAATTGACAAAAAACTCTGTAGAAAGTACATAAACTCCGATTTTGCTGAGCTACAATTAAAATTAAGACCGCCATTAAGTTATATTGTATCTTCAATTATAGATCCTATTTGTATTTCTATTATGAAGTATTTAAATGCAATACCTGTTTATAAAGAGAGCCAAAAAATATCTGATACAATCCTAATGACTCTGGATAGATTAAAAGAAGGACATAATATACTTATCTTCCCTGAAGATAGGAATAAAAGGTATAATGATGTTTTAAATAAATTTAATACAGGCTTTATAAATGTTGCAAAAATGTATTATAAAGAATACGGTGGACTTATAAGTTTTTATCCAGTTTGCGTAAACAAAAATCAGAATAGAATATTCATAGGTAAAAAGATAGTATACGATCCTAATATATCATATAAAATTGAGAGAGAAAGAATCGCAAATTATCTTATGGAGAGTATTTCTAACATGTATTACTGTTCCAGATTTTAGAGAATGTAAGGTTGATAGTGAATGGATTGATAATGCGTGTGTATGTACTTTTTTATTTTCACACAGATTTCACAAAATTTTCACATTGTATTTATAAAATCTTATATAATAATTTTAATTACAGAGGCAATTTATCAGTCGATTATAAATATTACTGATAAAATCTACAAATGTTAGGAGGCGATAAATAATGGATTTTGAAAATGATCAAACACAAAGATTGAATGAAGGATGGTAGGGAAAAATTAAGCAAAAATACTGATGGTGTTAATACGGAAGAGTTTTTAAGTGAACCGTATGAAATTCATGTATCAGGTGTTCAACAGCGCAAGGAAAATGATGATAAGGAAAGAATAGAATTAAAAAATAAAAAAAGAGCTTAGGCAAGATGGTTAAAAGATTTAGAAGAAGGATGTTAGCATCATTTATAGCTGTTGCTCTTATTGCAGCGCTTATCGGTGGTGGGATTGTTGGAGGAATCATGAAATACACTAATCTTGGTCAAAAAACGTAAATTATAAACAGATATTTGCCACTATCGTCTAATAATAGCAATGCTAACTTGATTACAAATATAGCTAAGATTGTGAGTCCTTCTGTTGTTGGAATTGATACGAGCACAACATACTCTAATGGATTTAGAAATGCTTTTATATCTGAAGGCAGTGGCTCAGGTATAATAATTGATACAAATGGATATATAGTCACAAACAACCACGTTGTTGATGGTGCTTCTAATATAACAG
>Ga0207747_1001557_pt1 | contig 15610 bp, 15 predicted proteins | sample HigsolmetaGSP11D_FD_184839 | JGI IMG/M metagenome (GOLD analysis project Ga0207747, IMG submission 184839) | High solid enriched microbial communities from the Joint BioEnergy Institute, USA - SP1-1-D (SPAdes) | ecosystem: Engineered > Bioreactor > SSF (Solid state fermentation) > Aerobic >...
ACTTGCATGTATTAGGCACGCCGCCAGCGTTCGTCCTGAGCCAGGATCAAACTCTCGATAAAAGATGTTTGATAAAAGCTCGTTAGAAAATTGACGTTTCGTTTTGTTCAGTTTTCAAGGATCAATCGCTTTGTTTTTCAGCGACTTTCATATCATATCACCGACCGCCAAGCATGTCAATAACTTTTTTCGAGAAGTTTCATGCCAGTTGCGGCGACAAAATTAATTATACTAAAATAGTATACTCCAGTCAATATATTTTTTAAATAAAATATCAAAAAAAACGTCAAAGAAAGAAACGGCAATCTGTTTCTTTCTTTGACGTTTATCCGACCGTTACGGCAGGATCCATGTTTGAATAACGGCCAGCCCGATAATGCCGGGAACCCCCAGAATGCCGGATACGGATACCGTAGCCAGATTAATGGGAATATGCAGCCCGTAACGGCCCCCAAGCTGATTTAAAAAGAAAAGGAGCACAGCCCCTATGATGGCTTTTATGCACAACTTTCCCGCCCACCGCAGCGGTTTGGTTAAAGCTGTTGAAAACAATAGGAGAAGAATCAGGCTCACAATGGCGATAATGATAACGGTCGAGCTCAAAATTGGTTCACCCCTTTTTTTCTGGCTACAGCCATTTTATGAAGAAGTTGTCCAAAAAAGAACTTGAGCCGGAGCGCGCGGTTAATGAAGGCTGATTTTCCTTTTCTTCACTTCGCGGAAAAGAAAGACATATTTTGCTTCCGTAATTTTTGTCCGGTAGTACAGTTCTTCGTTGAATTCGAAGCTCATGTTTTGGATGGCGTTTTGACGGGCCCACTCATTTTTAACCTCCGTGACCAAATCCAAAAGGAGCGCATCATATTCTTTCCTGAGCTTTTGCTTTTTGCTGAACATCCATATCCACCCCGTACGGTTAAATTTCCCTTCTGCCTTCCAGTGCTTTCGATAAAGTGACCTCATCGGCGTATTCCAAATCGCCGCCCACCGGAAGCCCGTGCGCAATCCGCGTCACTTTAATGCCGGTTGGTTTTAAAAGCCTCGAAATATACATGGCAGTTGCTTCGCCCTCAATATTCGGATTGGTTGCAAGAATAACTTCCTGGACGGTTTCATCTTGCAGCCGTTTCAACAAGTCCGGCACACTGATATCTTCCGGCCCGATGCCATCCATCGGCGAAATCGCCCCGTGTAAAACATGGTACAATCCGTTGTACTCTTTCATTTTTTCCATGGCGATCACATCTTTCGGCTCCTGGACAACGCAAATGATACTTCTGTCACGGTGCGGATCGGAACAAATATAGCACGGGTCCTGGTCCGTAATATGGCCGCAGACGGAACAGTACGTCAAATCCCGTTTCGCGTCGACAAGCGCCTTGGCGAACTCGAGTACGCTGTCTTCTTTCATATCAAGAACAAAAAACGCCAGTCGGGCCGCGGTTTTCGGCCCAATTCCTGGCAGTTTCATAAAACTATCCATTAATTTTGTAATTGGTTCAGGATATTGCATTGTTGACCACACCTTTAAAATCCCGGGATATTTAACCCTTTCGTAAATTTGCCCATTGTCTGCTCTGAAAGTTCGTCTGCTTTTTTAAGCGCGTCATTTGTTGCGGCGAGCACAAGATCCTGCAGCATTTCAATATCGTCAGGATCGACAACTTCTTCCTTAATACGCACTTCAAGCACTTTTTTATGGCCCGAAACGACGACCGTGACCATACCGCCGCCTGCCGTGCCTTCCACTTTTTGCTCGCCAAGCTGCTCCTGCGCCTGCAGCACTTCTTTTTGCATTTTTTGCATCTGTTTCATCATTTTTTGCATATTACCCATATTTCCCATTCCACGCATATTAAACCCTCCATTTAGTCTTTGATTTCAATTAATTCGGAACCCACCAGCTTGATCGCCTCGGACACAACCGGATCATCCGGCATCTTTTCTTCCTCCGTTTCTTCTTTACGGTGGTGGATGTAATTTTCCCTGATCATGTTCCATTCATTTTCGGGAACGCCTGCCGCCTGATACGCAGTGCCCGTCAATTCACTCAACACGGCCGTGATGGCATGTAAAAATTTCTGGTTTTCCATCGCCATTTGGCAGTGGATCTCATACTTAAACTTAATTACAAAAGCATTGGGCGATGCCGCGACCGGTTCCGCTTCATTTAAAAGCGCCGCCTGCGAGCGCATCTGCCTGCTGTTGAGCGTCTCGATCATATCATTCCAGTGGCCTTTGATGAGCTGTAAATCCTGTTTTGTTGCTTCTCTTAATATATCATGAATCCTTCCGACTTGTACCTTAAAACCTTTCGAAGCACGCGGAATTTTTTTCGGCGCCTGCCTGGCCGGCCTTGCTTCCTCATCTTCACGCGGCGACAGCCCGTTTTGCTTTAAAGCCTGTATTTCCTTTTCCAGCTCGTGGACTTTGGCGGCAAGCTTTTGGACAAGATCGTTTTCCGCGGGAGCCGGCTTTTTTTCCTCGCAAAGCTTGATAAAAGCTACTTCCAAATATATCCTAACCATATTTGAAAACCGCATGTCCTGCTGCGTCTTGTTCAGGATATCGATGTAATGGTAAATCTCATCGGTCGAAAGCTCGCGACTGATTTCTTTGATCTCTTCGTCAATATATACTTTTTCAACGGCTTCTTCCATTTGCGGAGCGGTTTTATAAAGAAGCATATCCCGGAAATAAAGGATAAAATCTTCAACGAGCCTTGAAGCATCTTTTCCCTGTTGAAGAAGCGCATCAACGATGTCCAGGCATTTTCCAACATCTTTCTTTTGGATGGCCCGGGCAAGCTGGGTGAAATCATTTTGGGAAATCGAGCCCGTTACCGTTAAAGCATCTTCCACCCTTACTTTCCCATCGCTGAAAGACACCGCCTGGTCAAGCAGGCTCAAAGCATCCCGCATGCCGCCTTCCGCTGCATGGGCAATGATATTCATCGCCTGTTCATCATATTCAATCCCGGTCTGGCCGGCAATGTATATCAGCCGTTTTAAAATGTCCCGGGATGTGATCCTTTTAAAATCAAACCGCTGGCATCGGGAAACAATCGTAAGCGGAATTTTATGGGGTTCGGTTGTTGCCAAAATAAAAATCACATGCTTCGGGGGTTCTTCCAGTGTTTTCAGCAATGCATTGAATGCGCCGATTGACAGCATATGGACTTCGTCAATAATATACACTTTATATTTTACGACGCTCGGCGCATATTTGACTTTGTCGCGGATATCCCGGATGTCATCCACGCCGGTATTGGATGCGGCGTCGATTTCAATCACATCTGGGATGGTGCCGTCCGTAATGCCCCGGCATACCGCGCACTCATTGCACGGTTCCCCGGTTGGTGCATGTTCGCAGTTTACCGCTTTCGCCAAAATTTTGGCGGCACTCGTTTTCCCTGTACCCCTTGGGCCAGAGAAAAGATAAGCATGCGTTGTCTTTTGCTGCAGGAGGGCATTCTGCAACGTTTTCGTCACATGCTCCTGCCCCACAACATCTGCAAACTTCTGCGGCCGCCATACACGGTATAACGCCTGATAAGCCATTTTCAATCCTCCCGGCCTGATTTGCAGTCGTAATCATGCTGCTTCCGATTCACACATTTCTTTTATTATACCTTAGGACAAACCATTTTACATCCATAATCGCACCCTATAGAAAAACCCATCCCGAACCAGGATGGGTTTGATCGCTGTATGAAATTAAACTGCCGCGCACCTTTCCTCGACTAACCCTCATAAGCGTTACTTAAGCAGTTAGCTCGGCCCAGGCTGCCCTGCGGCACATGGAATGGTCCACTTAATGCTGCTTCCTTCCGGACCTGACATGGTTCATGGAGTTCCATTGCGCAGGACCCGGACGTCAACACCACTTACTTAAGGCAGACCCTACAAGCAGCCAGCCTCAGAAAGGGATTCAGTCCCGCTGGAGCGGATTGCGGGTACAGGGCACCGCTACCTCCCCACCTAGCGCGGCAAAATTGATACCATTGTTCAAGCGTTATTGGCTAACGCATAATTTAGTATACCTGTCTTTTAGAAAAAAAGCAATCACTCCTGCCTGTTAATTGGTGGAATTTGTGCCATTCTTTTTGGCCACCGTTTTTTCTTTCTTTTTCTTTTCCCTTAGCGACCGGAAAAATGACCGCAGCAATTCCCCGCATTCTTCTTCGAGCACACCGCTTACCACTTCGCTTTGATGGTTGAAACGGCTATCCTGCAGCAAATTCATCAATGTACCCGCGCAGCCCGCTTTCGGATCTTTAGCTCCGTATACGACCCGCTTGATCCTTGATTGCAAAATGGCGCCGCTGCACATCGGGCACGGTTCAAGCGTCACGTACAGCTTGGCATTTTCGAGACGCCACGACCCTGTCCGCGCGCAAGCTTTTTCAATTGCCAAAAGTTCGGCGTGCGCCGCTGCGTTTTGCGTCGTTTCCCGCAGGTTATGGCCGGATGCGATCACTTCTTCATCAAGGACAATGACCGCCCCGATCGGCACTTCATTCATGGCTTCCGCTTTTTTGGCTTCCGCAATCGCTAAGCGCATATAATATTTATCCCGATTTTCCAAATCTAAAACTCCTCCACATAAAGCATCCGTATTCTTATCGTAACACAGCCCGCCCGGAAAAAAACACTGCCGGGAGCACCCAAACAAAGAATTCCCGCGTGCCAAAAGGACCATTAATTTTAGACAGATAGAGAACATTGATATACCCAAAAGAGGAATTACCATCTGCCGAAGGAACCCGCCCGGAAAAATAACATGTTTACAGCCCCCGCGGCATACATTTAACAATAGTGAATAGCCTAAAAAGCACACATTCAGGGCTATGGTCGCCCTGGATCGGATAGATAAGGGGGGACTGTTTTGCAAATCCATGTTGTCGAAAGAAATGATACAATCATAAATATTGCACAAAGATACAGCGTTCCGGCTTCGGAAATCATTTCGGCCAATGAAATCCCGAATCCGGACCAGCTCGTCATCGGACAGGCAATTGTCATACCGATCGCCGGCAGTTTTTACTGGGTACGGCCAGGGGACAGTTTATGGTCCATTGCGCAAAAGGCCGGAATCTCCTACCAGGAGCTCGCCCGAATCAACGGCATTTCCGTGAATCAGAGGCTTCAGCCCGGCCAGCGCCTGTACTTACCTGCCCAGAGAAAAAGAAGAGCGGAATTTAATGCATATGTGGAACCATTTGGAAATACCGTTTCGGCCCAGCTGGAAACGAGCGCCCGGAAAGCTGCCCCTTATTTAACATACCTGGCCCCGTTTGCTTTCCGAGTGAACCGCGACGGAACATTGGTTGCCCCGCCCCTCGGGAACTTGCGGACGATTGCCGATGCGCAAAATGTGATTTTGATGATGGTGATCTGCAATCAAGAAAGTGGGCAGTTCAGCGATGAATTGGGGCGCATTCTTTTGACAAATGAAACCGTCCAGGAAAAATTTTTAAATGAAATTGTTTCAACAGCAAGACGGCTCGGTTTCCGTGACATCCACTTCGATTTCGAATATTTGCGCCCGGAGGACCGCGAAGCGTACAACCGCTTTTTGCGGAAAGCAAAAGCGCGTTTCAATCAGGAAGGGTGGCTGATGTCCACCGCATTGGCCCCGAAAACAAGCGCCGGACAGGTCGGGCGCTGGTATGAAGCCCATGACTATAAAGCCCACGGCGAGATAGCCGATTTTGTCGTCATTATGACGTATGAATGGGGCTACAGCGGCGGCCCGCCGATGCCGGTATCGCCGATCGGCCCGGTGCGCGATGTATTACGCTATGCGGTGACAGAAATCCCGCCAAATAAAATTTTGATGGGGCAAAATCTTTACGGTTATGATTGGACGCTGCCATTTACTCCCGGGGATACCGCAAGAGCGGTCAGCCCGCAGCAGGCGATCCGGCTGGCGGCAAGATACAATGTGCCAATCCAATATGACACGAGATCTGAGGCTCCCCATTTTGATTATACAGACGAAAACAACAGGCGGCACACAGTTTGGTTCGAAGATGCCCGCTCCATCCAGGCAAAATTTAATTTGGTTAAAGAACTTGGGCTGAGGGGCATCAGCTACTGGAAGCTCGGCCTTGCTTTCCCGCAGAACTGGCTGCTGATCGCCGACAATTTTGATGTCGTAAAACGCCCTTCATAAAGCAGCGGCTCCCGTTGCTTTTTTCTTTTTTGAAGGATCCTTATCCCGTTCAAAAAGCTTTACCAATACCCCAACCCGGAACCGCTAAACCCTCTCTTCCATTCCCGTATATCCAACCGCCGTGCAGTTATGCTAAAATAGCAGCAGTGTGCAAAAAATGGGATAAACATGCAGAAACAATCGCTTCAACGGGAGGGTCGCTATGTATAGAATACCGTTTATTGCCGTGGAGGGTCCGATCGGGATCGGCAAAACTTCATTGGCAAAAGCCATCTCAGAACATTTTTCTTTCCGCCTGCTGAAAGAAATTGTAGATGAAAATCCCTTTTTGGGAAAATTTTACACGAATATAGAGGAATGGAGTTTCCAAACGGAGATGTTTTTCCTCTGCAACCGCTACAAGCAGCTGGGTGACATCAAGAAAAACCATTTGCAGCACGGGTATCCCGTCGTTGCGGATTACCATATTTTTAAAAATTTGATTTTTGCAAAGCGGACGTTAAAGGACAGCGAGTATGAGAAATATTTACAGATTTACCGCATTTTAACGGCTGATATGCCACAGCCAAATATCGTCATTTATCTGCGGGCAAGCCTTGAAACCTTACTGAAACGGATCCAAATAAGAGGCCGTGAGATTGAAAAAAATATGCAGAAAGATTATTTGCGCACGCTCTCCGATGATTATGACCGGTTTATGAGCCGATTTGAGTCCGCCCATCCGGACATCCCGGTGCTGCGCTTTGACGGCGACCAACTCGATTTTGTCCAAAACAAAAGCGATTTGCAATACATTCTTTTTCATTTGGAACAAACCTTACAAAAAGGAGTACATACCAATGGAGCTTCGTGAAAAATACAATATTCCATGCCGGACGGTGATCACGGTTGCGGGAACCGTTGGCGCCGGCAAATCCACCTTGACCCGCGCGCTTGCGGAGGCGCTCAATTTCCGGACTTCGTTTGAAAAAGTGGATACAAATCCGTATTTAGATAAATTTTACAATGATTTTAAAAGGTGGAGTTTCCATCTTCAAGTCTATTTTCTTGCGGAAAGGTTCAAGGAACAGAAACGGATGTTTGAATATGGCGGCGGGTTTGTCCAGGACCGTTCGATCTATGAAGATACAGGGATCTTTGCACAAATGCATTACGAAAAGGGCAATATGTCGGCTGTTGATTATGAAACATACAAAAACTTGTTTGAAGCGATGGTGATGACGCCGTATTTCCCGCATCCAGACCTGATGATCTATTTGGAAGGCGATTTAGAGGACATCTTGGAAAGAATTAAAAAACGCGGGCGCCCGATGGAACAGCAGACCCCTGTTGAATATTGGATTGAAATGCACAAAAGATACGAGCAGTGGATCAATTCATTCAACGCCTGTCCGGTTCTCAGACTGAATATCAACGAGTACGATCTTTTCCAAAATAAAGATGCAATTGAACCGATTGTCGAAAGGATCGGTTATATGCTTCAGCAGGTCGCAACCGTAAAAAATAAGCGGGATTTCATTTCAAATCCGGATTTTGCCTAAAAACGTTGAACCGGCCCTCCGCTTTTTTTACCGATACAAAAAGCCCGTTACCACAGTAACGGGCTTTTGTATCTCCAATTTCTATGCGTGTTTGCTTCTCTAAGTGGCGGAGGAAGAGGGATTCGAACCCCCGCGCGGGTGTGACCCGCCTGTCGGTTTTCAAGACCGATCCCTTCAGCCAGACTTGGGTATTCCTCCGTATTGACAGAAAAGATTATAACCTACCCCCCCAAAACAAGTCAAGAATAGGATAAAAAAATCACCCGGCTTCTTTTCGCCATTCGGAAGCCGGGTATTTCCGCCTTATTTCGGTTTAATCACATCCACGCGCATATACGGACGGAGCACTTCAGGAATCACGACGCTGCCATCTTCCTGCTGGTAATTTTCAAGCACCGCCGCAACTGTGCGCCCGATCGCAAGCCCTGAACCGTTCAGCGTATGGACATGTTCCGGTTTGGCGTTTGGTTCCCTGCGGAAGCGGATATTCGCGCGCCTTGCCTGAAATGCTTCGAAATTGCTGCAAGAAGAAATTTCACGGTACGTATTGGAGCTTGGGAGCCACACTTCAATGTCATATTTTTTCGCTGCCGTAAAACCGAGGTCGGCAGTGCACATGCTCATCACACGGTAAGGCAGACCCAACAGCTGGAGCACTTTTTCGGCATGGCCCGTCAATTTTTCGAGTTCGTCATAGGAGTCTTCCGGTTTCACAAATTTCACAAGCTCCACCTTATTGAATTGGTGCTGCCGGATCAAACCGCGTGTATCACGCCCGGCAGAACCCGCTTCGGAACGGAAACAGGCGCTGAATGCCACATAACTGATCGGCAGATCGTCGCCGTTCAAAATTTCATCGCGGTGGTAGTTTGTCACCGGCACTTCGGCTGTCGGGATCAGGAAGTAGTCTTTGCTTTCCACCAGGAAAGCATCTTCTTCAAATTTCGGCAGCTGCCCCGTCCCTGTCATGCTGGCGCGATTTACCATATACGGCGGCAAAACTTCTTCATAGCCATGTTCCTCCACATGCAGATCAAGCATGAAATTGTAGAGGGCGCGTTCCAGGCGGGCGCCGAGCCCTTTATAAAACACAAAGCGGCTGCCGGTTACTTTTGCGGCCCTTTCAAAGTCAAGAATATCCAAATTTGCCGCAAGATCCCAGTGCGGTTTCGGTTCAAATCCGAACTGGCGCACTTCCCCCCATTTGCGGATTTCGACATTATCGTCTTCGCTGTCGCCGATCGGCACGCTTTCATGCGGAATGTTTGGAATTGAAAGCATCAATGATTCAAGCTCTGCTTCCACTTCTTTTAACTCGGCATCAAGGCTTTTGATTTTATCCCCTACTTCGCGCATTTCTTCGATCAAATGCGTTGCATCTTTCTTTTCGCGCTTCAGCACCGCTACCTGCTGCGAAACTTCATTCCGTTTGTTTTTTAACTTCTCGCTTTCCATGATCAGTTCACGGCGTTTTTTATCCAGCCCCCCGAATTTTTCAAAATCTGCCAAATCCTCGCCGCGGTGCTGCATCCGCTTCTTTACTTCGTCAAAATTCGCACGCAAAAATTTCATGTCCAACATGCTAATCCTTCTCCTTTTATCATAATTCAAATAAAAAACTCCCGCCCTGAAACAGGGACGAGAGTTGACCCGCGTTGCCACCCAATTTGAAAACAAAACCATTTGTTTTCCGCTTTGCATGGATAACGGGTTTTTATTCCCGGGGATGCCTACTCGTCCGGACTTTCAACACCCCGCTCAAGGATGGATTCACAGAAGCTTCCCATCGGTTTCCACCAGCCACCGACTCTCTTTCGGAAAAACGTTCTGCTACTGGTTCCTGTCATAGCTTTTACATTCTTAATTTACACATTAATGTACTACAATTTTATCCGATTTGCAACAGGCTATGCGCGACTTACGCCATGTTCAAAAAATATTCGGTCATGCGCAGATCATCCGTTAATTCCGGATGGAACGAGCATCCAAGCAGGTTCCCCTCCCGGACAGCGACGATCCTTCCGCGGCATTCGGCAAGGATGTCGACGTTGTTTTCAACAGACACGATATGGGGCGCGCGTATAAAAACTGCCGGAAAATCTTCCGCCACACCTTCAACACGGATCGTTTCTTCAAAGCTTTCCCGCTGGCGGCCGAACGAATTGCGCGCAACCGTGATATCCATCGCGCCAATATGGGCATCATTCTGGCCTTCAATGCGTTTAGCAAGCAAAATCAGGCCTGCGCAAGTGCCGAATACCGGGCCTCCGCTTTTGGCAAACTGCTTCAATTCGTCCATAAAACCGTACCGGTCAATTAACCGGCGCATCGTTGTGCTTTCCCCGCCCGGGAGGATCAGGCCATCTATTTCTTCCAGTTGCTCTTTTTTCTTGATGACGATTCCTTCCGCCCCGCAATTTTCCACTGCCCGGATATGTTCCCGGACAGCGCCCTGCAGGCCCAAAACTCCGATTTTCTTCATGCTGATTCTCCTTACCAGCCGCGCTCCTGCATTCTTGCTTCAGCCGGCAATGTTGAAATTTCAAGTCCTTTCATTGCCATGCCAAGATCTTTCGACAATTCGGCAATCAATTTATAATCTTGATAATGGGTCGTCGCTTCGACAATCGCTTTTGCATATTTTTCCGGGTTTTCCGATTTGAAAATGCCGGATCCGACAAACACACCGTCTGCACCAAGCTGCATCATTAAAGCCGCATCTGCCGGTGTCGCCACCCCGCCTGCAGCAAAGTTCACAACCGGCAGCCTGCCTTCTTTTTTGATTTGCAGCAACACTTCATAAGGGGCACCAAGCTGCTTTGCTTCCGTCATCAGCTCATCTTCGCTCATATTCACGACTTTGCGCACCTGTGCATTCACCCTGCGCATATGCCGTACTGCTTCGACAATATTCCCTGTTCCCGGTTCACCTTTTGTCCTTAACATCGAGGCGCCTTCCCCGATCCGGCGGGCAGCTTCGCCCAAATCACGGCAGCCGCACACAAACGGGACAGTAAATTCTTTTTTATTGATATGGAATTCTTCATCAGCCGGCGTCAATACTTCACTTTCATCAATGTAATCAACACCCATCGCCTCAAGCACGCGTGCTTCTACAATATGGCCGATTCTTGCTTTTGCCATCACCGGAATGCTGACCGCTGCCATCACTTCTTCGATGATGCGCGGATCAGCCATACGGGCAACACCGCCTGCTTTGCGGATATCGGACGGAACGCGTTCTAATGCCATTACGGCGACAGCGCCTGCCTCTTCAGCAAGTTTCGCCTGTTCGGCATTGACGACATCCATGATGACTCCGCCCTTCTGCATTTCCGCCATGCCGCGTTTCACTAGATCTGTTCCTGTTTTCATGATTTGTACGCCCCTTTATAAAATTAAAAATTCTTATTTATATGTACAATAATTTAAATAAACACCAAAAAAGCAGGCTTGTCAAGAAGCAAAATTTTTCCGCGCCTTTGTAAAAGAATTTTCATTAGGCTGTGCTGACGAACCATGTTGATTCCGCGAAACTATCCCCATAAAAAAACAGGACAAGAAATCCTTGCCCTGAAATTTTAAAATAAGCTGCCGACCGTGTGTTGCCAAAGGCCGGAGAAGAAACCGCCAATCCCGCGCATCATCCGCACAAACCAGTTGGCTTTTTCGATATCGTTTTTCGTGACCAAAGCAACGTTTGCCGATTTCGGGCCGTACAAGTAACCGAGCTCCTGGCCGCCTGTATATTGAGCGTACAATGTACCGACCTTCATGCCTTTTTTCACCGGCGCCGTGATTTGCTTCGAATCCAGTTTTACAACCTGCTTGTACATCTTATCTTCTCCGTTTTTCACAGCAACGATGAGCGGCGCTTTTGTGGCGACAGCAGCCTGCTTTTCTTTCCCGGCTTTCACGCTGACCGTCTTTTTCACCGTATAGCCTTTCGGGTAAAGTGTTTTCTCTGTAAAGTTGTTATAAGCATAATCCATTAATTTATTCGTTTCATCAAAACGGGCTTTCATCGTGCTTTTTCCGTTTGCATCTTCCGCATGAAGGACGACTGTAATAATCCGCATGCCGTTTTGTTTTGACGTTCCTGTAAAGCAATATCCCGCATAATCCGTGTTGCCGGTTTTCAGGCCGTCAACGCCCTGCCTTCCGTACACCAAAGAAGGGAGCATCCAGTTCCAGTTCTGCATTGCAATTTCATCATTCGTCCCGGCACGGAATTTCATTTTCGCAATGCTGGTTGTTTGTAAAATTTCAGGGTAATCATGGATCAAATGGTATGCAATCTTTGCAACAGATCTAGCTGACACAAGATTTTCTTCCGTACTGCCTGTCCCACCCGGTTGCATGCCGTCTAAATCCCTGTTATTTAAGCCTGTTGCGTTCACAAACTTATAATTCGTCAGGCCGAATGTTTTTGCCTGTTTATTCATCATGTTAAGGTAGTTTTTTTCCGTTCCGCCCAACGTTTCCGCAAGTGCGATGGTTGCGCCGTTTGCCGAATAAATGGCCATTGCCTGGAACAATTCTTTCACGGTATATTTCTCGCCTTTTCTTAACGGCACATTGGAAAGGTCACGCTTTTGGGAAACGTGGTACGCATAATCGCTGATCGTCACTTTTTGATCCCATGAGATTTTCTTTTCATGGATTGCTTTTAAAAGAAGGTATTCCGTCATCATTTTGCTCATGGAAGCAATACCCAATGCCTGGTCAGCATTTTTCTCATACAATATTTGTCCGTTGTCCGCATCGATGAGAATCGCTGCTTTTGCATGAATGTCCAAATTATCCTGCGCATAAGCTTTTTTTGGCAGCTGCAAAACCCCTGCAGCCAAAAGGCACGCCAAAAAAGCGAATGTCATTTTCTGCAACCTTTTTTTCACTTTTAACCCTCCATCATGATATGTATGCACTTTGCATATTTTAACATAGTTCAAGCTGAAAAAGTAGATGAACAAAGTCTATAAAATCACATAAAAAATGGCAGGAGGAATCGCTCCCGCCACAGCCATACGCATTCTTGAGTTTATTAAGATAAAGAATAATTCGGTGCTTCTTTTGTGATTTGCACATCATGCGGATGGCTTTCGCGTAAACCTGCCCCTGTCATACGGATAAACTGGGCTTCTTCCCGCAATGCTGTTAAATCTTTCGCACCGCAGTATCCCATACCGGAACGCAGGCCGCCGATTAATTGATAGATCACATCCTGCAGGCTGCCTTTAAATGGAACACGGCCTTCAATCCCTTCCGGCACAAGTTTTTTCGCATCTTCTTGGAAGTAGCGGTCTCTGGACCCTTTTTCCATTGCACCAATCGACCCCATGCCGCGGTAAACTTTATACTGCCGCCCCTGGTAAATTTCCGTTTCCCCCGGGCTTTCCGACGTCCCGGCAAGCAAGCTTCCGAGCATGACGGCATGGCCGCCTGCAGCCAATGCTTTTACAATATCGCCGGAATATTTGATGCCGCCGTCCGCAATGATCGCCTTTCCGTATTTTCTCGCTTCCGTTGCACAATCGTAGATCGCCGTAATTTGCGGCACACCGACGCCGGCGACAACCCTTGTAGTGCAGATTGAACCCGGTCCGATCCCGACTTTTACAATATCGGCACCGGCATCAATCAGCGCTTTTGTTCCTTCCGCCGTTGCGACATTCCCCGCAATCATATTTAATGAAGGGTAAGCTTTCCGGATTTGCGCAACCGTCTCAAGTACATCTTTTGAATGGCCGTGTGCCGTATCGATGACAATCACGTCAACCCCGGCTTCAACAAGCATTTCCACCCGTTTCATCGCATCTTTCGTTACGCCGACCGCCGCACCGGCTAAAAGGCGGCCTTGTTCGTCTTTTGCAGCATTTGGAAATTCGATGACTTTTTCGATATCTTTGATCGTAATGAGCCCTTTCAGCACGCCGTTGCCATCAACAAGCGGAAGCTTTTCAATTTTATAGCGGTGCAAAAGCTGTTCCGCTTCATTCAATGTCGTACCTACGGGGGCCGTCACCAAATTTTCCTTCGTCATGACGTCCGAGATTTGAATGGAATAATCTTCAATGAACCGCATGTCGCGGTTGGTCAAAATCCCGACAAGTTTCTGTTCTTCCCGGTTATTAACAATCGGCACACCGGAAATCCGGTACTTGCTCATTAAATGCTCTGCCGCAAACACCTGCTCATCCGGAGTAAGGAAAAACGGATTGGTGATGACGCCGTTTTCCGATCGTTTTACACGGTCCACCTGTTCCGCCTGCTGTTCAATGCTCATATTTTTATGGATGATGCCGAGTCCGCCCTGCCTTGCCATCGCAATCGCCATTTCTGCTTCCGTAACGGTATCCATGCCGGCGCTGATAATCGGGATGTTCAGTTCCAATGTTCCGGTCAATGCTACACTTGTGTTGACATCTTTTGGCAATACGTCTGATTTCGCAGGTATTAAAAGTACATCATCAAAAGTAAGGCCTTCCTTCACGAACTTCGATTCCCACATGCGAACCCCTCCTGAACTGATAAGAATATTATTAGTAGGTTATCAATTGGACATAATACTGTCAAGATCCTAACGACATATAAAACTATTCAGTTAATTCGGAGGGCGAAATATTGGCTGTGATCAATCACTGGGACGAACTGATACAATTTCAATCGGCTGAATATACACAAGCATATTTAAAGAACCGGTATAAAACTGCGGGGTATGACGATTTTTCCGCCAAAAGCTATGAGAACTGCTACGCTTTTATGTATTACCTGGAACATGGGGAAGCTTACTACCGTCAGGCAATACAGGCACCCGTTTCGATCCAGCCCGTCCTGCTTTTTTACGGCTTTGTCCATTTGCTGAAAGCCTGCCTGCTGTCAGTCGACCCGCTCTATCCCGAAACGACTTCTGTCCTGGCACACGGAGTAACATCGCGGAAAAAAAAGAAACAAAACTACCGGTTTGGTGAAGATGAAGTCAAAATCCAAAAAATGGGGTTATGCGCCCATCTCGCAAATAAAATGTTTCAGCTTGGCCCGTTAGAAGGCAATAAATATTCCATGCAAAGCCTGCTCATGCAAATTCCGGAACTCGACACTGCATTTCCCCATCAAAAGCATTTTATTTTTGTTGAAGAAAAAGGCGGCAAATACCTCCTGCCTTCCAAGGTTCTGGACGGCTTTCATATGACAGCTGAAAGATTTTCCAACTATTTGGCTGAAAAAATGCACGGCAGACTTGAGGGCGTTGGAGCGGATGAAGGGGGCGTTTCATTTTCTTGCGGCGGGTTTCTTCCCCTGCCGTTTCGGTTCCATCTTTTTAAAAAGCAATTTTGCTTTCCGTTTAAAATGCATAAAGAAAACGACCTCCCGGATATACTGGTCCATTACTTGCTTTTGTACAACCTCAGCATGATCTCCCGGTACGAAACGGAATGGTGGGCGGAACTGCTCAAAAGCCGGGAAACATCCGACTTCCCGGCCATCACCCTTTTTTTGCACACCGCAATGGAAAAAGGACCGTTCTTATGCCTGCAGTTTCTTACGGCTAAAAATGAATGAATACATTTTGTGGCATGAGGAGGCGGAGTTTTCATTTGGCGTATGGGGAAAAAAGCTGGTACCCCGTATTTTAACGTATCAGTATTTTTATTGAAAAATGGCCGGATTCCTTTATCCAGGAGAACCGAACGACCCCGGATACTTTAAAATATGCGAGCGCTGATATTTCATGGCTTTCCGCTGATATTTTTAGATTACCGCCGATTTCTTTTTGATTTTCGCCGATTTCCTATCGCCTCGATCTTCTAGGATCCGGAATACCCTCGCCCCACCCCAGAATTTTGCAACAGTTACATAAAAATTTCTTTCAAAGTGATAAAAATGCGGAA
>Ga0207747_1001560_pt1 | contig 15593 bp, 12 predicted proteins | sample HigsolmetaGSP11D_FD_184839 | JGI IMG/M metagenome (GOLD analysis project Ga0207747, IMG submission 184839) | High solid enriched microbial communities from the Joint BioEnergy Institute, USA - SP1-1-D (SPAdes) | ecosystem: Engineered > Bioreactor > SSF (Solid state fermentation) > Aerobic >...
CATCGCCGCCGTGCTCGATCGGCTTGCCAATGGCCACCCCATCAACCGCGTCGACGAGCTGCTGCCCTGGAACTTCAGGCCAAGCCGTCAACCCGTGTCGCAGGGCTGACGCTTACGCAGCTCGCGCGTATCGCCGCCGAGGCGCGCGCGGACGCGGCGACCGACCAGGAGGAGCGGCGCAACCGCAAGGTGCTGCTGTTCTCCTACTTCGCCGACACCGTCGCGTGGTTGCGCCGGGCGCTGGAGCGGCGCATCGAGATGGACCCCCGACTGGCGGCCTACCGGGGCCGCATCGCCGCCGCGGCCGGCGGCGGCGGGGTCGAGGGCGAGGAGGTGAGCCGCAACCAGGCCGTCTGAGGCTTCGCGCCGGAGACGAGCGACCCGCCGCCGGGACAGGAGGATCTCTTCGACCTTCTGATCACCACCGACGTGCTGGTGGAGGGCCTGAACCTCCAGCAGTGCCGCCACATCATTATTGACCCGGTCCCCTTTGTCTTGAACTGAGGCTGGGCCTCTCCAGGTTCGCGGGCATGAGGCACGTGGACATGCGCCAGCTGCCGGCTGCGGCCCAGGAGGAGCGCCGGCGGCAGGTCATCGGGCTGCGCCAGGCGGGCATGACCTACGCCGCCATCGCCGGGCAGGTAGGCCTGAGCCGGACCGGGGTGTTCAATATCTGTCAGCGCTTCGCGGCCGAGGGGGCGAAAGGGTTGGTGAGCAAGCCACGCGGGCGCAAGCCGGACGAACAGCGCCTGTTGGATGCGGTGCAGGAAGCCGAGGTCCAGGGGCTGATCTGCCGCCACACGCCGAACGAGCTGGATCTGCCGTTCGCGCTCTGGAGCCGGGCGGCGGTCAGGCTGCTGATCGCCTGCCGCTGTGGGGTCGCGTTGGCGGTGCGGACGGTGGGCAAGTACCTGGCGCGCTGGGGGTTCACCGCCCAGAAGCCGATCCGACGGGCCTATGAGCAGGACCCGGCGGCGGTGCGGCGCTGGCAGCGGCAGGAGTATCCGGCCATCGTAGCGCGGACTCGGCGGGCGCAAGGCGTCCTCTTCTGGGGCGACGAGACTGGCCTGCGCTCGGATGACGTCCAGGGCCGCGGCTACGCCCCGCGCGGCCGGACACCGGAAGTCCGGGTCTGCCACAAGCGGGCCAGCCTGAGCCTGATCTCGGCGGTGACCAACAAGGGCGAACTGCGCTGGATGGTCGCCGATGGCGCGGTGAACGCCCCGACCTTCATCCGCTTCCTGCAGCGCCTGATCCGGGACGCGCGGCGCAAGATCTTCTTAATCCTGGACCGACTGAAGGCACACCGCGCCCACCTGACCCGGGATTGGCTCGCCGAGCATCGCTCAGACATCGAGGTGCACTACCTGCCATCCTACAGCCCGGAGCTGAATCCCGACGAGGGCGTCAACGCTGACTTCAAGCAGGCAGTCCCACGCAAGGCGCCGGCGCGCAGCAAACAGCAACTGAAGCGGACATCGATCAACCACATGCGCAGCCTCTCAAAAAGGCCGCAGCGGATCCGCGCCATCTTCCAGCATCAGCAGTTCCGCTATGCCGCATAGCCAAGACAATGAGGGCCGGATCAATAGTTGGGCAAACCATCCTAGACTATGCCTACCGCTTTGAGCGCCTTCGTGCCTCGGTGTCGGGACGGGAGTGTGGCATCTGCAGATCTCTCCAATGCCCGCACCTTGCCTGCTGTCAGGGTCTAGATTGCCTGCTCGGGCGAGCCTACTGGATCCTGACCCAGGCCATCAGCGTGAATCCGCGTGTCATCGGCTCGGCGTCAGGGCTGTACGGCTTCACCCAGATGGCAGTCGGTGGGCTGTGCACCGCTCTCGCCGGATTGGGTCACGATCCGGCTCTGACGGCGGCGAGTGTTCTCGCCATTGCCGACCTTGCTGGGCAGCTGTCGTTCTGGATAGCCCTGCGGTGGCAACGGCGGTCATAGTCCTTGGGAGTGTGTTGCAGAGGTCAGCGGTGTGGACGTACGTACACCTATGCCCCACGCTCTCGGGATCGCCAGGCGGGTGGGTTGCGCTGATCTTCTCCCTGTTCGTCGGAGCAGGGAGGATCAGGCTCAGGGTGCGGCTGTCGCCGCGAAAATGCCCATATCTGATCCGGGAAATGCCTCAGAGGGCGATCATATCCCAGGATGAAGCCAACCACGGACCTTCATCCGCCATGCCCAAGTTCGCCTTCTCTCTGATCTTCGCCGCGGTCGCCGTCATCGTCCCGTTGGCGACCTCCCTGCTCGGTGGCGGCGCCTTGGGTCTAAGCCTCCCCCTCGGCTTCGCCGCACTGATGATGGCCGGTGCCGGCGTAACCCTTACCGTCGGCATCGTGCTTCTGGAGCGGAGCGCCAACTGGGGCTATCTCGATGCGCTCCGCCAGGATGAGCCGAATGCTGTCGCTGCCTGACCCGGAGACGAAGTCGGCTATTCCGCGCGGATCCTTCCCTCCACCGCCGCCGTCGCGCCGGAGCGCGCCAGGGCCTCGGCAACGACATTGACCAGGAGCGGTCCGCCGCTGCCGTCCACCCGCACCCGGGCGCCGCGCAGGACATTGTATCCGTCGCCTCCGCCCGCGAGGTAGTCCGTCGTAGCCAGGGTGTAGCGGCGGCCCGGCTCCACCGGCACCCCACCAACCAGGAGCCGCGTCACGCGGCTACCGGGCCCGGCGTTCGGATTGAAGGCGACCGTCAGGCCGGAAACCTGTGGGAAACGGCCGGCGGCATGCTCCACCTCGGAGAAGCCATTTTCGAGGGCCTGCCGCAACTCGGCTCCCGAGACATCGAGCAGCGTGACCGAATTGCCGAACGGCATCTCGGTCAGCAGATCCCGGCGCGTAAAAGTATAGCCCGCCGGGTATTCGCGGTTGCCGCGGAACCCGCCGCCGTTGATCAGTGCGATCTCGGCACCGAAATGGGCCCGCAGCGCATCGGCGACGAGGTTGCCGATCGCCGCCTCCCGGGTCCGAACGGTCGTGACTCGGCTGTCGAGCGGCGCGCCGAGTCGTGCGAGCGGCTGCGACAGCGTACGGTCCAGCGCCGCCTCGACGGCCGCGACCAGCGGCACCAGGCGTGGAGACGGCTCGACCCCGACATTGGGGATGAACTCCCAACCCATGGAGCGGACCCGTGCCCCTTCGCCCGGCTCCGCCGGCGGCTGCACGACAAGCCGCACCTTCGCCAGCCAGTGGGCATCCGACCCCGCCTTGACGATGAGCACATTGCCTTCCTGCAGGCTGACCGCTTCGTGGTCATGGCCACCGAGGACCAGGTCCACGCCAGCGACCTCGCGCGCCACCTGGCGGTCCTCCGCCAGGTCGAGGTGAGTCAGCGCCACGATCAGGGAGGCGCCCTGACGGCGCAGCGCTGCGACAGCCTGGCGAAGGGCCGGCAGGGCGGGCTCGAAGGCCACGCCGGGCGCCTGGGCGAGTTTCGCCGTCTCTGCGGTGAGCACCCCCGCGAAGCCGACCGAGAGCCCGCCGGCGGCCCGCAGCAGCGTCGCCTGCGTGGCCCCGAACAGCCGCCCATCCGTGCCCTTCACGTTGGCGCCCAGCCAGGGGAAGGTGCTCTCCGCGATGCGCTGGGCCGCGATATCGGGCCCGAAGTCGAATTCGTGGTTGCCCAGCACCGCGACGTCGGGCCCGAGGGCATTGAACAGCTCGATCATGTGCTGGCCCTTGGTTTCGCTCGAGGCCAGCGAAGGCGAGATCAAGTCCCCGCCGAAGGTGAAGAACACCGGCCCCCGGGCCGCGGCCCGCTCCCGGTCGAGCAGCGTGGCCAGCTCCGCGAGACCGCCCCGGCCGTCGCGGGGGGCGTGCTGGTAGACGTCGTTGACGTGCAGGAAGGTGAGCTCCACGGGCCCCGCGGCTGGTTGTGCTGCCCCGCCCCGTGAAAGCGCCATGACGAAGCCCGCCGCGGCCGTTCCCCTCAGCAGGCCCCTGCGTCCTGTCAGCATGTGCACCCCCTCCGCACCGATGCTCCGCGTAATGTGACCGGGGATGCCGCTCGCGTCGAGGTGGGGGCGCGGCCCCGTTCATGACCATCGTCGTGCGCGCATAAGGTGCTCACGGGCAGGGTTCGGTGGCGTTCCCGCCGACCGCCGGAACCCTGCCGGCGACCGCGGATCGCCCGACAGGCCGGTAGGCTGCTGCCGTCGGGTAGGTCGTACCGGCCCTTCGACCCGTGTTGGCTCGGCACTGCCCGGCTTGGGATGCGACGCATAGTGCCGGCATCCAGCGCCCATGCGGTCCCGGGGAAGGCTGCCTAATATCGCCCCCTGCCGGAGAGCGAGGCAGCGCATGGAGTAGGCACCGCGGCCCGCTGTGTGCTGGCCGCGCGGATCGTGGCCTGCCGGGCCAGTCCGCGCCACGACGGCTGGAGGAAACGCAGTGCCGGAAAGCACCTGCGCGGCCAACCATCCTGCTCAGGCGACGGCCGCTCCGCACCGCGGACAACCCGGCCCATGGAGGTGCTCCCATGTCCAGGCTCGATGACGTCCTCGCGCACATTGACGCCAACCTGGAACCGGCGCTGGAGCGGCTCTTCGCGCTGCTGCGCATCCGATCCATCTCCACCGACCCGGCCTATGCGAAGGATTGCCGCGCCTGCGCAGAGTGGCATGCGAAGGACCTTGCTGCGATCGGATTTGACTCCGCAGTGCGCGACACGCCGGGCCACCCGATGGTGGTGGCGCATGATCGCAGCGCGCAGGGCTCATCGGCCCTGTTCTACGGCCATTACGATGTGCAGCCGGTAGACCCGATCGAGCTCTGGGACCACGATCCCTTCGAGCCGATTTTCGCCACGCTCCCCGACGGGACACGCATCATCAAGGGTCGCGGCGCATCCGACGACAAGGGCCAGGTCATGGTCTTTGTCGAAGCCTGCCGCGCCTGGAAGGCGGTGACCGGTTCCCTGCCCATCCCCCTCACCATCCTGCTCGAAGGCGAGGAGGAGTCGGGCGGCGTGAACCTGCCGCCCTTCCTGCAGCGGAATGCGGCGGAGCTGAAGGCCGATATCGGCCTGATCTGCGACACCAACATGTGGGACGCGCGCACGCCGGCCATCCAGACCATGCTGCGCGGCCTGTGCGGCGAGGAGGTGTTCATCCATGCCGCAAACCGCGACCTGCATTCGGGATTCTATGGCTCGGCAGCAGCGAACCCAAACCGGGTGCTGGCGCGCATCCTGGCCGACCTGCATGACGAGAACGGCCGCGTCACGCTGAAGGGCTTCTATGATGGCGTGCCCGAATTGCCCGAGTCTCTGAAGAAGGATTGGGAATCGCTCAATTTCGACGCCAAGGCCTTCCTGGGCGCGGTCGGGCTCTCCGTGCCGGCCGGCGAGAAGGGCCGCAGCGTGCTGGAGATGATCTGGTCCCGCCCGACTGCCGAGATCAACGGCATGGGCGGTGGCTACCAGGGAGAAGGCTTCAAGACCGTCATCCCCGCCGTCGCCTCAGCGAAGGTTTCCTTCCGGCTGGTCTTCGACCAGGACCCGCACAAGATTCGTGCCGCCTTCCGCGAGCACGCCATGGCGCGCCTGCCGGCCGATTGCCGGGCGGAATTCAGGGAGCACGGCTCCGGCAGCGCGATCCGCTTTCCGGTGGACGACCCGGCCTTCGGCAAGGCCCGCCAGGCGCTGACCGAGGAGTGGGGCAAGCCCGCAGTCTTCATCGGCGGTGGCGGCTCCATTCCGGTCACCGCGGAACTCAAGAAAGCGCTCGGGATGGATGTGATCCTGGCCGGCTTCGCGCTGGAGGACGACCGGATCCACAGCCCGAACGAGAAATACAACGTGACGAGCTTCCACAAGGGTATGCGCTCCTGGGCGCGCATTCTGGATGCACTGGCGCGATAGGGCAGACAGCGCAGCGGCCCGCCTTGGGTCCGGAGGCAGGTACGATGGATACAGGGCGAGTGGCGGCATCTGCCGCGCCGCCGGCGACACTGATGCAGCGTATGCTGGACGCGGTCGAGCGGGTGGGGAACCGGGTGCCGCATCCGGTCATGATCTTCGTCTACCTCCTCCTCGGCGTCGTGGTGCTGTCCCACCTGTTCCATGCCTTCGGCCTGGGCGTCACCTACCAGGTGATCGACCTGGAAACCGACGAGCTGGTGACGCAGACGGCGCTCGCGCGCAGCCTGCTGACGCTGGATGGCGTCCGGTTCATGTTCACCGGCATTGTTGCCAACTTCATGTCCTTCAACGCGGTTGGCGTCATCATCGTCGCCATGCTCGGAGTCGGCATCGCCGAGGAGTCCGGGCTGGTTAAGGCGCTGATCAAGAAGCTGGTGGCGGCGGCACCCCGCGGGGCGCTGACCTACATCCTCGTCTTCGTCGGCATCATCTCCTCCATTGCCGCCGACGCCGGCTACCTGGTGCTGATCCCACTGGCCGCGGCCGCCTATATCAGCGTCGGCCGCCACCCGCTCGCCGGCCTCGCGCTCGGCTTCTCCTCGGTCGCTGCCGCCTTCCTGGTGAACATCAAGATCGTGCCGACGGATGCGATCCTGACCGAGATCGCCAACGACGCGATCCATCTGCTCGATCCGAGCCGCTCCATCGATCTCACGGCCAATCTCTGGTTCTCGATCGGCTCGGTCGCTCTGCTGGTGCTGGTGATCGGACTGATCAACGACCGCGTGGTGGAGCCACGGCTGGGCCATTATGAGGGCGAGCGGCCCGACGCTGCGGAAGGCACGTTGAGCGAGGCGGAGTCCCGCGGCCTGCGCTACGCGCTCTATGGCATGCTGGCGGTGCTCGCCTTCATCCTGCTGCTGACGCTGCCGCCCGGGGCCCCGCTGCGCAACCCGGAGACCGGGGCGATCATCGGCGCCTCGCCCTTCATGAACAGCCTGATCGTCTCCATCGCGCTGATCTTCGGCGTGGCCGGCGCCGCCTTCGGCATCGGGGCGGGGACGCTGAAGGGCGCCAACGGTATCATCGGCGCAATGCAGAAGGCGGTCGGCAGTCTCGCCGGGCTGATCCTGCTGCTCTTCGTCATCTCGCAGTTCCTGGCCTTCTTCAACTACAGCAACATGGCGACGCTGGCTGCCGTCGGCCTGGCCGGCATCCTGCAGGACGCCAACCTGCCTGCGATCTGGTTGCTGGTCGGGTTCATCCTCGTGACTTTCGTCATCGACCTGATCATCACGGGCGCCGTAGCCAAATGGGCGCTCTTCGCGCCGATCTTCATCCCGCTGCTGCTGAAGCTGAGCGTGGACCCGGAGGTGGTGCTGGCCGCCTACCGCGTCGGGGACAGCCCGATCAATGCCATCACGCCGCTGAACGCCTATTTCGCGCTGATTGTCACCTTCGCGCAGCGTTATCAGAAGGATGCCGGTGTCGGCACGGTCATCGCGCTGATGCTGCCGCATGTGGCGACCCTGTGCGTGGTCTGGACGCTGTTCTTCATGGCCTGGTACCTCACCGGCCTGCCCTGGGGGCTGTGAGGACACGGCGCGCCATGGCGCCCGAAGGACGCTGCGCTCGGGCCAGGGTGGCCCGACCGCAGCGCAAAGGCCGAAGCCTCAACCATCGTACCGGGGGCGCTTGCACGGCAAACGGTGACGCGCGATTGCTACGCCACCCTGGCTGGGGGCCGGCGCGGTGATCATCGACGGCTTCCGGACTGCCAGCCTGCTCTCGGCCTGGCTGTTCGGCTACTCCGCCCTCATCAGCATCATCAACCCACCAGCCGGCGCGCTGGTCTTCCACAGCATGACGCAGTGGCTGACGGCGCAGGAACGAAGCCGGCTAGCCCGTATGATCGCGCTCAACAGCTTCGCCGTGCTGATTGTGTCGCTCTTCTTCGGCTCCCGCGTCCTCGGCTTCTTTGGGATCTCGCTTGAGGCGCTGCGAATTGCCGGCGGCTTGTCCGTCGCGGTCTCGGGATGGCGCATGCTGTCGGAGGATCCGGACGCAACGCAGCGGCAGGGGGAACGCACGCCTGCGGCACTCGATACTGCGCCGGTGGAGCGGATGACCTTCTTCCCCCTCACCCTGCCTTTGACCACCGGGCCCGGGTCCATCGCCGCCTCGATCGCGCTGGGGGCGGAGCGGCGCGCCGCCGGCCTCGGCAACCTGGTGGTGAGCGGAATCGTCTCCCTCCTCGTCGCGGCTTCGGTCGCGGCCACGGTTTGGTTTGCCTACGCCCATGCCGCCGCGCTGGTCCGGAGGCTCGGGCCGCAGGGCACGCTCGTCGCATCGAAGCTCGCCGCCTTCCTGCTGCTGTGCATCGGCGCGCAGATCATGCTCACCGGCGCGACCGATGCGTTGCGGGCCGTTCTGGCAGCGCACCCATGATACACGCCAAAGCCTTCAGCGCGACCCATGCGGGCCGGAGGGCCGCGTCATGAACGCCGATCTTCTGCTCGTCCTCCTCCTGCTCGCTGCCGCCATCGCCATGTTCGTCCTGAACCGTCCGCGGATGGATGCGGTGGGGCTGATCATGATCGTTCTGCTGCCCCTCACCGACGTCATTACGGTAGACGAGGCACTGGCCGGATTTGCCGACGCCAGCATCGTGCTGATCGCCGCGCTCTTCGTCATCGGGGAGGGGCTGGTCCGCACCGGCGTCGCCCGTCGCATGGGCGACTGGCTGGGCCGTACAGCCGGCGGCAGCGAGGCGAGGGCGCTGGTGATGCTGATGCTGGTCAGCGCGATCCTGGGTGCCTTCATGAGCAGCACGGCGGTGGTCGCCATCTTCATCCCCATCGTGCTGCGGCTCTGCCAGGGCGCTGGCACGTCGCCACGCACACTGATGATGCCGCTCTCGGTCGCAGCACTGCTCAGCGGCATGCTCACGCTGATCGCCACCGCGCCGAACCTGATGGTGAATGCCGAGCTGGCACGGCAGGGCCTGGAAGGGTTCGGCTTTTTCGGCATTACGCCTTTCGGGCTCCCGCTCCTTGCCCTGGCCATTCCCTACATGCTGTTCGCGCGCCGGTACCTGGCCGCTGTCCCTACCTCCGGCATAGCCCGGCCCGAACCGCACCGTGCCAGGCTGCGGGACTGGGTCGAGCTCTACGCCCTGCCGAACCGCGAGGCCCGTCTGCGGGTAGCCGAGGCTTCGCCGATCGCTGGCCGCCGCCTGGGCGAATTGCAGCTGCGCGCCAAGGGGCTGAACATCCTGGCGATCGAGCGGGCACGGCGCTTCGGCATGGACCTGATCCCACCCACCTCGCAGGTCGTGCTGCAGCCCGGCGACGTGTTGCTGGCCGACCTGCAGGCGCGGGAGGTGGACCAGGCAGAGCTCTTCGGCCGGAATGGGCTGGAGGTGCTGCCGCTCGGCGAGGCGAGCCGCTACTTCATCGACCGTGCCCAGGAGGTGGGGATGGTGGAGGCGCTGATCCCTGCCGAGTCCCCACTGGTAGGCCAGACCATCCTGCAGGCGCGGCTGCGGTCGGAGTACGGGCTGACCGCCATCGGGCTCCGGCACGGGCGGAAGCCGGCCGGCCCGCACCTGCTCGACCAGAAGCTGGCGGTCGGCGACACACTCCTGCTCTTCGGCTTCTGGTCGGACCTGCAGAATCTGCAGCGCGACCGTACCGATCTCATTCTGCTGAACCTGCCAGCCGAGTTCGACGAGATGCTGCCCGCGCCGGGCCGCGCGATGGAGGCGGTGCTCTGCCTCGTCATCACGGTCGGGCTGATGGTCAGCGGCGTGGTGGCCAATGTCCATGCAGCCTTGATCGGATGTCTGTTGCTGGGCCTGTTCCGGTGCGTCGATCTTCCCAGCGCCTACCGCGCCATCAACTGGAAGACGCTCGTGCTGATCGTCGGCATGCTGCCGTTCTCGATCGCGCTGCAGCGAACGGGCGGGGTGGATCTGGCGGCGAATGCGCTGCTGACGGCCGCCGGAGGCCACTCGCCCCGCGTCGTGCTGGCGGTGCTGTTCGCCATCACTGCGCTGCTGGGGCTGTTCATCTCGAACACCGCGACGGCGGTGCTGATGGCGCCTGTGGCGCTGGCCGTCGCCGACGACCTCGGCCTGTCGCCCTATCCCTTCGCCATGATCGTGGCGCTCGCCGCCTCGTCCGCCTTCATGATGCCGGTCTCCTCGCCGGTGAACACGCTGGTCGTAGCACCCGGAAACTATGCCTTCAGTGACTTCGTGAAAGTCGGCGTGCCCCTCACGCTGGTGGCCATGGTGGTCAGCGTGCTGCTGGTGCCCTGGCTCCTGCCGTTGCGCTGAGCAGAGGCACGGAGGCAGTTAGGTTAGTATCGGATCATGCACATCGCCGGGCATGCGATGAGCAATGACCGGATGTTCCGCCCTCTCCGCCCCTTGCGCGGCATGGTGGCCACTGCGGCCTGTGCAGGGCCACAGCCGCGACGGCGTGCCGCAAAGCGGATCCGGTCCCGCGCGACAGGGTGCAATATCGCTTTGGGACGCGCAGCGGACGCCGGGGATGTCTGGCTCATCCTTTCGTATCCCCCGGCCGCTAAAGTCGGCTCCGCCGGGTCGGTGCGCTGCCTTATCCGGTGGCCGGATACGGGGCGCCCTGGCAACCAGCAGGAGGAGAATCCCGATGCCGCTTCGCATTCCGACGACATCCTGGCCGGTTCTGGCCAGCCTCGTGCTCGCCCTGCCCTCACTGCCGGCCACGGCGCAGTCCAGCATGGGCTCGCGCGAGTTTCAGATGGCCGAGCTGAACGAGCTTCCGGCCTCCGTCCGCGAGGACGTGCTGCGCCGTGCGGCCGACGGCAACACGCCGCGCGGGGTGCTCGAGGTGATGCTGCTGAACGCCATGCAGCAGCGCTTCCCGGCCAGCCGGATTGTTGCCATCGATATGGGCCGCGGCGTCGCCGTGATCCAGACGCCTGAAAAGCAACTGAAGGCGCTGACCTTCAACAAGCAGCAGGGTCTGCAAGTCGTGGGTGAGGTCACCATGCAGTAGCAGGCGATGCCGGCCGGCGTCATGCGCCCGCGCACCAGGGCGTTGGCCGGCGAAGCGACGGTAGAGGAGCTGCCGTGCATGCACAGGCTGTTGCACCTCGAGGAGGCGGTCGGACCCGCCGCCGTTTCCACCGGCCATCTGCCAGGGCCGGATGCCATCGCCGGCCTGCTCCGTGCAGCATGGGAACGCTATCGGCCCGTTACGGAAGGCAAGGTCGCAGACTACATCCCTGCACTCGCTAAGGCCTCGCCTGACTGGTTCGGTCTCTGCGTCGCCGGCGTGGACGGCGCGCTGCACGCGGTGGGCGATGCCGACTACCCCTTTTCCATCCAGAGCATCTCCAAGCCCTTCGTCTTCGCATTGGTCTGCCAGGCGCTCGGCGGCGGGCGGGCACGCGAGAGCATCGGTGTCAATGCCACTGGGCTGCCCTTCAACTCGGTCATGGCGATCGAGCTGAACGCTGACCGTACCATGAACCCCATGGTGAATGCCGGCGCCATCGCCACCACCAGCCTGGCGCCGGGCGTGAACCATGCGGAGAAATGGCATTTCCTGCTGGACGGCCTGTCACGCTTCGCCGGCCGCGCGCTGGCATTGGACGAGGAGGTTTATGCATCGGAAGCCGCGACGAACCAGCGCAACCGGGGCATAGCCCGGCTGCTAAGCAGCTACGGCCGGATGTACTGGGACCCGGATGAGGCGACCGACCTGTACACGCGGCAATGCGCCGTCAGCATCACCGCGCGCGACCTGGCGGTGATGGGGGCGACGCTCGCCGATGGAGGCGTCAATCCGGTCACGCGGGAGCGTGTCCTGGATGCCGACCGTTGCAAGCGTGCGCTGGCGGTCATGGCGACGGCCGGGCTCTACGAGCAGTCTGGCGACTGGCTCTACGAGGTTGGGCTGCCCGGCAAGAGCGGCGTCGCGGGCGGCATCGTCACCATCGCGCCGGGCAAGGGCGGGATGGGCATCTTCTCGCCGCCGCTGGACGAGGCCGGCAACAGCGTGCGCGGGCAGCTAGCAACGCGTTTCCTGTCGGAGCGGCTGGGCCTCAACCTCTTCGCCTCGGCGCCCGAGACCGGCTGAAAAAGAGTTTCGCAAGGAGCAGAGCCGATGTCCGTCCAGGCAAGTCCGCTGCCGACCTTGTCCCCGACGGAGCCGGCTGTGGAGCGCGAGAGTTGGGCGCCAATGATCGCCATCGCCCTCGGCCAGGCCATCATGTCGTTCAACGTCGCCGCGCTACCGGTCTCCCTCTCCGGCATGGTGGCGAGCTTCGGCGTGCCGCCAACCACGGTCGCAACCGGTATCGTCATGTATTCGCTCGCCGTCGCCGGCTTCGTGATGCTGGGTGCCAAGCTGGTGCAGCGCTTCGGCTCCACGGCCGTCTTCCGTGTCGTCGTGGCGGTGTTCGGCGCCGGGCAGGTGCTGATGACTTTCAGCCTCACGGCGACGCTGATGCTGCTCTCACAGCTTATCATCGGCCTGGCCGCGGCGGTGAACGTGCCGGCGCTGGTGGCGCTGATCGCCAACCACTACCACGGGCAGCAGCAGGCGACCGCGATCGGCGCGCTTGGCTCGGCCCGTGCCGGCGCCGGCGTGGCAGCCTTCCTGATCGGCGGTATGCTCGGCACCTTCATAGGCTGGCGTCCGGTCTTCGGCCTGCTGGTCGTGGTCTGTGCGATCGTCTTTTTCCTCAGTCTCCGCCTGAAACCGGAGGCGCCACGGCCGGAGGTGAGGATCGACGTGGTCGGCGTGGTGCTGGCGGCGGCCTCCATCATTCTGATCGTCTTCGGCTTCAACAACCTGAACCGCTGGGGCCTCGGTACCGCCCAGCTTGGCGCGCCCTTCGACATCCTCGGCATGTCCCCCGCGCCGCTGATGATTGTGGTCGGGATCGTCCTGCTGCAGGGCTTCGTCGCCTGGTGCCGCCGCGTGCAGGAGAGGGGCGGTACGCCGTTGCTGGACCTGCGCGTCATCACCTCCAACCAGGAGCGGGCAGCGGTGATCGCCATGTTCAGCGTGGTAGCGCTGGAGGCGATGCTGAATTTCTCCGTCCCGCTCTACATCCAGATCGTGCAGGGCCGCACGCCGATTGAGACGGCGATCGCAATGCTGCCCTTCAACCTGACCGTGTTCTTCACCGCAATGCTCGTGGTCCGACTCTACCGTACCTTCACCCCACGGGTGATCGGCATGGTGGGCTTCGCCCTCTGCACGGTTGCCTTGGTCTGGCTGGCCTTCGTCGTGCGCAACGACTGGAGTGCGCTGGTCGTGATGACGGGGCTGATCCTCTTCGGCATCGGCCAGGGTGCGCTGGTGACGCTGGTCTTCAACGTGCTGGTCACCGCGGCGCCGAAGGAGCTGGCAGGCGACGTTGGCTCGCTGCGCGGCACCACGCAGAACCTGGCCGCCGGGGTCGGCACGGCTGTGGCTGGTGCCCTGCTGGTTGCGTTGCTGAGCGCCAATGTGATGCGCGCCATCGCCGACAATCCGCGCCTGCCGGCCGAGGTTCAGCCGCAGGTAAACCTGGACAGCATCAATTTCGTCAGCAACGAGAGGCTGCGCGAGGTCATGGCCCGCACCACTGCGACCCCCGAGCAGGTGGAGGCGGCAGTCGAGGTGAACACCGCGGCGCGGTTACGCGCCCTCAAGATCGGCCTTCTGATCATGGCCTGCGTCTCGCTGCTCACCATTCTGCCCGCCAGCCGGCTGCCGAACTACAAGCCGGAGGAGATCCCGGGCGGCGCGGCACCGCTGCCCACAGGCGGCACGCGTTCCGATGAGACTCCCGAACTTGGCACCGCGGCGCCGGCCGGGGGGCGCGCCTGATGGCCAAGCCGCGCATCCTTGTCCTCTCGCTGGGCGGCACCATCACCATGCTGCCGACCAATGCGGGCGGCATCGCGCCGAAGCTTGGCGCCGCCGAACTTGTGGCCGCCGTTCCCGCCCTCGCCGAGGTCGCGGAGGTGGAGGCGCATTCCCCCTTCCGTCTGCCCAGCCCTTCGCTCTCCCCCGCCAACCTGGTCCAGGTCGCGCAGCAGATCGAGGAGGCCTTCGCCCGGGGCTGCGATGGGGCGGTGGTGGTCCAGGGTACCGACACCATCGAGGAATCTGCCTTCATTCTCGACCTGCTCGTCGGCGCCGAGCAGCCGGTGGTGATCACCGGCGCTATGCGCGGCGCTGATGCGCCGGGGGCTGACGGTCCGGCCAACCTGCTCGCCGCCGTGCGGACGGCCGCGGCCGAGGAGGCGCACGGCCTCGGTACGCTGGTGGTGCTCAACTACGACATCCACGCAGCGCGCTTCGTGCGGAAGTCACACACCGCGCTGCCCTCGGCCTTCGCCTCGCCGCTGGTCGGGCCGATCGGCGCGGTGGTGGAGGGACGGCCACGCCTCTATGTCCGGCCGACCCGGCTGCCCGGCCAGCCGAGCTATGGCGGCCCGCCGCGGCCCGTCGCGCTGCTGCGATGGGCCATGGGCGAGGATGGGCGGCTGCTCAAGGTGCTGCCGGGCCTCGGCTATGCGGGCGCCGTCATCGAGGGCATGGGTGCCGGCCATGTACCAGCCGAGGTCGCGCCGCTGCTTGGCGACTTGGCGGCGCGCATGCCGGTGGTGCTCGCCACCCGCTGCATGGCTGGCCCGGTCTTCAGCGGCACCTATGGCTATGTCGGCGGGGAGATTGACCTCATCGGGCGCGGACTGATCCCGGCCGGCATCCTCTCGGGCCTCAAGGCGCGGCTGCTGCTCGGCTTCGCGCTCCGCAACGCCCGCGGCCAGGCCTGCGCCGCTGCGGCTTTCGCGCCCTACCAGTGATCTGCGACGTTCAGAAGGAGAGAGACCATGGCCGATCTTCTCGTCATCGCCTACCCGACCGAGGCCAGAGCCGAGGAGGTGCGCAACCGCCTGCTTGGGATGCAGAAGGAGTACCTGATCGATCTCGGCGATGCCGTCGTCGCGGTGAAGCAGCCGAACGGCCAGGTGAAGCTGAACCAGCTCTTCTCCCCGGCCGCGGCGGGCGCCGCCTCCGGCGCCCTCTGGGGTGCGCTGCTCGGCCTCATCCTGCTGTCGCCGCTGATTGGCGCCGCGCTCGGCGCGGCTGGTGGCGCACTGGGTGGCAAGCTCTCCGATGTCGGCATCAACGACCAGTTCATGCGCGACGTGGCAAAGAACCTGGATTCCGGCCATGCCGCGCTGTTTCTGCTGATCCGCAAGATGACGACGGACAAGGTGATGGCGGAACTGCAGGGCACTGGCGGCACGATCATGCGCAGCTCCTTTGACGAGACGAAGGAGCAGGCGCTGCGCGAGGCACTTGCCAGCGCCCAAGCCGCCGCGGCGACGACCGCGCCTGGGGGCTGAACCGACCGGCATCCGGTTGGCAGGCCCTTCGCCGGCCGGATGACGAGACCGACCTCGTGATCGACGGTTGCAGGGACGGCTGTATCGGCGAGGTCGGGTTCCCGGCCTTCCGGATGGCGGCAACGGGCCGAGCGCCGCCTTGGTGGATGCAGGGATCATGGCGGTGAAGAGGATCGCGGGATTGGTCCCGCGTATCCATCCGGCGAGGGCCGCGGGTGCTGAGGGGCGTTGACGGGCGAGCCTTCACCGCTTCTGGTCGGCGATCAGTTCCTTGAGGCTCTCGATGCCCCGCAGGGTGAAGCCGAGCGTGGTGCGGTG
>Ga0207747_1001561_pt1 | contig 15574 bp, 24 predicted proteins | sample HigsolmetaGSP11D_FD_184839 | JGI IMG/M metagenome (GOLD analysis project Ga0207747, IMG submission 184839) | High solid enriched microbial communities from the Joint BioEnergy Institute, USA - SP1-1-D (SPAdes) | ecosystem: Engineered > Bioreactor > SSF (Solid state fermentation) > Aerobic >...
CCTTATTTTTTATTGAAAAAATGAAAAACAGCCCATGAAATTTCATTCCAAAATTTCATGGGCTGTTTCCATTTTAGAGGGGGTTTTGTCCCAGCCTCTTTTTTAGCTATATCGCTTTCTGCAAATGGGCATATAAAAAAGCCGACCTTATTAGGTATCGGCTTTCATCCAACTTATTCACTTGCAGGGTTTACTTCCAATGCAGCTTTAATTTTCACATCTTTGCCCACTAACACGCCACCTGTTTCAAGCATTGCATTCCAAGTAAGCCCGAAATCTTCACGGTTGATTTTCGCTTCTGCTTCAAAACCGTAAACTTCAACACCCCAAGGATTTTTCCCTTTTCCATTGAATTCTACTTTGAATGTGACTGGTTTTGTAACATCTTTAATTGTTAAATCCCCTGTCACTTCATATTCATCATCATCTTTTTTCTTCACTTCTGTTGATTTAAATGTAATTGTTGGATATTTTTCCACATCAAAAAAGTCTGCAGATTTTAGGTGATTGTCGCGATCTGCCAATTTTGTATTGATGCTTGCCACATCAAATGTAAATGAAACTTTTCCATTTGTTAAATCTGTTAAATCGTCCGCTTCAATCTCCGCTTCATAAGACTCAAAATGCCCTCTTACTTTTGATACCATCATGTGTTTCACTTCAAAACCAATTTCTGAATGAGCTTTATCAATAACCCATTTTGCCATCTTTCATTCCTCCCAGTTTATTTTATTATGAATTCGAGATATATATGAATAAAAATCTTGATTTTATTTATTTTGAATTCGAGATAAATATATCATGCCCGAATTTTATTGTCAATGGGAAAGACCGCAAAATTCTAAAGTTTCACTAGATCTATTCCCCTTCATATAGATAACAAAACATACGTATTTTCGACAAAATTATTAAAATCTTTCAATATTTCAATTAATGTGAGTTGACCAATTTCGACAAAGGTGTTAGTATCATCTAGTATCGAATTGAATAGGTGTAGCGATGAATGCTGTGGGTAACACTACAGTCAGGAGCAGCTTCTGGAGAGACCACATCTGTGGCGCCGAAGGATTCACAATCTCAGGCAAAAGGACAGAAGAATAATAAAACCATTATTGTTCTTGTGCTTTTGAGATTGGGAAAACCAATCTCTTTTTTATTACATCAACAGAGGTGAAACAAATGAGAAAAGCTATTGTCAGTGTTATTGGGAAAGACCAAGTGGGAATTATTGCAAAAGTTACAACGGTACTTGCTGAACGAAACATTAACATTTTAGATATTAGTCAAACTATTTTACAAGACTTCTTCACCATGATGATGGTCATTGACGTGACTGAACTAAAAGATTTAGAATCTTTGCAACAGGAACTGAATGAACTTGGAAAATCCATTGGGGTTGTCATTACTGTACAATTGGAAGAAATTTTCCGAGCAATGCATCGTGTGTGAAAGGACGTGCAAACATGAACTTTGAAATTCATGAAATGCTTGAAACCATTCGAATGGTTCGAACTGAAAATTTGGATATACGCACTGTCACAATGGGGATTAACCTGCGGGATTGTGCGGATTCGGATTTCGATAAAATGAAACAAAAAATCTATGATAAAATCACCTATTACGCGAAAGATTTAAAACCGACTGCCGAAAAAGTCGCTAAAGAATACGGCATTCCAATTATTAATAAAAGAATTGCGGTAACACCAATTGCCGACCTTCTTGGCAATGCGACAAAAGAACAAGCAGTGGAACTAGCCAAAACATTGGATCAGGCTGCTGTTTCCCTTGGCGTTGATTTTATCGGTGGATTTTCTGCCCTTGTCCACAAAGGCATCGCAAAAGGCGACCAAGTGTTGTTTGAAGCTCTTCCAGAAGCTTTGGCATCTACTGAGCGAGTTTGCGCTTCCGTTTCTGTCGGCACCACAAAAGCCGGCATTAACATGGATGCTGTGCGCCAATTAGGGGAAATCATCAAAGAAACGGCCGAACTGACAAAAGACAAATCCGGCCTTGGCTGTGCAAAGCTTGTTGTCTTCTGCAATCCTGTGGAAGATAATCCGTTTATGGCCGGCGCTTTCCTCGGTTCCGGCGAAGGAGAAGTCGTACTCAATGTCGGCGTTTCCGGTCCCGGAGTGGTGCTCAATGCACTGAAACGCTATCCAGATGCGGATTTAGGAGAAGTAGCGGAAATTATAAAGAAAACCGCATTTAAAATCACACGTGCTGGGGAATTAATCGGCCGGGAAGTGGCAAAACGCTTAGGAGTTCCATTTGGTATTATGGACTTATCCCTTGCCCCAACAAATGCGATGAACGACAGTGTGGCTGAAATTTTGGAAGAAATCGGCCTTGAGCGGGTTGGAACCCACGGCACGATTGCCGCCCTTGCCTTAATGAATGATGCGGTGAAAAAGGGCGGGGCCATGGCTTCATCCTATGTTGGCGGTTTAAGCGGCGCCTTCATCCCAGTCAGTGAAGATAATGGCATGATTCGAGGGATTGAAGAAGGAGCATTGTCGCTTTCAAAATTGGAGGCAATGACTTGCGTATGTTCAGTTGGGCTTGATATGATTGCCATTACTGGCGATGCACCTGCTAGCACCATTTCTGCCATGATTGCTGATGAGGCAGCCATTGGAATGATTAATAAAAAAACGACTGCTGTACGTGTCATCCCTGTTCCAGGAGCAAAAGAAGGCGATATGGTCGAATTCGGAGGACTTTTAGGACGAGCGCCAGTAATAGGAGTAAATCCATTCAGCTCCGAAAAAATCATTCGCCGCGGCGGCCGCATTCCAGCTCCATTGCAAGCATTGGGGAATTAATAATAAGAAAAAGAGCGAAAATTTTCGATTTCGCTCTTTTTTTGCTTTATCAGTATTTTTCGTGTTCGGCGATTATTCGCTCGCCCTATTCTCTAGTTTTTGCGCTTGGCGATTATTTTCATCAAAGTGGCGATTATCCTTCCCGCTTCGGCGATTATCTTCATGATTTTGGCGATTATCCACACTCTTGTTTCCCTAGTTTTTTGCGCTTGGCGATTATTTTCTTTGAAGTGGCGATTATCCTCTCCACTTCGGCGATTATCTTCACGATTTTGGCGATTATCCGCATTCTCTATTACCTAGTTTTTTGCGTTTGGCGATTATTTTCTTTGAAGTGGCGATTATCCTCTCCACTTCGGCGATTATCTTCACGATTTTGGCGGTTATCCATTCTCTCAATTCCCTAGTTTTGCGTTCAAAGATTATTTTTCTTTCCGATATTCAATTCCTTCCAAGCAGTGAGTCCCCCTTCTAAAACTGCAACATCATAATTCAGCTCGGACAGAATTGTTGCACATTTAGTTGCTGAATTGCCGGTTGTGCAAGTAACGATGATTTCAGTCCCCTTTGGCAAAGCAGAAATTTCTTTGTCCATCTCGAAAATTTTGCTTTTATGAATATTCAATGATTGGATGTTGTCCCCTTCAATATGAAAATTGTTATATTTCTCTTTATCCCGGACATCTAATATCACAAGCTGCTCCTTTTGCTGCATTTTTTGCATTAATTGTTCAGGCGTGATTTTTTTCAACGGCATGTTCATTCCTCCTTAAATAATAAACCCCCTAAGCACTCTTATGCTTAAGGGACAAGATTTTTATTCTTTTTTCGACTGCTTAATATTTGGAAGCGGTTGGGAATTATAAATTCTTGAGTACGGCGGAACAGATTGAGTAAGCCAAATGTTTCCTCCGATGACGGAATCATGTCCAATCTTCGTATCTCCACCAAGAATCGTTGCTCCTGCATAAATGACTACATTATCTTCAATATCCGGATGGCGTTTAATGCCTTTAATTGGATTTCCGTTTTCATCTAACGGGAAGCTCTTTGCCCCAATCGTTACACCTTGATAAATTTTCACGTTTTTACCAATTGTACTCGTTTCACCAATAACAACGCCCGTTCCATGATCGATGAAGAAGTATTCTCCAATTTTTGCCCCTGGATGAATATCAATACCTGTCAAGCTATGGGCATGTTCTGACATAATCCGTGGAATAATTGGAACGCCTGCTTCATACAGTTCATGAGCTATCCGATGTATCGTAATCGCTGTGATGGAAGGATAGCTGAGTAAAATTTCTTCCAAAGATAAAGCAGCAGGGTCTCCGTTGTATGCCGCTTGAATGTCTGTTTGCAAAATTTCACGAATTTGAGGCAATTTACTTACCAAATCAATCACAATGTCTTCAGCTTTTTCTTCAGGCTTGCTTTCTCCATTATTCTCAAGCACTTTGGCAATGACATCTTTTAAATCAAGAGCCGTAGAACGCAATAAATTTCCGACATTGGTCTCAATGCGCAATTCATCTTTATATGTGTCGCAAAAGCATGGAAATAACACTTTGCGGAAATTTTTTAAAATTTTTACAATCTTTTCTTGCCCTTCAAAACCAAGCGATTGTTCGATTGGGAAATAATTTCTGTGAACATCTACCAATGAACCTGCGATGCCTGGTACCCCTTTATTTAACCATTCATCTAATTTCAATGAATTCACCACCCTAATCCATTTCTTGCGGTTTTTTTCTTAAAAAATTATATTTATTGCTATCATATAAAACTTCCACTATATTTATCAACTATGTAATATTTATTTCCGATTTACTTTCTAGATACTAACACAAAAACTTGCTGGAAAAAAGCCTCCAGCAAGTTTTCATCATTCTCTATTTAGTTGAATTTCAAGTAATTTTCAGGCTTGCTTTCCACTACTACCTCTTCAGCGCTGATTGTATCGCCGAATGCTGGTTTTAAAGTTTCTTCATAAGCATTTGTAAAGAACTTTTCTTCATAGAGTTTTTCAATTTCAGCATTTAACCAATCCAGTAATTCTGTGTTTCCCTTTTTCACTGCTGGAGCAATATAATCCAAATCACCTAATGTAGACAAGGCAACTGTAAAGTTTGGATTTTCATTTGCCCAGCTGAATAATAATGCATTGTCTTGTGCTAAAGCATCACCGCGTCCATCTTTTAACGCTTCAAAAGCTTCGTTGATTTGGTCAAACTTCACTAACTCTACATCTGGATGATTTTTCATAAAGAATGTTTCAGCCGTTGTTCCTTTAGGCACGATTAATTTTTTTCCTTTTAAATCTTCAACAGATGAAATTGGTGCATCTTTTGGAGAAACAACACCGATTGCCACTTTCATATAAGGAAGAACAAAATCAACTTGTTCTGCCCTTTCTTTTGTTACCGTAAAGTTTGCTAACACGATGTCTACTTTATCAGATTTTAATAAATCGACACGGGCTTGAGGTTCAGTGATGACATATTCAATTTTTGACTCATCGCCAAGTAAATCTTTGGCAATTCGTTTTGCTAACACAATATCATATCCTTGATTTTCACCGTTTGCATCCACATAACCAAATGGTGGTTTATCACTGAATACTGCCACTCTCAATACTCCGCGTTCTTTAATTTCATCAATCACGGATTTGCTTTCAGAAGATTCTTGGTCAGATGTAGTCTTTTCATTAGATGATTCACTGCTGCTATTTGTGCCACATGCAGCCAACGCCAGTGTTAATAAAGCGATGATTAAAAAGGCATAAATTTTCTTCATTTTTCTTCCTCCTAAAAATTTAATATATTGATAAATTGTTGGGCACGTTGCGTTTTTGGATTTGCAAAGAACTCCTTGGCAGGTGCCCTTTCATGAATCTTCCCTTTATCCATGAACACTACTTCGTCTGCCACCAATTCTGCGAAGTTCATTTCATGGGTTACAATTAACATGGTCATCCCTTGTTTAGCTAACTGGGCAATCACTTCCAATACTTCCCGAACCATTTCCGGATCGAGAGAAGCAGTCACTTCATCAAACAACATAATTTTTGGATTCGTACAAAGGGCACGAACAATGGCAATCCGCTGCTTTTGCCCTCCTGATAATTCCCTTGGATACGCATTTGCCCGATCAGCAAGGCCAACTCGATCTAAAAGTTCCATCGCCTGTAATTCGACTTCTTCCCGTTTTCGTTTTTGTACTTTCAATGGTGAAAGCAGTATGTTCTCCATCACCGTCATATTTGGAAAGAGGTCATAACTTTGGAACACCATGCCGATTTTTTGACGAACTTCCCGCCATTTCGATGTTTTCGTTAAATCTTCTCCTTCAAAAATAATTTCGCCACCTTGCACTTCCTCAAGGCCATTAATGCATCTCAAAAAGGTACTCTTTCCACAGCCGGATGGCCCTAAAATTGCAATAACTTTTCCTTGCTCTACATGCAAATCAATTCCATTCAGCACAACTCGGTCTCCGTATTTTTTCACAAGACCGTTAATTTCTAAAATCGGCGTCATTCTACTGTTCACCCCTTATGCAGCCCATTTCCGTTCCAATCTTCTGGAAATCCGGGATAACGGAAAGCAAATGCAAAAATAGAAGAAAAAGATAATCCCGTAAATCCAGAAAGCTACGGTTGGATGTTGTGTATTGTAAAGCTGAATTATTTGCTGGCCGACTTTTATCACTTCAACAACCCCAATCATTGTGAGCAGGGCTGTCGTTTTAATCATCCTCGTAATCAAATTAATCATCGGGGGAATGGAGCGTTTGGCCGCTTGTGGCAGCAGCACGTAGCGATACATTTGAAATTTGCTCAACCCAAGGGCAAGGCTTGATTCCACTTGGTGCTTTGGCAAAGAAATAATGGCTCCCCGCACAATATTGCTCAATTCCGCCGTTCCCCATAAACTAAACACAATCAACGCCACCGTATCGGCACTTAATTCCACATTGAAATTCACCGGCACTATGTAATAAATCACAAGCAGCCAAACTAATATGGGAATAATCCGGAACAACTCTAAATACAACTTAAATGGGAACTGAATCCATTTATTTTTTGTTGTGCGAATCATGCCGATGATTATGCCCAGCACAACAGAAATCACAATAGCAATCAAAGCAATCCGCAGCGTTTGGAAGAGTCCTTCGAGCAATCGAAGAAAATTGATTCCTTCAAACAAAACACTAACGCCCGAATTCAGCATAGCGAACTCTCCTTTCCAGCCACATTAGAAATAACGAGATGGGCAACAAAATAATCAAATAACCAATGACGAGCATAAATAACGCTTCATTTGTTTTGTAATAAATGCCCATCAAGTTTTTCGTTGTATTCGTCAGTTCCAAAATCGCAATGCCGCTAAACACGGATGTTTCTTTGATTAAGAAAATGCAGTTTGCTCCATAGGCCGGCACGCTGTAAGAGAAAGTTTGAGGAAAAATAACATAGCGTACAAGTTGAAAACTGCTCAATCCCAACGCTTTGCCGCTTTCCACTTGCGATTTTGAAACAGCTTCCATACCTGCTCTAAATGCTTCCGCCATATAGCTGCCTCCTAAAAAGGTCAGCCCGATTATGGCACACATCTCACTGCTTAACGTGATTCCCACTTTTGGCAATCCGAAATATAGGAAAAATAATTGGATAAGTAGCGGCGTGTTTCTAGCAATCTCTAAATATACTTGCACCAGTTTGTCTAGCACTTTGACTTTAAAATATTGAATACTGCTGCAAATCAAGCCGACAATCGTCGCAAATAAAATCCCGATTGCAGCAAGCTTTACGGTCAGCCAAAGGGCAGTTTTGTAAAAAGGTAATACCTCAATCATATATTGCCAATCCATCGTTAATCTCTCCCGCTAATGCCGATTGATGATTTGGCATTCAATGTATCTCCCGGCTGCAACACTTGCACTCTTTCAATTTCCACCGTTTCAGGATATTTAATGTCCGCTCCTGTATTGAGGCATACAACAATCTCCTCTTCTTGAATCCAGCCTTGTTCCCGCAATTTTCTTGCAGCTGCAAATGTCGTCGCCCCTTCAGGACAAATGAAGTTTCCTTCAAAAGAGGCAACTTGTTTCTGCGCTTCCAACAACTCCTCTTCTGAAACGGCAATGGCACAACCATCTGTATTGTAGACTGCTTCAAGCACTAAAAAGTCGCCAAGGGCTTTCGGCACATTAATGCCAAATGCACACGTTGTAGAATTTTCAAAAAAGGTTGATGCCTTTTCTCCTTTTTTCCAGGCTTCTACAATTGGTGCACATCCTTCTGCCTGCACCGCCACTAAGCGAGGCAGTTTTCCTTGTTCAATCCAACCGAGTTCTTGCATTTCCAACAAAGCTTTATAGATACCGATGATTCCTACACCGCCGCCTGTTGGATATAAAATGACGTCCGGCACTTTCCAGCCAAGCTGCTCGACAATTTCATACCCCATCGTTTTCTTTCCTTCAATTCGATAAGGTTCTTTTAATGTCGAAGCATCATAAACGCCTTCCTCTTGTACTAAATGGGCAACTACTTTCCCTGCATCACTGATTAACCCATTAATTAAATGCAAATCGCCACCTGCAATATATACTTCTTTTCTAGTAATCTGCGGCGCATCTAAAGGCATGATGATAGTTGCTTGAATATCTGCTTTGGCAGAATACAGCGCCCAAGCAGCACCAGCATTTCCATTCGTCGGCATAGCTAGCCGTTGAACACCAAGTTCTTTAGCTTTGGATACCCCTACACTTGCTCCCCTTGTTTTAAAGGAACCTGTTGGGATAATTCCTTCGTCTTTTATGTATAAATGGTTCAAACCATATTGAGCGCCGAGTTTTGGCAATGGTTGAAGAGGCGTTCCTCCTTCTCCAAGTGAAACGATATGCTCTTCACTTTTTACCGGAAGCACTTCATGATAGCGCCATAAAGTTTTTGGCCGGTTCAAAAGGGCGTCTTTTGAAAATTCATTTTTTACTTTTTCCAAGTCATAGCGGACAAGCAAAGGTGAGCCGCATTGGCATAATTGTTGAATTTGGTCTGCGTCGTAGTGCGCGTGGCATTTCGGACACTCTAAATGAGAAATGTAGCTAAATTGTGCCATAATGTTCTCCCTTCTAGTTGAAATAAAAAAAGACCACAAAATTCTCACTAGAAGAGCCGAGAATTTTGTAGCCTTTGGTTTGTCCAATCAACTACATAATTTTTACAGTTATTTTATTATAATAATTCCTATACCTCCTTTTCCTCCATACGCAATAAAAAATCTGCTCCTTCGTGCAAAAAGAGCAGATTTTTTCTCATTAATAGTTGTTTCGTATTGTTTTTAATGCAGCGGTCCATTTCAATAGCTGGTCCAGCATGTCGTTCACTACTACTTTATGATGATCGGCCGGTTTAAATTTGGTCATGTTTTCAAAATCTGTGAAAAGCGAGAATGCTGGATGAGTTCGTACATCGGCGACAGCAAGCTCCCCTAAAATGCCGCGCAAATGTTCTGCGGCCCGGGCTCCTCCCACAGAACCGTAGCTCACAATGCCGGCTGCTTTGTTATTCCAAACTTCCCGCGCCAAGTCGAGGGCATTCTTCAAAGCGCCTGTAATGCTGTGATTATACTCCGCTACAATGAAAATAAATCCATCGAAGCTGGCTAATGTTTCATTCCATTTCTGTATTCGATGGTCTGTCGGTTCAGTCGTTCCTAAAAATGGCAAGTCGTAGTCAGCAATATCCACCAATTCAAATTTTGCATTCTTTTGATGATCTGCAATATCTTTAATCCATTTTGCCACTTGGGGACTAACTCGCCCTTCCCGCGTACTTCCTAAAATGATACCGATATTTAATGGTGTTTCTGCCATAGCTTGTCCTCCTTTTCATTTTATACATACAGTGTTGTCCATATTGTAAAAGTTAATAACTGACTTAATGCTGTAGTTTTTTTGAACTACAAGTTTTTCTTTCCTCCAAAATATCTTTAATCATTTCCACATGGGAGGATGCCCATGCCCTCTCCCGAAAATGAAAAATAAGTGCCGCCGTAATTCCTACAATGTAAAAAACAACAAAAATCAGCCAATTTCTTGAGCCTTCTTGCAGCAAAATTTTTTGAAGCTGTTGGGAAAAGATTAAGAACAAAAAGGGAATGGATGAAACAAAAATCGGTATCATACCAGACCCATTCTGCTCTTTTACTAAACGATAATAGATCAATTGCAGCACATCGCTTTCCAACGACTCGTAAAACTCCCGAACTTCATGCAGCTCCTTTAAATATTTGGATTGTCTGATTGCATTCCTATTTTTCTTAAGGTGGATATAGATTTTATGGGCATCGCCCCTAAAAAAATTCATAATTTCTCACTCCATATTTTTAAAGCAGGCACTTTCCCCTAGTTTTTCTCTTTCATTATTCTTCACAAATAAAAAAATAAACCGTTCACATTTTTTAAGAAAAATTAGACATTTATCTGTTGTATATCAGTTTGTTATAGAATATAATTGTTATATATCACACAGGAGGGGATGAATATGTTAAGCAATACGGAGCGGAAAAATATCGTTCAATTTTTAGTGACATATTTTGGCCTAGAGCCTATCCAATTTGCAAACATTTCTGATCGGATGTTGGAAGAGACGTATGAGTTTGTATACGCTAGATTTGAAATGGAAGCGGATATGTAATTATTTTTTCACGAAAACAAAGGGGTAACAGAAAGGGTCGTTTCGCAGGAAAAGGGAACGGCTCTTTTGAATGAAATGAGTTAAAGGAGTGCCCCCGAGACACCCCTTTCAAATAGATTAAGTGCGTTCTACAATAGAGCGCACTCTTTTTTATTCCTCTTCCAAATGCAATGTAAAGAGTTCAATTTGCCTTTCCCACTCAATGGCTGCAGGAATTTCATTCAGTTCATGGCAGCCTTTGCAACCTTCATCTTTTATAGTAAACACACCATGTTCATTCAATTTGCCTAATTTAGTGGATGAGTTGGAAGTCGTTTCGATGCGATATCCGATTTCTTTTGGAATGGGCTTTTCCCCGATATATTCAATGGTGAGCTTCGATGATTGCTCACGCTTCTCTACTTCATAAACAACCCGCCAATTTTTCGTTTCCCCGACAAATCTCCATTCTTCCTTCAATTGGCACGAAGTCAAAAAAATGAGCGCAAGAATGAAAAAAAGCGTCTTTTGTTGCACCTTGTCACCTCTTTAGTATTCCTATGTTAAAAAATTTTTATATATGCTGAGGGAATAGATTGTTCAAATTGACGCACATTAAATTCAACACTTTTGGAGGTGACTGGTATGGCAAAGAAAAACAAAACAAGTTTTAAGAAAAAGAAACAAGAGAAGAATAAAACAATCCAACGGGAAGAATATTCAAAAGAGTTCAATCAAGCCATTCATAACAATCCACCTGCTGAAGTAAGAAAACCTCGCAATACGTAAAAAAGAGCGAATCATTCGCTCTTTCATGTTTTGGAAAACAACGTATGCGACAGCTCCCTTAAGAATTCTCCTTTCCCAATCTTTTCGGGTATGCAGCTAATCCAATCAAAAAATCCATCTTCTAATTGCCGTTTTCTTTCCGTTACAATTAGTATGAATGATTGGGAAAGGAGATGCTGTCCATGCTTCCATTTATACACGGATTTCTTTTAGCCTTTGGACTAATCTTGCCGTTGGGTGTCCAAAATGTCTTTGTTTTCTCCCAAGGCGCCATGCAGCCCAATCTATTTCGAGCGTTCCCCGCTGCCATCACCGCTGCCATATGCGATACAATGCTCATTTTACTTGCTGTTTTTGGACTTTCTGTTATTGTGTTGCAATTTGAATGGCTCCGAGCCGGACTTCTAACGGTAGGCGTACTATTTTTACTATACATGGGATATTCCATTTGGAAAAGCCAACCCCAAACGAATGACACCCATACATCTTTGCCGGCAAAAAAGCAAATGCTTTTTGCTCTTTCGGTATCCATCTTAAATCCCCACGCTATTTTAGATACGATAGGAGTCATCGGCACAAGCGCACTTAAATATGTAGGAACAGAACAATTTTTATTTACCTTTTCCTGTATCTTAGTTTCTTGGATTTGGTTTTTCGGTTTAACCCTTGCAGGTGCGATTTTTAAAAAATTGGATCAATCAGGAAATCTTTTAATGTTTTTCAATAAATGCTCAGCCATTTTCATTTGGGGAACTGCGGTTTATTTAATGTTGGATTTAGTAGGATGAAAACTTTGCTCTCTTTGTTCATTAAACATAATGAATAAAAAACTGATGAAATACCCTATTGATACAAGGCCAAAGTATCGAATAATTCCAGAAGACAGCAAAAAGTAAACGCCGATGGGGAGAGAGGATAGGAAAGCGACAAAAACAAACCATTTCGGCTTCAAAAATTGTCCGATGACCACAAAGGCAGCTGGAACAACCGCAGAAACAAATAAGTTGCCAATCACTTCTGAATTTGGCGCCTGGTAAGGATTATCGAAGGAGAAAATTCCCCAAAATACAAGGGTTGCAACAGCAGAGACAATTCCTATGATTGATCCTGCCATCTGCATTCATTTTCACTCCCTTTTTATATTTTTACATACCCTCCTTATACACTTCTATTATATTTTTTCTTAAAAATCGTACATATATTTTTTTCACTATCTTTAGCATTTCCTTCAATTTGACCAAGTGAATTGTGGTTGTATTACACTTCACTAAAATCAACATAATAAGTATAGATAAATGAAGTTTTTTCATCACTCTCTTCCTTTTTTATTACTCTCTGAAAATGTTTCCATATCCCTTTAAAAAATTATTTGTTCCTCTAGTTTTATCTTGAACTCTAAATTCATAGTGCTACAATCTAATTAAACTCTACTATTGCTGGAGGTCTTTCCATGGAATTAAATGAAAAAGAGCTTGAAATCCTGAGTATATTAGAAAAAGATGCACGAATTGAAATAGCCGACCTTGCCAAAATGGTGGGCTTAAGTATTGAAGAAACAGAAGCCATTTTAAACAAACTTGAAAACGATAAAGTTATTGTCAAATATTTAACGATGATTGATTGGACAAAAGTTGACGATCATCAAGGCGTACGTGCCATGATTGATGTGAAAGTAACCCCTAAACAAGGCGTTGGATTCGATGAAATTGCAGAAAGAATTTATCGCTATGATGAAGTGCAATCTGTATATCTAATGTCTGGCACATATGATTTATCTGTCATTGTGGAAGGTAAAACATTAAATGAAGTGGCCAACTTCGTATCCCAAAAATTGTCCACTTTAGAATCTGTTGTCTCAACAACAACACATTTCATCTTGAAAAAATACAAACATGATGGAATCATTTTAGAACAAGAGAAAAAAGATAAGAGAATTGTGGTGTCATAACATGAAGGCTACAGGAAAATCCTATGTATCAAAAACCGTAAGAGATTTAAAACCATCAGGGATTCGCCGTTTTTTTGATTTAGCAGCTGGTATGGAAGGTGTCATCTCCCTCGGTGTAGGTGAACCTGATTTCGTTACTCCTTGGCACGTCCGAGAAGCAGCCATTCAATCTATTGAAGAAGGCTATACTTCCTATACACCCAATGCAGGGCTTTTAGAATTGCGGGAAGAAATTACGAACTATGTGAAAAATCGTTTTCACGTGGAATACTCCCCTTCTGAAGTCATTGTAACAGTTGGTGCAAGTTCAGCCATCGATACAGCGATGAGAACCATTTTAGACCCTGGGGATGAAGTAATTGTCGTAGAACCTTGCTTCGTTTCTTACAGTCCAATGGTAACCCTTGCCGGCGGAGTTCCCGTGCCGGTGCAAGCATTAAAAGAAAATGATTTTAAAATTCTTCCAAGTCAAATTGAAGCGGCCATTACAGACAAAACGAAAGCATTGATGATTTGCTTCCCTAACAACCCTACAGGCACGCTTTTAAATAAACAGGAATTGGAAGCGCTTGCTGAAATTGTTAAAAAGTACGATTTACTTGTAATTTCCGATGAAATCTATGCGGAACTTACATATGATGAAACATTCACAAGCATGGCCTCTCTTCCTGGCATGCGTGAACGAACGATTTTAGTCAATGGTTTCTCCAAAGCCTTTGCCATGACAGGATGGCGCCTTGGCTTTGTGTGCGCACCGGAAGAAATTTCAAAAGAAATGTTGAAAGTTCATCAATATGCATTAATGTGCGCATCCACTAATTCGCAATATGCAGGGATTGAAGCGCTAAGAAACGGTCGGGAAGATGTGGAAAAAATGGTGAAAAGCTACAAGCTTCGTCGCAATTTTATTGTAAATTCCTTTAATGAAATGGGACTTACTTGCCATATGCCTGGCGGTGCCTTCTATGCCTTTCCTTCCATTGAATCAACAGGCTTAAGCTCCCAAGAATTTGCTGAACGATTGTTGAAAGAACAAAGCGTAGCTGTCGTGCCTGGCGATGTCTTTGGAGAAAGCGGCGAAGGACATATACGCTGCTCCTATGCCACATCGATGGAAGAATTAAAAGAAGCGATGATCCGCATTAAACGATTTATTGATTCATTATAATGAATTCCCATGAAACAGACCGCCGAGTGTATTGGGTGGTCTGTTTTTTTATTTTTAATCCCTTTATAAAAAATTTGAAGGTATAATAATTTTACTGTTATTTCAAGAAAAATTCATACATAATCCATTAAACTAGTACATTTGAAACTTTTTCCCCCTCTCCTTCCTTGTTATACTAATTGATAAGATTTCCATTTAGTGAAATTTTTTCTTAGATGGAGTCCATTGAAATATAAAGTGTTTTTGCGGACTGCTAACATTTTCTATCATGCTTCTTGCAGCATGTTCAAACAACGAGGTGTCAACAAAGATTAAAGCCAACACTGACTCCGAAAATTCCACAACCTTTGATGAGCTAAAGATTTGGAAAATATTGGACTTTGGTTTCCAAATGCAGGAAATTCCCCTACTTGGGTAACCGTTTGGGCAGAAGCATATCAAAATGGAAAACAATGGGCGAACCTTTTACGCTTATTTCCTATGGATTGGAACCTAACGAAAAAAGTGACGGTCCTTTAGGCATAGGAACCTTTGACACCGAGGATGGCTCCTACTTGTTTCTTTATACTAAAGACATTACGATGAAACCTCAAAAAATCGACATTCCACAAACGGAGTATGCCGCGAGCGGATGGCAATATGCTTTAGAAGAAGAAACTTTGGAAATCAATCAACCTTATTTATTGGCGGTATATCGTGCAACCGATGGGGAAATGGCTACGTACAATTGGCAAGATGAAAAAGACGTTCAGCAAATGATTCAAGACACCCATTACGCTTTGCTCATTAAAATGAAATTAGAAGAACGGGAAAACTGAATATTAGGAGTTGAAGTATTTGGTTACTCTTGCAGAGATTTTGCGCACCATTTCTGTAATCATATTTATTGTTGCTTCTGGTTTTTATATGCGCCAATTAGAAAAAACAAGAAAAGCGCGGGCATTGTCCAATTCTGAACGAACAATATATATTTTGCTAAATATCGCCTATCTGTTATTTGCCATCAGTATAATCATTTTTGTATTTTTTAAATGAGAGTTTTGCAAAATTAGATTTTTATTAAAAAGAGTTTTAAAAGAAACCCAAATAAATTGGGGTATTTTGTATCTTTGGTTTACAAATATTCTGTTTGTCCTTTTTTGGGCGTACTTGCAGAATTT
>Ga0207747_1001565_pt1 | contig 15548 bp, 16 predicted proteins | sample HigsolmetaGSP11D_FD_184839 | JGI IMG/M metagenome (GOLD analysis project Ga0207747, IMG submission 184839) | High solid enriched microbial communities from the Joint BioEnergy Institute, USA - SP1-1-D (SPAdes) | ecosystem: Engineered > Bioreactor > SSF (Solid state fermentation) > Aerobic >...
AGATCCTGACCCGTCCCTCCCTGAGCACGAAGAGAGCCCGGTTCGGCTGGCCGGGAGCGTAGATGACCTGGCCCCGCTCCACCTTCATCTCCGGCAGGCGCCAGCTCAGCTCCTCGAGTTCCTCACGAGGCAGCGAACCGAAGACGTACGTGAAAGAGAGAAACTCCGCCTTCTCGTCGGGACAGAACACCGGCAGGCTCTACCCGTGCCCTTCGGCGTGGATCTCCTGCCGGTAGAGAGCCTCGGTGATACGCAACCGGGCCGCGGCGTCCCTCCGGCGTAGCAGAAGGCTCCTGCGCAGATCCCGGTCCTCCGTCCCTTCCATCGCCGCCTCTAGCAGGACCACGAGGCTGCGCAGCGCCTCGCGGCGGTCTTCGAGTTCGAACCTCCGGATGTGATGTCTGCAGAGGACAAACCCCATAAAGCGTGATTCGCCGGGGTTGGAGCAGCTCTCTTCATCTAGCAGTTCTCTGATCTGACACAGCGGGTTTCTCCCACTGAAGGACTGGTTCTGATCTTTGGGAATCGAAGTATCTCTCCCTCTCGCCCTTCATTCAAAACCCCGGTGGATCTCACCGGTTGTTTCCCGAGAATCCTAGAATACAGAAAGGAGGAGTCCCCCGCAAACACCCCCCGGGAAGAGGATCCATCAAGGGAAGAATAAGAAGAGAGAGACAAAGAAGAAGATCTTATGCTCTCCTGAGTTGCAATCAACGAAGAATATTTTGAGGAAGGTTCGGAAGTCAATTCTGAGTAGTCCAAAGAAGATCGTAAGGAGATGGATGATATAGCAGAGTCGCTGGAGCGGGGGAAGCGGGGCAAGACGGTCTTTCTAGAGGGTCTGGGGCTTTCCTTTCCGTAAGCTCCCGCCGTGTCGGCGCCCCGGGGAAACATGCCTCTCTTGGGAAAAGGTCTACGGACCACATAGACACCGGAAGGGGAAGGACCCGGTATGGTAGATGGTGAGTTTTCCCTCTCACCAGACAAGCTTACCCTGCTCTGGCCTATAATGCGGGGAAGATGCGACTGCAGGATCACCCCGTGCTCTGCGAGAGCCCTGGTCTTTCTCATCCCATTCAATCTTCGGCTACGCTCTACACTCGTGTGATGCAGCTGGAGCGCAGCATTATTGGAATCTGCGTTGTGCCACGTGGAAGGCCCAGCCAGTTGGGGCTCGTGCCACTCTCCGGACACACTTGCGGCGGCCACACTACCCGGCCCCTTGCCCACTCCAGTCCTCTCTGATCCTTCAATCCACCACCCCAGCAGCGCCGACCACAAGAGCAGGGCCACGAGCACCACCTTGTTTCTCCTCAATCTCCAGCCCGGCACACCCTGTGTGGCGCTCACTTCGATCGTCCTCTCTTCCCTCATCCAGCTAGGAGGCGTATGGATCTCCCCCATCGCGGAAGCTTTCCTACCACCCCCCCGTAACAGGAGATCTTCGAGATAATCCGCTACCTCTGCTGCGCTATAGCAACGCTGCGCAGGATCCTTGGCCAGAAGCCTCTCCACCAAGAAGTCCATTTCAGCTGGGACCTCACGGTTCGCTGAGGAGGGAAGGGGCGGTTCTTCCATTAGGTGTTTGTTTATCAATTCCACAAGACCATCTGCTTTGAAAGGGGGCTCTCCCGTGAGCAACTCGTAGAGAGTAGCCCCCAAGGAGTAGAGATCACTCTTTGGGCCGACTCTTTCCTTCCCAGAGGCTTGCTCCGGAGACATGTAATGCGCAGATCCCATTATGATACCTGCGGCTTGAGGAGAGCCGACGGTTTGCGCTATCCCGAAGTCGGCAAGCTTTGGGTTCGCTCCTCCATCAAGTAGGACGTTCTGAGGTTTCACGTCCCGGTGGACCATCCCCTTCGAATGCACAGCGTCGAGGGCTCGGGCGAGGGCTAACGTAATCCTCGCTGCCTCCTGCCATCCTATCCCTCTCCCTCTACAATCCATAAACCCTTTTAACGTGCCCCCTCGCAAGTATTCCATCACTATGTAGGGAGGCATCTCCCCAACTTTGGATGCGTCGTAGACTCTCACCACCCCCGGGTGGTCCACTACCGCCATAGCTGCCGCCTCCCGGCGGAAACGAGCCACGAACTTTGGGTCTTCGACGTAGGGCTCCCTCAACATTTTCAGTACAACCTTGCGCCCCCCCAAGAGTAGATCACGAGCTACATAGACCTCTCCCATACCTCCTCGCCCAAGGCAGCTTTCTATGAGGTATCGTGCAGAGATGAGCATGTTGGGCCTGAGCAAAGCGGCACCTCTCCTTCAGCTGGCGGAGGCCTCATAGCCTCTGAGGAAAAGCAGCTAGTTGGCGCTCCTTGTTCCAGTACGCGCGAACTTGGTCCCATGAAGATGATTGCACCATCTGCATCATCTCCCGATCCGTTGGTTGGAACTTCCGGCTGAGAATCTGTATTTCAACCCCATTCTCTTTTACAGCTCGTGATTGCAGACGCCATTCTGTCTGTACCGACGCAGAAGCGTCAGTGCCTCGAGTAGATATTGAGTCTGGGTAACTCGTGACACGCGACACGCTGCCAAGCAACGGCGCTTGACATCCCAGGACGCCGCGATCGGCATGCCGCCTACGCTAGCCTGATCTTGCCACTTCAATCAGAGTCCGGATATCTTGGAGCAGGATGCCACGTCGCCTATTTCCCACCGCCCCCTTCCGGCGGAGGATACTAAACCCCCTGGAGATGGTCTCCCGATTGACGCCGAGCATGGCGGCAAGCTGCCCGTGGGTGTAGGGGAAGGGAATTACCACGGTGCCGTCTCTGGTTGTAACCCCTTCCTCCTCAGCAAGGCACAGCAGAAGGCTCGCCAGCTTCGCCGGAGCACTCTTGAACAAGAGGTCAACCAGCTTGTCCTCTCGGGCGCGCAGCTTCTCGCTCAACGCGTTTATCAACTCCACGCTTACCGTAGGATACTTGTGAATCAAATACTCTAGGTCACCCCGCTTTACGATGTACAGTTTGGAAGGCTCTAGAACCTGGGCATAGGAGCTGTGAGTAGGCGTCTCACAGAAACCAATCTCGCCGAACATTACACCAGGAGTCACGACCTCTAGCGTAAGCTCCCTGTGACAGAGCACCCTGTAAATCCTCACCTTGCCTTCTCTAAGCAGAAAGTGCAACTCACCCTCCTGCCCCGGCGCGTAGAGGATCTGTCCACGCTCCAACCTCACCTCGGGAAGTCGCCAGCTCAGTTCCTCGATCTCCCCCTCAGGAAGAGCTCGGAACAGATCGGTAGCCGCGAGGAACTTGCTTTTCTCCTGATAGAGCAGGGAGAATACTTGAGAGGTCGAAGTCGCCATATCCACTACTCCTCTGAAACTCAACCTTCCTCCCCCAGAGTGGTCAAGTCTGTCTTCTTTTACGCGCTGCTCGAAGGACAGCGCCCACCACATGCTCCACAAGATATTGTGGATGTACAACAAACCCAACTCTGTATACTGCGACAACACACGATCAAAAATACTTGTGTATCCTGCCGACACATAGCGGTGGGAGAGGAAAGGATGTACTGGCACTACACAGGCGTGTGGCATATTACGATGAAGCTGGAGGAACGCAGGAAGCGCGGTCAGACTTCTGCTATGCGGCGCAGTGCATCCAAGTCGGCTACTCGTATAGGTTCCCTTCCCGACCTTTGGATGGCCCCCTCCTGACGCAGCGTTCTGAAAGCCTTGGTAACAGCAACACGCTGGCTGCCGATCATACCCGCCAAATGCTCGTGAGTGTAGGGCGTGGCTATCCTCGTGTTACCATCGCTATCCGGCACTCCCTCCTGATCTATGAGATAGAGAATGAGGCTCGCCAGCCGTCCAAGAACTTCTTTGAAAGCCAAATCCAACATCCTCTGCTCCTGGATGTGAAGCTTCTGAGAGATCTCACCAAGAAGCTTGAGACCGACCTCCGGGTATTCCGTGATGATAGATCGCAGGTCGTTGTGGCTGATAACCGCTATCCTCGTGCTCTCTACAGCCTGCGCGTAGGCCTCATTGTAACGGCGCTGCACCAGTGACGTCTCACCGATGATCTGTCCTGCTCGCACCACCGACAGAATGAATTCCCTGCCTCTGAACATGCGGGAGAGCCTCAGCAACCCACTCATGACCAAAAACAATGATCTGTTGGGGGGACGCTCCGGCGAGTAGAGTACCTCTCCCGGCCGGAGCGTTATCTCAGGCAGAAGCCAGCCCAGCCGTTCAACCTCTTCTGAAGATAGGGGTTCAAAGATCTGTGCCCGCTGTAGAAGCCGTAACTTATCCTCTGATGGGAACAAATAAACAAGTCTCCAGGGGTGTCATGAACCCGTACTAAGAACCCTGTCTGCTTAATTGGAGAACAAGCTTACGAAGGCAGCAAAGTGCACCTCCATCCAAATGGCAGACGAATTCTCGCAATCCTTTGCCAACCTCCCAAAGTGTGCTGCCCATGTAAAGTAGCACTCCATCCTTCTCTGGGGTAATGGCACAAATCCCCTTGGCACCTTCGTGCTTTAGCTACCACCATCTCTCGTTGGAAACGTCGCTCGGATGTGGGTTTTGAGTATCCACGCCGTCATACTACCGTCCCCAAGCCTAAAGCTCATATACATCCTCTGGATCCTCGGTCCTTACCTTACAGGAGTCCTTGCTACACCCCTGGCATTTTCATCTAGCTCCACTCCCATTATTTGCAGAAATCTCGGCAGGTAGTCAAGCCAAGAAATCTCTCAAAACCGGGGCAGCCCGGCGATTCCTCCGAGCTCCTCCCGCAGCGCACGGGCGTTCTCACCCCGCACGAACTCTACCGAGGCCCCACGGGAAGCGGCGAGCCCGGAGAGGGCGTTGGCGAGCCTGCGCGTGCGTACGGGTCCGCCGCAGTAGGGGCACCTCTCGTGCCCGGCGGCGAGCGCGACCCCGCAGGAATCGCACCACGAGATCTCGTCCGGAAGCGGCCAGGGTACCGCCACACGGTATATCCTGCCCTCGTCCAGGGCACGCAACGTCTCCTCGAGCCCCCTCACCCCGCGCTCCCTCAGCTCCCGCAGCAACTCGCTCTCCTCACTGCGTTCGATCTCTTCCTCGGTCTCGGATATCCTGCGCGCCAGCTCACCCTCGGAGACGTCCTGCGGGAGGTGTATCCGGGCGGCGACGAGATCCTTCACTTCTCGAGGCAGCTCCGCCACGAACTCCGCCGTGCGCTCCTCGGGACCGGCGAGGATCAGACGCCTCAAGCCGAGCGACTTCACGTGGTCACCCACCTCCCCGGCCGCCCGTTTGTAGAAGCGTCGCACCCACTCCTCGACCCTGCGCTCGAAGAGATCGTGAGCCATCCCCCCCTGCGGGCTGGCCGAGGAGGGGGAGAGCGTGATCTCCCGCCACCCGGCGGTGTCGAAGACGTTGGCTTCTTTCAGCTCCTCCTCCAGGCTCCCGAGCGAGGAGACGAGGAGGCGGACCCTCTTGGCGTCGACGACGACCACCCCGACCGGCGCGTACTCGTCCACCGCCAGGTCGAGCGGCGCCACGTACGGCTCACCCCAGAAGACCTCCTCGGGCAGCTCGACACCGAGCCACCTCACCTCGCGCCACCCTTCCGGAGAGGAGAAGAGCACGAGCGTCCGCATGCGCGGGCGCAGCTCCTCCACGTACCCCACGACCTCCCCGGCAAATCCTTTCGGCACCCCCTCCTCCCGCAACGCATCCTTCAGACGGATCACGTACGCCCGGTTCCGGTTCTCGGGGTTGCCGGGGTTGACGTTCAGATAGACAGAGAGCAGCGGCGGCCTCCGCCCCGCCACCCGCTCTTTGAGATCCCGAAGATCATCCACACCGATCATTGCCCTCGTCCCTGCCTCTCGACCACTTCATACCCCGATGTCCAGCAGAATATAGCCTCGGGAGAGCAGACCGCTACCCCCCTGAAAGCCCCCACAGGCTCTACGGCCCGCCGCCACCCTCGATGTGTGACACGCGTCACTTCTCCCTCGGCTCCTCCGATGACCCGCGTCACGGCAGGCCACCCACACCACGGCCAGACTGAAAAGATGTGCGCGTGGGGGGAGAATTTTCCTGCGAAGTACAAAATTAATGTTTGAAAACTGTAGTAAAACGGTAAAATGTGTAGTGCAAACGAAGTAGAAGGAGGTGGTATCGATGCTGAGTCCGTTTCGCGGCTTCTGGGATCTGAGGAACGAGATAAACCGGATGTTCGACGATATGTGGGAAGGCTGGAGGCCGCTCCGGCGCGAGGAGCAGGAGTGGGTTCCGGCGATCGACGCGTTCTCGCGCGATGGGGATCTGGTGATCCGGGCCGAGCTTCCCGGGGTCAAGAAGGACGACGTGGACATAACCGTCCAGAACGGGGTTCTCACGATCTCCGGCGAGCGCAGGGAGGAGCAGGAAGAGAAGCGCCGGGGCTACCACGTGCGCGAGAGGCGCTACGGCTCGTTCCGCAGGAGCATGACGCTGCCCGAGGGCGTCGACGAGAGCAAGATCCACGCGAAGTTCGAGGATGGCGTGCTCGAGGTCGTCGTCGAGGGCGCCGGCGGGCAGATAGGGGAGCCGCGCAGGATCCCGATCGAAGGTCCCTCCGGCTCCTGAGGGTGAGAGGGCCCGGGCGGCGTTCGGGGCCGCCCGGGTTTTTTGACTGTGAGGAGCGGCGTTGACGGGTGGGATGAGCAGGCCCGGCGAGAGCGAGGCCGGGCGCAGGATGGAAGAAGAGTTCTACCGCAGGCTCGCGGAGGTCGTCGAAGGATGGGAGGAAGCATTCGCGAGCCTGGATCTGGAGGAGCAGCGCAGGGTGGTGGCCTCCGCCGCCGAGAGCGGGCTCCTGCAGGCGATACAGATGGCCCGCGCCGCTCTGAGAAACCACGAGAACAGAAAGACTACTGGAGGTAGAAGAGAACATGGCAGAGAGAATGTGTGATGTATGCGGGGTGAGGCCGGCCACGGTCACGCTGAGGAGGATCGTACCCGGCGAGCCCCCGCGGGTGCAGCATCTGTGCGAGATACACGCGGCCGAGGCGAGAGGAGCGAGGGGAGCGTCGTCCTTCGGGAGGGGCAGCCTCTTCGACGACTTCTTCAGCCGCTTCTTCGAGGAAGAACCCTTCGGGGGCACCGTCTCGGCCCCGAGGAGGCAGGCGGAGCAGGTGGACATAACCCGCTATTTCTCCGACGCGACGGAGAAGCTTTTGCAGCGGGCCGCCCGGCGCGCCGCCGAATGGGGCAGCGAGGACATAACCTCCTCGCACCTGCTCGGCGCTGCGCTCGAGGAGGAGATAGTCAGGCGGGTGCTCGAGGAGGTCGACGCCGACGCCGGTGCGATAGCGGCCCAGCTCGACGAGGAGACCGAGAAGGGTGAGCCGAAGGAGAGCGCCTCGCCCGGCCTTTCGCCGGACGCCAAGCGGGCGCTGCTTTCGGCCTACGAAGAGTCGCAGGAGCTCGGCTCCTCCTACATAGGGCCCGAGCACGTGCTGCTCGCGATAGCCCGCGACGAGGAGAGCGAGGCCGCGCAGCTCCTCAGGCGCTTCGGGCTCTCGCACACCCGGCTGCGCGGGGCGGTCGTGCGCGGCGTCGACCGCAGCGGGGCCGCGCGCGAGAAGCCCAGCTCCACCCCCACGCTCGACGAGTACGGGCGCGACCTCACCCAGATGGCCAGGGAGGGCAGGCTCGACCCGGTCATCGGACGCGCGGACGAGGTCGAGACGACGATCGAGATCCTCAGCCGCAGGACGAAGAACAACCCGGTTCTGATCGGGGACCCCGGCGTCGGGAAGACCGCCATCGTCGAGGGCATAGCCCAGAGGATCGTAAGCGGCGAGGTGCCCGAGACGCTCGCCGGCAAGCGGGTCATCGAGCTCAACCTCTCCGGGATCGTCGCCGGGACCCAGTACCGGGGGCAGTTCGAGGAGCGCCTGAAGAAGATCATCGACGAGATCCGGGAGCACTCCGACGAGTTGATCGTCTTCATAGACGAGCTGCACACGGTCGTGGGAGCGGGGGCCGCCGAAGGCTCCGTGGACGCCTCGAACATGCTCAAGCCCGCGCTCGCCCGGGGTGAGCTGCACGTGATCGGGGCGACCACCGTCGACGAGTACCGCAAGCACATCGAGAAGGACGCGGCGCTCGAGCGGCGTTTCCAGCCGGTGCTGGTGCGCGAGCTCACCGTCGACGAGACCATAGACGTGCTCAGGGGCCTCAAGGACCGCTACGAGGCGCACCACCGGGTGAAGATAAACGACGAGGCCATCGTCGCCGCCGCCGAGCTCTCCGACCGCTACATAACCGGGCGTTTCCTGCCGGACAAGGCGATAGACCTGATGGACCAGGCGGCGGCCAGGGTCCGGCTGCGCTCGAAGACCAAGCCCGAGGACACCCGGGCGATAGAAGAGGAGATAGAGCGCCTGCGGCGCGAGAAGGACCAGGCCGTCTCCGCCGAGGACTACCACAGGGCCGAGGAGCTCAAGGGCCAGATCCAGGAGCTGCAGGACCGGCTCGGAGCCTACAGGGCCGGACACAAGACTTCCGCCGAGGTCACGCCCGAGGACATAGCCGAGGTGGTGAGCCGTCAGACCGGCATCCCGGTGAGCCAGCTCACCCAGGAGGAGCGCGAGCGGCTGCTGAACCTCGAGGGGAGGCTGCACGAGCGGGTCGTCGGGCAGGAAGAGGCTGTCTCCGCGGTCGCCGAGGCCGTCAGGCGCGCCCGCGCCGGTCTCTCCGACCCGAACCGCCCCATCGGGAGCTTCCTCTTCCTCGGGCCGACCGGGGTCGGCAAGACCGAGCTCGCCCGCGCGCTCAGCGAGGCGCTCTTCGGCGACGAGGACGCCATGGTCCGCATAGACATGAGCGAGTTCCAGGAGAAGCACACCGTGAGCCGGCTCGTCGGGGCTCCCCCGGGGTACGTCGGCTACGAGGAGGCCGGCCAGCTCACCGAGGCGGTGCGCAAGCGCCCCTACTCGGTGGTGCTCCTGGACGAGATCGAGAAGGCTCACCCGGACGTGTTCAACGTCCTCCTGCAGATCCTCGACGACGGGCGCCTGACCGACGCCCAGGGACGCACCGTGGACTTCAAGAACACGGTGATCATCATGACCTCGAACCTAGGCGCCGAGAGGATCCAGGCGCACGCCAGGCGCAAGGAGTCCTTCGAGGAGCTCAAGGAGGACATGATGAAGCTCCTCGGGGCCCACTTCCGGCCCGAGTTCATAAACCGCATCGACGAGGTGATCGTCTTCCGGGCCCTCACGAAGGAGCAGATCGTCGAGATCGCCCGGCTCCTGCTGGAGCACACCCGCAGGCGGCTCGAGGCGCAGGACATCGAGGTCGAGTTCACCGACGAGGCCGTCGAACTTCTGGCCGAGGAGGGCTTCGACCCGCAGTTCGGGGCGAGGCCGCTGAGGCGCACCATCCAGCGCCGCATAGACAACGAACTCTCCCGGCTGGTCCTCGAAGGGGCGCTCGAGGCCGGAGACAGGGTCGTCGTCGGCGTGAAGGACGGCAGCTTCGACTTCGAGGTGCTCGAGGGCGCGGCCACGGTCGAGGAAAGATAGACAAAAGAAGCCCGGCTGATCGTCCTCAGCCGGGCTTCCTGTCTTCGGGCGAGAGAAAGGAGGTGGTCTTCCAGGATGAGGGAACATGTTCGCACCGTAGCGCTCGGCGCGAACCCGCGGGGCGACGTGGAGCTCACGCGCAGATTCCTGGAGAGGGCCCGTGCCGAAGGGGCCGACGCGGTGGCCCTCGTCGGGAACCTCAGCGCGGGCGGCGAGGCGGAAGAGTACGCCGGGCTGCTCAGGACCCTGGGGGATGCGGGCCTCCCCGCCTTCTACGTCCCCGGCCCCGACGACGCCCCGGTGGGGAGGTACCTCAGGGAGGCGTACAACGCAGAGATCGTCTTCCCGTTCATACACGGCGTGCACGGCACCTTCGCCTTCGGTCCGGGGTACGTGGCGTTCGCCGGGATGGGCGGCGAGATAGTGGACGAGCCCACCAGGGTTCGCGAAGAGGTCGAGAACCTCCGGTACCCCGCCTGGGAGGCGGAGTACCGGCTCAAGGTCCTGCAGGAGCTCAGGGACTACCAGAAGGTCTTCCTGCTCGGCACCCGGCCCGCCCACAAGGGTCTCGGGGAACCAGGCAGCGAGGTCCTCGCCGAGCTCGTGAACACCTATACCCCGCGGCTGGTCCTCTGCGGCGGAGAGAGCTTCGAGCGGGTGATGCTCGGTACCTCGCTGGTGGTGCAGGCCGGAGATCTCGCCTCCGGAAAGTTCACGCTCGCCGACCTGAGGAAACAGGAGGCCCGGGAGGCCGGCCTCCAGGCGCCGGCCCCCTCAGGCCGATACACGGAGAAGTAGTAGTCGTCGCGTCACTCTGGTAACATCTCGGACTACATCGAAGGGGCGACGATGAAAAGATTGCCGAGGAGAGATCCATGAATCTTGTGAACCTGTTCTGGCTGTTTTTGATCCTGGCGTCGCTGCAACCCGTGATCCAGCAGCGCCTGCTCGAGCTCTCCCGGCAGAGGACCCTGGCCCGGCTCGCCTCCGAGCGGGGTTCCACGGTGATAACCCTGATCCACCGCCAGGAGACGATGTCGTTTCTCGGGTTCCCCGTGGTCCGCTACATAGACATCGACGACGCCCAGAGCGTGCTCGGCGCGATAAGGGCGACGCCTCCGGGTAGGCCCATAGACATAATCCTGCACACCCCGGGCGGGATGGTGCTGGCGGCGAGCCAGATCGCGAGCGCCCTCGCCGAGCACGACGGCCCCGTGCGGGCGATAGTCCCTCACTACGCGATGAGCGGGGGGACCCTGATCGCGCTCGCCGCAGACGAGATAAACCTCGACCCCCACGCCGCCCTGGGCCCCGTGGACCCGCAGCTCGGCGAGTATCCCGCCGCCTCGATCGTCGCCGCTGCAGAACAAGCCAGAGACCCCGACGACCGCACTTTGATACTCGCAGACATGAGCCGCAAGGCCCTCTGGCAGGTCGAGAGGTTCGTCGGCGGATTGCTCGAGCGCCACATGGATCCCGCCCGGGCGCGGGAGGTGGCGCGGGTACTCTCCTCGGGCACCTGGACCCACGACTACCCGCTGGAGCCCGACGAGCTCATCTCCCTCGGGCTGCCGGTGAAGGTCGGGATAGACCCCGCCGTCTACACGCTCATGAAGCTCTACCCGCAGCCGAAGGGCCGCAGGGAGTCCGTGGAGTACGTCCCCTCCCCCATCCAGCCGCCCCGCCAGCCCCGCCGCTCGGTCCCGGCCCGGGGGAGCAGGGACGGCTAGCGTCCTCCGGGCAAGAAAAATCCAACCCCGCGGCCTTTGCCCTCTCCGGCCGGGTGGGCCTGTCCGGAGGTGGTGATGGCACCTTTGCTCCGGACCTCCGCCGTAGCCTGCGGGGTTGGCTCTCGATGGCTCCGTCAGCCGGTCCTGACCCCTCTCCGTTTCATCGCGACCACCCCCTTTCTCAGAGGATCTCTCTCTGATCCTCTCTCCACCCTCTTTATTAGCGGGGCCGCCCGCGCGTGCAACCCTCCTCAGCCGCCGAGCAGCCGCCTGGAGGAGGAAGGCCCTTCCTCTTCGAGCTTCTCCAGCAGATCCGAGGCGTCGGCGAAGGCGATCCTGTGGCGGGCCATCTCCCGGTGCGCCCCCTCGTAGCGAGCAAGGTCGCCGGACGTGGCCGCCTCCGAGGCCTCGCGGGAGGCCCGGGCGAGCATCCTCCCGGCGCGCTCCCGCTCGAGGCCCACGACCTTCCTCCGCAGCCGCCAGATCTCCTCGCCGATCTGCTCCTTGAGCACCGGGTCGAGGACGTTCTTCCTGCGCGCCTGCGCGTCGGCCACCGCGCGCTCGAGCGCCTCGCGGGCCGCCTCGAGATCCCCTGGCGGGGCGCTCAAGCCGCGAGCCCCTCCAGCCCGAACTCGCGGCTGCGCCGGCGCAGCCTCTCGAGCGCCGAGCCCTCGATCTGCCGGGCCCGCTCGCGCGAGACCCCAAGCTCTCGGCCCGCCTCGGCGAGCGTGGCCGGCTCGCCCTCGAATCCGTTCCTGAGCGAGAGAACCCTCCGCTCCCGCTCCGGCAGCGCCGCGAGAGCCTCCGCCAGCCGGCGTCGGGCGTCGCTGCGGGCGGCCTCCTCCGCCGGGTCCTCGGCCTCGCCGGGCAACACATCGGCGAGCTCCCCGTCGCCTTCCTCGCCTACCGGGGCCTCGAGCGAGGCGACGGGCTCGAGCGCCCGCCTCACCTCCGAGAGCTCCTCGGCGGTCCACCCGAGCGCGGAGGCCACCGCGCGCTCTCCGGCCTCGTGCCCGAGCCGCGAGCGTACCTCCTCCTCGGCGCGCGAGACCCTCCCGGCACGCTCCCACACCTCCTCAGGTACTCGCACCGGCCTCACGTACGCCATGGCGGCCCGCCTCACGGCCCGGCTCACCCACCAGTTCGCGTAGGTCGAGAGCTTCATCCCCCTGGACGGGTCGTAGTGGTCGACGGCCTGCACCAGAGCGAGCGCCCCCTCCTGCAGGAGATCTTCGAATGGTACACCCCACCTGCGCGCGTAGCGCCGGGCGATGGCGGCCACCAGCCCGAGGTGAGATTCGATCAGACGCCGCCGGGCCTCCCGCTCACCCCGGGCAGCCCTCTCGAGTAGAGTCCTCTCATCGTCGTGAACCCTGACCGGAACAGCCACCCTGCCATGAGATACCATCTCGCACACCTCCAAGATCCAGACTCATGTCCAGACTCCCTCGATAAGAGTTGGACTCTTTCTGTCATATATATACCTTTCGAACACCTCTCCCAAACGCAAGAGAGGCCGTGTCCGCGCCGGGACACGGCCTCTCGCTCAAGCTACCCGGACGTGCCGGGGTGCAGGGTGGCTCAGGAGGCGCTGCCCTCCAGGGTCTTCCTGCTCTCGCCGGCCTCGATGGCTATCTTCTTCGGGGCCACCTCGGAGACCGCGCCGGGCAGGACGACCTCGAGCACGCCGTTCTCGAGCCGGGCCTTGACGCTATCCGCATCGACCCCCTCGGGGACGGTCATGCTCCTGCGGAACGCACCGTAGGGCAGCTCCTGCAGGTAGTGGTTGACCTCCTCCTCGGTGCCCTTACGCTGGCCGCTTATCGTGAGCGTCGTCCCCTCGAGGGTGATGTCCACGTCATCCAGCGTCACGCCCGGCAGGTCGACGTGGATCACCAGGTCCCCGCCGTGGGCGTACACCTCCATCGGCGGCGCCCAGAGCCTCTCCTGACCACCCCGGCGCCTGCCGAACAGGCTGCCTACCATCTCGTCGAACATGCGGTCGAACTCACTCTGAATGTCCCAGAACCCACGGATCGGAGCAAGAGCCATGGAACACCACCTCCTTTCCTGCTCGTTACTACGTCTCGTTCGTTCCAGCCTCGTTATTAGCGGGAGATCCGGCGAGTGCAAGACCTCCCGGAGATCCGGGGTAAACTCTCTTTCAGGATGCACGGAGAGTACAAGAGCCGCGGCGGCAAGCTCGTCGTCGCCGACCTCGAGGTCGAGGGTGGGGTGCTGAGGGGCGTGCGCGTAAGCGGCGACTTCTTCCTCGACCCTCCGGAGGCGCTCTCGGCGATCACGGGGGCGCTGGAGGGGGCGCCGGCCACGCTCGCGGAGGAGGAACTGGCCGCGCGCATCAGGGAGGCGCTCCCGCCGGAGGCCGAGATGGTCGGCTTCTCGCCCGAGGCCGTCGCGCGGGCTGTGAGGAGGGCGCTCTCGTCATGAGCCTGGAGGATCGCTGGAAGCGCTACCGGTGGCGTTTGATCCGCGGAGAGCCGGTCGACCCGCCGGTGAACGTCGCCATAGACGAGGTTCTGACCCGCAGGGTCGGCTCCGGAGAGCGCCCGCCGACGCTGCGCTTCTGGGGGCGCCACAAGGACGAGGTCGTGATCGGCCGCTTCCAGTCCGTGAGCAACGAGGTAAACGAGGAGGAAGCGCGCAGGGAGGGCGTCGAGATCATCCGCCGCACCACCGGCGGCGGCGCGATGTTCGTCGAGCCCGAGAACATAATCACCTTCTCGATCTACGCTCCCCTGGAGCTGGTCGCCGGGATGTCGACGGTGGACTCCTACGCTTTCCTCGACGAGTGGGTCGTGGAGGCGTTCCGCTCGCTCGGAATCGAGGCCTACTACGAGCCGATAAACGACATCTCCTCGAAGAACGGCAAGATCGGGGGTGCGGCCCAGGGACGGGCCCACGGCGCCGTTTTGCACCACGACACCCTCTCCTACGAGATCGACACCGCCAGGATGCTCCGGATACTGCGCATCGGGCAGGAGAAGCTCTCGGACAAGGCCATCCAGAGCGCCGAGAAGCGGGTCGGTCCCCTGCGGCGCCAGACCAGCCTCCCCCGCGAACAGATCATCGAACACATGATAGAGACCTTCGCCGGGCGCAACACCGCAGACGGTCTCACAGAGGACACCCTCACCCCGGAAGAGCTGGCCGAAGCCGAACGCCTCACCCGCGAGCTCTACGGGACCCGCGACTGGATCTACTCGATCCCGTAGCGCGGGACCACGGCGACGGTGCAGCGACCGCTGCAGACGAGCCGTCCGCGCTCGTCGGTGATCTTCACGTCCCAGAGCACCTCCCGATCGCCGCGGTGGATGGGCCGCCCCACCGCCCTCACCGTACCCCGGCCCTTCGGCCGGAGGTGGCTCGCCGTGACCTCCGTCCCGACCACGCTCTGCCGCTCTTTATCTACCATGTCGTAGGTTCCGAGGCTCGCGACGGTCTCCACCAGCGCCGCCGAGGCCCCGCCGTGCAAAAGCCCGAAGGTCTGCCGGGTCGGGCCGTGCACCGGCATCGTCGCCACCACCTTCTCCGCGGAGACCTCCTCCATCTCGATCCCCAGCGCCTGCATCAGGGTCTTCACGACGGGATCCAAGCATCCACCCTCCGTTTTCATTCCGCACCGACATCCCTTACCATACGCGCCTGACCGAAGGAGGGGAGGAGGCTACATGCGCGAGAGGCCCCGAGGCTCCAAAAACGCACGCCCCGGCAGGAGACCCCACGCCCCCAGAAGCCGACGGCCGCGGGCGGTCTACCGCCGAAGGCGCCTGGGGGCCCTGGTACTGCTCCTCGCCCTCTGTGCCACAGGCTGGAGTCTCCTCGCGCCCTCGGAACAACCCCGAGAGGCCCGGAAAGTCACCTACCGCAAAGTACCTCACTCGAAGCTCACCTCCGCGAGATCTCATCCGGCCAGCTACCACATCGAGGCCCGCTACACCACGACCCCACCCACGATCTCCGGTCGGCAGAGGGTCCGTTACGTCAACGCCGAGGGAGAGCCCCTCAGACACCTCTACTTCAGGCTCTGGACCAACGAGAAGACCTACACCGGCCGCGGAGGTGGGACGAAGATCTCCCGCGTGGAGGTAGACGGGGTCGAAAGCCGCTTCTCGGTCAGGGGAACACGCCTCGAGGTCAATCTCCCCTCCCCCTTGCCCGCAGGCAGGATGGCCGACGTCTCCCTGCGCTTCCGCACCCGTATCCCCGAGATTGCGGCACCCTTCGGGTACCACTCGGGCACGAGCCAGCTCGGCG
>Ga0207747_1001568_pt1 | contig 15512 bp, 12 predicted proteins | sample HigsolmetaGSP11D_FD_184839 | JGI IMG/M metagenome (GOLD analysis project Ga0207747, IMG submission 184839) | High solid enriched microbial communities from the Joint BioEnergy Institute, USA - SP1-1-D (SPAdes) | ecosystem: Engineered > Bioreactor > SSF (Solid state fermentation) > Aerobic >...
GTTCGTTCCTGAACCCATGCTTCGATCATGGACTCGATGAAATCTTGGTTTTTCACGCGGTTTTCGTTTGTTAAAAATCTTTCATCGCCGACTAAATCTTCCCGGCCCATCACTTTTAACAGTCTTTGGAAGATGTTGTCGCTATTTGCCGCAAGAACAAGATATTTCCCATCTTTTGTTTGATAGGTATTCGTTGGGACAATACCCGGAAAACTAGACCCCGTGCGCTCTCGAATGACGCCTTTTTTGTCATATTCCGGAATCATTCCCTCCATAAGGCTGAAAACCGCTTCATATAAAGCGACATCGATTTCTTGACCGCCTCCGTCTTTGACATCACGATAATAAAGCGCTAGTAAAATACCGATCACAGAATACAGCGCGGCGACGGAATCCCCAATGCTGATTCCGACTCGGACAGGCGGCCGATCCGGGTAACCGGTAATATAACGCAATCCCCCCATCGCCTCACCGATTGAACCAAAACCAGGACGATCGCTGTAAGGGCCGTTTTGGCCGTATCCTGAGATATGACTTACGATTAAATTGGGATTTAACGCTTCTAAAACTTCCGGTGTTAGCCCCCATTTCGCAATGGTCCCCGGGCGGAAGTTTTCCACTAACACATCGCTTTCTTTTAATAGCTTTTTGATGACTTCCAATCCTTCAGGCGTCCGCACATCCAACGTGAGGCATTTTTTATTGCGCGATTGCACATACCACCATAGAGACGTTCCGTTGTGCAGAATTCGCCAATTGCGCAGCGGATCACCAACCTTTGGTAATTCGATTTTGATGACCTCCGCTCCGAATTCCGCGAGAATCTTCGTACAAAAAGGGCCCGCAATCAGGTTTCCGAGTTCCACAACCCTGATCCCAGAGAGAGGTAATTTCTTGTTGTTTTGAGACATGTTCCCCCAACCCCTTATATTTAAATTTTTAAAGCGTTTTCAATTTTGCGCGTGATAGGTTTTGAGTTGTGTTAAAATGTTCTGCAGATCTTCCAAAATATGATTTCTCATAAGCTGTTTGCTTTTTTCCGCATTGCGTTCCTTAAGGGCTTCCAAAATCATTTCATGGGCATCGAAAAACATAGGTTTAAACCCGCCGACATATCCGGTAATCGTCCGATATCGTAATATTTGCATGCGGATCGGCTCCATCAGTTTTATTAACGTCTCGTTATGACTCGCTTGAATGATCGTTTCGTGAAACAACGTATTTCTTTTTATGACTTTTTCGAGGTCACCGAGTTGTTTATATTGCTTAGCTAAAATTACGGATTCCTCCAAAATGTTGTATTCTTCTTTTTCTAAAAACAACGCCGCCTTTTCCGCTGCCAATCCTTCTAATTCGGCACGGCATTCATACAAATCTTTTATTGTTTTTTGGTTTAAATCGGTAACCTTCGCGCCAATGGATGGGATAAAAGTGACAAAGCCTTCTTTTTCCAAATTTCTTAACGCTTCCCTTACAGGTGTCCGGCTCGTATTAAATCTCTTGGCCAACATTTCTTCTTTCAGCCGCTCGTTTGGCAGTAACTGCCCGGTGATGATCGCTTCTTTAATCGAGCGATAAACTTTTTCATGCAAGCTCTTTTTTCTGCCATTTTTATCATTGGTCACTAAACCTCACCAACCGTTTTGTATTCAATCCTATGCATTGTATACAAAATTTATTAACCCTTTTTTAAATATTCAAAAACTAAAAAGATATTGCTGAATAAAAGCTTGGGTCTGTCATGTCTTTAAGGAGTAGGCAGAGCATTCGTTGTCCTTATGCTGAAAAAGCTAGTGCAAGCCTTTATGGTGGAAGACAATGCTGTAGTTGCCCTTTTGCATGCCTAATAAAAGTTATATTTACTTACCAATACAAGCCTTTTGGATGTAGGCGGTGCTATTTTCGCATCTTAGCAGACTTGAAAAATTTTAATCTTTTTTCTCTGTACAAAAAAACCACCTTGGACACGGTGGTTTAACGTTTGCTTAGTGTTAAACTTTCTGCGGCTGAATGGTGGAAATTTAATTTTGGAAACTTGGAAAGCTATTGATATATAAGAGTGGGAAACGTCGTCATTTGGGCGGTACAGTGGGAGAAAATCAAACCTTTCCATAGTCATCGTCCACGGGGGTGTTCGATTCCTCGATGAGGCGGCGGCAAATGTGATAACAGTCATTGACATGTGCGCGCCCTATATACCTCATAGCCATGAAACTCAAGGTAGCCGAAGCGGCAGATCCGACGATCGGAATGATTTTGGTCATTTGTCTTGCTGCAAGCCGTCTGCCGACTTTTTTCAATAAAAAGGCGACGGTTTCCTTTCTGATGATTTTTCCCACGATCCGGCTGCCGACGGATGTCGCCAGAACGACAATTTTGGCCCGCAATTCCGGATTTAACTTTGCGAGTTGTTCAGCAGACAAACCGAATCGGCGGTTGATTGCCGAAAGCAGTTTCATCATTATGGCGACATCCATGCCAACATCCACTCCAGGTAGAGGTAGAGCGCCCGCAAATGCCGAGAGCGCTGCCCTTCTTTTAACCATTGCCATACATTGTTGCCTGATCTCTTCTAGTTCTTCCATCGTGCGCGGAATCATTGGCCGGACAATCCCCTTTACTTTTTTCTTATCATTCCCGGAAAATGAAAAAACATTGTCAAATACCAAAAGACACGTTGTATAATTGGAGTAACATTATCAATAGCATGGGATGTGGCAAATGAAAACGTATTTACTGGTTGCCGTGACATTGTTATTTTGGTCTTCGTCATTTGCCGGTTTAAGGCAGGGCATTGATTTTTACGGGGCGGGACATTTTGTGTTGCTCCGGTTTTTGACGGCTTCCGCTGTTTTTCTGATTTTTGCTTGCTTTAAACGCATTCACCTTCCGAAAAAGGAAGATGTTTGGAAACTGGCGGGGCTTGGTTGGCTTGGCATTACAACCTATCACATTGGACTTACTTTTGGAGAAAAAGTGGTGCCTGCCGGCGCTTCCGCTCTTATTGTTGCGGCCGTGCCGGCTTTTACGGCAGTTCTTTCCTATTTTTTATTTAAGGAAAAGTTAAATGCCTTTGGCTGGAGCGGGATTTTCATCGGTTTCATCGGCGTGGCCATCATCAGTGTGGGAAACGAAAAAGGGTTGGCTTTTACCGGCCACGCCGTCTTAATCCTCATCGCGGCCATCGCCACGACTTTTTTCTTTATCTACCAAAAGCCTTTTTTTGCGCGATATAATGCGATTGAATTGACGGCGTATTTTACATGGTTCGGTACGCTTCCGATGCTCGTCTTTCTCCCCGGGTTTTTTGAAACGGTCAGTGCGGCACCCGTTTCAATCACTTTATCGGGAATATATCTCGGCGTTTTACCATCGGCGATCGCTTACATCACATGGTCTATCGCTTTATCCCATGCCCCAGCGAGCTTGATCACGAGCACATTGTATATTGAACCGTTTATCGCGATCATTATTGCCTGGTTCTGGATCGGTGAAGCACCTACACTCCTTGTGTGGATGGGCGGGTTCTTGACGATTATCGGTGTCATCATGGTGAATGCCTACGGAAAAGTTAAACCAGCCGTCACTGAGCGAAAAGCTGGTTAATATAGCAGCAAAGAGGCAGTCGCAAAAATCTGGGGTCAGACCCCACTAAAGAAAACTTCGCTTTGCTAAGAAAAACCGGGCATAAGCACGTCGTCATTGATTAGTGATATATTGCTGGTCGTGCCAATTTAAAGGCCATTATGACCCATTTCTCACTTCAAAGTGGTCAATAGATTGAAGATATTGGGAAATCAACTTTTGATAAGGTCTTGTTTTTCCAATAAATTCAAACTAAAAACCATTTCAAAAAAATTCTCGGCCCAAAATGGCCGATACAATTGCGCTAAACGCCATTTTGGTTCGCTTCCTACTCCAAAATGGCTTTTTGAATACAGGTTTTGGAAAAACAACCTCTAAATCAGCCTCGTTTTTCCAGCAAATTCAAGCTAAATACCATTTCAAAAAATTTCTCGGCCCAAAATGGCCGATACAATTGCGCTAAACGCCATTTTGGTTCGCTTCCTACTCCAAAATGGCTTTTTGAATACAGGTTTTGGAAAAGCAACCTCTAAATCAGCCTCGTTTTTCCAGCAAATTCAAGCTAAATACCATTTCAAAAAATTTCTCGGCCCAAAATGGCCGATAGAACCTCTCTAAAGACCATTCTGAGTCCCCTGCCCTCTCAAAATGGCTTTTTGGATTCAGATATAGGAAAAATAACCCTCGATTCGACCCCGTTTTTCCAATAAATTCAAGATAAATGCCATTTCAAAAAAATTTTCCGCCCAAAATGGTCAATAAAACCGCGTTAAAGGCATTTTGGAGCGCTTCCTACTCCAAAATGGCCTTTTGAATACAGATATTGGCAAAATCACCTCAACCCCCTTAAAGATTACCCTTTTTTCTTTTGATTACATTTTCCATCGATAAGTGAGAGAGGGGAAAGAACCCCGCATATAAGACACGAGCGAAGCGAACCCTAGTCGGCTTAAATATTGTACTGTTCCCACATTTTTCGACTTTCTTCTTTTAAACGGTCTTTCAGGTGGTCTGGGGAAATGACTTTCACCTTGCTGCCCCAAGTTAAAATCCAGTTGACCAAACCATCGCTTATGGAAGCCATTGTCGTTAACAAAAAAGCATCCTCGCTGGCTTTACGGATATCAGCATCTAAACCGAAGCGGTCGATCATGACGTTGATCAATTCATTTTTTACTTGTAGGCGTATGAGCTCTTCGTCGCCCGTAAACATATGAAAAGACCGATTCACATATTCCGGAATATTTAAGGCCTGCGGTCTGTATTTTTCATCCTTCACCTGAACATGGCGCATCCGGTCCACGCGGTAATGCCTGATGTCATCTGCTTGTTCATAGTAACCGATGAGATAATAATAATCACTGTTCCAAATGAGCGCATAGGGATGAACGGTATACCACGCGCCATCATGGCTCAGAATAAATTTTTTCTCAATATTATATCGGCCGTACTGAAAAACAATCTTTTTGCGTTCAGCGATCGCTGTTTGAATGTGGTCGATGCCGTAGCGGACGGAAGCATTTTTCGCTTTAATCATTCCGTCCAGGTAGACATTTTTCCGCAACTTTTTGGCGGTGTTCCGGCTTTTTAGCTTTAAAATTTTCTCTACCAAAACGCTTGTTTCTTCTAACGTCAAAAAGCGTGCTGAACTGACGGCATCCAAAAGAAGTTTGACCTCATGCAATTCAAAGAGCCCTTCATGCCGGTAATACTTCTTGCCGCGCTCACCGATATTCTCATCGATGTCAATGCCGGCGCGATTGAGGGCGTCAATATCCTCTTTTAAAATCGCATTTTTAATGTTCAGATCTTCCCCATAGGCTTGTTTAAGTCGCTCTTTTATATCATAGATTGAAAGCTCATTTTCCTCATCCGTTTCATTTTGCAAGATTTGTAGGACTGTTAATAATCTTTGCCGATTATCCAATTCCATCCACCTCCGTTTTCCTTCCATTATAACAATACGCCTTGCTTAGCCCAGATTCCTTTTTTACTAATATAATGAAAACATGGCTCTGCTCGGCTTTTAAGCGAGGCGGAGACTTAGTCCCCCTCATGCTGGCCAGGTTTAAAAGCCCTTGCAAGTTATTAAGCGAAAGAGGAGCCGTAACGGCTATTATGCTGGATTGAAAAATAATATTCTTTTTTACCAACTCAAAGTTTGGTTAAGATGTTACCCTTATGCCGGGCGAAATGGTAGGTTTTCAAAACAGAATCAAATATCCCTTCTCTGTTCCCGATTTTCAGGACAACAGGAAAACCCCGTATGGTGCCAGGAGGCCCATCGGGGAAGGCATACGAACTAATATAATAATCGGCCGATCACTTCATTAATCAAATTTGGGACAATCTCCATTGAATAAGGAATCTCTACTCGTTCGTATTGGCGGTGGGCATCAAAGCCGTAGGGACCGATGTTAATCACAGGTACGTTTAGCGCACGGATTTGGCCGTAATGAACGATATGTTTCGTCCCCCAGGCGGGATGATTGTTGATCACGGTGCCAATCGCTTCCTCATCGTCATTTAATGCGACAAAACTCATGTCCGAGATGAATGGAAAAAAGTGTTTGACCTTAATCGGATGTTCATACTGGGGCTGTATCGTGTTCACAGCCTCATCTAATGCCGCTAAAAGCCGTGCTTCCTTTTCATCTTTTCCCGAAACGTCGACCGGTGGAGAATAGATGGAGGAAAAAAACAGAATCATCGCCGGGCTTTTGTCCGGGATCCACTTCCACGCTTCCTCGACGACACGGATGTTAAACATGCGCAAATCAAGGGCTGGGTCCGACAGCAATTCCTTTTTGAACGTCGCCATGTGTTGTTCGAATTTGCGGCCATGAACGGCGTGAATTTCCGCAACCATTTCCTCGAATGTTAAAACTCTCGGTGCCCAATGCTGTCCCCGAGGGGTTAATCCGGTTTTTGCATAAAAGGCTTCGCGTTTTCTTTTATATTCTGCCAATGCCTCGCGAAAGGCGATTTCCGCTTGTTTTTTTAATCGGTTTAATACATCCTGAGGTGACAGGGAATGCGTGAAAAAGTTGAAATACGCGACAGCAGCATGTGCCGTTTGGACATCATAGGACGGTTTCAGATCGGTTTGCTTTAATGACACCGGGGGGAGTGTCCACTCGCCGTGGGCTTCATCGCAAAGGTCCGTATTATAATTGATTTGTTTTGTTAAGAAACTGATCAAATAGTTCGGGTCGATGCCTTCAAAAGCCGCACCGACATGAGTTTGCGTTCCCGTGACAAAAAATGTCGGCAGAAGTTTTCCCACGCTACCTGTATAAATATAGCGATGCGGGTCGCCTTCGTAAAGGGGGGCGACAAAATCGGCATTGATGGCCGCAACATAGTCAAACCCGTGGTCTTTTTTTAATTCATTTAATAGCTCAACCGCCGACAAGATACCGTGAGAGCTGTCTTCTTCATCGCATTCGGCAACAAAAACGAGATTTCCCGCGAGTTCCTCAGGGTGCTCGGAATAATATTTTAATAGGTAAAGATGGGCCGCCAGACCGCTTTTCATATCTAATGCCCCGCGGCCGAATAAAAAGTCGCCGGAAGATAGTTGGGCTTTTATGTCTTCTGCAAGTGGTTCCTTTTGCAATGCAGCCATCAGCGCCTCAGGCTGGCAGGCTTTCGCGCGCAATTGGCCGAAATCCTCAATGTCAACGGTATCCACATGCCCCATTAAAATGACCGTTTGTTCGCTCGGACATTTTGTTCCTTTGACAAAGGCCACGACGTTATAGCGCTCGATATCATCCAAGATGGTCGGCTGCTTGATGATATAGTCCGGATGATCCATAAAATATGGGAATGAGGCTAGTAGAGTATAAATGACTTGGCTAATTTCCCGCTCACCATCAGTATTGACGACACTCGGAATTTCCACAAGCTGCTTCGTAAAAAATAACACATCTTCCCGGCAAGGCATCATGGACTCACGCACTCCTTATATCGGTCTTTTCCCCCATCATAACATACCGCAACAGGTTCCCACTACTTGAGTGTTGCCGCTGAACTTAAATGATTAAATCTTTTTTTCGAAAAACGAGAATGCCGATTATATAAAGCAAGATGCCGCTTACCAAAAGGCCGACTGCTTTTAATGGGAGCGATTCCGTCCCAAGAGCAATCGCTTGAGCATCAAAAAGGGAAAAGATTGAAAAATGCCGCAACGCTTCCATTTTGTCACTCATTTTACCGACGAGATCCAAAATATAAAACAGTAACGTCAACAAGGCCGACATGCTGAGCGCCCGTTTTTCATCATTAAAAAGGCAGGAAAACAAAAAGGAATAGCCGCTGACGACGAAAAACAGTAAAAACCCCATCACATTGAGCCAAATAAAAGGTTTGGTTTTCAGCGACACGTCGTTGACTAACCATTCGACTCCGGTCAGACCGCCGATAATAGTCATCAAAACAATGAGGAGGAGTCCCGTCAGAATCACCATGGCTTGTGTGAAAGCGACTTGGGTTCTTGACGTTGGCGAAGCGAGCAAAAACGCCATCGCTCCGCGGTCTACGAGTCGCACGATTAATTGTGTCGCCATCATGATGCAATAGATTGAGAGAATAATGAGGAACAACAACCCGTAAAATTCCCCAGCCATAAAGCCGTTCAAATCTTGAAAACCGTGGGAATAACCGAATGCTTTAAGCAAGCTTTCTGGCATTTTCTGAATGATTTCATTAAAACCTTTAGCCCCGGCGATGGATGGGTAAATCCAAATGATTAACCAAATATAGAGCGCGCTTCCTAAGGCATAACTACTGAGTGTTCGGCCATTTGTCTTGAGCATGGTGACCATGGCCACCTTCTGCTTCATGCCTTTAGACATCTTTCGTATCGGTGTTTTGACATCAAACTGGAGACGCTCAATCAATTCATCCCTTCGCCCAGGGTGTTTCATCTTTTTCATGCCGCGCATGAGCTCGATAAACTCCCACCCCGTCATGCCATCGATAAAAGCGATCTCCCCAGGCAAATAACCGACTTCTGCCTGGATGTCCGCCGCATGCTTCCAGCAGTCTTTTCCCGAGATCAACGCTCGCCCACTTGTTGGCTTAATGAACCCCATCAGATGGCGTATGGTTGTCGATTTCCCGGCACCATTTGGTCCCAGATACCCAAAGACTTCTCCGCGCTCGATTTCAAACGTCACGTCGAAGATCCCTTTACCGTTAGAGAAACGTTTTGTGAGATGTTCAAGCTGGATCATCAGCCCACCTCCAGTTTATAAAAAGTTGAAATATCACTCATACGATATTTCAAAATCATCTTACTCCCTCATAAACCAAACGTCAATGATTTTTTGAAATTTATTTATGGATAAATTTCAACATATTTGTTACTTTAATAACAGAGGTGAGAATGATGAACGGATATGAACGCATTAAGGAAGAAAAAAAAGCGCGCATTCGCCATGCGGCTTTTCAGTTATTTACAGAAAACGGCTATAAAAAAGTGAAAATCAGTGATATTGCCAAAGCGGCTGAAGTCTCCCAAGTGACGATTTACAATCATTTTGAAAATAAAGAAGCGTTGTTTCGCGATTGCATGCTTCGTTTTATCGATGAACAATATCAAGCCTACCAGGCGGTATTTGAATCGGAGCGGCCGTTTATGGAAAAGATCGCTTATCTTTTTAAAGAGGAGCTGGAGATGGCCAAGCGTTTTCATCCCGAAACCTTGCAGCGGCTGATTATGGATGACCCGGTTATGAGCCAATATATACAGGATTTTGTTACTGAAAAAAGCGTGGCTCTCATCGCCCGATTGATTGAGGAAGGGAAAAAAAGCGGTGAAGTGAACCCCGACTACTCGACCGAATCCATCATTACTTATCTCAATCTCCTCGATCGCGCCATCATGCAACAGCCAGAACTATTTATCGGTGAAGATCTTTATCCTTTGGCAAAAGACCTCCTCCACCTTGTGTTTTATGGATTGATCGGAAAGCCGAGGCGGGAGTAATACTTTAACCGATTTTTTGCTTTAGAACCTAGGAAGTCATACTCACGATTTATCAGAATTGTTTCCAACTGGCGGTAAATTTGAAAAAAGTGACGGTAAATGTTTAAAAATGAGCGGTAAAACTTAAAAAGTTGGCGGTAATCAAGCGAATCCTGACGGTAAAGTCCTAAAATCCGACGGTAAATCTAAAAATGATAGATTTTCTTACCATAATAAAAAACGCCGATGGTCGGCGGTTCACCTATTGACAACGAATCGGTAGGGAAACTATGCCGCAATAAACTGTGCGGCGCAAATTTCAAACCCGTACTGAGCTAAAAAGCCATTAGCCAATCCGCTCAAGATACGTGCGCGGATACACTTTAAATGTTTTGGTCAAGTGATCAATCGAAGTGATTCAACATGTCCCCCATCTATTAAAAAAGTTTCAACAATGGAATAGACGACCGCGGATGCCTGAAAGCTCTAACTCACTTCCAAATGTTTGTAATCGGCAGAGCTGACTCGCTTTTTTCGAGCGGCGGCAACCGATAAAGCGCTTGAATCGTCCGCAAAACATTATAGTGATCAATATACTCGCTGTATTTACCAGGTTTCACCATCGGCCCCACAAAAAGCGTCGGTATGTGATTTGCCCGGCGAAAATCATCCTCATCCCAGGTTAGGATCAAAAGACTGTTATGATTCTGAGCCCATTGAACATATGGACCGATGTTCTTTTTCAGCCATTGATCTGCTTCGGCAATGGTGCCATCGTGGATATCGTGATCCAGATTCGGAATAACAAAGGAAACAGTAGGCAAATTGCTAAAATCATCTTTTGGGAAGAGATGAAACGGCACATTGACTTCCTGCGGCACATTTTTAAAGTTCACCCATGGATTATGCTTCCGGACATAGGCGCGGCTTGAGCAGCCGGTAAAACCGATTTTGGGAAGATCCTCGGAATATCCCGCAAATGTCTTCCCCGCTTTTTTTAACTGCAGCGCTAGATTATTGCTAGTGAATTGATGCGGACAGCTGTCATTTTTCACCCCTTGGGTGCTGCCGGAAAATAAGGCAAGATAATTGGGCTGACTCGGATGCACCACTCCATGTGAGTTCGTCATCAATGCCCCTTTATTTGCGAGCTCATTTATGTAAGGGGCTTTCTCGTTTCCGATTATCTGTTCAAGGGAGTGATTTTCCTCAACGACAATGACAATATGATCCGGTCTGATGACACCTTTCAACTCATTTGCATTTTGTTTGTCTGTTTTTATTTTGAGCTGGGGTTCTGATCGCGGCGGTTGACGGTGGTCCAGCTTAGGAAAGATAAACCAGAGCGCGACCACCAGCACCAGAGCGAAAGCTGTCATCATAATGTATCTTGATTTTTTCATATTGAATCTCCCGTTTTTCTTCGTCATTCGAAATGCTCTCCAATCCCGAAAAAAGCTCCATATCTATTATAAGCATTGTAGTTTATATATTATTATCGGAGGCTGCTGCGCATCAGCATAACCGCATTCGTTGTATTTTCGAATTCTTCGTCAGTAAAAAAAGTGTCTTTTTTTCAAGTTGCATATTGCGCTTGGCTTTCTGCTTAATTATTTGCGGGATTTCGGCAATCTCAACCATCGAAAAACATGGGTGTTGATAAACTTCCAAGAACAGGAGTGCACAAAATATATAAGAGCGGGTGCCTTGGTGAACACCCGCTCTAAATCATGCGATTTCTAATTCTTTTTTAATATTGCTTGGATTTCTTCAACAAGCTGCTTACCGCTCATACCACCTTTCACAGTTAAACGCGGCAGACGATATGGGTCGCTTAAATACGTCACAATCCCCGGTTCGGTTGTAAAGGCGAGTTTGATCGGTGTGCGCTTGATGGCTTTAATCGACTTATCACTGTACTCTCCAAACGGATAAGCAAGACTGATGACTTTTTGCCCAGTTATGTTTTGGAGATAACTTAAGGAATGTTCGAGATCCTTTTGAATCCTTTGTAAAAAGTCAGTCTCTGTCTCTCCGTCTTTTTTATGAACAAGCAACGCTTCCTCTCCGTTTACCGTTTTGACATGGTCATGCATACTGAATGTGTGGCTGCCAATATCAAAAATCCCGGAGTCAGCGAGTCCTTGTAATTGGCGGTCGTTTAACCAAAATCGGCCGCAATCCCCTTTATCACCAATCTCACAACGATTTCCGATCGGAAAAATCGTGGCATGGAAATGATATTTTTCTAAAACCGGCAAAGCGTATTGGGCATTGCTCACATACCCGTCATCGAAGGTAATGAGGATCGGTTTTTTAGGCAGTGGCTGATGTTGATACAAAAAGGCGTACAACCACTGAATCGTGATGGCGTGATAACCGTTCTTGGACAGCGTCCGAATCTGATCCTCAAAGTCTTTGGGCGTCACATGTGATTCCTTGGCGGTTACTTTCGTCCTTATCTGGTGATACATTAAGACGGGAACGGTCACTTGCTCTATGGGCTCGGCTCCCTTTGTATCTGGGGATCTCTGCCATTCTTTTGCTATCGTTTTACTCGATGCCTGGGTTTGGGCCATCTGTGCGTTCGGTTGATGGATGAAGATCCCCCCTAAGAAAATCGCGGCACAAATCCCGATAATCGACAGAATTTTCTTCACGACACGCTCGCCTCTTTTTTTAAAACGGCATCGCTTCCGTCTTTTTTCAAGTAATATTTCCCGGTTCTTTGTACTTTGTTCCAATCTTTGCTATTGAAAAAATAGGCGAACGAGCCATAGATCAAAAATAATACGGTAATAAAACGATAAAAGCATAGATCCAAGAAAACAGTCAGGAGCATTATATATTTTTCTCTGTTTCTCACTTTAAATTTAAAACGGTGAGAGATAAACAGGGCAACATAGGTGTAGAAAAAGTTTAACATCAACGAACAAACCACATAGAGTTCAACGAGCCGAATGGATGTCCAAGGATCTCTGAAATATGGCGAAAAGATGAGATTGATAATCGTAAAAATGGAAGCGAGCGTTCCGACTAACAAACCATCTACGATAAAGAAAAACGATAACGATCTGGTGAACAGGGTTTTCATTAAAAAGGGGAAATACTTTACGATGCAATCCAAAAAAGCCTTTTGCCACCTCACCCTTTGTTTAAAAAGGTCATCCCAATTTTCCGGCACTTCCGTATAACAAATCGCATTGGGTACTAATACAATTTTGCATTGCGGATGTTTGTATCGGTATTGTTGAAACTTCATCGTAATGTCAATATCTTCTCCAATCGTTTTTGAGTAACCTCCCAATTGCAGTAAGATCCTGCGGTTGAAGGCGCCAAAAGCTCCGGAAATAATGGCTAAAGCATTTAGCCTCGCTAATGACGCTTTATAAACATAAAAGGATTTTAAATATTCAACGATTTGAAACCTCACGATAAAGCGGTTATTAAAAGAGACGGTCCGGCTATTATATTGATTTCCCTGAAGCGTGTGCACCATCCCTCCGGCCGCAATGACATTTTGATCGGAGAAAGCTGTATTAATGATGGACAGCGCATCTTCACTTAAAATCGAATCCGCATCTAATGTGACAATAATTTCCCCATCGGCAAAATCACACCCAGCATTTAGCGCATCCGCTTTTCCGCCATTCATCTTGTCAATCACAAATATACTTTGGTACAGTGTGGATTGATAGACATTGCGAATGGATTGATAGGCAAGCTGATTTTGGCCCTTTCGGTTCGTCACTTTTAGTTTCAGATAACGGGATAAACTTTCCATTGTATCGTCTGTTGAACCGTCATTGATGAAAATATATTCCACATGATCATAATTAACTTTATTTAACCCGCCGATCGTCGATTTAACTGCCAAGGCTTCATTATAGCAAGGAATGATTACCGATATTTTTCGCTGCACAGTAGCGGACTGGGCTTTGTACATCTTTCTTTTTCTTATAATCGGAAAAGCATTTAACATATGAAAAATGGGCATCACGGTACAAAAGAAAATGATCAACATCATCACTGCTTCATTCCAACTTATTGACTCCAAAACATTCACCGGCATCCGCCTCACATTTTTTGATAGATTTTAAGATCATCTATAATCAGGGAGCTTGGAAAACGCGTATCATGGTTTGGCGCTCCTGGCCAAACACCACCAACAGCGAGGTTTATAATAAGAAACATCGGTTCTTTAGGAATTCCCTTTTTGGAAATAAAGCGAACGCGATTGTCGACTGACCAAATGATGCAGTCAGGCCGCCATTCCACCGTATATGTATGGAAAACGTTGAGGTTTTCGATTTTAAATGACGTGTACGAGCGTTTTTGAGCGTTATACTCGGTCCAGTGATTGACATAGTAGACTGTGTGCGGTTCGCTTCCGATCGCTTCAAATATATCGATTTCAGGGAGGACGTCGCCTTTATCCGGCAAAAGCCAGACGGCTGGAAACAATCCTTTCCCGATTGGATGTTTGAGCCTAACTGAAATTTTTCCGTATTGCATCACAAATTTATTTTGGGTTGTGATTTTGGCAGAGGTGTAGGGATGTTGATCCACCTCTACTTTTTTTGCCTGTAAATATAGAAACCCATCTTTTACCCGTACATTTTTTGGACTGTAGGCCTGTAGCTCATCGTTATAATTGACACTACTCTCAATGGCATTCCATTTTTTTAAATCAAAACGGGAAAAGTCGTCATGCCAAATGAGCTGCCATTTTCCTCTGGCTTTATAAGCAGGCGCGATGATTTTGGATGTATTGGCTGGTTGTTGAGTGCTAGACGATGTCTCCGATCCAGATGGATGACTGGATCCCCTGGATATCTGTGATGTGTTAGAGCGTTCGGGTCCTGATATCGCCTTTGAGGTGTCGGGAACGGGTGCATCAGATGGTAAAGATTGCGGATCGACAGTGTTTTCATCTAATGCAGCTGAAACCATATCATGTGCGTCCCACCGATTCCACGGCATGCTTAGTTTTATGTCAAAAAGATGCAACATACATAAACCTATCGCTAGAACGAATAAAAAACTAAACAAGAGAAACAGCAATTTGTGGATCACACATGTCCCTCCCAACCGCAGCGACTGTCCCATCAACCACCCAAAAATGTTATGTCAAGTATCACGCCAGGTTATTAAGCCATCATATTTCTCTTATTATTACTCGTTTTATTCTATATATCGAACGATATAGTAAAAATACCCTAAAATCGTTGATTAATGCATCGATTTTCTATACAAATCCGTCTATTCAACAGAGGAATTCATCATTTTTGTTCGTTTTATTGAACTTTAGTTATTACAAAATTATCATTCTCTTTGTAAACTGTCAATGCATTTTTATGACATAGATCACAAAAAAACAAAGACAATAAATGGGTGTCAGTAAGGAGCTCGTTTAAAAATACATGTTGGATGCTGTTGTTCATGGCGCCTAACACTTAACCCATCAATTTTTTATCTAATTTCCCCAATTCCGCGCCATTTTGGTGCCGACATACTTAAGAAAAATGTAGGGATATCCCTCTCCTCCGTTCTTCTTTGGCGACCAGCGTTTGTATTCCCGTTGACTTTTCTTAAAGTGGATGAGCCTAAATCCCCCCAGTACAAGTACCTAAATCATTTGAAAACATATTCTAAATGAGAAATAGTCATTAACCCAGAAGTTTTGGAAAGGAAAGAGAAAACGATGAATCGTGTCGTCAAACGAATCGCACCTTTTTTGGCATTAAGTGTCCTTTTGCTTTTGGGCGGAGTCCTGACTGGCTGTGCCGCGAAATCCGAAGGAGCTTCGTCGAACAGTTCCTCTAAGGTCATTCGCATCGGTTACCAAAAAAATGACCCGTTCATGATTTTAAAAGAAAGAGGAACATTGGAAAAACGTTTGAAACCGATGGGCATGAAGGTGGAGTGGAACGAGTTTCAAGATGGCCCGGCC
>Ga0207747_1001571_pt1 | contig 15496 bp, 15 predicted proteins | sample HigsolmetaGSP11D_FD_184839 | JGI IMG/M metagenome (GOLD analysis project Ga0207747, IMG submission 184839) | High solid enriched microbial communities from the Joint BioEnergy Institute, USA - SP1-1-D (SPAdes) | ecosystem: Engineered > Bioreactor > SSF (Solid state fermentation) > Aerobic >...
CGCCAGCCGGCTGGCCCAGCGCCGGATCCAGCCCGCCTTCGTCATCGCCTGGTCCACTTGGCGACGATGCCACCAGGCCATGGCAAAGCAGGCCCATCTCAAGCAAAGCATGCAACTGTAATGCTAGATGTTCGCGGACGGGCTCTGAGGATCGAACGTGGCAGGGGTTGCGCAGCAGCACCCAGCGGATCGGCACGACCGGCGAAACGGCATGATGCCAGGCGGCGGTGTCCGAGCAGATCTCCACGACGCGGTCGCCCTTGCCATAACAGCCAGGCACGACGCTCCCCGCCATTGGGTGGTCTTGCTGACCAGTACCTCGGCCAGGACCGGCAGGCGTAGCATTGCGGCTGTCCTTTGGCGGGGACGCCCAGCTTAGCTGCTCACCCACTCCGCCGCCTCAGCCCAGAAAAGATGGCCAAAGTCGAGCTCAGACAACCCGATCATCGGTAGGGCGGCATAGCACCGCCCTGCCATCAGTTTGCCTCCTACTCGACGACCACATTCGCCGTGCGAATGACGGAGCCCCAGCGCTCCACCTCCGAACGCAGGAATTCGCTGGTTTCGGCAGGCGAGCGCCCCTCCACCACGAAGCCGAGATCCTGGAGCTTCGCGGTCATGGCCTGCTCGCGAACGATCTTTTGGACCTCCGCAGAGAGCCGGCCCACGATCCCCTGCGACGTGCCGGAGGGCGCCAACAGCATGCACCAGGAGCTGGCGACAAAATTGTCGAGCCCGCACTCGGCGAGGGTGGGGAGGTCGGGCGCGAAGGCGGCACGCTCTGCCATGGCAATTCCCAGCGGCCGGATATTGCCGGCTTCAAACTGCGGCTTCAGCGTAGAATAGGTGTCAAACATCAAGGCGATATTGCCGGCCATCAGATCCTGCAGGGCCGGCTGCGTGCCACGATAGGGGACGTGCACCATCCGCACCCCCGTGCGGAGCTGAAGCAGCTCCATGGCAAGATGCGCGGTTGCACCGATGCCGCTTGATCCGTAGTTGACGACGCTCGGCTTCCCTTTGGCGTAGTCCAGGAACTCCCGGAGCGTCTGCGCGGCAACATGCTTGCTGCCCGCCAGGACGAGTGGCGCCGTCACAACGAGAGAGATTGGGGAGAAGCTCGCCACCGGGTCGAACGGCATCTTCCCGGTCCGGAGCGTCGCATTCGCGGCATGCGCCGGCAGCACCATGACGAGGGTGTAGCCATCGGCAGGGCTCGATGCGGCGGCGCCGGCGCCGACGATGCTGTTCGCGCCGGGCCGGTTCTCGACCACCACTGGCTGCCCGAGCACCTTCGACAGCGGCTCGGCAAGCAGCCGGGTGGCGATGTCGGTGGTGCCGCCCGGCGTATAGGGGACAATGATCCTGACAGGCTTCGTCGGGTAGTCCGAGGCCTGGCCCTTGGCCCCCGCGCTCGCCAAGCCGACGGCCAGGGCACCCAGCCCCAGTGCCGCGCGGCGGGTCAGGACGGGCTCGGTCAGGTCGGAATTCTCCATGCTTTGCTCCTCCTGCTTCTTGGCAACGGTATTCGGCATGGCCGGACCGGTGCATAATGGGCCAGGATAGGTGCGAATGCCATTGGACGGCCCGGCGCCGTGCCGCTGATCACGAACTCCTCCACAATTTGCGGATGCCGGTGGATGATGTCGTGCTTATCCAAGAGCAGTGGGCGTCGTCTGTCAGTGTGGCGGCTCACATGAATTGCCTGCTGGCCGATGCTCCAATCGGCGGGACAGTCCCTAGCTAGCCTTGCGCGCATGATCCGTCAGGCTGGCCAGATTCGGCTGCACCCGCGCAAGGAGCGCTGCCGGCACAATGGCCGCGTCCACCCCGCCACGGGTGTGGCTTTATCGAAAATCGGTCCTGTCCCACTCCCGGTGGCATTGCTGACGCGGAAGCCCGGGGCACTGCGCAATGGCGCGCCGTTCAAAGACTGGATGCTGCCCGGCGCGCTAGAGCGGATCGCTGAGTTTCTGCCCTGGAATCTCCATGACGCACCCGCGTAGGACGCAGCCCTCTGCCCCGATTGGCGGTGCCAAAGCGTCGGCCCGGAGCGGACGGGTCCGCTCCGGCAATCATCCGCTCAGTTTCTCCGCGGCAGATCAGTCGGTCAGACCCCCTCTGCCGCCGCTTTGAACTTGGCCGGCGTAAACGGTACCGAGCGCAGGCGTACGCCCGTAGCGTCAAACACCGCATTGCTGACGGCGGAGGGAACAACGGCCGCTGCCGGCTCGCCCGCACCCCAGGGGCGCTCCTCCGGCCGATCGATCAGATCGACCACGATGTCCGGCACCTCGGGGAAGGTGATCACCCGGTAGCTCGCCCAGTCGAGGCTGGTCACGGCCGAGCGGTCGAAGGTGATCTCCTCCTTCAGCGTGCGGCTCAGCGTGTGGATGATGTTGCCCTCCACCTGGGACTTGACGCCATCCGGGTTGATTATCTGGCCGCAGTCATGAGTGCACCAGAACTTCGTCACCCGGATGTCGCCGGTAGCCCGGTTGACCTCCACCTCAGCGACGGCGGCGACATAGGTGCGGTTCAGCTCGTACTTGACGTAGCTGACGCCGCGCCCGCGCACACGCTCGCCGGAGGTGTCGCGCTGCGGCGACGGTCGCGTCTGCCAGTTTGCCAGCCGCGCCACGCGCTCCAGCACCTCACGCCCGCGGGTTTCGTCACGCGGCAGGTAGCGCAGGCGATACTCAATCGGATCGGCGCCTGCCGCAGCCGCCAGCTCGTCGAGGAAAGCCTCGTTCGCGTAGGTGTTCTGCATCCGCCCCGGCGTCCTGATCCAGGAGGGACGGAAAGGCGTGGTGGCAAGGCGGTGGCAGGTGGTCTTCACCGCGGGGAAGGTGTAGGGCACCGCCAGGTTGTGGATGATGTTGCCAGGGTTGATCTGGTTCTCATACGGTAGGCGGGCAAGCTCCGCCGCCGTCAGAGCCACGTTGCCGCCGGCGCCGCGCGGTATGAAGGCCTCGCTCTCCCAGCCCACGATGTTGCCCTGCGCGTCGAGGCCGGCGCGCAGGTCCACGAGATGTGGCGGGCCTTTCGGATCCCAGCCATGCTCGTCCGCGCGCATCCACTGCACGCGCACCGGCCGGCCGACCGCGCGGGCAAGCAGCGCGGCATCGGCAGCCGCGTCCTCATGCCCATTGCGGCCGTAGCAGCCCGCGCCCTCCTTGTAGATGCAGCGGATCTGCTCCACCGGCATCCCGAGCATCATGCCGAGCTGCTTGCGCAGGTTGTGGGTCGCCTGGCTCGCAGTCCAGACGGTCAGCTTGCTGTCGCGGAACTCGGCGACCGCGCAGGAGGGGCCCATGGAGCCATGGGTATGGATGGCGAAGTCATAGCTGGCAGAAAGCCGCTTCGCTGCACCCTGCACGGCGGCTGCCACGTTGCCCCGCTCGCTCGTCACCTGCACCTCCGCCACCGGCGTGGCACGGACATGCTCCCAGATCTTCGCCTGGTCGGGGAGGCCGGCCCAGTCGGACCAGCGCACCTTCAGCTCCCGCGCCGCGCGGATCGCGGCCCATTCGGTCTCGGCGACGACGCCGACGAAGGCGCCCTGGTGCACGACCTGGACCATGCCCGGGATGTGGCGCACCGAGGCCTCATCCACTGCCTCCGCCGTCGCACCGAGCGCGGGTGGGCGCACCGGGCGGCCGTGCAGCATGCCCGGCAGGCGGACGTCGTGGACGTATTCGAAGGTGCCGAACACCTTGGCGGGGATGTCCACGCGCGGGATCGTCCGGCCGACGACGCGCCGGGCCGCGGGCGGCTTGATCGGCGCGGCGGTGTCTACCTTCAGGTCGAAGGCGCGGCCGCCTACGAGTTCCGCATAGCTGGCGCGGCGGCCATTAGGGGCAATGACGACGCCCTCCTCCACCTTGAGCGCCTCCGGCTGGGCGCCCAGGCGGTTTGCGGCCTCCTGCAGCAGGGCGCGGCGCGCGGTGGCGCAGGCGGCGCGGAGCTGCACGCCCCCGCTTTGGATCGAGAGCGAGCCATAGGTCGGGCCCTGATCGGGCGTCAGTGCCGTATCGCCCTCCACCACGCGGATGCGCCCGAGCGGCACGTCGAGCTCCTCGGCTGCGATCTGCATGAGGCCGGTCCGCACCCCCGTGCCGAGGTCCACCTTGCCGCTGAAGATCGTGACCCTGCCCTGCTCATCAATGGCCAGGAAGGTGCCGACCTGGTCGGTGGCGACTGACTTCTCGGTCCAGGCCACGGCACCGCGGGGTGCGCCTCCGAGCGCAAAGGTCACGACCAAGGCACCGCCGGTCTTCAGCAGGGAGCGGCGGTTCATCGGGATCGCGTTCATCGTCACCCTCCTCAACCCTTCGCCGCACGCAGCACGGCCGCGACCACGCGCGGGTGGGTGCCACAGCGGCAGATGTTGTTGGCGAGTGCCTCACGCACCTGTGCTTCCGTTGGCCGCGGCGTGCGCGCCAGCAGGGCGGCAGATTCCATGATCATGCCATTCGTGCAGTAGCCGCATTGCACCGCCTGTTCGGCAATGAAGGCTTCCTGCAGCGGATGTGGCCGCTCCGGCGTGCCGAGGCCCTCCAACGTCACGATGTTCTTCCCGGCCGCCTCGCTCGCCGGATAGCTGCAAGACCGCACCGCCTGCCCATCGACATGCACGGTGCACGCCCCGCACTGGGCGAGACCGCAGCCGAAATGCGGTCCCTTCAGGCCGAGGTCGTTGCGCAGAACATAGAGAAGCGGCATCTGCGGATCCTCGACTGTCACCGAGGTAGGATGGCCATTCACGATCATGGCCAGGTTCTGGCTCATTGCGCTTCCTCATAATGCTCCAGCCCGCAGCCCAGGCAGGCCTGGGCCAAGGAGAGCGTATCCATGGCGGTTCGGCAACGGCGATCGTTGCCATCCCGCTGTCTCTCACCTGACTTCGACATCGACTTTCGGAATATTATTCCGGAACAGCAGCTCTTAGGGTCGTGACCCGCTCTTGCTCTGCGGCGAGCCTCAAGGCCTGGCTCGCCGATGCGCTGAAGAGCAGTGTCGCTGCCGTCGCCACCCTCGCCGCCGACCTGCAGCAGGATGGCGCGGCGGTGCAGGCCGCGCTCACCACACCCTGGAGCAGCGGGCAAACAGAGGGACAAGTGGGCAAGCTGAAGCTGTTGAAGGGCCAGACCTTCGGGCGCAGTGGGTTCGACCCCCTCCGCCGTCCTGTGCTCCTCGCCACCTGAATTATGCTTCCCGTGGAAGAGCCACCGAGGCAGGCCAAACCTAGCCAACCGCTCGGCTGTGAGCGGGTTTTCCCGTGCGCCTGGCGCTACTGCCGCGAGATACCAGCTGCGCCAAGGTGTGCTTTTACCTGACCCATTGCGGCCTGACCTGGCTCGACGGCGACGGGGATAGGGTGCTGTGGCCGGCTCCGCCGATGCCCAGGTGCAGCGCCTGACGATGATCGGCGCTGGTGCGGTGCATCCTGCACGGAATGGCTCTCCGTCGGCCGGGAAGACGCGATGCCAGAGCACTGGACCTTCGGCTTTGCCAGTGCGATCGCCGCCGGAGCGCAGCTCCAGACCGGCCGCGCCCCGCTGGCAAGCCTGGACGCGGACGCTATCCATGCGTGGTTAGCCGATTGTTGCCGGGCCCGACCGGGTGAGGCGCTCAGTGTCGCCCTCACCGGTATGGTTCTTGCCGCCGCGTCGCGCTGGGCGGATGCTGGCCCGCCGGATCGTAACCCTAGCCGATGCGGGCAAGGACGGCCGGTCATAGCTGGCGCGGCGGGAGCCGACCCGGTGAGAGCTTGGCTGCAACGCGCGGGGGACTCATTGGGGGCAACTTCGCGGTAGCGCTCTCGGCTGCCAACCGAACAGCCGAAGAGCGTTCAGCGTTACCAGCACCGTAGCGCCGGTGTCGGCGAGGATGGCAAGCCAAAGCCCCGTCGCCCCAGTGATCGTGGTGGCCAGGAACACGAGCTTCAGCCCCACCGCAATCGCCACGTTCTGCTTCACGTTGGTCAAGGTCGCGCGTGAGAGCTGCACGAGGTCGGCCACCCCCGAGACCCGCTCCCGCAGCAGTGCGGCATCGGCGGCTTCGAGCGCCACCTCCGTCCCGCTACCCATCGCCACGCCAACCGTCGCGGCGGCCAGCGCCGGGGCGTCGTTGATGCCGTCACCCACCATCACGACCGGCCCGCGCGCCTTCAGCGATGCTATTTCGCGCAGCTTGTCCGCTGGCAGCAGTCCAGCCTTCACCTCGAGGCCGAGCGCGCTGCCGATCGCGACGCCGGTCCTCGGATTGTCGCCGGTCAGCATCACCGCGCCGATACCCAGGCTTCTCAACTGGGCGACGCCCTCGTCCGCATCAGGACGCGGTTCATCACGAAGAGCGAGCAGGCCGAGCGCGACGCGGTTGGCGATCAGCACTGCGACCGTCTTGCCCTCCTCCTCCAGCCGGGCCCGCACCGCCTCCAGGCTCGGCGGCAGCGCTGCACCACCCTCGGCCGCCCAGGTGGGGCTGCCGACGCCAATGCGCCGGCTCTCGACATTCGCCGCGACCGCCTTGCCGGGGATGGCCGCCACCGCCCGGCTCGGCGGCGGCACAATGCCGCGAACCTCGGCCTCGGCCAGGATGGCGCGCGCGAGAGGGTGGGAGGACCCGGCCTCCACGGCGGCCGCAAGGCGCAGCAGCTCTGCTTCCGTGACACCCTCAGCCGGCACGACATCGGTCACGCGGGGCCGGCCCTCGGTGAGGGTTCCGGTCTTGTCGAAGGCGATGGTGCGCGCGCCGCCGATTGCCTCCAGCGCCGCGCCGCCCTTCACGAGCAGCCCGCGGCGCGCCCCGGCGGAGAGGCCGGAGGCCATGGCAGCGGGCACCGAGATGACCAGCGCGCAGGGGCAGGCCACCAGCAGCAGCGCCAGCCCCCGGTAGATCCAGGTCCACCAGTCGCCACCAAGCAGCAGCGGCGGCACGAGGACAACGAGCATCGAGACGGCCATGGCGCCCGGCGTCCACCACGCCGCGAAGCGCTCGATGAAGCGCTGTGTCCGCCCGCGCGTGGCCGTCGCCTCCTCGACCAGACTGGCGATGCGGGCCAGCGTGCTACCTTTGCCCGCCGCGGTGACGCGGACCAGAAGCGCACCCTCGGCGTTCACGCTGCCTGCAATCACTGGGTCGCCCGGGCCCCGTGCGACAGGCATGCTCTCACCGGTCACCGGGCTCTCGTCGAGGGCGGAGTTGCCCTCCTCGATGATCCCGTCGACGGGCACGCGGTCGCCAGGTCGGACGAGGGCGTGATCACCGACGGCGAGCTGCTCGGCCGGCACCTCCTCGGTCGTGCCGTCGGCACGGCGGCGCAGCGCCGTCCGGGGCATCAGCGCGACCAACGCCTGAATGCCGGCGCGCGCCCGGCCAGCGGCGATGCCCTCCAGCAGCTCGCCAACCGCAAAGAGCAGCACGACGAGCGCTGCCTCCTCGGCCGCGCCGATTACGGCGGCGCCAAGGGCGGCCGTGACCATCAGTGTCTCGATTGAGAAGGGCGTGCCAGCCCGTGCGAGCGCGAAGGCGCGCCGGCCGAAGGGCACCAGCGCCGCCAGCGTGGCCGCGAGATAGAGCCAGTGGGACGCCGCTGGGGCGATATGCGCAGCGAGCCAGGCTGCCCCGACCAGCGTACCGAGTATCCAGACGAGCCGCGCCTTCGCCGTCGCCCACCGAGGCCTGGCCGCCTCGGCCAAGTCGTCCTTGTCACTGCCGTGCCCTTGCACCGGCCGCGCGGCGGCGCCCAAAGCGGAGTCTATGCGGTGCACGCCGTAGCCGAGCGCCCGAACCTGTCGGGCCACCGCATCCGGCTCCGCTCCACCTGGGGCGAGGTCCAGGGACAGGCGCTCGCCGATCAGATTCACCTCGACGCCCGAGACCCCGGGCAGGCGCTCCACCGCCTTCGTCACCTTCGCCACGCAGGAGGCGCAGTCCATGCCCTCCACTCGCCAGGCCACACGGGTCGTCTCGTTCATGGCACCACCTTTGTCACCTCGCCCCTGTATGGCACTTCCAGCCACTGGAGGTTCAAGCCCCGAGGTGCCATCTTCCCGGTCAGGAGAATGGCGGTGATGACGAAAGCTCTCTCGATCGGCGACCTGTCGCGCGCCACGGGCGTGAAGGCGACCACGATCCGCTTCTACGAGGCGGAGGGACTGATGCCCGCAGTCGCGCGCACCGAGGGCGGGCACCGGGTTTATGGCCAGGCCCACCTCGACCGACTCGGCTTCATCCGTCACGCGCGCGAGTTGGGGTTCGGGATGGAGGATGTCCGCGAACTGCTCCGCCTTGCCGACGCGGCGCCGGACGCACCCTGCGAGGGCGCCGACGCCATCGCGCGCCGCCATCTCGCTTCCGTGCGGGACCGCATCGCCCGGCTCCGCTCGCTCGAGGCAGAGCTCGAGCGGATGGCCGACTGCCACAATGGCTGCGTTGCGGAGTGCCGGGTCATCGAGGTGCTGGCCGATGCCGCGCATGGGCATTGCACCGATCCCGCCCATGGCGGCGCAGGGCGCTGATCCGGGCCGCCGATACTATTTTGAGGCGGCGATCTCGGGGCGAGTGGGTGCCCGATCCAGCGCCGCCAGGGCGTGCCGGATCCGCTCCAGCTGGGCCGGGGTCACCCCGCGAACCTCCTCGTAGAACGATCGAACTTCGGCGTGGGGCTGGGCCTGCTGTCCGCGCCAGTCAGCAACGAGCGCCGTGAAGGCCGGTACCGCGCCGCAGGCGAACAGGACGAATCCGAACTCAATCCAAATCGTGTCGAAAATCGTCATCTTGCTCTCCACGCCGGGCAGGCTGGCCTTTCCGCCTCCAGATGCCGAACCTTTACCCATCGCACCTGAACCGGCGCCGAACGCGCCGTTCAGCCGCGGTTCAGCTTCACTCTTGGAGGGTTAGGCCATGCAACGCCGCCTCCTTGGCCCCCTGACCGCGCTGGCTGCATTGGCTGCCCTACCGGCAGTGGCCTGACGTCGATGAATTCGACCCGGAGCGGGCCAGGGCGGCGGCTGGGGCCGGACAGATCAGGCCGTTCGCCCAGCTGCTCGCCGAGGTCGAGCGCCGCTACTTCGGGCCTGATCGTCGAGGCTGAACTCGAGGGCGGGGGCACCGACTGGACCTACAAGATCAAGATGCTGCCGCCGGCCGGATGTACCGGGTGGTGCTCAACGCAGCGACGGGGCCGTGGTCAACACCCAGGGGCTGGTGCAGCAGCGCCTCTGACAACGATCTGGGGGGTGCGGACAGCAGCCCTGACCGGCCGGATCCCGGGTGACTGCCCGTTGTACCGTCCCTGGCACGCTCGGTGCGAGGGAAACGCACCAGAAGGCGAGTTGTACGGTGGGCGGTGCTACACTCTGGTCAGCGGCAAGAGGAAAGGAAGAATCATGAGGCTCTTGGTCATACTTGGTCTCTTGACGGTGATTGCAGTTCCGGCAAGGGCAGATCGTCCGGTGACAGCCGCTGAGAGGGAGCGGTTGGTGGCTGCGCTCTCCGCACAGGGATGCTCCGGAGGCAAGATGGAATGGGATGACGATGATCAAGAGTTCGAAGTCGACAACGCCAGCTGCAGCGACGGGCAAAGATATGATTTGAAGTTCGACGCCCAGTTCCGGTTGAAGGCGAAGAAGTTGGATGATTGATGGCCGGGAGGCGGAGCTGGGGATCGTCACGTTACTGACGGGCGGCCGTGGATCGCGGCGGGATAGACGGGGCGCGGGGTGTCGCGCTGCAATCCGGACGTAAGTCTCCCCCTGCCCGACCCGGAAAGCCTTGGCGCGGGCGGGTCGGAACTGGGCAGCGGTCGTCAGGTGCCGACGCGGACGGAAATGGCCATAGATCCTGGGATGCGATGACAGGAACCGCCGGGCCTGCTCCGCCGATTTGAGCCGCTGCATCTGCCACTCCCGGCGCCGCGTCGACCGATGCGAGTTTTCAGCTCTGTTGTTGAGGTACCGGCTGGTCCGATGCTGCATGTCGGGCAGAACCTCGCGCCGCGCGGCGCCGTAACTCCGGCGGCCGTCGGTGATAAGGCGCCGTGGCTTAAACCGGAGCCCGGCCAGTTGCCGCCTGAAGAAGCGTCTGGCCACGGTCGCGTTGCCCCGGTCCTGCACCAGGATGTCGAGCACGACGCCGTGCTGACCGTCAGCCCGCCAGAGGTCGTGCAGCACGCCGTTAATCCGCAGGAACACCTCATCAAGGTGCCAGGTGTTGCGCTGAGCCTGCTCGTGCGACGGCTCGAGCACAGGCATTTCCCCTAGCCCATGACGTCGACCGGATCCGTCACGCTGTCATCCGCACAGGCTTCCCTGCTACTCGAGGGTCTGGAGTGGAGGTCGGCGCAACGCGAGTGGCGACCAACAGCAGCGTGATGCCGCCAACGAGGTAGCCCGGCTGCGGGCTGCACTCACCGCAGCCGGGGCGCGCATCGCAGCGCTGGAGCAGATCATCCACGACCTGTGCCGGGCCCGCTTCGGGCAGAGTACCGAGCGCGTCGACCCCGGGCAGCTGGCCTTGGCTCTCAGCGGAGCACCGTCGCCACCGCCAGCGAGCGACGACAACAAGCCGCCGCGCGGCCACAAGCCGCATGCCGATCGGCGCCGTAACCGGGGCCGACTGCCGGCACACCTCGAGCGTGTCAAGCAGGTGCTGGACCTTGGCGACCGCCGCTGCCCGTGCTGCCACGAGGAGATGCGGCGGATCGGCGAGGACCGCGGTGAGCGGCTCGACGTCGTGCCTGCCCAGCTCCGGGTGGCTCGGCACCGTGCCGCTGACGAGCGGCCTGATCGCGCGCCTCTTCGGCACCGGGCAACTCGGCTTCCTGTTCGGGCTGGCCTTCCTGTCGCACCAGTTCGGCAGCTTCCTCGGTGCTTTGCTGGGCGGCCTCGCCTTCGAGGCGACCGGCTCCTACGACGCGGTCTGGGCCGCGACGGTGGCCGTGGGGCTGGCCGCGGCCGCGCTGAACCTGCCGATCCGCGACGGGCGGCGAGTCTTGGCGCTGCGGTGAGCATCGCGCCCGGCGGTGCAGGCCGCTGGCATCAGGGCGGCCCGTCTCGCCGTCCCTCATGGGCGAGGTGCTCCACCAGTCGCCGTGCATACGCCGGGAGCTGCGCCTTACACCGGACGCAGAACCGGGGCCGCGCTAAAGGTGCATCGCCTGTTGACCGGCTCACAGCGCGGTCGCCGCATCTCCTGCTTCATGCCCGGCATCGGCGACCGAGGGCCATAAGATGACCGAGAGGCAGGGATGCTTCGGCTGGATGGAGATCGGGCGGGCCATGCCGGATGGGGATGCGCCCTGGACCGTATGGATGGCGCTGCTGCCCGATGGTGGTGCCCTCTATCGCATGCTGGTCATTGCCGATGACGCGGTGACCGTGACGATCGAGCAGCAGCCCTGCCGTGGCGCCGGAATACGCACCCTGCACAAAGGCCGCCGCTACCTTCCGCCGAAGGCCGATGGCGATGCGCTGGCCGACAGCCTCCTGGCCACCGCGGATGAGGCGGCCCGCGCCATCCTGGTCCGCACGAACGACACGGGCGGCAGCGGCTCCAGCGTGGCCGTCCTCGCCGAAGCCGTGTCAGCCGGCGGGCGCGGCGGATCAGCGACCGGGCGCGGTCAGGGCCCCGCTACCCGCACCGGGCAAGCCGTCATTTGACTTGATCCGCTCCCCCGGCGGGCCTCCGCAGTGCTCCGTTCGGGGCGGCATCGGCCCGCGGCGAACCCGTTGCCAAGGCACCGTTGTCGCCCAACGTCCCAACACCACCCGGAGGTCCCATGCCGCCGACCGTCGCCCGGCGACACTCGCCGACCCATGCCGGATCGGCGATGCCGCGGACAGCACCTATTCCTGGAACACGACCGGCAGGTTGGCAGCGCGCAATGCCTCGGCGCGGGCCTTCATCCAGCCTGCCTTGAAAGCCTCGGCATTCTCCGGCGCATTGGCCGTATAGCGGCGCCAGGCCTCGATCATGACGCCCTGGCGGCGGATCAGCGCCTCGTTATGCGCGTCGTGTTCGGGCTTCCAGGCACCGGCCTCCCGCAGCGCGCGGATCGCCCCGGGATGGTAGGGCATGGCCCAGTCGAAGCGCTGCCGGGCCAGCGCCCAGCCGGCATTGCCCGGCGCCGCGGTCTCGTAGTCCTTGAAATAGGTCAGCATGGCGCGGGTGAAATTATAGACCAGCGCCTCATCCGCATCGGCATAGGCGATCAGGATCGGGTAGGGATAGGCCGTGCTATGGACTGGCCGTTCGGCAGACAGGCCAGCGCCGTCGCGCCCATTGGCCTGCACGAACCAGGGCGCGTTCTCCCGCAGCCAAGCCCAGGCCTTGGTGTCGGAAGCCGGCAGGGGCGGGTAGTGCAACCCACGCGGACTGGCTTCGAGCTGGTAGAGCGGGCCGGCGATGGAACTGGCCCAGCCGGCATCCGCCTGGCCGTTGATGATGCCCTGCATGGACTGGCCATAGCCGCCGAACTGCACGCGCTGCACGTCGTTCCAGGTGAGGCCGACCGCGGCCATCAGCGCCTCGACATTCGCATTCAGCGCGGGGGCGCCGGCAACCCAGGCCACTCGCTTGCCGCGCAGGTCCTGCAGGGTTCGGATATTCGCATCACGCGCGGTGATGATGGTCAGGAGCTGGTCGGAATTGTTGAGCAGCAGCACCCGCACCGGCTGTGGTCCCCAGTCGCGCGCGGCGAATTCGAACACGCCCTCCTGGCTGAAATAGGAGCCGACGCCATGATAGCTGAGCGGTACGCGCTTGTCCCGCAGGGGGGCTTGGCGCGCCACGTCGTTCCGCCCCGGCAGGATGCGCAGATTGACGTTCAGGTTCTGCTTCAGCGCATTCCCGATGGCCACCGCCTGGTTGTAGCCGCCGGAGCCGGTGTCATAGGCCGTAACGCCAATCGTCCCGGGCAATTGGATTGGGGCCTGCTGCGCGAATGCGAAGGCCGGAAAGGCCACACAGGCGGCGAGCGCCGCGAGACGGAGACGCATAGGGGGTAACCTCCCGGCTTGATGATTTGACTCAAGCTTGCCGCAAGGAGACCGGCGCGGCAACCCTGCCGCCTAGGAAGCGCAGCAGCACAATGCCAGCGGCGCCGAGCACGGCCGCCAGCACTAGCAATTGCAGATGCGTAGCGCCGGTGAGGTCGCCTCCTGGAAGTGCGAAGGCAAGGCCCGACAGCCCCAGCAGCACGCGGCCCAGGATGCCCGCGGCATTGCCCCGCATGGCCCCAATCCCCACCAGATAGCCCTGGAGCGCCGAGGCGATGAGCACGATGCCGAGCAGTGCGGTCGCGACCACCAGCACCACCTCCCCTGGCTCGCCACGGAGAATCAGTGCCGGATTCAGCACGAAGAGGAAGGGCACGATATAGACCGCGCTGCCCAGGCGGCTTGCCTCCAGGCCGGTGCGCATCGGGCTGGTCTTGCCGATGCTAGCCGCCGTGAAGGCCGCCAGCGCCACGGGGGGCGTGATGAAACTCACCATTCCCCAGTACATGATGAACAGATGCACCGCGAGCGGGTCGAGCCCCGCATTCACCAGCGCCGGCGCGAGGGTGATGGCCAGGAAGATGTAGCAGGCCGTCACCGTCATCCCCATGCCGAAGATGAAGCTGGTCAGCGCCCCCATCAGCAACAGCACGAGCGGCTGGTTGCCAGCGAGGAAGACCAGGTCATTCGCCAGCGTGCCCGCCAGGCCGGTCATGGCGAAGGCGCCGACGATCAGGCCGACACCAAGCAGGATGGCCACCAGCTCCGCCAGGCCCCGCGCCACATCCACCAGGAAGGCACCATAGGCCTGCAGCCCCATGCGCCGGGAGGGCATGAACTGGTTGATCGCCAGCAGCAGGGCCGTCGCATACCAGGGCGCCAGGGCCTCCTGACTTTCCCCGATAAGGAAGAAGATGAGCACGGCGAAGACCAGGATGAAGGGCCATCCGCCACGCAAGGTATCGCCGAGGCGCGGGATTGCCGCGCTGTCCACCGTGCCGAGGCGGTGGCGCGCGGCATATCCGTCGATCTGCACCACCAAACAGATGTAGAAGAGGAGTGCCGGAACCACCGCAGCGATGGCGATCTGCGCATAGGGGATGCCGAGGAAGCTCGCCATGACGAAGGCGGTGGAGCCCATCACCGGCGGCATCAGCACGCCGCCGGTCGAGGCCACTGCCTCGATGCCCGATGCGGTCGGCGCGGCGAAGCCGGTCCGCTTCATCATCGGGATCGTCATGACGCCGGAGGTGACGACATTCGAGATGACGCTGCCCGAGATCGATCCCTGCATGCCGGAGGAGATGACCGCGACCTGCGCCGCCCCGCCCCGCCAGCGCCCGACCAGCGCGAAGGCGATGTTGTTGAAGAAGTCGCCGGCGCCGGTATGGATCATGGCAATGCCGAAGACGATGAAGCCCACCACCAGCTCGCCGAAAGCGCGCATCGGGATGCCGAAGGCGCTTTCCATGGAGAGCATGTGGAAGGATGCCGCCTCGGCGGGCGGCACGCTCAGCGCCGTCAGCGGCGAGGGCATGTGCGAGGCCACCAGCGGATAGAGCGAGGCCACCAGCACGATCCAGAAGATCACCGTCCCGCCGCTCCGCCGCAGCGCCTCCAGCACCAAGGCCCAGAGCAGTACGGCCATGCCGATCGCCACCGGCGGAGCGGCGTATTCCCATCCCTCCGCCACGATGCTCTGCGCGTTCCAGGCAAGCCATCCCGTGGTGGCCAGGGTAAGGGCCGCCAGCGCCCAATCGAGCAGCGGCACTCCAGGCCGGGTGCGGCGCCAGCCCGGAAAGGCGATGAACGCCGCGGAGAGGAAGCAGGCGGCCAGCAGGAACAGATAGCGATTGTCGAGGAAGACGACGCCGGCAAAGAGCTGAAGGTTGAAGAGCTGGTTCACCGCCAGCGCCATGCCCAGTATGGCCAGCAGTCCCAGAACCCATTGCTCCGGGCCGCGCAGGCGATGGGCTGGGGTCGTGGCGTCGGCTTGGCCTTCGAGCGCCGCATCCGTCATGCTCTTTCCTCCCTGCCGAACGCAGTTCGGGCCGCACGGCGCGGCCCGGTTATCCAGCATTGTCTGGCTGGGCTTCTAGACCCGACCCGGCCCGGCTGGAAGCCGACCGTAATTTCCGGGATGGCGCTCTGCGCGGGATCGGGTCAGGACTGATGCCGAAGCCGGCCGGCGAAGGCGTTGCCAGCGCATCGTGGAAAGCACGCCCGGCGGCCAGGCATGTTCCTCGCCGGAGGACATCGCACACATCGCGGTTTTCCTCGCTTCGGAGGACAGCCGGGCCTTGCTGGGCAGTTCCCTGCTCGTCGAGGAAGGCTATCCGGCCAGCGCGAATCGCCCAGAGGGTGCCTCGGTCGGCGCGGTCAAGGCGCGTATGCTGGAGTTGGAACGCTGCAAGGCAGCCCTGAGTGACGAGTTAGCCGGCGCCGCGGCTGCACCCCGGCCTGGCCGAGGTCTACCGCGCCCGGGTTGCCGG
>Ga0207747_1001576_pt1 | contig 15462 bp, 13 predicted proteins | sample HigsolmetaGSP11D_FD_184839 | JGI IMG/M metagenome (GOLD analysis project Ga0207747, IMG submission 184839) | High solid enriched microbial communities from the Joint BioEnergy Institute, USA - SP1-1-D (SPAdes) | ecosystem: Engineered > Bioreactor > SSF (Solid state fermentation) > Aerobic >...
GCCGCAAGCGCGGCTGCCGCGCAGCGAACCTGCGTGAAGAACTTCATGCCTCTCCTCCCTGTTCGGGTCGGTTGCAGCCGTTGCCGTTCGCCTCGACGCGCCGGCCGCTGGCCGCGTCGAAGAAGTGGAGATCGCCCGCTGCGCAGCTGACGCCGACGGCTTCGCCGATCCGGTGGCGCGCGTGCCCGTCGGTGCGGGCGACGAGCTTCGCCCCGGCGGCGTCGAGGGTCAGCAGCGTATCGGCGCCGAGATACTCGATGGCCTCGACCGTGGCCGTGAGCCCGTGCCCGGGCGCGCCGACGCGCAGCCTCTCAGGTCGCACGCCGATGCTCTCCCCGGCGGCGGCCGGGGCTTCGGGCACGAGCGCCGCGCCTGCTGCAGCGGGCAGCAGGTTCATCGGCGGCGTGCCGAGGAAGCGGGCGGCAAAGCAGCTCGCCGGGCGGTCGTAGAGCTCCGCGGGCGTCCCCTGCTGCTCGATGCGCCCGTCGCGCATCAGCACCACCCGGTCGGACATGGTCATGGCCTCGATCTGGTCGTGCGTGACGTAGATCATCGTCATGCCGAGCCGGCGCTGCAGGCCGCGGATCTCGGCGCGCATCTCCTGGCGCAGCTGGGCGTCGAGGTTCGACAGCGGCTCGTCCATCAGGCAGACGGCGGCATCGGCGACGATGGCGCGCCCGAGGGCGACGCGCTGGCGCTGGCCGCCGGAGAGCGCGGCGGGCTTGCGGTCGAGAAGCTGGGTCAGGCCGAGCGTCTGCGCCGCCCGCTTCAGCCGTTCGTCGCGCTCGGCGCGCGGCACGCGCCGCACCTTCAGCCCGAACAGGATGTTTTCGGCGACGCTGAGGTGCGGAAAGAGGGCGTAGGACTGGAACACCATGGCGATGCCGCGCTCGGCGGGCGAGCGGCGGGTGACGTCGCGTCCGCCGATGGCGATGGCGCCCGCGCTCGGCTGCTCGAGCCCGGCGATGAGGCGCAGCGTCGTCGACTTGCCGCAGCCGGAGGGGCCGAGCAGAACCGTGAATTCACCCGAAGCACAGGTAAAGCTGATGCCGTCGACCGCCGGCGAGCCGCTCCAGACCTTCGTCAGATTGTCGACGACGATTTCTGCCATGTCCCGCAACGCTGTTTGCCCATCCTGACCTGTCATGAAACGTCTTCGGGCAGTGATCGGCGTTTCGATTATTTCTGTTATGCCCACAGGGCGTGAATTGAGCAACCAGCGCTCCGGTATCCGGCATGCGGCGTAGCGAAGGCGGATGACGCTTCGATGAAGGAGCGGCAACAGTTCCGTGACGTTCCACCGGTCCCTTGTGGATGTCCGGGCCGGCCGCACCGGCGGCGGTGGTCGCGTGGCCGACGACGGGAACGGCGCCATGACCCGTTGCATCTCGTCCATATGTCGGATAGTCTCGACATATGGAAACCGAACAAGCCATTCTCGCCTTCTCGGCCTTCGCCCAGCCCACCCGTTTCGAGGTGTTCCGCCTGCTCGTCGAGAGCGAGCCGGAGGGGCTCGCGGCCGGAGAGATCGCGCGGCGCCTCGCCGTGCCGCACAACACCATGTCCTCGCATCTCGGCATTCTCGCGCGGGCTGGCCTTGTCAGCGCCGAGCGGCGCAGCCGCTCCATCGTCTACCGGGCCGAGCTCGACACGGTGCGCGCCCTGACGGCCTTCCTGCTCAAAGATTGCTGCGGCGGGCGGCCCGAGATCTGCGCTCCGCTCGTCGCCGAGCTCGCACCCTGCTGCCTTTCGCGCCCGAGCGCAGTGTGAGGACCATCATGGACGTCATCATCTATCACAACCCCGCCTGCGGCACCTCGCGCAACACCCTGGGGATGATCCGCAATGCCGGCGTCGAGCCGCATGTGATCGACTATCTGAAGACGCCGCCGACGCGCGCCATGCTCGCCTGGCTGATCGAGCGCATGGGCATCCCGGTGCGGGGCTTGCTGCGCGAGAAGGGCACGCCCTATGCCGAGCTCGGCCTCGGCGACCCGGCGCTGAGCGACGATCAGCTGCTCGACGCCATGCTCGCCCATCCCATTCTCATCAATCGGCCCATCGTCGTGAGCCCGAAGGGCGTGCGCCTGTGCCGCCCGTCCGAGGAGGTGCTCGACCTCCTGCCGCCGCAGCGCGGCGAATTCGTCAAGGAAGACGGCGAGCGCGTCGTCGACGAGCACGGCCGCCGCGTCGCGACGGCCTGAGGATTTCCCATGTCCGCCTTCGAACGCTATCTCACCCTGTGGGTCTTCCTGTGCATCGTCGCGGGCGTCGCGCTCGGCTCGCTGACGCCCTCCGTGTTCCACGCCATCGCCGGGCTCGAGGTGGCGCGTGTCAATCTGCCGGTCGCCGTGCTCATCTGGCTCATGATCGTGCCGATGCTGGTGAAGATCGACTTCGCCGCCCTCGGCGAGGTTGGCCGGCACTGGCGCGGCATCTCCGTGACGCTCTTCGTCAACTGGGCGGTGAAGCCGTTCTCGATGGCACTGCTCGGCTGGCTTTTCATCGGTTACCTGTTCCGGCCCTATCTGCCTGCCGACCAGATCGACAGCTATATCGCCGGCCTCATCCTGCTCGCGGCCGCGCCGTGCACGGCCATGGTCTTCGTGTGGTCGAACCTGACGAAGGGCGAGCCGCACTTCACCCTGTCGCAGGTGGCGCTCAACGACGCCATCATGATCGTCGCCTTCGCGCCGATCGTCGGCCTGCTGCTCGGCCTGTCCGCGATCACCGTGCCGTGGGACACGCTCGTCCTGTCGGTCGCGCTCTACATCGTCGTGCCGGTCATCGCCGCCCAGGTCATCCGCGCCCGCCTTCTCAAGGCGGGCGGCGAGGCGGCGCTGGCGCGCTTCCTCGGCGTCCTGCAGCCGCTTTCGCTCGTCGCGCTGCTCGCGACGCTGGTGCTGCTCTTCGCCTTCCAGGGCGAACAGATCCTGGCGCAGCCGCTCGTCATCGCGCTTCTTGCTGTGCCGATCCTGATCCAGGTCTATTTCAACTCCGGCCTCGCCTATCTGCTCAACCGCGCGAGCGGCGAGGCCCATTGCGTCGCCGGGCCATCGGCGCTCATCGGTGCCTCCAACTTCTTCGAGCTCGCGGTCGCGGCCGCCATCAGCCTCTTCGGCTTCAACTCCGGTGCAGCGCTCGCCACCGTCGTCGGCGTGCTCATCGAGGTGCCGGTGATGCTGTCCGTCGTCTGGATCGTGAACCGCTCGCAGGGCTGGTACGAGGCGCGCGGCGCGCGCGTCTCCGAGGCGCCGCGCTGAGCGGAGGAGGGTCGCGGGCCGGCGGCTAGCTGCTGCGTCGCTCGACGAGGACGTGGCCCGTGTCGACGATGCGCTCGCCTTCCCCGGGTGATGCGGCATCCATGCGGGCGAGGATGAGGCGCGCGACTTCCCGGCCGATGAGGTCGCCCGACGGGCGGATGGTCGTCAGGGACGGGATGCAGGAGGCGCTGAAATCGAGGTCGCCGAAGCCGATGACGGAGAGGTCTTCGGGCACCGCGATGCCGCGGCGCTGGCATTCGAAGATCACGCCGAGGGCGACGAGGTCGTTGGAGCAGGCGACGCCGTCGAGGCCCGGGACCTCGTCGAGCGCCCGGCCGAGCAGGACGGCGCCGGCCTCGACGCTGGCGGCGGCGGGATGATTGATGATGCGGCAGGTCGCGCCGACGCTGCAGGCCGCCTCGAAACCGTCGGCGCGCTGGGCCGCGCGCCGGTCCTCCTGCATGCGCGCGCCGAGGAAGGCGAGCGTCCGCCGGCCCTTCGATAGAAGATGGCGCGCGGCCGTCGCGCCCACTTGCGGGTGCGCGAAGCCGACGGCCATGTCGATGGGCTCCCCCCCCAGTTCCCACATCTCGACGACGGGCACGTCGCTCGCCGCGAGCATGCGCCGCGTGGCGGGGCTGTGGCTGAGCCCGGTGAGCACGATGGCGGCGGGCGCCCAGGAGAGGGCGGTGCGCACCAGCGCCTCCTCCTGGTCGAGGCCGTATTCGCTGTGGCCGAGCAGCACCTGCAGCCCCTCGGCGACGAGTTCGCTCTGCAGCGTCGAGACCGTTTCGGCGAAGAAGGCGTTGCGAATCGACGGCACGATGATGCTGACGACGCGCGAGGAGGCGGCGGCGAGGCCGCCCGCGACGAGATTGGGAACATAGCCGAGGCTCTGGATCGCCCGGGCGATCTCGCGTCCCGCCGCCGGCGACACGGCCTGGGGCTTGCGCAGATAGAGCGAGACGGTCGAGGGCGAGACGTCGGCGAGCTTCGCCACATCGCTCATCGTCACCCGCTGCATCTTGCGGCGCCGCCGCTGACCGCCGGTGGTGGACGTCTCGTTGCGCGCTTCCAAGCGGACACTCCCTGAATAAATATCGCAGCGCTGCGATACACGTCGTTCCTGTCATGATAGCGGGAGAGAGGCCGATATCAAGGCATATAAGGCCCCCGAGGCTGTCTTGGTCCTATGATCCCAAAGCGGGCGAGGCGTCTTGCAGATCACACATCGTAGCGCTATGATTGACGGAGTGATGCCGTGTGCGTTGGCGTGCGGCCGAAAGTTGCCCCGCACGGGGAGGCGACAGGGAGGGTCAATGTCGTCCGTCAGTTTCCGCCGGCTCGAGAAGAGCTATGGCGCGGTCCGCATCGTGAAGGGCATCGACCTCGAGATCGCGGACCGCGAATTCGTCGTGCTCGTCGGCCCGTCCGGCTGCGGCAAGTCCACCACGCTGCGCATGCTCGCTGGGCTCGAGAGCATTTCCGGCGGCGAGATCCGCATCGGCGAGCGGGTGGTGAACAGACTGCCGCCGCGCGAGCGCGACATCGCCATGGTCTTCCAGGACTACGCGCTCTACCCGCACAAGACCGTCTACGAGAACATGGCCTTCAGCCTGAAGGTGCGTGGCGTGGCGACGGACGAGATCGGCAAGCGCATCGCCGAGGCGGCGGACATGCTCGGCATAGGCCAGTTGCTCGACCGGCGCCCGAGCCAGCTTTCCGGCGGCCAGCGGCAGCGTGTCGCCATGGGCCGCGCGATCGTGCGCCGGCCCCAGGTCTTCCTCTTCGACGAGCCCTTGTCGAACCTCGACGCCAAGCTGCGCGGCCAGGTGCGCACAGAGATCAAGCGCCTGCACCAGGCGGTCGGCACCACCATCATCTACGTCACGCACGACCAGGTGGAGGCGATGACGCTCGCCGACCGCATCGTCATCCTGAAGGGCGGCGAGATCGAGCAGGTCGGCACGCCGGACGAGGTCTACAACGCGCCGGCGAGCGTCTTCGTCGGCGGCTTCATCGGTTCGCCGGCCATGAATTTCGCGCCGGGCACCATCCGCGGCGGCCGCGTCGTGCTGGAGGGCGGAGCGGAGATCGCGCTCGACCGCGCGGCCCTCCGCGCCGATGCCGCCGAGGGGCGTGCGGTCGTCGTCGGCATCCGGCCGGAGCACTTCGTGCCGGCCGGTGAGGGGGCCGAGGTCGCCGGGACCGTGCAGGTGGTCGAGCCGCTGGGGGCCGACACGCTCGTCCATTTCACGCTCGGCAAGGCGACGCTGACCGCGCGGCTGGCGCCCGACATGCGGCCCGCGCCGGGCGAGACGCTGTCCATCGGCATCAATCCGTCGCGCATCCGGCTGTTCGACGCCCAGACGGAACGGGCGCTGCACTGAGAACCGCAGCGCGGCGACAATTCGAGGGAGGAAGGTGATGATTTCGACGAAGACGATGAAGATGCTTGTCGCCGGCGCGGCCCTCGGCCTGACGGCGTCGGCGGCGCTCGCCGAGACGAACCTGCGCGTGTTCGTGTCGAGCCAGCATAGGCCGGACGTGTGGCGCAAGGCCTTCGACATGTATCAGGAGGCCCGGCCGGACGTGAAGATCACGATCGAGACCGGCGGCAACACTTCCGAGCAGCAGGCGCAATATCTCAACACCGTCATGACGGCCAAGGATTCGTCCCTCGACGTCATGATCCTCGATGTCATCCGCCCGGCGCAATACGCGGCCGCGGGCTGGACGGTGCCGTTCAACGCGGTCATCGGCGGCGACATCGGGCTCTACATGAAGAGCTACCTGCCGGCCTATGCCGAGGCCAATACCGTGGACGGCAAGGTGGTGGCGCTGCCCGCTTTTGCCGACGCCATGTTCCTCTATTACCGCAAGGACCTGCTGGAGAAGCACGGCGTCGAGCCGCCGACGACCTGGGACGAACTCGCCGCCGCCGCCAAGAAGATCACGGCCGCCGAGAACGATCCCAACCTGCAGGGCCTCTCCTTCCAGGGCAAGGCCATCGAGGGCGCCGTCTGCACCTTCCTGCTGCCCTACTGGAGCATGGGCAAGAACCTCGTATCCGAGGGGAAGCTCACCTTCGACAAGGAAGCGGCGGTGAAGGCTCTCAAACTGTGGAAGGACTTCGTCGACGCGGGCGTCGCCAAGAAGAACATCGCCGAGGTGGCGACCGACGACACGCGCAAGGAGTTCCAGGCCGGCAATGTCGTCTTCGCCGTCAACTGGTCCTACGCCTGGGGGCAGTTCCAGGGGGCGGAATCGGCGGTCAAGGACAAGGTCGGCGTCGTCAAGCTGCCGGCGGTCGCGGGCGGCGAGCCGGTCTCGTGCCTCGGCGGCTGGGAATGGGGCGTCTCGGCCTATTCCAAAAATGCGACGGAAGCGGCAAATTTCGTGCAGTTCCTGTCGAGCCCGAAGATCTCGAAGTTCATGGCCGTCAATGCGGCGCTGCTGCCGCAGTTCCCGGAGGTCTATACCGATCCGGAGGTGACGAAGGCCGTGCCGTGGTTCGCCGAGGCGAAGCCGGTGGTGGAGACCGCGCGGGCCCGGCCGGTGACGCCGCGCTACAACGAGGTGAGCGAGATCATCCGCACCACGGTCAACGCGGTCCTCGCCGGCACGATGACGCCGGAGGACGGCGCGAGCCAGATGGAAGCGCGCCTCAGGCGCGTGCTGCGCTGAGCGGCGGGCGGTTGCGGTGATGTGAGGAGAGAGCCTTCGGCTCGGCTTCGTGCGCTGGACCGGATCGCATTCGGCTTCGCTGCAGCGTGCGGGGACGAGGCTCCTCCTGAGGCACGTCCTCGTTTCCCGGCCCGCATGCGCGAAGCGCAGGCGAGTGCCGGGAACCAGCGGACATCCTCGTGCCGAAGACATCTCCGCATCATTCCTGACAGCAACGAAAGCATCCCGGGCAGGACCATGACGATGGCAACCGTGAGCCGAACGAGCGCCGCCCCCGTGCGCAGCGAAGGCGCAACGCGCTGGTGGGTGCGCCTTCTCGACCCCAGCGAGCGTACGCTCGCCGTGCTGCTGCTCATGCCGGCGGCGCTGCTGCTCGCGCTCATCATCGTCTATCCGGTCTGCCGGCTGATCTGGACGAGCTTCTTCAACCTGTCGCTGACGTCCGGCTTGCCGGCGAGCTTCGTCGGGCTCGAGAACTACGCCTTGATGCTCGACGATCCCGTCTTCTGGGAGACGACCTGGAACACGGTGCTCATCACGCTCATCACCGTGCCGGGAGCGCTCGTCGTCGGCCTGGCGCTCGCGCTGATGGCCAACCTGCCATTCCGCCGCAAATGGCCGGTGCGCCTGTCGCTGCTCATTCCGTGGGCGCTGCCGCTCGCCTTCGCCGGCCTCATCTTCGCGTGGTTCTTCCACTCCGAGTATGGCGTCGTCAACGACGTGCTGCGCCGTCTCGGGTTCGAGGGCGTCATCTGGTTCAACTCGGCCAACTGGGCCTTCGCCGCCATCTGCCTGACGATCATCTGGAAGACCTCGTCCTTCATGGCGCTCATCATCCTCGCCGGGCTGCAGACCATCCCGCGCTCGCTCTACGAGGCGGCGTCGGTCGACGGGGCGGGGCGCGTGCGCCAGTTCTTCGAGATCACGCTGCCGCTGCTGAAGCCGGCGATCGTCGTGGCGCTCATCTTCCGCACCATCACGGCGCTGCAGACCTTCGACATCCCCTTCACCATGACGCGCGGCGGCCCCGGCACCTCGACGGCGACGCTCGCCATGTACATCCACCAGAACACGGTCGATTTCCTCGACCTCGGCTACGGCTCGGCGCTGGCGGTCGTCATGTTCGCGCTCTCCATGTGCGTGACCGTCGTCTATCTGCGCATGATCCGGGCGAGGGGGTGAACCTATGAGCAACGACGCATCCGCCAACCGGCCCCTCCTGTCCGGCACGCCGCTGCGCCTCCTCATCGGCGGCGTGCTCCTGATCAACGGCCTCTTCCCGGCGCTGTGGATCCTCTTCACGTCGCTGAAGACGGAGGCCGAGCTGACGCTGAAGCCGATCACCTGGCTGCCGGCGGCGCCGACGCTCGCCAATTACGTGCGCGCCTTCACCGACCAGCCGCTCCTCGTCTTCCTTTTCAACAGCTTCATGGTCGCCATCCTGTCGACGGCGCTGACGCTGTTCGTTTCGGTGCTCGCGGCCTATGCCCTGGCGCGGCTCAACATCCGCGGGCGCGATCTCATCCTCTCCGCCATCATCGCGGTCTCGACCTTCCCGCTCGTCACCTTGCTCGTGCCCCTGTTCGGGACCATGCGCGCGCTCGGCTTCCTCAACACCTGGGTGGCGCTGATCCTGCCCTATACGGTGCTGAGCCTGCCGGTGTGCACGCTGATCCTCGTCTCCTTCTTCGAGGGCATCCCGCGCGATCTCGAGAACTCCGCGATGATCGACGGCTGCACGCGCATCGGCGCGCTGTTCAAGGTGGTGGTGCCGCTGTCGGCGCCGGGCGTCTTCACCGCCGGCATCCTCGCCTTCGTCAACGCCTGGGACGAGTTCCTGCTGGCCCTCTCGTTCAACTCCAATCCGCAACTGCGCACCCTGCCGGTGGGCATCACGCTCTACCAGGGCGAGTTCGCCTTTCCCTGGCCGGTGATCTCGGCGGCGCTCGTCGTCGGCATCGTGCCGGTCGCGATCCTCATCGTCATCTTCCAGGAGCGTGTCGTCTCGGGCCTCACCTCCGGCGGCATCAAGGGGTAGATCCATGACACGCCGCAGCATCGACAGCCTGCGCAGCCAGCGCTGGTACGCCTCCGACGACATGCGCGGCTTCGCGCACCGCCAGCGCACGCAGCAGATGGGCCTGAGGCGCGAGGAGTTCCTCGGCAAGCCTGTCGTCGGCATCATCAACACCTGGAGCGAACTGAGCCCCTGCCACTCGCATCTGCGCGACCGGGCGGAGGCGGTGAAGCGCGGCGTCTGGCAGGCCGGCGGCTATCCGGTCGAGCTGCCGGCCTTGTCGGTAGGCGAGGTGATGGTGAAGCCCACCACCATGCTCTACCGCAACTTCCTCGCCATGGAGGTGGAGGAGCTCCTGCGCTCTCACCCGATCGACGGGGCGGTCCTCCTCGGCGGCTGCGACAAGTCCACGCCAGGCCTGCTCATGGGCGCCTTCAGCATGGACCTGCCGGTGATCTTCTGCCCGGCGGGGCCCATGGCCAACGGCCAGTGGCGCGGCGAGAAGACCGGCGCCGGCACGCATACCAAGAAATACTGGGATGAACTGCGCGCCGGCAACATCACCAAGGCCGACTGGGTCGACCTCGAAAGCCGCATGACGCGCTCCATCGGCACCTGCAACACCATGGGCACGGCCTCGACCATGACGTCGATCGTCGACGCCATGGGCCTGACCCTGCCGGGCGCATCCTCGATCCCGGCCGTCGACAGCGGCCATCCGCGCATGGCCTCCGCCTGCGGCGAGCGCCTCGTCGCCATGATCCTCGAGGACCTGAAGCCCTCCCGCCTCGTCGATGCGCGCAGCTTCCGCAACGGCCTTGTCGCCTATATGGCGCTCGGCGGCTCCACCAATGCGGCCGTGCACCTCATTGCCATGGCGCGCCGCCTCGGCGTGCCGCTCTCGCTCGACGACATGGCGGAGATGGCGGGCAAGGTGCCGGTCTTGGCCAACCTCTTCCCCTCCGGCCAATATCTGATGGAGGACTTCTACTTCGCCGGTGGCCTGCCGGCCCTTCTGAAGAAGCTCCAAGCGCATCTCGACGGCTCGGCGCTCACCGTCAACGGCCGGACGCTCGGCGAGAACATCGCCGGCGCCGAATGCTGGAACGACGACGTCATCCGCGATCCCGAAAACCCGGTGGTGCCTTTGTCCCGCGGCAAGACGCTGGCCGTGCTGCGCGGCAACCTGGCGCCGAAGGGGGCGGTGATGAAATCCTCCGCCGCGAGCCCGAAGTTCCTGCGCCACGTCGGGCCCGCCATCGTCTTCGACAGCCCCGCCGAGATGAACCGGATGATCGACGATCCCGCCCTCGACGTGACCGAGGACAGCGTGCTCGTGCTGCGCAATGCGGGGCCCGTCGGCGCGCCGGGCATGCCGGAATGGGGCAACCTGCCGATCCCGAAGAAGCTGCTGAAGCAGGGCGTGCGCGACATGGTGCGCATCTGCGACGGGCGCATGAGCGGCACGCATTACGGCACCTGCATCCTCCACGTCTCGCCGGAAGCAGCCGTGGGCGGGCCGCTGGCCCTCCTGAGGACCGGCGATCTCGTCGAACTCGATGTCGCGGCCGGCCGGCTCGACATGCGCGTCGACGAGGCCGAACTCGCCCGCAGGCGTGCCGAATGGACGCCGGCGGCGCCGCGCTACGAGCGCTCCTTCGCCGCGCTCTACCAGCGCCATGTCTCGCAGGCCGACGAGGGCTGCGACTTCGATTTTCTCGACGGGGGCGGCCCTGTGGCCGAGCCCGCCATCTATTGAGGCCGCCATGACCGACATCGACAACCGTTTCAAGCGCTGGCTCAAGGGCGAGGGGCCGCGCCCGCCGCTCGGCACGTGGCTGATGGCCGCCGCCCCCGCCACCGCCGAGGCCATGGGCCACACGGGCTTCGACTTCCTCGTCGTCGACATGGAGCACGTGCCGATCGAGGTGTCGGATCTCGCCGGCCTCCTGCGCGCCGTCGGCTGCACGCGGGCCGAGCCCGTGGTGCGGCTCGCCTGGAACGACCAGGTGCTGGTCAAGCGCGTGCTCGACGCCGGCGCCCAGACGATCATGCTGCCCTTCGTGCAGACGGCGGAAGAAGCGAAGCAGGCGGTCGCCTACGCCAAATACCCGCCTGAGGGCGTGCGCGGCGTCGCCGCAGTCCACCGTGCCTCGCGTTTCGGCCGCGTGCCGGATTATCTGAAGCGCGCCAACGACGAGGTCGCCGTCATCGTGCAGCTCGAGACGCCGGAGGCCGTGGCGCGCCTGCCCGAGATCGCGGCGGTGCCGGGAGTGGACGCGCTCTTCGTCGGGCCGGGCGACCTCTCCGCCGCCATGGGCCACATCGGCAACATCGCCCACCCGGAGGTGCAGGCGCTGATCGAGAAGGCGGCGAAGGACGCCCATGCGGCCGGCAAGCCGGTGGGCATCGTCGGGCCCAATCCCGACATGGTGCGGCGCTTCATCGGCTACGGCTACGATTTCGCGGCCATCGCCTCCGACATCGCCATGATGACCGGCCGTGCTGCCGACTGGCTCGGCGTGCTACGGGAGAGCCGGCCGCCGCCGCGCAGCCGACCGCTGCCTATTGAACCGCCATCACGGCACGAGGTCTCGATGCCCTTCGATTATGAGACGGTTGAGTACCGCTCCCTCGTCGGACGATCCGTCGTCATCACCGGGGGCGCCTCCGGCATCGGCGAGGAGATCGTGAAGGCCTTCGTCGCGCAGGGAGCCGCGGTCTCCTTCCTCGACATCGACGAGGAGCGGGGCCGGGCGCTCGCGGCCGCCACAGGCGCCGCCTTCAGCCCCTGCGACGTCACCGACATCGCGGCGCTGCGCGCGACGCTGGCTGAATGCGAGGCGGCGCGCGGCGGCATCGACGTGCTCGTCAACAATGCCGGCAAGGACGACCGCCACGCCATGGCCGAGGTGGAGCCGGACTACTGGCGGCGCGCGCTCGCCCTCAACCTCGACCACCAGTTCTTCGCCACGCAGGCGTTGGCCGAGGGCATGGGCAGGCGCGGCGGCGGCTCCGTCATCATGCTCGGCTCGATCTCCTGGATGCGGGGACGGCCCGGCATGGTGGGCTATACGACCGCCAAGGCCGCCATCAACGGGCTGACGCGCACGCTGGCCCGCGAATTGGGCCCCGCCGGCATCCGGGTCAACTGCATCGTCCCCGGCGCCATCCTCACCGAGCGGCAGGAGAAGCTCTGGCTCACGCCGGAGCTCAACCAGCAGTTCCTCGACCTGCAGGCGCTGAAATTCCGCCTCGACGCGAGCCACGTGGCGCGGCTCGCCCTCTTCCTCGGCTCCGACGAGAGCGCCGGCTGCACCGGTGCCAATTTCGTCGTCGACGCCGGCCTGACGCTGAACTGACCCATGGCTCGGATGCCACCACTGTCATGCCCGCGCTTGTCGCGGGCATCCACGCCCTGAAAGCCGAGCATCGTCAAGGGCGCGGATGGCCGGGACAAGCCGGGCCACGACAGAGGGGAAACTCACACACAAAGTGATCAGCATGCAGATCCGTACCACGCCCGACGGTTTCGACCTTCTCCTCGACGGCCGCCTCATCCTCAGCCACCGCAGCGACGCGCCGGCCCTCTTCGTCGGCCGGGGCGAAGAGCGGATGGACATGTATCGCGGCAATTTCGACATCGAGGACTATGTCGTCGAGCGCGTGCCGCTGGCCCATGCCACCGTCTCCGGCAATGAGATCGCCCTCGCGGCTGCGCCGGGCCAGCCGATGCGCCTGACGCTGACGCTCGAGGGCGGCGAGCGGGACGGCACCATCGCCTTCATCTCGGCTGATGCCGCCATCAACCGCCTGTGGCTGCGCGTCGCGGCCGAGACGGACGAGCGCGTCTGGGGCGGCGGCGAGCAGATGTCCTATTTCAACCTGCGCGGCCGGCGCTTTCCGTTCTGGACGTCCGAGCCCGGCGTCGGCCGCGACAAGACGACGGAAATTACCTTCAAGTCCGACGTCACCGGCAAGGCGGGCGGCGACTACTGGACCACCAGCTATCCACAGCCGACCTATGTCTCGTCGCGCCGCTATGCGCTCCATGTCGAGACCACGGCCTATTCGGCCTTCGATTTCCGGCGGCAGGACTTCCATGAGATCGAGGTGTGGGCGATCCCGGAGCGCATCGCGCTGACGGCCCGGCCGACCTTCGCCGATCTCGTCGAGGCGCTGTCGGCGCGTTTCGGCCGCCAGCCGCCGCTGCCCGAGTGGGTCTACAACGGCGCCATCATCGGGCTGAAGGACGGGGCCCGTTCCTTCACGCGGCTCGAGCGCTTCGTCGAGGCCGGCGCCGCCGTCTCGGGCCTGTGGTGCGAGGACTGGGTGGGCTTGCGCCACACGTCCTTCGGCGCGCGCCTGTTCTGGGACTGGCGGGGGAATGAGGAGCGCTATCCGGACTTAAGCCGGCGCATCGCCGAGCTTCGCGACCGCGGCATCCGCTTCCTCGGCTACGTCAATCCGTACCTTGCCGTCGACGGCACGCTCTTTCCCGAGGCCGAGGCGGCGGGCTATTTCGCCAAGGACGCCGACGGCAAGACGGCCCTCGTCGATTTCGGCGAGTTCGACTGCGGTGTCGTCGACTTCACCAATCCGGACGCTGCCGCCTGGTTCGCCGAGCGGGTGATCGGGCAGAACATGCTCGATTACGGCCTCTCGGGCTGGATGGCCGATTTCGGCGAATACCTGCCGATCGACGTCCATCTCGCCAATGGCGTCGATGCCAAGCTCATGCACAACGCCTGGCCGGTGCTGTGGGCGGAGGTCAATGCCCGTGCCGTCGCGAGCCGTGGCAAGACGGGCGAGGCGCTCTTCTTCATGCGCGCCGGCTTTTCCGGCGTGCAGAAGCACTGCCCGCTGCTATGGGCCGGCGACCAGTCGGTCGATTTCTCGCGCCACGACGGGCTCGTCACCGTCATCTGCGGGGCCCTGTCGTCCGGCCTGCTCGGCAACGCCTATCATCACTCCGACATCGGCGGCTATACGAGCCTCTTCGGCAACGTGCGCACGGCCGAGCTCATCATGCGCTGGAGCGAGATGGCCGCCTTCACGCCGGTGATGCGCAGCCACGAGGGAAATCGCCCGCGCGACAATCTGCAGATTGATCAGGACGGCGAAGTGCTGGCACATTTTGCGCGCATGACGCGAATCTATGTCCACCTCGTGCCCTACCTGAAGTTCCTCGTGAACGAAGCCACCACCCGCGGCCTGCCCGCGCAGCGCCCGCTTTTTCTCCACTTCGAGGACGATCCGCGCGCCTATGCCGTCGAGGATGCCTATCTCTATGGGCCGGACCTGCTCGTCGCGCCCGTCTGGCAGGCGGGCAGGGACAGGTGGACGACCTATCTGCCGCAGGGCGCCGATTGGGTGCACGTATGGAGCGGCGAGCGCTTCGCCGGCGGCACCGAGACGGAAGTCGCCGCGCCTTTCGGTGAGCCGCCGGTCTTCCACCGCGCCGGTTCGGCCTTCACGGAGCTCTTCGCCGGCCTGAGGGCTCTCTGAGGAATGTCGCCAGGCGAGCTCATCGGCTTTCTGGCGCTCGCGTTCGTCGCCGCCTATGCACAGACGCTGACGGGCTTCGCCTTCGGCCTCATCACCATGGGCGGCGTCGGCCTCACCGGCCTCCTGTCGCTGCCCGACGCGGCGATGATCGTCAGCGTGCTGACGCTCGTCAACGCAACGCAGATGCTGCTGAAGGGCTGGCGCGATGTCGCCTGGCGCGAGTTCGCCCTCGTGATGGCCGCGAGCGTGCCGCTGCTCTTCGCCGGCTACTGGCTGCTCGAATGGCTCGCCGACACCCGGGCCGACATGCTGCGCCTCGTGCTCGGCGCCGTCATCATCGCCTCCAGCCTGCAGCTCGCCATGCGGCCGGCGCCGCTCGCACAGAAGTCCGGCAGCGCCTCCTTCCTCTTCTTCGGCGGCATCGCGGGCCTCATGGGCGGCATGTTCTCGACGGCCGGGCCGCCGCTCGTCTTCCATTTCTATCGCCAGCCGCTGGCCCTCGCGACGATCCGCGAGACGCTCGTCGGCGTCTTCGCGCTCAATGCCGTGTTCCGCATCGGCCTCGTCGCCGCCGCCGGCAACCTGCCCGGGCCCTCGACGCTGACCGGGCTCTTCGCCATCCCGGCCGTGATGGCGGCGACCTTCGCCGCCCGCCGCTGGCCGCCGCCGATCGCGCCGCAGGTGATGCGGCGCATCGTCTTCGTCCTCCTCTTCCTGTCGGGGGTGTCGCTCGGCGCCCCCGCCGTCCTGCGCCTCCTGGGAGTGCATTGATGACCGTACACGACAAGACAGCCGGCCGCCGCGTGCTCGACCTCAAGGACCCGTCGCTGCTGACGGGCAAGGCCTATGTCGCGGGCGAGTGGATCGACGCGCCGGACGGCCGGACCATTGCCGTCACCGATCCCTTCGATGGCGCGCTCCTCGCGACGGTGCCAGACCTCGGCCCCGACGTCGCCCGGCGCGCCATCGATGCGGCGCATGCGGCGC
>Ga0207747_1001578_pt1 | contig 15456 bp, 15 predicted proteins | sample HigsolmetaGSP11D_FD_184839 | JGI IMG/M metagenome (GOLD analysis project Ga0207747, IMG submission 184839) | High solid enriched microbial communities from the Joint BioEnergy Institute, USA - SP1-1-D (SPAdes) | ecosystem: Engineered > Bioreactor > SSF (Solid state fermentation) > Aerobic >...
GAGACCGCGCGTTTGAGGGGGCACAGCGTCCATCGCCGGCGAGCCGGGACGGGGGCGCCCGCCAGGGTCCTCGTCCCGGCCGGCTGGAGATCTTCCGGAGGAGGGGGCCGGGTCTTCCCGCCGGGAACGGCCCCTCTACCGTTGCCGGGGGCGCCGTAACCCGGTCGCGGTCGTCGTTTCTTCAGCGTCCGGCCGGTCCGCATCGCCGGATCGGCGGGCGATTCGGACAGAAAGTTCCGATAAAAATGATCAGACCTCTTCCGTAGATCCTTAGGCAAGGCTAACCTAAACTCGCTTGATCTGCGGTTTCTAAGGGAGGGGCCAGTGGGCGAAGCGCGCCCGGAGAGCACTTTGGAACGTTTCTCGATCCGGTTGCGGGCGGCCACCCGCACCGATCACAGTGACAACGAGCACTCGGCCTACATGAGCGCTCTGCTGGACGGCCGGCTGGCCCGCGAGCAGTACGCCGCCCTGGTCGGGCAGCTCTACTTCGTCTACGACCTGCTGGAGCAGGCCGCCGACCGGATGCGACGGGACGCGGTGGCCGCCTCGTTCGACCTTCCCGGGCTGCGCCGCCGTGAGGCCCTGAAAGCCGACCTGGAGTTCTACTACGGGCCGGACTGGGCCGAACGCGTGCAGGCCAACGACGCCACCCGCCGCTACTGCGACCGGCTGCGCGAGGTGTGCTTCGACTGGCCCGGCGGGTTCGTGGCCCACCACTACACCCGCTACCTGGGCGACCTGTCCGGCGGGCAGGCCATCGCCACTCTCGTGACGCGGACCTACGGCCTCAGCGACGACGACGGCGTGCGCTTCTACCGTTTCGCGGAAAAGCCCAAGCACCTCAAGGACCGCTACCGGCAGCTCCTGGACGAGGCGCCCTGGGACGAGCCCGAGCGGGCGCGGATCATCGAGGAGGTCAAGGTCGCCTACCGGCTGAACGCCGAGCTGACCGCCCGCCTCGCCCACGACCTGCGCATCGACCCCGCCGCCTGAGGAGGGGCGGGCCCACCGGCGGGTTTCAACGAAGACGGGGCATGGAAAACAGCACCTCATCGGGCCGAGATTTCACGCTGGGTGCCTGACCGATCGCCTCACGTGCGGGCGCCCACGGTTGCCGAGTGAGGCCGTCATGCATGTGCTCCGTCTGTGTCCGGTGTTCGAGCCCCCGGCCACCGCCCTGCTGGGGCGCGGCGCGCGCTTTGCTCCGATCGGCGGCATGCACAGCCACACCGCGCAGCTCACCCGGGCCCTGGACGAACTGGGCGTCCGGCAGACCGTGGTCACCACCCGTCCCCCGACCGCGCCGGCGGTCGCCAGGCTGGGACGGCACTGCCGGGTGGTGCGGCTGGGGGCGTCGGGACCGCTGTCCCGCCACTGCTACGGCCCGGCGGCCTGGCGGCGGGCCCCGACCCTGGTGCGGGGCGTGGACCTGGTCCACGCGCACCTGGGCGAGGACCCGGTCGTCATGCCGCTGGCCCTGCGCACCGCGGCGTGCGCCGGGGCGCCGCTGGTGGTGACCGTTCACCACAGCCTGCAGCACACGCTGCGGGTGAGCGGGCCCCGGTCGCTGCTGCTGAAAACCGTCGGCGGAGCGCTGGAGCGGCGCCTGCTGGAACACGCGGACGCGGTGATCACGCTGACCGAGCGGCTGCGCGACCTGCTGCCCGGCGACGCCGTTCACGTCATCCCCTCCGGGCTCGGTCCCGAGTTCACCGCGCGATCGCCGGCGCGGACATGGCGGATGCCGGACGGCGATGCGGTGCGTCCCAGGCTCGGCTATGTGGGCAGGCTGCAGGCCCACAAGAGCGTCGACGTCCTGCTGCGGGCCTTCGCGCTGCTGGGCGGCGACGGCGGGCGCCTGCTCATCGTCGGGGACGGGCCGCAGCGGCCCCGGCTGCGGCGGCTGGCCGGCCGGCTGGGGATCGCCGAACGCGTCACCTTCCTGGGCGCCCTGTCCCACGACCAGATCCCGGCCGTCCTGCGCACGCTGGATGCGGTGGTGCTGCCGTCCCGCTGTGAAGAGTTCGGCTCGATCCTGCCGGAGGCCATGCACTGCGGCGTCCCCGTGGTGGCCACCCAGGTCGGCGGCATCCCCGAGCTGATCGAGCACGGCCGCAGCGGGCTGCTGGTGCCGCCCGGCTCCCCGGCCCGCCTGGCGGACGCGCTGCGCCGGCTGCTGGGCGATCCCGGGCTGGCCGCCGCCATGGCCGGCCGCGCCCGCCGCCGGGTCCGCGGCCACACCTGGGACCGCCTGGCCCGGCGCGTGCTGAAGGTCTACCAGTCGGTCCTCACGACTCCGGCGCCACAGCCCTTGCCCGCGTCCAAAGTCGTTCCGATCAAATGACGGCACGCCTCCCGGAAAGGACCGGCCGCTATGCCGGTGGGCTCAAGGCGCTGTCGACGATCTCGCGCAAGGCGGCGCAGTGGGAGGCGAAGGCGGAGCGTCCGGCGGGGGTGAGGGAGAGCCAGGTGCGGGGGCGCTTGCCCACATATCCCTTGGTGACCTTGACGTAGCCGGCCTTCTCCAGGGTGGAGACCTGCTTGGACAGCGCCGAGTCGGTGATCTCGACGGTGTCGCGGACGAAGGCGAACTCGGCCCGGTCCGCGGCGGCCAGCGTCGCCATGACCGCAAAGCGCACGGGCGCGTGGATGACCTCGTCGAGCCGGTGCCGGGGGTGGTTCATCGCCGTCCCTCCAGACGGGCGCCGAGGAAGGCGGGCAGGGAGACCACCACCGCACCGGGCAGCCACCACAGGAGCTCGCCCTCGAACCAGAGGACGCCGGGCATCAGCACGGCGGCGTAGAGAACCGCCCAGCTGGCGATGATCATCGCGTGCCGGCGGGCGAACCCGTGCCGGCTCACCGGCTGGCGGACGGCGTAGGCCGACAGTGCGGCGACGACCGCGCCCCACACCGCGACCGACGCGGCGACCCCGCGCGGGCCCAGCCCGAGCAGAAGGGTCGCCACGAAGGCCCCGGCGCCGTAGATCTGCAGGTAGCGGACGTACCAGCGGGAGCGGCGGCGCACCCGGCGCTGCAGTGTCTCGGCCCGGGTGAGCGCGGCGCCGGCGGCCTCGGCGTCGATGTTCGGCATGACCATCCCCTTGCTCTTCGGCGACTATGTGATTCTAAGAAAGTACTTTCCAAAGTGGCAAGTACTTTCCGTGCAATGTCACGCCCGGCGCCGCCACTGCATTCGCTGAATTGTTTGACCAGGTCATTACTCTCAAGCAGCAGCCCAATGGCCGGGCGGGTCCACCCGGCCACAGGCGGGGGACCGGTCGGGGTTCATGCGGGGGCCGCTGCACAGAGCCCTGGTGCGACGGCGGCCGGAAGCCGGTTTGGGCTGGTTGGCATGGCGGAACCGGGCTCTGGAATCATGGCCGACGCTCGGGCGAGACATGATCGGCCCGGCTCGGAAGGAGAGACAGTGGACGTAGAGCGGACGGCGCTGCCCGGCATCGGACTGCAGCATGTGTTCACCACCCGCCGGGGGCGGCAGATCGGGGTGGTCTCACACCGCAATGGACAGCGGGACCTGGCCGTCTACGACAAAGAAGATCCCGACACCTGCGTGGTGATGGTGAAACTGACTCCAGAGGAGGCGAACGTGCTGGCGGAACTGCTGGGGACCGAGCGGGTGGTGGAGCGGCTGGCCGAGCTGCACCGGCAAGTGGAAGGGCTGGTCACAGAGCAGATACCGATAACAGCGGGCTCCCCCTACGACGGCCGCACCCTCGGCTCCACTCAGGCCCGCAGCCGGACCGGCGCCTCCATCGTGGCGGTGGTCCGGGACGCCCAGGTGATCGTCAGCCCACGCCCCGACTTCGTGTTCGCCGCCGGTGACAAGGTCGTCGTCGTCGGCACCGGAGAGGGTACGGCTGCGGTGGCCCGTATCTTCTCGGACGGGTGATCGATGCATTCGGTCGCCGTCCAACTCATAGAACTCGGTGCGATCATCCTGGCGCTGGGGCTGCTCGGCTCCATCGCCGTGCGTTTCTCCATCTCGGCCATCCCGCTGTACCTGATCGCGGGCCTGGCGTTCGGGTCCGGCGGGATCCTGCCGCTGACCGACAGCGAAGAGTTCGTCTCGCTGGGCGCCGAGGTCGGAGTCATCCTGCTGCTGTTCACCCTGGGGCTGGAGTACTCGGCCGACGAACTGGTCGGCACACTGCGCACCTCCGCCCCGGTGGGCCTGGCGGACCTGGTGCTCAACGCCGCCCCCGGCGTGATCGTGGCGCTGCTGATGGGCTGGGGCCCGGTGGCGGCGCTCGCGCTCGGCGGCGTCACCTACGTGACCTCCTCGGGCATCACCGCCAAGGTCATGGGAGACCTGGGCTGGCTCGGTAACCGCGAAACCCCCGCGGTGCTGTCGGTGCTGGTCTTCGAAGACCTGACGATGGCGGTCTACCTGCCCATCCTGACCACCGTGCTGGTCGGGGCCGGGCTGGCCGCCGGGGCCCAGAGCCTGGCCATCGCGGCGGTGACGGTGGCGGTGATCCTGTTCATCGCCCTGCGGTACGGGACGGCGGTGGAACGCTTCGTCGCCAGCCCCAACGACGAGGTGCTGCTGCTGAAGGTGCTGGGGCTGACCGTGCTGGTCGCCGGGCTGGCCCAGCAGCTGCAGGTGTCGGCCGCGGTCGGCGCCTTCCTGGTGGGCATCGCCCTGTCGGGGCCGCTGGCGCACACCGCCCGCGAGATCATCACCCCGCTCAAGGACCTGTTCGCGGCGGTGTTCTTCGTCTTCTTCGGCCTGCACACCGACCCGGCCACCCTGCCCCCCGTGCTGGGCGTCGCGGCACTGCTGGCCGTGCTGGGCATCGCCACCAAGCTCGGGACGGGCTGGCTGGCGGCCCGCCGCGCCGGGGTCGGCCTGAAGGGCCGGCTGCGCGCCGGCGTCTCGCTGGCTCCGCGCGGCGAGTTCAACATCGTCATCGCCGGCCTGGCCGTCTCCGGCGGGGTCGATCCGCGGCTGGGCGCGCTGGCCGCGGCCTACGTGCTGATCCTGGCCATCGCCAGCCCGCTGCTGGCCCGGTTGGCCGAGCCGCTGGCCCGCAAGATCGAAGGCCGCGGCAAGCCGCAGGCGCAGATCGACGAGGACCTCCCGCCGGAGATCCCCGTCCCGGCCCCCGCCCTCGACGATGCGGCCGGGAAGGCCGCCTCCGGCACCGAAAGCGGCGACGAGGAACCCCGGGACGACGTCAAGGAGGCCAAAGAGGTCACCTGAGGCCCCGCCGCCCCGGCGGAGAACCAGCCGTCCGACGTCGTCCAAGTGACCCTTCCGAGGTTGCCGGGCATCGGCCCGCACCCCCTTTCCGGGAGGCCGGGGGTGCGGGCCGATGCCGGTTGAGGTCCGGGCGGCCTCCGGCGAAGGGAGGCCGCATGCGTTCGCGCCCTGCGGAGGGCGGTTTCTTTGGGCGTTCCCGTTGTGGGGAGCATCGCTCACCGGGATGCTCCGGGCGGCGCGGGTCAGCGCCTTTGGGAGGTGAGCCGTTTCTCCAAGGCCGCCAGGCGGCGCTCCAGCTCGGTGACCCGGTCGACGATCGGAGGGTCCTGCAGGAGCTGGGCGAGCTGGTCGGCCTCGTCGCGGTCCAGCTCGATGGTGTGCCGCGGGGAGTCCGGGTCCTCCCCGTTGTAGATCATGAGCGTGCGGTGGCCCTCATGGTCGATGAGCACACCGAGCCGGTGCCCACGGCGGGTCTCGTAGTGGTGCACCGTGCCGGTGCCGGGAATCGTGTGCATGGTCTCGGCTCCGATCAAGTGGGAGAGGTAGGGGCGGGGTCGGGATCGCCGTACTCGCCGTACCAGTGGGCGAGCCGGCCCTTGCGGCCGACGGCGCGCAACCGCCGTTCGGTGGCTTCACGAGTGGCGCTTGTGGTCACGATGAGCAGCTCATCTCCTTCCAGTAGCGGGGTGGTGTCGGTGGGCACGAGGGTGCCGCCGTCCCGGACGATCAAAGTGATCGCCGAGGGGGCGGGCAGCCGCAGCTCGGCGATCTCCACGCCGTGCAGCCGGGACCCCTTCGGGACGGTCACGGTCAGCAGCTCGGCGCCCAGCAGGTCCAGCGGGGCCGCCTCCACCTGCAGCTCGCGGGCCTGATCGGCGCGGGTCACCCCCAGGTGCCGGGCCATCGCCGGCAGGGTCGGCCCCTGGACCAGGGTGAACACCACGACCAGCACGAACACGATGTTCAGCAGCTCGCGGCTGCCCGGCACGTCCGCCACGATCGGGAAGATCGTCAGCACGATGGGGACCGCCCCGCGCAGCCCCGCCCAGGAGATGAACGCCTGCTCGCGCCAGGGCACCTTGAGCGGGATCAGGCAGACCGCCACCGAGATCGGGCGGGCCACAAGCAGCAGCACCGACCCGACCACCAGCGCCGGCAGCAGCGCTCCGGGCAGCTCGCTGGGATCGACCAGCAGGCCCAGCAAGATGAACAGGCCGATCTGGGCGAGCCAGGCGGCCCCCTCGGCGAAGGAGCGGATCGCCGCCCGGTGCGGCAGCACCGCGTTGCCCAGCACGATCCCGCACAGGTAGGCGGCCATGAAGCCGCTGGCGCCCGCGACACCGGCGGCGGCGAACGCCACGATGCCCACCCCCGCGGTGGCCAGCGGGTACAGGCCGGAGGCCGGCAGCGCCACCTGCCGCAGCGCGGTGGTGCCCGCCCAGCCGGCCAGCAGCCCGATGACCATTCCGGCGACGAGCTGGTAGGTCACCTGGGCGAGGACGCCGGGCGGGGACGGCAGCGCACCGGTGGTGCTGAAGACCGTCACCAGGATCACCGTGGGGGCGTCGTTGAAGCCGGACTCGGCCTCCACGATTCCCGACAGCCGCCGGGGCAGCGGCAGCGACCGCAGCACCGCGAACACCGCGGCCGCGTCCGTGGAGGAGACGACCGCGCCCAGCAGCAGCGCCAGCCGCCACTCCATGCCCAGCAGCAGGTGCGCTCCGGCGGCGGTGACCAGGACGCTCACCGCCACTCCCACGGTGGCCAGCACCCCCGAGGGGGTGAGCAGTCCGCGCAGATCCGACCAGCGGGTGGTCAGACCGCCCTCGACCAGGATCACCGCGAGCGCCAGCGTGCACAGCGTCTGCGCCAGCTGGACGTCGTCGAACTGGACGCCCAGCACGTCCTCCCCCAGCAGCACGCCCAGCGCCAGGAACAGCAGCAGGCTCGGCAGCCCGATGCGCGCGGCGGCGCGCGCCGCGGCCAAGCTGACCAGCAGCACCACCCCGCCGGCCAGCAACACTTGGTAGAGCTGCTGCAGAGTCACGCCCGTGCGGCTACCACTGGCACAGGGGGAACGAGGGCGGGGTCGCGCGCTTGTGATCGTGCTTTTTCAGGCGTGCCTCCCGGTGCTCCGTCCGCCGCGTTCGTCGGCTCGATCCCCAGTCTGACCAGGTGGGAGGCGATTCGGGATGGGGGCGGGCCCCCATTTGGCAGGGCGTTGATCATGTACTTGAACAGCATGCGGACACCCATGCCCTGACGACTGCCGATGCATGAGAGCCGCACGCCCGCCCGAGGCGGAAAGATCTCGCCGAGCCGTCATCCGGGAGGGGCCTGTGCCCTGGGACGGCCGGTGACCGCCCCGGGGCACGGCATCTTCCCCGACTGCCGGGCACCATAGGCGACCTGCGGAAACGGTGCGTAAAGACGGTGCAAAGAGGTCAGTCCAGCACCCGCCGCACCGGCTGCCCGGTGACCGCCGCGATGCAGTCGAAGTCCTTATCGTCGTGCAGCACGGTCAGCCGGTACTCCTCGGCCGTGGCGGCCACGATCAGGTCGGCCAGGCCCGCCGATCGATGGGTGCCCCGGGCCACCATTTCCGTCTGCACCTGAAGCGCGCGTCGCCACGCCCTCACGGGCAGATCCAGCTTGATGTAGGTGCGCTCCAGCATGGAGGTCAGCCGGGCGTGATCTTTGGCCGAGCGGGCGCTGTAGAGGAACTCGATCTGCGTCGCCTCGGTGATGCAGATCAGCCCTCGGGCCACCGCGTCCCGCCACCGGTCGAAGACCGCCGGGTCGCTCAGCTTTCTGACGATGGCACTGGTGTCTACGAGGAATCTCTCGGCCGCCACGCGTCCTTCACCGCTTCCAGGTCCAATGCTCCCGAGGCGGCGAGATCACGGAGTTCGCGGTAGGCGCGCACACGCTGCCGGGCCGTGGCCGCGGCGATGCGGAGGGCCTCGTTGACGGTCTCGTCCTCACCCTCGGTGCCGAGGGCCTGAGCCGCGGTCGCGAGGGCCTCTTCGTCGATGTCGATGTTCATCCGTGTCATCTCCGCCCTCCCGGACCGGCCGATTGCCATGGCCGTTCCATGGTAGGCAGCGGTCCGGGCTGTGACGGCGACGTTACCGTGTGTCAGCGGACCTTGCGGGCGATTTTCGATTTGTCCCCTGCTTCGTGTGAGACTTCGGATATGAGCCTGGCCGCGCATCTGGAGGAGATCGGCCGTCCGCTGGTCGAGGAGCAGTTGAAGCATCCGACCGTCCAGGGGATCGCCAAGGGGGACCTGGACGAGCGGGTGTTCCGGTCGTGGCTGGAGCAGGACTACCTGTTCCTGCTGGACTACGTGCGGGTGTTCGCCAGGCTGGCCTGGCAGGCCCCGGACGGGCACCTGGGCGACCTGGTCGATCTGGCCCACGCGACGTTTCACGAGGAACTTTCGCTGCACCGCACGCTGGCCGCCGAGTTCGGAGCCGACCTGGAGGGGGCCCGCAAGGGACCGGCCTGCGCGGCGTACACGTCCTTCCTGCTGGAGTCGGCCGCCTCCTACGGCGAGGGCCTGGCCGCCCTGTACCCCTGCATGTGGGGGTATGCGACGCTGGGCGGCATCCTCGCCGCCGACCCTCCGGCAGAACCTCGCTACAAGCGCTGGGTGGACACCTACGCGGACCCGGGCTTTGCCGCACTGGGCCGCCGGATCGCCGAGATGATCGATGAGGCGGCCCCCGACCCCGAGCGGGCCGAACGGAAGTTCCTCGAGGGCATGCGGCACGAGCTGGCCTTCTGGGACGTGCCGCTGCCCTGAGGGACGGTCAGGGGGCCACGGGGGTCTTCCGCGCGGCCGGGGCCGGCGCGGCGGCGTGCCCCGCCGTGCCGGACAGCGGCCGGAAGCGGCGCAGCCGCAGGCTGTTGCCGACCACGAAGACCGACGAGAACGCCATGGCGGCACCGGCGATCATCGGGCTGAGCAGGCCGGCGGCGGCCAGCGGCAGGGCGGCCACGTTGTAGGCGAAGGCCCAGAACAGGTTGCCCTTGATGGTGGCCAGGGTGCGCCGCGACAGGCGGATGGCGTCGGCGGCGGCCCGCAGGTCGCCGCGCACCAGCGTCAGGTCGCCGGCCTCGATCGCCGCATCGGTGCCGGTGCCCATCGCCAGCCCCAGGTCGGCCTGGGCCAGGGCGGCGGCGTCGTTGACCCCGTCGCCGACCATCGCCACCGTGCGGCCCTGGGCCTGCAGGCGCTTGACGACCTCCACCTTGCCGGCGGGCAGCACCTCGGCGATGACCTCGTCGATGCCGACCGCCTCGGCGACCGCCCGGGCCGCCGGCTCGTTGTCGCCGGTCAGCAGGACCGGACGCAGCCCCAGCTCGCGCAGGCGGGCGACGGCCTCGGCCGAGGTGGGCTTGATCTGGTCGGCCACGGTCAGCACCGCGCGGGCGGCGCCGTCCCAGCCGACCGCGACGGCGGTGCGGCCCCGGGCCTGCGCCTCGGCCATGGCCTGCTCCAGCTCGGCGGGCAGGGCGAGGGACCACTCGGCCAGCAGGCGGGGCCGGCCCACCACCACGGCGTGGCCGTCCACCACGCCCTGCACGCCCAGGCCCGCGACGTTGCCGAACTCGGTGACCTTCGGCAGCGCTCCGGTGCGTTCGGCGGCCCCGGCGGCGATGGCCCGGGCGATGGGGTGCTCGGAGGCGCTCTCCAGCGCCCCGGCCAGGCGCAGCGCCTGCCCGGCGTCCACCCCGTCGGCGGGGATCACCTCGACCAGGGCCATCTTGCCGGTGGTGACGGTGCCGGTCTTGTCCAGCACGACGGTGTCGATCGCGCGGGTGGACTCCAGCACCTCCGGGCCCTTGATCAGGATGCCGAGCTGGGCGCCCCGGCCCGTCCCGACCATCAGCGCGGTGGGGGTGGCCAGGCCCAGCGCGCACGGGCAGGCGATGATCAGCACGGCCACCGCGGCGGTGAACGCGGCGGTGGCACCGGCTCCGGCGGCCAGCCAGTAGATCAGGGTGGCCAGCGCCAGGGCGATCACGACGGGCACGAAGACGCCGGAGATCCGGTCGGCCAGCCGCTGCACCCGGGCCTTGCCGCTTTGGGCCTGCTGCACCAGGCGGGCGATCTGGGCGAGCCGGGTGTCGGCGCCCACGCGGGTGGCCCGCACCACCAGCCGCCCGCCGACGTTGACGGTGGCGCCGGTGACCGCGTCGCCGGGACCGACCTCCACCGGGACGGACTCGCCGGTCAGCATGGAGACGTCCACCGCCGAGGAGCCTTCGATCACCTCCCCGTCGGTGGCGATCTTCTCGCCGGGACGCACCAGGAACGCATCGCCCACCTTGAGCCGCTCGACGGGGATGCGTTCGGTTCGCTCGCCGCGCAGCACGGTCACGTCCTTGGCGCCCAGTTCCAGCAGGGCGCGCAGGGCGGCGCCGGCCCGGCGCTTGGCGCGGGCCTCGAAGTAGCGGCCGGCCAGGATGAACATGGTCACCCCGGCGGCGGTCTCCAGGTAGATGGCCATCGCGCCGTCGCCGCGGGTGAGGGCGAGCGTGAAGTCGTGCCGCAGGCCGGGCATGCCCGCCTCGCCGAAGAACAGCGCCCACAGCGACCAGCCGAACGCCGCCAGGGTGCCCATCGAGATCAGGGTGTCCATGGTGGCCGTGCCGTGCCGCAGGTTGATCAGGGCGGCGCGGTGGAAGGGCCAGCCGGCGTAGACCACCACGGGCGCGGCCAGTGTGAGCGACAGCCACTGCCAGTACCGGAACTGCAGCGCCGGGATCATCGCCATCGCGATCACCGGGACCGACAGCGCGATCGCGGTGATCAGCCGCTGCCGCAGGGGGCGCAGCTCGTCGGGCTCGGCGGGGCGTTCGGATTCGGCCGGGGGTTCGGGGAGCGCGGCGGTGTAGCCGGCCTTTTCGACGACGGCGATCAGCTCCTCGACGGTGATGTCGCCGGGCGCGCTGATCGTGGCCTTCTCGGTCGCGTAGTTGACCGTCGCGCTGACCCCGGGGAGTTTGTTCAGCTTGCGTTCGATCCGGTTGGCGCACGACGCGCAGGTCATGCCGCCGATCTCCAGTTCGATGCGCTCGCTCGCCGCACCGGTGGTCATCGCAGTCTCCTTGGGGCCCGCGGGTCCTCCGCCGTCGGTGGATCGTGGGGGCGGGCTGTTTTCTCGGGGGCGGGACGGCCCGTCAGTCCTTCAGCTGGTATCCGGCCTCTGCGACGGCCTCTCGGATGCGGGCGGCCTCCAGCGGGCCGTCGGAGGTGACCGTCATGCGGCCGCTGTCCAGGTCGACTTCGACGCCGGTGACGCCGGGGACCTGGCCGACCTCTTCCTTGACCGATGCCACGCAGTGGCCGCAGGTCATTCCGGTGACCGTATAGGTGCTGGTGATCATCCTCGTCCTCCTCGGTTACCCCTGGGGGGTATCTTGTCATCGATGCTGCCACTCCCTCTGGCGGGGCTGCAACCCCTACCCCCTACCCGTTTATGAGACATGCGTCATAGGAGGTGGGTGAGGGTGCGCTCCCCGCCTTGCGGCCCGCGCTCGGGCGGCTGCTGCGCGCCGTCTGCGTCAAGGGAGCGGATGGACTTCGCAGCCTTTTTGGCAGGGCTGTTGCGAAGAAGTTATCCACAGCCTGTGGAGCGCCATGATCCGTATGAGGGCAGAGTTATGCCCCTGTTTGTACAGGTATGCAGCGTGTAGGCACCGGGAATCCGGGCTCACTCCACGTTATCCACAGCTTCGTCCACAGCTGTCCACAGGCATGTGGACACAGCCTTGCGTACCGGCTACCCCTTCTGGGTCAAGGCAAGCTCAAACTTCTTTGACCTGCTCGATGCGCCGCCCCATGCCCGGAGGGTTCGAGGGGGACGCTGCCGGGACGAGACACAGCGGAGAGCGGCTTTCCCGCCGGATCAGGGCATGGATGGGGACATTCGCGGCCACACCGCGCAGGCCGAAAGTCTCGTCCGGGAGCCGGCGGGCCCGGGACCGGCTCCGGAGCCGCCCGCACCGCGCATCGGCGACCGGCGGCTCCGGAGCGGTCAGCCGGCGAACAGCGCCGCCACCTCTTCCCAGCGCTGAATCTCGCAGCCGTTGAGACGGTTGAACCGGGCGTTCACCGAGGCGCCCCGCCAGGTGCCGGTGACGGTGGCCACCTGGTCACCGCCGTGGATCTGCGTGCACAGGGCGTCCTTGGGGACGGGCTTGAACGGATCTGTGGCCTTCTCCAGGGCCTGGCAGGCGGCGTCGGCCTTCGGGTGGGTGCCGCCGGCGGGATCGCAGGTCAGGGTCCAGGTGGTGGCGGAACCCTGAGGCGTGGAGCGTACTTCGATGGTCAGCCGGGTCTGGGCGGCCGAGGACGGCGACACCTTGGCAGAGCCTCCGCCGTCGTCCGCAGCGCCGCATCCGGCCAGTGTGGCGGCGGCCAGAGCGCTCAGGCAGGCCGCTGTGGCGAGGGGCATACGGTACCGCATGCGCATTGGACGCACCGAGGCCCGATCGGGTTCCGCCGAATTCTGTGAAAAGCATCGCCCGCTTCGGCCCGCCGCCGCCGGACGGGTAGCGTGTGCGGGACGCCGCCGGTGACGGCGGGCATATGGCTGAAGAGAACCATGCCGCCGGTGCCGGGTTCCGGTGCGCGGCGGAAGGGTATGGCCGCGCACGGCGGCATCGGCGCAGCGGCCGACATTCTCAGGGCGGGGCCCGTTTTCACCGGCCCGTGGAAATCGGCCCGGTGAGGGGCCGCTCCCGGCAAGGAAGCGGAGGAGTCGCGGCAACGTGATGTTTTTCGGGGAAGACGTTCCGGCCGTCGCTGTCACGGACGTACCGCAGGACGCCTACCTTCTCGACGTCCGCGAGCAGGACGAGTGGGAGGCCGGCCACATCCCGACCGCGGTGCACATCCCGATGGGAGAGCTGAGCGACCGGGCCGCGGAGATCCCGCGCGACCGGGACGTGTATGTCATCTGCCGGTCCGGGGTGCGTTCGGCCCAGGTGACCGTGGCCCTCAACAACGCCGGCTGGCGGGCCCGCAATATCGACGGCGGGATGAAGGAATGGGCCGGCGCGGGGCTTGCGATGGTCGCCGAGTCCGGCGCCGCGCCCCGCGTCATCTGACCGCACCCGCCGGAGCGTTCCGATTCCGCGGCCGTCACGCGGGTGTGGTGTGCGTTACGGCGGTCGTCCTCCAACGTGCGCATCATTTCCTTCACCAGGGCTCCGACTCGCTCGCCGGCGGCTCGTCCGGCTCGCAGAAGCCCAGGTCACCGGGGTGGTCGCGGCCGAACCGGAGAGGACCCGGCAAAGCCGCGGTGGCCTTTTCACAAACACCGGGCAGATCGGGTGGAACGCTTTCCAACCGACTTCACCGGCGCGGTGCGGGAAGCGATGGCACGATGACAGACGTGGGGCAGGCTCCAGGCGGTCAGGATGCGATCGTCCGTGCGGTCATCGAATGCGCGGCCGACGCGATCGTCGCCATTGACCCCCGCTTCCGGGTGACGCTGTGGAACCCGGCGGCCGAGCGGCTGTTCGGCTGGAGCGCCGCCGAAGTGCTCGGCCAATTGCCCCCGATCATCCCCGATGAGCTGCGGGCCGAGCAGAACGCGGTGCTGGAGCGCGTCCGCGAGGGCGGGCAGCTCTCCGTGGCGACCCGGCGGCTGCGCCGCGACGGGCAGCTGATCGACGTGCGCATCGACACCAGCCCCCTGCACGACGCCGACGGCAGGCTGCTGGGCTGGATGGGCGTCTACCACCCGGTGGCCGAGACGGACGCCGCCCAGCACCAGCTGGCCGAGCGGGCCCGCCTGGTGCGCCGGCTCAACGACGTGGTGGCCGACCTCAACGCCGAACGGGACCTGCCGGCGGTGCTGGACCGGATCACCACCGCGCTGGTGGAGCTGACCGGGGCCGACGCCGGCGGTTTCGTCCAGATCAAGGGCCGGAGCCTGGAGCTGGTCAGCGTGCAGGGCCTGCCGGAGCGGCTGCGCGGCACCGTCACCGAACTGGACTCCAGCCTGGTCGATGAGCTGCTGCGCTCGGGCAAGCCGGTGCTGCTGGCCGGCGCCCGGCGGGTGGACGAGGCGATCCGCGCCCACCTGCCGGGGCTGCACACGGTCGCCCTCGGCCTGTCGTACCTGCAGAACCGGCCGTACGGGGCGCTGTATGCGCTCTTTTCCGGGCGCAAGGCCGGGGACACCGAGCTGGAGCTGCTGGAACTGCTGGCCGGGCACGCCGGGGTCGCCGTCGGCAACGCCGTGGCCTACGCCGATGCGGTCCGGCAGCAGGCGCACGAGCGGGCGGTGATCGACTCCAGCGCGGACGGCATCGTGGTGCTGGACGCCGCCGGCATCGTCCGGCAGTGGAACCCGGCCGCCGCCCGGCTCACCGGCCTGCCCGCCGAGCAGGTGATCGGCCGGCCGCCGCCGCTGCAGATCCCCGAGCCCGGCTGCACGCTCACCGTGCGGCTGGAGTCGGGGACGTGGGTGAACATGCTGTGCTCGCAGGTCGAGGAGACCGGGGAGCTGGTGGTCGACCTGCGGGACGTCACCGAGGCCAAGGCCCTGGAGGAGGCCAAGGACCTGTTCCTGGCCACCGCCGGCCATGAGCTGCGCACCCCGATCACCGTGGTGCAGGGCTTCGCCAGCACCCTGGTCAGCCGCTGGGACAAGCTGGGCGACGCCGAGCGGCGGGCCGCGGTGGAGACCATCGCCGAGCGGGCGCGGGCGCTGGCCCGGCTGGTGGAGCACCTGCTGCTGGGGTCGCGGGCGGGCACCGGCGAGCTGAAGGTGACCATCGAGCACTTCGATCTGGGCCGGTTGCTGGAGGCGTCGGTGGCCGGTTTCCGGTCGCTGTCGGACCTGCACCGGGTGGAGCTGGAGGTGGCCCCCGACCTGCCGAAGGTGGCGGGGGACTGGATGGCCACCGACATCATCCTCGGCCAGCTGCTGGAGAACGCCTTCAAGTACTCCCCGGACGGGGGCACGGTGACGGTGCGCGCCTGGGCCGAGGGGGACGAGCTGGTGGTCACCGTGGCGGACCGCGGGGTCGGCATCGCCCCCGGCGACCATGAGCGGATCTTCGAACGCTTCTTTCAGGGGGACTCCGGCGACCGCCGCCGCTTCGGCGGCATCGGCCTGGGGCTCTACATCGTCAAACGCCTCGCGCAGGCCCAGCGCGGCGATGTGGCCGCTCACTCCCGGCCGGGCGGCGGCACCGTC
>Ga0207747_1001580_pt1 | contig 15450 bp, 14 predicted proteins | sample HigsolmetaGSP11D_FD_184839 | JGI IMG/M metagenome (GOLD analysis project Ga0207747, IMG submission 184839) | High solid enriched microbial communities from the Joint BioEnergy Institute, USA - SP1-1-D (SPAdes) | ecosystem: Engineered > Bioreactor > SSF (Solid state fermentation) > Aerobic >...
TATCGGATTTCCTGGATTCTTGCAGCTTTGCCGCGCAGATCACGCAGATAGTAAAGCTTCGCACGGCGAACTTTACCTCGGCGAGCCACTTCGATCTTGTCAATCTTCGGCGAGTGCAGCGGGAATGTACGTTCAACGCCAACCCCGTACGAAATCTTGCGGACCGTAAACGTTTCGCTGATGCCGCCGCCGCGACGCTTGATCACCACGCCTTCGAACAGCTGAATACGTTCGCGGTTACCTTCGATAACCTTTACGTATACCTTCAGCGTGTCCCCTGGACGAAATGCAGGAATGTCTTGGCGCAATTGTTCGCGTGTGATCTCTTGTACAATATTCATAGGACTCCCTCCTTCCACCAAAGGTGTTCTTGCCGCTATGAGCGCATCCGGGCACTCAATCATCGCCTGAGCAGAGGACCACCCGACCTATAAACAACGCTATAAATCATACCACACCCGCATGCAAAAGACAATACAAAAGCTAGAGCGAATGGGCAGAATTTTGCATTCAAACTGGCAAGTCGGCTCATGACAGCGACAGACCCCAGAGAGCAAGTACGCCGTGTTATTCACCGGACGTCTCCGACCTGCCCCTGTCCTTCTCGGCCTCCCACTCTGCCAGCCACGCCTGTTCCTGCTTGCTCAGCTCGCGTCCCTTGAGCAGGTCGGGTCTCCTGAGCCACGTGCGGCGCAAGGACTCGCGATGCCGCCACTCGGCGATCTGCCCATGGTGGCCGGAGAGCAGCACGTCCGGCACCTTCCAGCCGAGGAACTCGGCAGGCCGCGTGTAGTGCGGATGCTCCAGCAAGCCGCTGCTGAACGAATCGGTTACAGCTGAGGTCTCATTGCCGAGCACGCCCGGCAGTAACCGCACCACGCTGTCGATGACGACCATCGCCGGCAATTCGCCGCCCGTGAGCACATAATCGCCGATCGACAATTCATCGGTGACGAGATGCTCGCGGATGCGCTCGTCATACCCTTCGTAATGGCCGCAGATGAACACCAGATGCTGTTCCTTCGCCAGCTGTTCCGCGATCTTCTGCGTATACGGAACGCCCTGCGGGCACATCAGAATGACGCGCGGCCTGGTCTTGACGGCAGGATCGACCAGATCCTCAATCGCGGCGAAGATCGGCTCGGGCTTCAGCACCATGCCGCCACCGCCGCCATAGGGATAATCATCGACGGTCGCATGCTTGTTGTTCGCATATTCACGGAAGTTGACGGTGCGGATCTGCACGGCCCCTTTCTCAATCGCCTTGCCGATGATGCTGGTGCCCAGCACCCCTTCGAACATCTCCGGGAACAGCGTCAAAACATCGATAAGCATGCCTAGATCAAACCTTCCATCAGATGAATCGTGACGCGCTTCGCCTGCACATCAACCTGTTTCACCACATCGTCGATGTATGGAATCAGCACCGGTTTGCCGCGCTTCCGTTCCACGGCCCACACGTCGTTGGCCCCTGACCGCAGAATCTCGGTGATGACGCCCAGCTCTTCGCCTTCCTCTGTGAACACCGTGCAGCCAATGATCTCATGGTAGTAATATTCACCTTCATCCAACTGCTCCTGACGATCCGAGCTGACCTTGAGCAGCCCGCCCTTGAACTTCTCCACTTCGCCTATGTCGGAGAACTCCTTGAACTTGACCAGATATGTATTCTTGTGTTCCTTCGCCGATTCGACCGTAACAGGGATGCTGACGCCCTTTTCCTCATGTACGATCCATAACTCACTGCCCCGCTTGAATCGCTCCTTCGGAAAATCTGTCGTCGGCCATATTTTGAGTTCGCCCCGGAGACCGTGCGTATTGACGATCTTGCCTACCGTATAGTAGGTTTCCCGCATAGATGAATCTCTCCTTTGGCATGAGAAGAAATGGCTATAGAAAAAGGGCGAGGAAAGATCCTGCCCCTACGATATGATATCCACGGCTACCCGTTTCTGTTCCTTGACTGCAGCAGAAGTGACGACCGTCCGTATCGCCTTGGCGATGCGGCCCTGTTTGCCGATCACTTTGCCGACATCGCTCGGATGTACCGAAAGTTCATACACGATGAGATGCTCTTTTTCTACTTCCGCAACGCGGACTTCTTCGGGATGGTCTACCAATCGCTTGGCGATGACAGTGATTAACTCTTTCATCATTATTCCCCCGAATTCAGGCGATTATTTCTGCAGCTTGCTCTCGTGGAACTTGGTCATGATGCCGGCCTTGCTGAACAGGCTGCGAACTGTGTCGGACGCTTGCGCGCCGTTCTTCAGCCATTTCAATGCTTTCTCTTCGTCGATCTTCACAGTAGTCGGCTCTGTAAGCGGGTTATAGTAGCCGATCTCCTCGATAAATCGACCGTCGCGCGGGGAACGGGAATCCGCTACAACTACGCGATAGTAAGGCGCCTTGTGCGCACCCATGCGCTTCAAACGAATACGTGTTGCCATTATCCATTCACCTCCTTCTAAGGATCGAATATCGTTAACCAAACGGGAAGCGGAAGCCTTTGCCTTTGCCGAGCTTCTTCACGGCTTTGCCCTTGCTGCCGCCCATCATCGTGCTGAATTGCTTCATCACCTTGCGCATGTCCTCGAATTGCTTAAGCAGCCGGTTCACGTCCTGCAGGCTCGTACCGCTGCCGCTTGCGATCCGCTTGCGCCGGCTGGCATTGATGATCTCCGGATTCAGGCGCTCCTCGCGCGTCATCGACTTGATGATCGCCTCGGTGCGGGCCATCTGCTTCTCATCGACCTTCAGATCCTTGAGCCCTTTGGCCTTGCCGCCGAGACCCGGCAGCATCTCCAGCACCTGTTCGAGCGGCCCCATCTTCTTGATCTGCTCCAGTTGCTGCTGGAAGTCTTCCAGCGTGAACTCGGCGCGGCGCATCTTGCGCTCCAACTCGGCAGCTTTCTCGGCGTCGATGGCGGCTTGTGCCTTCTCGATCAGCGAGAGCATGTCGCCCATGCCGAGGATGCGGGATGCCATGCGTTCCGGATGGAACGGCTCGAGCGCATCGATCTTCTCGCCCATCGCCGCAAACTTGATCGGACAGCCGGTCACCGCCTTGACCGAGATGGCGGCCCCGCCGCGCGTATCGCCGTCGAGCTTCGTCAGCACAACGCCGGTCAGCTCCAGCTGTTCATTGAAGCTCTGCGCCACATTGACGGCATCCTGACCGGTCATCGAGTCCACAACGAGCAGGATCTCATCCGGCTTCACGGTTTCGCGGATCTGCTTCAGTTCGTCCATCAGCTGCTCGTCGATGTGCAAGCGGCCAGCCGTATCGATGATCACGTAGTCCAGATTGTTGTCCTTCGCATACTGTACGCCTTCGGCGGCGATCTTCACCGGATTCACCTCGCCCAGCGAGAACACCGGTGCCTTGATCTGCCCGCCGAGAATCTGCAGTTGCCTGATCGCCGCCGGACGGTAGATGTCTGCGGCTACGAGCAGCGGCTTATGGTTCTGCTTCTGCAGGAGGCGCGCCAGCTTGCCGGAGGTCGTCGTCTTGCCTGCGCCTTGCAGCCCTACCATCATGATGACCGTTGGCGGTCTGCTCGAGCGGGCCAGCTTGCTCTGCGTGCCGCCCATCAGCTGGGTCAGTTCCTTGTTGACGATATCGATGACGACCATGCCGGGGGTGAAGCTCTTCATCACTTCCTGGCCGATGGCGCGTTCTCTTACCTTGCTGATAAAATCCTTGACAACCTTAAAGTTCACGTCCGCTTCCAGCAGCGCCAGGCGTACTTCGCGCAGCGCTTCGTTGACGTCTTCCTCTGTTACCTTGCCCTTGCCGCGCAGCTTGCCGAACACGGACTGCAATCTGCTGGCCAATCCTTCAAACGCCACAGGATCTCCTCCAATGCGCTTATGTTTATCGTAACGATCTGACTCTGCTTGCGCTCTGTCATCTTGGATTCGGCCGCTATCCCCTGTCCAGCTCTTCAAGCTCGTCAAGCAGCCGTTCGAATACTTCCCGCTGTTCATCCGGCAGTCTCCCGGATGCGGCTCTCAGTTCCTGGATCATGCGCTGCCTTCGTTCATGCCTCGCGAGAAGCCCCAGCTTGCTCTCATATTGCTCCAGCAGCATCTCCGTGCGCTTGAGCTGATCGTACACCGCTTGCCTCGAAACCTCGAACTCAGCGGCGATCTCGCCGAGAGAATAGTCATCGTGGAAATAGTATCGCATATAAGTCCGCTGCCTCTCAGTCAGCAGCGGTTCATACCAGTCAAACAGGAGATTCATGTGCGTCGTCTTCTCCAAAGTCTCCAGTTCAGATGAATGCCTGGACATCGACATGCGCCTCCTAAAGTGTAAAGTCCATTGCCTTGACAGGACCATGACCTACATTATCTTAACGAATATGAAGAGGGCTGTCAAGTCGTTTTTCTTGTCAGAGATATTGGCGATCCACTGCTGAAACGTACTCTTTATCCCAAATTCACATGCAATACTGATCCCGCTTCCTGGTCCATGTAGATATTTCTCTACCGCTTCGATAACTGGAACGACCGAAATCATCACATTTACATAACGGAAATATATACCTTGTAAAATTTTAGTATATAGGTGATCGCGTTGAGTGGCTTTAAATCGAGACAGTTCGTAGTAATTGTTTTAGTTTTCATTCTTTCATCATTGATTCTAGTCGGAAATGATGCTAGTGCAGCAGTTTTTGGCGGTCTTAGGAAAAATAATTCTCAGCCATATGTGTATTACATTGGAACTAGTCATGACGAAAATTTACTTGGACAGGCATTTTATAAAGACAGTTCTGGGAATGGAGTATCGGCAGACGGGTACTGGGACCATGTAATACTTTATATGTATGATAATTCCATGAGGGCAAACTCTAACAATTCTGATTCACGTGTTAAGTACAATGCAGCTCACGAAGTAGGGCACTCAATTAAGATGGATCATGTACCTATCGTCGCAAACCAAAAATCGAGGAGGCATCCTGCCCCCTCAATTCAATATCCCCATGCTCTCGATATGCGCTCTGGTTTCAGGCGTACCCAGCTCATGAATCTTGCGGTAGATCGCCCTGAGCTGCTCATCATAGCTGTCGTTGACCTCGTCATTGTGGTACTGGACATAAGGAATATGGGCACGCACCGAAGAGATGTTGTCGGTATCCTCCAGCGCCTCGAACATCTCCTGCAGTTGTCCGACCTCCCGCTCCGTCGCCTTGATCTCGAATTCATAGGCGGAATCGCCCTGATTCTCCATGACGGATTCGCTCTGCACCGAGACATAGTACGTCCGCTTGTCAGCTTCCATCTGCAGCTCACCCCTCTTCGAATTAATAAGCGCCTTCAGGATAGAGGAAGATATAGTACACCGTTATGATAAAAATTAGGATCAAAAAGACGATGAACGACCAGATGATCGGATTGGCGGTGATCTTGTGCTTCACCGCATTGCCGCCTACGCCACGATCCACCTCTTCCCCGCGTTCCACATCCCGCGCTGCCTGCAGCGAATAAATCACTGAAATGACACCTGCAATCGATGCGATGATCAACATCGCTTGCCACCAAGGCACGACTCATCCCTCGCTTCCAAACAACCTCAGTATGGATTTTATCTTGCCACTTGCGGATGAAAATCATGCATCCGGAAACCGCACACTTGGGCTACTCCCTGATCGTTCGTTTCTTGAAAGGTGTTGTTTTGAAAAGTATTATTTTGATATGATGATTCATGTTTGGCACAACGAATGTTTGGAATAACGAAACGTAAACATTGAGGGATCCGTTGATGTTATTTAACTCTTATATCTTTATCTTTGCTTTTCTGCCGATCGTGTTCATACTTTTCTATGCCTTGCGCGAGTTCAGGACAACGGCATTCATCATGTTCATCATCGCCTCGCTGTTCTTCTATGCGTATTGGAATCCGAATTTGCTCTTTGTGATCATCGGTTCGATCGCCATCAATTACGGATTCGTCAAGCTGCTGCAAAAGCTGCCGCACAAGTTACTGCTTAGGATCGGCATCGCCGTCAATTTATGCATTCTGGGCTACTATAAATATGCGAGCTTCTTCGTTGGCACGATCTCGGATCTGTTCGGACTTGGACTAGCCGTACCCAATATCATGCTGCCGCTTGCGATCAGCTTCTTTACCTTTCAACAGGTCGCTTACCTCGTGGACACCTATCGGGGTGAGACGAAAGAGCATACGTTTCTGGAATACGTCTGGTTTATCGTCTTCTTCCCGCAGCTCATCGCCGGCCCGATCGTCAGGCATCATGAGATGTTCCCACAATTTCGGGATCATGCCTTTCAGCACATGAATCGGGAGAATATCGAAAAAGGCCTGACGATTTTCTTCATCGGGCTGTTCAAAAAGACCGTGATCGCCGACACGCTTGCCCATTGGGTGAATGACGGCTTCAGCCATACCACTCAGCTCGATGTGGTAGATGGATGGATCACCGCACTTGCGTACACATTCCAGCTCTACTTCGATTTCAGCGGTTATTGCGACATGGCGATCGGGATCGCGCTCCTGTTCAATATCAAGCTGCCGATCAACTTCGATTCGCCTTACCAGTCGCTTAACATCCAGCAATTCTGGCAGAAATGGCACATGACGCTGAATCGCTTCCTGACTCATTATGTCTACATCCCGCTTGGCGGCAGCAGGGCAGGCAAGCTGAGAACATACCTGAACATCATGATCGTCTTCCTCATCAGCGGATTGTGGCATGGCGCCGGTTGGACCTTTGTGTTCTGGGGATTCCTGCATGGGGTTGCGTCGGTCGTCTGTCGGTTGTGGAAGCAGCTTGGACTTCGGATGGCCAAGCCTCTGGCGTGGGGGCTTACATTTCTGTTCGTCGTATGCTCGTGGGTGTTTTTCCGCGCTGAGTCGATGCATGACGCCTGGAACGTACTGAGCGCGATGACCCGATTCGACCAGTTGACTTTTGCGCTTGTTTGGCAAGACAAGTACATCCTGTTCGGTCTGTTCATCCTGCTGGTCATCGTCATCTTCGCGAGGAACTCGATCGCCATCATGAACGCTCATCATGCCGGATGGCGGCGCACCCTGTTCGTTGCATCGCTCGCAGCCGTTTCGATCCTTCATCTCGATCAGGTCAGCGAGTTTCTCTACTTTAACTTTTAGGTGATATTATGAGCAAATTTCTGAAACGGCTGTTAATCTCGCTGATCATCGTGATCTCCATGATCATGACCTTTACCTATATCGTTGATCCGCTGTACTTCTATCGTCTGCCAACATGGTATCAGGCGCAGTATACGACCAATGCCCGTTATCAGCTGCCGGGACTCATCAAGAATGTCCCTTATGACACGCTGATCGTCGGCACCTCCATGTCGCGCAATTTCGTCGAGTCGGATATGGACGCCATCTGGAACGTGCAGAGCTACAATGCCGCCATCCCTTCCGCAACAGCGCGCGAGATGAAGCTGGCGTTCGAGCTGGGCGCGCGCACGCATCCCGATCTCAGGAACGTCCTGTGGGAGCTGAACTTCTACAGTTTCGCCCGCGCTCCTGAAGATGTCGAAGACGAGCAGGAAGAGTTCCCCTATTACCTGTGGGATGATGTGTGGTGGAATGATTTCCGCTATCTGTTCAACCTGTATCCGCTCAAACGCGCGCGGGAGACGTTCTTCGCCAACATTCGCCATGACCACCGCAACCGGGATATCGAGATGCTGTACAAATTCGGCTCAGACTCGCCAACGCTCACGGTGAACCAGGTGAAGGAGCTGATCAACATTCCGAGCTCCGTCACCAGGTCGGCCTATCAGTTCGAGATCATGCTCGCCAACTTCCGTGAAAATGTGCTGCCTGTGGTCAGAGATCATCCTGACGTGCAGTTTTATTTCTTCTACCCGCCCTATGGCGTTTTCTGGCATGTGCGAGCCCACAAGCAGAATCCCGACTATCTGGACGGCATCACGCGGCTCAAGTCGGCGATCTACGAAGAGTTGGAGCCGTATGCGAATGCCCATCTGTACGATCTTCAGGACCGAATGGACATCACGCACGATATTTCGAAGTATATCGATGTCGCGCATTATGTGCCGGACATTAACCGTTGGATACTCGAAGTGATTCATGAGGAGATGCCCCTGTCCTCGTTGGCTGAGGCGACTGCCAAGGCCGAAGCGGTGCGGGAGCAGGTGCTGACGTACAGCTTGGACTAAGGTTGATGCGTTGCGGGTCATCCATATATCAACATAAAAGGACAAGGAGTCTGCCATCATGGCGCAGGCAAACCCTTGTCCTATTCCTCATCGATATTTCGATCAACCGGCGTTCTGCTCCTCTTCCTCGGTCACGAGACCGGCGAACAGCGCATGGACGAACTGTTCGGCATCAAACGGCTGAAGATCGTCGACTTTCTCGCCAAGCCCGACGAACTTCACCGGGATGTTCAGCTCGTGGCGGATGGCGATGGCGATGCCGCCCTTGGCCGTACCGTCCAGCTTGCTGAGCACAAGGCCGGTGACGCCGGTCTTCTCGCCGAACAGCTTAGCCTGGCTGAGCGCGTTCTGTCCGGTTGTCGCATCCACGACGAGCAGCACCTCATGCGGCGCGCCAGGCACCTCGCGGCCGATGACGCGATAGATCTTGTTCAGTTCCTCCATAAGGTTCGTCTTGTTCTGCAGCCGCCCGGCCGTATCGCACAGCAGCACATCGACCTTGCGCTGCTTCGCAGCCTGAACGGCGTCATAGATGACCGCCGCAGGGTCCGAGCCAGCCTGCTGCTTGATCACGTCCACGCCGACGCGCTGCCCCCACACTTCCAGCTGTTCGATCGCACCTGCGCGGAACGTATCTCCAGCGGCCAGCAGCACCGATTTGCCCTCGCTCTTCAGGCGATGCGCCAGCTTGCCGATCGTCGTCGTCTTGCCGACTCCGTTTACGCCGGCGAACAGGATGACCGTAAGTCCGTCCGGGCTCATGCGCAAGTCCGTCTGCGAATCGTTCCCTTTCAGCAGAGCGACCAGCTTCTCCGACAGGATCGGCTTCAACTGCCCTGCATCCTCGAGCTTCTGCTTCTTCACCTCTGCGCGCAGATCATCGATCAGATCCATGACCGTGGCCACGCCAACGTCAGCGCTGATCAGTACCTCTTCCAGTTCCTCATAGAACGCCTCGTCGATCTTCTTGTGCCTGCGCAGCAGATCGTCCATCTTCTCGGCAAATGCGCTCGTCGTCTTCTGCAGCCCTTCCTTGAACTTGTTCGTGACAGCTTCTGCCTTAGAAGAGATAGACTCACGCAATTTTTTGAAGAAATTCATGCTACAACCTCCGACTATATAGCTTCACGCAGCCCCATGCCGTTAAGCGGCAGTTGGGTCTTCGATTCATTGGATGATTTCCAATTAACTCTGCGCCAATTCCCGGGAAGCTGATGATCAAGCTGATACCGGTTCGCCTTCCTCGAGGCGGACGGATACGAGCTTCGACACGCCGTCGTCTTCCATCGTCACGCCGTACAGGACATCCGCTTCCTCCATCGTCCCCTTGCGGTGGGTGACGACGATAAACTGTGTCTGGTTGGAGAATTCCCGCAGATATTGGGCGAATCGCGACACATTCGCTTCGTCGAGCGCCGCTTCGACCTCGTCAAGCACGCAGAACGGCACCGGCCGAACGTGGATGATCGCGAACAGCAGGGCAATCGCCGTGAGCGCCTTCTCGCCGCCGGACAGCAGCTGCAGGTTCTGCAGCTTCTTGCCTGGCGGCTGGGCGATGATGTCGATGCCCGTCTCCAGGATATGCTCCGGATCGCTCAGCACGAGGTCTGCGCGGCCGCCGCCGAACAGCTTCACGAACACCTGCCTGAAGCGGCCGCGAATCTGCTCGAACGTCGTGGTGAATCGTTCCGCCATCTCCTTCTCGATATCGCGGATGACCTCGTAGAGCGTCTGTTTTGCCTCCACCAGGTCATTCTTCTGACCGGTCAGGAAGTTGTATCTCTCGCTTACCCGTTCGAACTCCTCGATCGCGCCGAGATTGACGTCGCCGAGCTGCGTGATCTGCCGCTTCAGATCGCGCACAGTCGCCTGCATGCCGAGGATATCCTCCCGCACCGGATACCGTTCCTTGGCCAGCTCGTAGCTGATCTCATAGTCCTCGGCGAGGTTCTTGAGCAGATTGTCCAGCTCCACATCGAGACGATTGACGCGCACCTCGAACTGATGCAGCGCATCCTCCACTTCCCGCAGTTTCACCCGCTGCTCCTTCGTCTCGCCTTCCTTCTGAACCAGTTCCTCCTGCTTGCGGGCGCGGTCCGCGCGCAAGAACTCGATCCGCTCGGCACACTGCTGCTTCTTCTCGAGCAGTTGTTCATGCAGAACGGTCATGCGCTTGATCTCTGCGACCGTATGCGCCAGCTCCTGTTCGAGACGGGCAAGCTCCTGCTCCGTCTCCGACCGCTCGCCCTTCAACGTCTCGATCTCTTCCGACGTTCGGGCCGCGTGCTGACGCATCGCCGCCTTGTCCTGCGTCACGGATGCAATCTTGACCTTGATCTCGGTCAACTGCGACTGCATCTCGCTCTTCGCGGATTCCTGCGACTTGCGGAATTCCTCCGCCTCGCGGATCCGTTCGTTCAGCGCAGCCTCCGCCTCCGCCAGCTTCACGAGTTGCTCCTGCACCTCAGCCTTGCGTGCGATGAGCGATTGCAGCTCGCCTTGCAAGGTCTGCATCTCCTGCTCGGAGACGCGAAGCACCGAGTCGAAGTTCTGGATCTGATGCTCTACCTGCTGGATCTGCGAGCGATGCTCCTGCTCCTTGAGCCTCGCCTGCTCGCCTGCAGCGCGCAGCTTCTCCAGCTCCGCCTGCATCTTCCTGATCTGGCTGCGCTCGTACTCCGCCTGCACATTCGCCTTGTCGAGCTGTCCCGCAATCGCCGCGATCTCCTGGTTCAGTTCCTCGATGATGCGCTGGCGGCCGAGGATGCTGGTTGATTTTTTCTGCAGGCTGCCGCCTGTCATCGAACCGCCGGGATTCACCACGTCGCCTGCGAGCGTGACGATCCGGTAACGATATTTCGTCCTTCGCGCCAACTGGTTCGCATGCTCCAGCGATTCTGCGATGATGACATTGCCGAGCAGATTCGCCGCGATGTTCCGATATCGTTCCTCAAACGAGATCAGATCAACGGCGATGCCGATGTAACCTGCAAGCGACCTCAGTTGCTTCAGATCTTCCTCCGGAATCGAGCGCCCGCGCATGACATCCAGCGGCAGGAATGTCGCCCGTCCCGCTTGCTTCTGCTTCAGGTACTGGATCGCATCGCGCGCCGACGCTTCGTCATCCATGACGATATTCTGCAGGGCTCCGCCCAGTGCGATCTCGATCGCCACTTCATACTCCGCAAGCACATGGATGAGTTCTGCAACGGCCCCATGCACGCCTCTCAGCGCTGACTGCTCTCTTGCCTTCAACGCTGTCTTTACACCCTGGGCGAACCCGTCAAAATCATCCTTCATTTCCTGCATCGTGTCCCGTCTGGAAGACAGGGCGTCCATCCTCTGCTGCAGCTCGCGCGCCTTGCGGTGCCACTCCTCGAGCTGCTGCTGGGCGACATCGACCTCCTCCGACATCTGGAGGAACCTCCTGCGCATCTCCTCAATCGCATCAGACGCCTCGCTCAGCTGCTTCTGCAAGCGATCACGCTTCTGAACCGCTTCCTCGCGGCCGGCCTGGCTCTGTCCGATATCGGCTTCGAGTTTGCCGCGCCGCCGGGCGAGCGCCTCTTCCTGCTGCTCGAGGTAGCGTACCTCGTTGCGATGCTGGGCGGATGCGCTTAGCACCTCCAGCATCTCAGCCCGCAGATCCTCCTCCTGCGCGGTGCCGGATGCGCCTTCCACGCCCATGAGACGAGCTTCCTCGTCATGCAGCGATTGCTGCAAAGCCTTCAGCTGCTCGTCGACCTCCTGCAGGCGCTTCAGCAGAGCTTCATGCTCCGCCTGTCTGGCAGCGATGCGCTCCGAAGTGGAAGCCAGCTTGTCCGCCGCCTGTTTGACACTTGCCTCCAGGTTACGCTTGCGCTCCTTCAGCACCTCGATCTGTCCATCGCATTTTTCCGACTCGCCGCTGACCGTGAGCAAGTTCTGCTGTTCCTTCTCAAGTTGCTCCTCCAGCTGTCTGATCTCCAGCCGGTCCTTCTCGAGCGCAGCGTCGTGCTGGCTGACGATCGTGGACAGCGCGATGCGCTCCCGTTCCAGCTCCTCCAGCTTCCGCTTCGTCTCGTTCCAGCCGGCGTGCACCTGGTCGATCTGATGCACATACAGGGCGATCTCGTTCGTCTTCAGTTGTTCCTTCAGTTCCTTGTAACGCTTCGCCTTCTCCGCCTGCTCCTCGAGCGGCTCGATCTGCCCTTCCAGTTCGGCGATCAGGTCCGCGATCCGCACGAGGTTCTGCTCGGTCTCCTCAAGCTTCTTCTCCGCCTGCTTCTTGCGGGATTTGTACTTGACGATGCCCGACGCTTCCTCGAAGATGCCGCGCCGCTCCTCGGACTTCGTGCTGAGGATCTCCTCGATTCGGCCTTGTCCGATGATCGAATAGGCTTCCTTGCCGATCCCTGTGTCCATGAACAGCTCGGTAATGTCCTTCAGACGGCATGCCTGCTTGTTGATGTAATATTCACTCTCCCCGCTGCGCAGGATGCGCCTGGTCACCGTCACTTCCGAGTAATCCAGCGGCAAACGCTGCGACGAGTTGTCCAGCGTGATCGACACTTCGCCGTAGTTGACAGGCTTGCGCGTGTCGCTCCCGGCGAAGATGACGTCCTCCATCTTCCCGCCGCGCAGCGACTTGGCACTCTGCTCCCCGAGCACCCAGCGGATCGAATCGGAAATGTTGCTCTTGCCGCTGCCATTCGGACCGACAACCGCCGTAATGCCCGGCACGAATTCCAGCTCGGTCCGGTCAGCGAACGATTTAAACCCTTTCAGTTCAATCCGCTTTAAATACATGAACTCACCTCTTCCACCTGATCCGACTTGGGCAGCCTTCTGGCATACACTGCCCTAGTGCGCATCCAACCCCAATCTGTTCCACCAATAGAAAACTGCCGGAGCTTATCCAACACCGACAGTCGCCTATCTCTTCTAACTCTGCAAGATGGACAGCGCTTCCGCGGCAGCGTTCTGTTCCGCTTCCTTCTTTGTTCGCCCGGAGCCTCTGCCGAGGCGGCGATCATTCATGTACACCTCAGAGACGAAATGCTTGTCATGCGCTGGACCTTGCTCATCCACGATGCGATACTCCAGCGTACCGAGCGCGCACTGTTGAACGTATTCCTGCAGCCTCGTCTTGTAATCGGAGATCTGCGGCTGATCATAGCGGGCAATCTTCGGAAACATCACTTTCGTCAGCCATGAGCGAACGGCTTCGATGCCCTGATCCAGGTACAGCGCTCCGATGAACGCTTCGTACACGTCTGCCAGGAGGGCCGGGCGGGTGCGCCCACCCGTGATTTCCTCACCGCGGCCCAGACGCACATAGGAGCCAAACTCCAGCTCATTGGCAAACTCGACAAGCGACGGCTCGCAAACGATCGAGGCCCGCAGTTTGGTCAGTTCGCCTTCTGTCCGCTTCGGATACATGTTGTACAGATAATCAGATACGCACAGTTCGAGCACGGCGTCACCGAGAAACTCCAGGCGTTCATTGTGCATCGCTTTGCCTCGGTTTTCGTTGACATATGAGGAATGCGTAAAAGCTTGAGCGAGCAGCTTGCGGTCGTTGAATTTCAGACCGAGCGCTTGCTCCAACTCTCGCAAATCACGGTTCATGATGCTAGAGTCCTCCCGGTCAGACTTAGGAATGGTGATGCTTAAGACTCGTACCGTTTCAGGATCAGGGTTGCATTGTGCCCGCCGAATCCGAAGGAGTTCGACATGGCGATATCGACCTTCGCCTGGCGTGCTTCATTCGGCACGACATCAAGATCGCACTCCGGATCCTGATTGTCGACGTTGATGGTCGGAGGAACAACGCCATGACCGATGACAAGTGCAGATATGATCGCTTCCAGACCGCCAGCCGCGCCGAGCAAATGTCCGGTCATCGATTTCGTGGAATTCACCAGTACGCCCGACGCATGCTCGCCGAACACCGTCTTGATCGCGGCGATCTCGGACTTGTCGCCGACCGGCGTGGACGTGCCGTGCGCGTTGATGTACTGAATGTCCTTCACGTCGATGCCGGCGTCGCGGATCGCCATGCGCATGCAACGTACAGCGCCTTCGCCGCCTGGCGCAGGGTCCGTCATATGATGCGCATCAGCGCTCATGCCGTACCCGATCACTTCTGCGTAGATGCGGGCACCGCGCTTGAGCGCATGCTCCCGCGATTCGAGCACAAGCACGCCAGCGCCTTCGCCCATGACGAACCCGTCGCGGTCAACATCGAACGGACGGCTCGCCCGTTCAGGCTCGTCATTGCGCGTCGACATCGCCCGCAGCGCGCAGAAGCCGGTCATGCCAACCATGCGGATCGTTGCTTCCGCACCGCCGCAGATCATGACATCGGCATCGCCGCGCTCGATGATGCGGGCCGAATCGCCGATCGAATGGCTGCCCGTGGCGCATGCGGTTACGATCGTGGTATTCGGTCCCTTCGCACCAATCAGCATCGAAACGTAGCCGGATGCCATATTCGCGATCATCATCGGGATGAAGAACGGGCTGACCCGCTTATGGCCTTTCTCCAGCAGCGTCGTATGCTGCTCCTCCCATGTTCCAAGGCCGCCGATGCCGGAGCCGATGATCACGCCTGTGCGCTCAGGGTCAGCGTTGGTGCCGATGTCCAGATCGGCATCCTTGAGCGCCAGCTGGGAGGCTGCCACGGCGAAATGCACGAAGCGGTCCATGCGCCGGGCATCCTTGCGATCGATGTAGTCTTCAGGATTAAAGTCCTTCACTTCTGCAGCGATTCGCGTCGGAAGCTCACTGGCATCAAAAGCGGTAATCGTCGACACGCCGGATTTGCCGCTTACCAGATTGTTCCACAATGTATTCAGATCAGAACCGAGCGGGCTGATCGCCCCCATACCGGTTATGACTACTCTTCGTTTCATCATTACCCACCTCGGCAAGGATATCGGATGACAGAGCTCGCATAAGCTCCAACCGTAATCAAATGTGGATAAGTCCCGTTGTTCACGGGACTTAAGGTTTACTTGTGAGATTCTATGTACGAGATAACTTCTCCTACAGTCGTAATCTTCTCAGCATCCTCGTCGGAAATCTCCATGTCGAATTCATCTTCGAGTTCCATGACGAGCTCCACGATATCCAGAGAATCAGCACCCAAGTCGTCTTTGAAAGACGCTTCTGGAGTCACTTCAGATTCATCCACACCTAAACGATCCACGATGATGCGCTTCACGCGGTCTAACACGTCGGACATCCGGTTCACCTCCCTCTTGGTATTATAGTAGAATT
>Ga0207747_1001585_pt1 | contig 15410 bp, 18 predicted proteins | sample HigsolmetaGSP11D_FD_184839 | JGI IMG/M metagenome (GOLD analysis project Ga0207747, IMG submission 184839) | High solid enriched microbial communities from the Joint BioEnergy Institute, USA - SP1-1-D (SPAdes) | ecosystem: Engineered > Bioreactor > SSF (Solid state fermentation) > Aerobic >...
CGGCTGTGGGAGGCGCGGCACGAGGCGGCGCTCGCGGTGGCGGAGCTCTACCTGGGGCGGCTTCCGATGACCACGGATGTGTGCGTACCGATCTCCGAGCTTGCTGGCGCTCTGCGCCACGCCCGACGGGCCATCGCCTCGCGGGGGATGGACGGTGTGATCCTGGGGCACGTCGGCGACGGGAACTACCACGCCATCTTCCCCGTCGACCCCTCCGACCCGGAGGAGAAAGAGCGGGCCCGACGGGTCGTCGAGGAGATCGTGGATTACGCCCTCGAGCGCGGCGGCACCTGCACCGGCGAGCACGGCGTCGGGTACGGCAAGATAGACCACCTGCGCCGCGAGCACCCCGACACCGTGCCGCTCATGGCGCAGATCAAACACCTGCTCGATCCCGCGGGCATCCTCAACCCCGGAAAAGTCGTCCCGCCGGCGGGGTAGAATAAAAGCATGGAGCGCACGATAAGGGTGGTGGTGGCGAAGGTCGGCCTCGACGGGCACGACCGGGGTGCCAAGATCATAGCCCGCGCCCTGCGAGACGCCGGGATGGAGGTCATCTACACGGGGTTGCACCAGACCCCCGAGCAGGTGGTCGAGACCGCCATACAGGAGGACGTGGACGCGATAGGAATCTCGATCCTCTCCGGGGCGCACATGACGCTCGTCCCGCGGGTGGTGGAGCTCCTGCGCGAGCAGGGCGCCGACGACATCCTGGTCTTCTGCGGTGGCACCATACCCAAAGACGACATCCCCAGGCTCAAGGAGCTCGGGGTGGGCGAAGTCTTCACCCCCGGCACCCCGACGTCGAAGGCCGTGGAGTACGTCCGGCGAGCCGTTCCGGCGCGGGACTAGGGGTTTTCTGCAGGCCAGATACCCGGAGGAGGAAGCTTTGGACTACGTCAGGGTGGAGGAGGAGGGTGGTATCGCCGTCCTCACCGTAGACCGGCAGGACAAACTCAACGCCCTGAACCCGCAGGTCGTGGAGGAGATAGGACAGGCGCTGCTCGACAGCGGGAACAAGGAGGTGCGGGCGATAATCGTGACGGGGGCGGGGGAGAGGGCTTTCGTCGCCGGGGCGGACATCGCCGCGATGAGCGAGATGGACCCGATCGAGGCGAAGCGTTTCGCGGAGACGAGCAACGCCGCGATGGCGCTTTTGGACCGCAGCCCGATCCCGACGATCGCCGCCGTGAACGGATTTGCGCTCGGCGGCGGGTGCGAGATAGCGCTCGCCTGCGACATCCGCGTCGCCTCGGAGAACGCCGTCTTCGGCTTCCCGGAGGTATCTTTGGGCATCATCCCCGGCATGGGCGGCACCCAGCGCCTGCCGCGCCTCATCGGACCCGGCCTGGCCAAGGAGCTCATCTTCACCGGACGACGCATAACCGCCGCCGAGGCGAAGGAGATCGGGCTCGTGAACAGGGTCGTGCCGCAGGGGGAGGCGCTGGATGCTGCCCGCTCCATCGCCTCCGAGATCGCCGGCAACGGCCCGCTCGCCGTCCGGCACGCGAAGGCCGCTGCGAACAAGGCGCTCGAGGTGGACCTCATAAGCGGGCTCGACTACGAGTCCGACCAGTTCGCGCTCCTCTTCTCCACCCGGGACGCGAAGGAGGGGATGAGGGCCTTCGTCGAGAAGCGTGAGGCCTCCTTCGAGGGCCGGTGATAAAGGAGGTTATCCTCCGGGCCCGCTACTCGGAGACCGACGCCCAGGGGATAGTCAACAACGCCTCCTACCTCTCGTACTTCGAGGTCGGTCGGGTGGAGTGGCTGCGGGCGGCGGGCGTTTCCTACCGGGAGATAGAACGCTCCGGGTATGGCTTCGTCGTGGTCGAGGCGCACGTAAACTACAGGAGGCCCGCCTTCTTCGACGACGAGCTTACGCTGCGCACCGGGCTCTCGGAGGTCGGCAGGGCTTCGATGCGCTTCGACTACACCCTGCTGCGCGGCGGGGAGACGGTCGTCACCGGCTATACCCGCCACGGGTGTATAGACCTCACCACCGGCCGGCCAGTGCGGGTGCCGAAGGAAATCGCCCGGCTCGCAGCGCTCCGGGAGGATGGCCCGGGGGCCGTCCCCCGATAGCGCTCCTCCGCCACTGCTTTGGCCATTCCGGGTGCACCATCCGTAGCGGGGGTGACCCACCCGGCGTGTCACGGGGAGGTCCGCCGTCTCGTCTTCTCGGGTAGAGGATGGACCTGAAGGAAGCACGAAGGAGGCTGGCATGGAGGGTGGCGGGTCCGATGCCGATGTCGTACGCTTGACCATCATGGGCTGTGCACCCCGTATCCGGGGCGGGAGGTTGCGGTGAGATCCGACGAGGCATCCGCCGCGGAGGTCTTCGAGGAGCACCGCGGTCTTCTCTTCTCGATCGCCTACCGGATGCTCGGCAGCGCCACGGACGCCGAGGACGTCCTGCAGGAGGCGTACCTGCGCTGGCGGGAGGTTGCTGCGGACGAGATCCGCTCTCCACGAGCCTACCTCTCGACGGTGGTCACCCGGCTGTGCATGGACCAGCTGCGCTCGGCGAGGGCTCGCCGGGAGGAGTACGCTGGTCCGTGGCTGCCGGAGCCTCTCGTGGTGGACGCCGCGGACGACCCGGCACTCCTCGACGAGACGCTCTCGATGGCGTTTCTGGTGCTTTTGGAGAGCCTCTCTCCGGTGGAGCGGGCGGTGTTTCTGCTGCGGGAGGTCTTCGACTACGACTACGCCGGGATCTCAGAGATCGTCGGCAAGAGCGAGGCCAACTGCCGCCAGATCGCGCGCCGCGCCAGAGAGGCGGTCGCCGCCCGCCGCCCCCGCTTCGATCCGGCCCCCGGGCAGGGGGAACGTCTGGTGCGGCGTTTCATCGAGGCGTGCATGAGCGGAGACATGGAGGACCTGCTCGAGTCGATGTCCGAGGAGATAACCCTGTGGACGGACGGCGGCGGGCGGGTACGCGCGGCGCGCAACCCCATCCACGGCTCCGACAGGGTGGCCCGCTTCCTCCTGGGTGTGATCCCCGAGGCTTCGGAAGAACTCGAGATCCGGTACGCCCGCGTCAACGGCCAGCCGGGGCTCATCACCTACCATCCGGATGGAAGTCCCCAGGGGGCAGTGGCCTTCGATGTCTCCGGGGGGCGCATCGCCGCCATTCGCTTCGTCGTCAACCCGGAGAAGCTCCGGAGCATCCCTCCACTGGAGGAGGTCGAGCGATGATCCCGAGGCTGGCTCTAGAACCCTTCGCCGACCAGTGGGCGGTCCTGCTCACGACCTACAGGCGCGACGGGACCCCTGTGGGGACGCCGGTCAGCATCGTCGTGGAGGGGGACCGCGCCTTCACCCGCACCTGGGATACGGCTTGGAAGTTCAAGCGCATCCGCAACAACCCGGAGGTCGAGATCTCACTCTCCACCCCGCGCGGCAGGCCCACCGGACCGGCGATCCGGGCCCGCGCCCGGGTGCTCTCCGGCGAGGAGTCGTACCACGCCGCAAAACTCCTGGCCCGCAAGTACCCGATCCTGCACGGCCTTCTGGTCCCGCTTTTCCACCGCCTGCGCGGCTACAGGACGGTGCACATCGAGCTCGAGCCGCTCGGAGATTAGAAGAGGGGCGTCATGAGAGTGCGGAACCTGCTTGCTCCCTTGAAGGTCTTCGTCCGGACCCGCTACGGGCGGGTGCCGGACCTGGTGCGGCTCCTGATCCAAAGCCCCGCCATCCTGGCGGCGGTGGGGACTTATGAGGGGGCGCTGCTCTTTAGCGGGCGGGTGGACGGCCGCACCAAGGCGCTCGCCGGGCTCAAGACGAGCTCGCTCATCGGGTGTCCCTTCTGAATGGATATCGGCTCTGCCGTGGGCAGGGAGCTGGGCGTGACCGAAGAACAGCTGCGCGAACTGCCGCGCTACCGGGAGAGCGCGGCCTTCTCGGAGGAGGAGCGGCTGGCGATCTGGCTCGCCGAGGAGATGGCCAAGACCCCCGTGGAGATCCCAGCCGAACTCTCAAGGAAGCTGCGCCGGCACTTCGACGAGGCGCAGCTCGTGGAGCTGGCCGCGGTGATCGCCTGGGAGAACTACCGGGCGCGCTTCAACCGCGTCTTCGGGGTGCGGCCGGTCGGTTTCTCCGGAGGAGATTTCTGCGTGTTGCCGGAGGAGCCGCAGGCGTGAGCGGGGACGCGGATCGCGGCGTGCTCTGGCGGGGCGGGCGGCCCAACGCAGCCCTGCGGTTCGGGTTGCGCCTGCCGGCATACCTCTACCGCTGCGGCCTTGGGTGGATCCTGGGGCATCGTTTCCTGCTCCTGGTCCACGTGGGCCGACGCAGCGGCAGGGTGTACTACACGGTGCTGGAGGTAATCCTCTACGACCCAGAAAGCAGGGAGAGCGTGGTCCTCTCCGCCCGCGGAGAGAGGGCCGACTGGTACAGGAACATCGAGGTACGCCCGGCGCTCGAGGTGAGGACCGATCGGGAGTGCTACGAACCGGAGCACCGGGTTCTCTGCGACGGGGAAGCCTACGCAGTGCTCACGGAGTACGCCGTCCGGCATCCGCTGGCGGCGAGGGTGCTGGCCGCGGTGTTCGGCAGCCCTGAGGCGATTCGCTCGGCCGCAGCGCGGCGGGATCTCGCCCGCTCGGTTAAGCTGGTCGCCTTCCGGCCCCGGGAGGTGTCTGAGCCCGGGCGCCGCGGGCTCAGAGCCGCTCGATGACGGTGGCGGTGGACATGCCGTGCCCGATGCACATCACCTGCAGACCGAGCTGCCCGTCGGTGGCCTCGAGCCCGTAGAGCAGCTTCGCCAGGAGCCCGCCGCCGGTCGCGCCGAGCGGGTGGCCGTGGGCGATCGCGCCGCCCCACGGGTTGACCTTCTCCATGTCCGGCTCGAGCTCGGCGGCCCAGGCGAGGACGACTGTGGCGAAGGCTTCGTTTATCTCGATCCAGTCGAGGTCGGAGATCGAGAGCCCGGCCCTCTCCAGGGCCCGATGGGTGGCCGGGATGACCCCGGTGAGCTGCATCGTCGGGTCGCTCCCGACCGCGACCCGCGCCAGGAAGCGCGCCCGGGGCTTGAGCCCCGCCGCCTCCGCGGCCTCCCGGTCGGCGACGAGCACGGCCGAGGCTCCGTCGGAGATCTGGGAGGAGTTGCCCGCCGTGACTATCCCGTCCTCGCGGAAGACCGGCGCAAGCTGCGCCATCTTCTGCGGGTCCACGCTACGACGGACGCCCTCGTCGGAGGTGAGCTCGACCTCGTTACCCTCCGGGTCGAGGCCTCTGGTGGGCAGGATCTCGGGATGCTTACCCCTCGCTGCGGCCCGCCGGTGGCTCTCGGCGGACAAAGAGTCGGCGTCGTTACGGGTTATGCCCCACGCCTCCGCGATCCTCTCTGCGCTTTCGCCCTGGTGGACGAGTTCCTTCCTGGACAGAAGGTCCGGGTCGAGCTTCTCGAAGCCGCCGCCGATGTCGCTGAACATCGGGACGCGGGTCATGCTCTCGACGCCGCAGGCGACGACGAAGCGGGCGTCACCGGCGGCGATGGCCTGGGCGGCGAAGTGGACGGCCTGCTGGCTCGAGCCGCACATGCGGTTGAGGGTCACGGCGGGTACCTCGTCCGGAAGTCCGGCGAGCATCACCGCGAGACGGCCCACGTTCGCTCCCTGCTCGCCGGCCTGGGTGACGCAGCCGCAGATCACGTCATCGATCTCCTCCGGCGCGAGCCCGGAGCGCTTGACGAGGCCCCTCAGGGCGTGGGCCAGAAGCGAGGTGGGCCTCGTCTCCCGTAAGGTCCCGTCGCGCCTCCCGAACGGGGTGCGTACCGCCTCGACTATCACCGGCTCTGGCATTCTCATCCCTCCACTGTGGTGAGCGTAAGGCTGCTCGGGTGATCGGGGTCGTGGAAGATCCTCTGGTGGGCCACCTCGGTGCGCGAGGAGCGGGCGCCGCTCTCGCCGGTGTTCAGGTTGCGGTCCCAGCGCGGGAAGCTGCTGGAGGTCACCTCGAGCCGGATCCTGTGCCCGGCCCGGAAGGTGTTGCCGGTCGCCCAGAGGTCTATCGTGTACTCGTAGATCTCGCCGGGTTTTATGGGCGAGGGGGCGGTGGGGGAGATCACACCCGGCTCCGGGTAGCTCTCGCGGGCGCTCGCCCGGATGATGCCGTCGGCTATCCCGATCGCACGCCCGTCGGGGTGCACGTCCACCAGCCGGGCGACGAAGTCGGTGTCCGGGGCGGAGGAGGCGGCGAAGAGCCGCACCCAGACCGGCCCGAGCACGGTGTAATCGTGCTCCAGCGGCCGGCTCGTGTAGCACAGGACGTCCGGGCGCTCCTCGTTGGGGGACTGGTCGCGGGCCCCGGCCCGGTAGATCTGGGGCATGAGTATGCTCCCGCCGAGGGTCGGGACCGGGTCTTTCGGGTCGTAGTCGTAGACGTCGGGCTCCCCGGAGGGCGCCTCCCGGGTGAGCGAGCCGCCGCCCGAGAGGTGCCAGACCTCCTCACGTGCCCCTGGCGGGGGCCACTCCTCGTAGCCGCGCCAGCGGTTCTCGCCCATCACGAAGACCTCGACCGGCGGGCGGTCGGCGAGAGCTTCTTCCCTGCCTTTCAGCGTGGCGTCGAAGAAGCGCAGGTGGTAGTCGGCGAGGTCCCCCCGGTAGTTGAGAAGGATGCCCGAGCTCCCGATGCCGAAGTCCAGCTCCCCGAGGGTGCTCCCGAAGTCGCCGTGCGTCCAGGGCCCGACGAGCAGGCGCGGCGGTGGTGTGCCGCGCCGCTCCGCCACCTCCTTCATCGCCGCGTACTGGCGCAGCGTCTCGCCGAGGAAGATGTCGTACCAGCCGCCGATGTGCAGCGTGGCCGCCGAGACGTCACCGTATCTGCCGTCGATGTTCAGCTGCTCCCACCACCCGTCGTCCACGCCACGCTCGAAGCCCTCCCGGACGAACGGGGTGAGGCCGTCCGGGTCCGGCAGCTTCGTGAGCGGCAGCACGTCGTACCCGCCGCCGGCCTGGAGGGTGTCTATCGCGGCGACGAGCTCCGGGAGCTTACGCCCGAGCTGCTGCGGGTCGTCGCGGTAGCGCCGGAAGAGGATGTCCGGGGCTATGGTCGTGACGGCCCAGGAGTAGATGGTCCCGAGCTCGTAGGCCCCGCCGCGCATCTGGGCGCCGTTGAGGTGGTTCCCCCAGGTTATGCCGGGGACCATGCTCAGGAGGGAGGGCGGCTTCGTCACCGCGGCCTGCCACTGGGTCTTGCCGTAGTAGGAGAGCCCGAACATCCCGACCCGGCCGTCTGCGCCCGGGAGCCGCGCGGCCCACTCGACGGTGTCGTGGCCGTCCTCGTACTCGCTGGCGAACGGCTCGAACTCGCCCCCGGAAGCGAAACGGCCCCGCACGTCCTGCACGACGACGATGTAGCCGCTCCCGGCGGCGCGCACCGGGTCGAGGAAGGTGGTGTAGGAGGGGATGTCCTTCCCGTAAGGCAGCCGGGTCAGGAGGACCGGGTAGGGCCCGCCTTCGGCCGGACGGTAGACGTTTGAGAAGAGCGTCGTCCCGTCGCGCATCGTGGCGGGGACGTTCTTCTGCACGACTACTTCCCGAATCTCAGCTGGCATCAATCCCCTCCTTCTCGGGAGCGCGCGGCTCCGTTCTTCCTCGGGGACATCTTACGCCCGGATGGAGCGTTTTCTACTGGCTCTTCGCCGCCGAGTAGTCCTTGAACTGCTCGCGCAGCGCCATCTTCAGGAACTTGCCGGTCGCCGTGTGCGGTATCGCCTCGACGAACTCCACCGCGTCCGGGAGCTGCCACTTCGGGAAGTGCGGGGCGATGTGGGAGATTATCTCCTCCGCGGTCGCGCTCCGGCCCTCCTTGAGGACGACCACCGCGAGCGGGCGCTCCTGCCACTTCGGGTCCGGGATGGCGATGACGGCGGCCTCCGCGACGGCGTCGTGCGACATGATCGCGTTCTCCAGCGCCACCGAGCTGATCCACTCGCCGCCGCTCTTTATCAGGTCTTTGGAGCGGTCCTGGATCTCGATGTAGCCGTTCTCGTCTATGGTGACGATGTCGCCGGTGCGGAACCAGCCGTCCTCGGTGAACTTGTCCCTGCCCTCCTCGGTATTGAAGTAGCTGCTCGCGACCCACGGCCCCCTGACCTCGAGCTCGCCCATGGTCTTCCCGTCCCAGGGGACGAGGTCCACCGCTCCGCGCGCCCGGAACTCGATGAAAGCGGCCGGCGGGCCCTGCTTGGCTCTGATGCGGTACTTCTCGTCCTCGGGCAGGTCGTCCATCCAACTGCGCAGGTTGCACACCGAGCCGACCGGGTCCATCTCGGTCATCCCCCAGGCGTGCACGACGTTGAGTCCGTGGCGCTCCCGGTAGGCCCGGATCATGCCCTCCGGCGCCGCCGAGCCGCCGACGATGATGGCGCGCATCGCCGAGAGGTCGTGGGCCCCGGGGTTTTCGTCCAGCTCGCGCAGGACCCCGAGGAAGACCGTCGGCACCCCGGCGGTGATCGTCACCTGCTCCTGCTCGAAGTCTTCCAGCAGGCTCTTCGGGTCGAGGTGCGGCCCCGGCAGGACCTGCTTGGCCCCGACTAGCGTCGAGACGAACGGGATGCCCCAGGCGTTGACGTGGAACATCGGGACGACCGGGAGCACCGAGTCGCGCTCGGCTATCCCTAGCATGTCGGTCATGCCGAGCGAGATGGAGTGCAGGCAGATGGAGCGGTGCGAGTAGAGCACCCCTTTAGGCCTCCCGGTGGTACCCGAGGTATAGCACATCGCCGCAGCATCCCACTCGTCCGGCTCGGGGTAGGAGAAGGCACCTTCGTCGGCCTCCCCGACGAGCTCCTCGTAGTCGAGCATGGCCTCTGGGGCGCTCCCGCCGTAGGTGAAGACCACCACGTGCTCCAGGTCCACCCGGTCCCTGAACCCGTCGAGGAGGCCCAGGAGCGTCTCGTCGATCATGAGCACCCGGTCTTCCGCGTGCTCGATTATGTAGGCGATGTCATCCGCCGAGAGGCGCGGGTTTATCGTGTGCAGGACTCCCTCCGCGCACGGGATGCCGAAGTAGGCCTCCAGGTGCTGGTAGGTGTTCCACCCGAGCGTCGCCACCCGGTCGCCGGGACGCACCCCGAGCGCTTTGAGCGCCACGGAGAGCTTCTTCGCCCGCCGGACGAAATCCCGGTAGGTGTAGCGGTGGAAGCTTTTGTCCGGACGTCGGGTGACTATTTCCTTCGGGCCGTAGAGGTCGTCGGCCCGCCGGAGCATGGCCGGAAGCGTGAGCTGATACTCCATCGTGAGGCCTCTCACCGCATCTTCCTCCTGATCTTCCGTGCCGGTTCCAGGGAGGACCGGCGCCCTTTCCCTCACCAAAATGGCTGCGTTCGATGTTAACATTCACCATGATCCGGTACAACGCATGGGACGCTCGAGGTTCGTGCTGCCCGGAGGAGATCCACCACGGAGAGGAAGGGTGATGGAGTCGGAGCTCGTTCAGTTCATCCTGCTGTTGGTGCTGTTCGCGACGGTACTCGTCGGTGCCTACTGGTTCGTGTACTTCCCCGGAGGGAACGACCGCCGACGCGGCGGTTAGCGGGAGGGAGGGGTGCAGGTCTCGGCCAAGGCCGACTACGCGCTGCGGGCCGCCGTCGAGCTGGCCCGGGCCGCGATGGCCTCCGAGGGGCCGGTCAAGGGCGAGCGGCTCGCCGAGAAGCAGGGCATCCCGCGTAAATTCCTGGAGAACATCCTGCTCGACCTCAAGCGCGCCGGGATAGTGAGGACCCAGCGCGGAGCCTCCGGGGGATACTGGCTCGCCTTGCCCCCCGAAGAAGTGCGGCTGGCCGACGTGATCCGGGCGGTCGAGGGGCCTCTGGCCAACGTGCGGGGTGAGTGGCCGGAGGAGGTCGAGTACGGCGGCGTGGCCCGACCGCTGCAGCAGGTCTGGATCGCGGTGCGCGCCAACCTGCGCGCCGTGCTGGAGAAGGTGACGCTCGCGGACGTGGTCAGGGGGGAGCTGCCCGAGCACGTCGTCAGCCTGACCGAGGATCCGGAGGCCTGGGTCCACCACTGAGCCCCCTTACCTGAGGCTGTTCTCCTCGATCTCCGCCGGGGTCTTCAGATAACCCAGGAACTCCAGCTTCTCGATGACCTTCCGCGCGCTCTCCTGTGGGCTCTCCTGGTCGGTCCTGAGGTGCAGCTCCGGGGCGGCCGGCGGCTCGTAGGGGTCTGAGACGCCGGTGAACTGCTTGATCTCGCCCTTGAAGGCCTTCTCGTAGAGGCCCTTGACGTCGCGCTCGGCGCAGACCTCCAGCGGCGCGTCCACGAAGACCTCGACGAAGTCTATGATCCTGCGCCGCACCTGATCACGGGCCTCCTTGTACGGGGAGATGGCGCTCACGATCACCGCCACCCCGTTGCGCGTCAGCAGGTTCGCCACGAACCCGATCCTGAGCACGTTCACGTTGCGGTCCTCGCGGCTGAAGCCGAGCCCTTTGGAGAGGTTGGTCCGGACGATGTCGCCGTCCAGAACCTCGACTTTGCGTCCCCTCTCCCTGAGCTCGCGCTCGACTATCTCGGAGATGGTGGTCTTCCCGGCCCCCGAGAGCCCGGTGAACCACAGCGTGAAGCCGCGCTCCTCGCCCGGCAGGTACCTGTACATGTTCCCTCCTCAGCTCTCTCTCATGCCTTCTATCAGGACCTCTACGACCTCCGGACGCGAGAACTCCGGCGGCGGGTACTCCCCGCGCCCGAGCATCTCGCGCACCCTGGTGCCGGAGAAGAAGACGTGTGATTCGGCGTCGTGCGGGCAGGTCTTGGTGGTGGCCATCCCGCCGCAGTTGAGGCAGAAGAAGGCGTGCTCGAAGAAGAGCGGCGTGATCCCGAGCTCGTCCGGATCGAACTCGTCGAAGATGGCCTGCGCGTCGTAGGTGCCGTAGTAGCTTCCGACCCCGGCGTGGTCGCGACCGACGATGAAGTGGGTGCAGCCGTAATTCTTGCGGCAGATGGCATGGAAGATGGCCTCTCTCGGGCCGGCGTAGCGCATCGCCGCCGGGAAGACCGCGAGCACCGTGCGGTCTTTGGGGTAGTAGCGCTCGAGCAGCACCTCGTAGGAGCGCATTCGTACGTCCGCCGGGATGTCGTCAGACTTGGTCTCGCCCACCAGCGGGTTCAGGAGCAGCCCGTCGACGGTCTCGAGCGCGCTCTTCTGGATGTACTCGTGCGCCCGGTGGACGGGGTTTCTGGTCTGGAAGCCGACGATGCGCCGCCAGCCTTTCTCGCGGAAGATCTCCCTGAGCTCCGCAGGCTCGTAGTAGTACCCGGGGAAAGGCCGCGGCGTGGGCTCTTCGACGAGCAGCGTGACCGTGCCGCCCACCAGCAACTCCCCCTGCCGGAAGAGGTTGGCCACTCCGGGGTGCTTCTCGTCGGTGGTGCGGTAGACCTCCTTAGCCTCCTCTTCCCTGTCGTAGGGGTATACCTCATCGACCGCCATCGTGGCCACGACGTGGCCGTCCTGGGCGGTGAGGGCGATCTCCCCACCCTCGCGCACACCTTCGAGCTCCTCACGGTCCGCCGCGAGCGTCACGGGCATACTCCACGCGAGCCCACCGGCGAGGTGCATGCCCTCGACGACGCTCTCGTAGTCCTCGCGGTTCATGAAGCCCTCGAGGGGCGAGAAGACGCCCGTCGAGATCATCTCCAGGTCGGAGAGCGCCCTCGGCCCGAGCCTGAGGCGGGGCAGACGGCTCGCTTCCTCCAGCCTCTCTTTTCGTTCGTCTTCCGGTGCCCGGCGGTCGACGAGTATCCCGCCGTGCGGCGCGATGGGGTCATTTTCGGTCAGCAAACTATTCTTCCTCCATCGGAGATCGATGCATGAGAGATCAAACTTACCATGTATCCGCGGCGGCTTCTACGCCGCGCTCCTTATGACGTTGGCGGCGAGCTGGTAGTAATAGGGCAGACAGTGCTCGTAGACCGCGCGCAACCCGGCCGGGAGCTCCGGGTCGCGGCGTTCTACGGGCTCTATCCCGGTGCTGTTCTGGGCCTTCTCGTGCCACTCCTCCCATCTCTCCCACTCCGGGACCTCTGAGGGGCGCCACGAGAGGGCGCCGGGGTCGAAGGGGACGCCGACCCGCTCGCAGTAGGCGGCGAGGATCCCCTCCGGATCCTCGCTGAAGCTCATCGCGTCGACGACGACGGGGCTCTCCCCGGTGCGCTCGACGAGCTTGAAGAGCCGGTAGGCCTGCTCGTAGCCGGTCTCCTCCGGCGTGAAGTCCGGCCACATCTTCCTGAGCGAGGAGATCACGTACTTCGGCTCCCGCACTATGAAGGTGTTCTGGAAGTGCGAGACGAACTCCTCGTCCATGAACCCCCGCACGTGGTAGGCCATGTCCTTCACGAAGACCCGCTTCTCGCGCGGGCGCAGGATCTCCTCCAGCACCCTCCCGTAGTTGTACTCGGGTCTGGGGGGCTCGTCTTTGTAGCGGTCGCTGCGGCGCTCCTCGCTGTAGTAGTAGGAGGCGGAGAAGGGTTCGTGGAAGACCTCGAAGTCGTCCCTCTCCACGAAGACCCTCTCGAAGGCGGTGGATATGGACCTCGGTACCGCCCACAACGCTATCGGCTTGTGATGCTCCATGTCATGCTCCCCTTTCGAGCTTCGAGCCGCTTACATAAACTGTGCGTATTCTTACCCCGGCCGCGGGCTTTGAGGCGCGGATGCCCGGGCTTTTTGACGCTTGGTTTCGAGGTGTTGTACCTTTCAGACTAGCGAATGCTGGAGAGGAAGGGAAGGTGCCCGGTGGCAGGGGTTGAGTTCTATTACGACCTCGTGAGCCCGTACTCCTACCTGGCGTACGGTCGGGTGGAGCGCATCTGCGAGAAACACGGGGCGGATCTGGTCTTGAAGCCGGTGCTGCTCGGTGCTCTGCACAAGGCCGCCGGGATAAAGGCCCCGGTGGAGAGCCCGATGAAGGCCCGCTACCAGGAGCGGGACATCCGGCGCTGGGCCCGCCGCTACGGGCTGCCGCTGCGGTTCCCGGATCCCTTCCCGTTCCGCACGCTCAAGACGATGCGCGCGGCTCTCTACTGCGAGAGCCTCGGGAAGCTCCCGGAGTTCACCCGCGAGGCGTTCGCGCTCTACTGGGAGGAGGGTGGGGCCCCCAAAGGGTTCGAGGAGGCCTGCGAGGACGGCCCGCTCGCGGAGGTGGCGCGCAGGATCGAGGTGGAGCCGGAGGAGCTTCTCGCCGGGGCCTCCGCGCAGGAGGCGAAGGACGCCCTCCGGGCGGCGACCGAAGAGGCGCTCGGGCGCGGGGTCTTCGCCGCCCCGACCTTCTTCGTCGAGGACGAGATGTTCTGGGGCAACGACCGGCTGGATTTCGTCGAGGAGGCGCTGGATGGCTGAGGAGTTCGGGGTTCGTTCGGTCGAGGTGGATCTCGGCGGGAAGAGGGCGCTCGTCACGGGGGGTGCGAGCGGGATCGGGAGGGTGTGCGCCGTCCGGCTCGCTCAGGCCGGGGCGAGGGTCGCGGTGCTGGACCTCGACGGCGAGGGGGCGCGGAAGGTCGTGCGCGAGATCGGCGGGGAGGCCATCGAGGCCGACCTCTCGGACCTCGAGGCGGTCGGAGAGCTCGGCATATCCGCCGACATCGTCGTCAACAACGCCGGGCTGCAGCACGTCGCTCCAGTCGAGGAGTTCCCGCCGGAGCTGTTCACGAAGATCATCCGGATAATGCTCGAGGCGCCGTTTCTGCTCGTCAGGCAGGCGCTGCCCGGGATGTACGAGCGGGGGTGGGGCAGGGTCGTAAACATCTCCAGCATCCACGGGCTCGTCGCCTCCGAGTACAAGAGCGCCTACGTTGCGGCCAAGCACGGGCTGGAGGGTTTCTCGAAGGTGCTCGCGCTCGAGGGCGGCCCGAAGGGCGTGACATCCAACTGCATCTGCCCGTCGTACGTCAGGACGCCGCTGGTGGAGGGTCAGATCTCTGAACAGGCCCGCCGCCACGGGATCCCGGAGAGCGAGGTGATAGAGAAGATAATGCTCGCCGAGCCCGCGATAAAGCGCCTCGTCGAGCCCGAGGAGGTCGCCGAGATGGTCCTCTACCTCTGCTCGCCCGCCGCCTCTTTCATAAACGGCGCCTCGCTCACGATAGACGGCGGCTCGACCGCCCGCTAGGCTGGTAGGATAGCCGCAGAGAGAGAGGAGAGCCGAGGGAAAGGAACGTCCGATGCAGACCGTCACCGAGGGCACGCTGCTCTGGGAGCCTTCCGAAGAGTTTAGAGAGAGGGCCAACCTGACCCGCTACATGCGCTGGCTGCGAGAGGAACGCGGGCTCTCTTTCGAGGATTACCACGAGCTGTGGAGGTGGTCGGTAGAGAGCCTGGAGGATTTCTGGGGGAGCCTGTGGGAGTACTGCGGGGTCCTCCACGACGGCTCCTACGAGATGGTCCTCGCCGAACGCACCATGCCCGGCGCCCGCTGGTTCGAGGGGACCCGACTCAACTACGCCGAGCACATCTTCCGCAAGGGCTCTCCGCAGAGGAGCGCGCTGGTCCATGCTTCGGAGCTCAGGCCCCTCGGCCAGGAGAGCTGGGGGGAGCTCGAGAGCCGGGTCGCCTCCCTCGCCGCGGGCCTGAGGGAGCTCGGGGTCGGGCGGGGGGATAGGGTCGTCGCCTACCTCCCGAACATCCCCGAGGCGATCGAGGCGTTCCTCGCGTGTGCTTCGATCGGGGCGATCTGGTCCTCCTGCTCGCCGGACTTCGGTGTCGGGAGCGTCGTGGACCGCTTCCGGCAGATAGAGCCGAAGGTGCTCCTGGCGGTCGACGGCTACCGCTACGGCGGGCGCGACTACGACCGGATGGAGGTCGTGGCGAGGATAGAGCGTGAGATCCCGAGCCTCGAGAAGACCGTCCTTCTTCCCTACCTGGGCGAGAGGCCGGACGTCGCCCGTCTCGGGAACGCGATGGGCTGGGAGGAGCTCCTCGCCTCCGGCGAGGGTGCCCCGCTCACCTTCGAGCGCGTCCCGTTCGACCACCCCCTGTGGGTACTCTACTCCTCCGGGACGACGGGGCTTCCGAAGGCGATCGTGCAGGGCCACGGCGGGATACTGCTGGAGCATCTCAAGCAGATCGAACTGCAGATGGACCTCGGAGAGGACGACCGCTTCTTCTGGTTCACGACGACCGGATGGATGATGTGGAACATCGTCGTGGCGGGCCTCCTCTCCGGGGCGGCGGCGCTCCTGTACGACGGCAACCCCGGATACCCGGACATGTACGCCCTCTGGCGCTTCGCCGGGGAGACCGGGATGACCCACTTCGGGACCAGCGCCGCGTACATCACCGCGTGCATGAAGGCGGGGATAGAGCCGGGACGCGAGCTCGAACTCCCGCGCCTGAGGGCGATAGGCTCGACCGGCTCGCCGCTGCCGCCCGAGGGGTTCGCCTGGGCCTACGAGCACGTCAGGCGCGACCAC
>Ga0207747_1001587_pt1 | contig 15375 bp, 13 predicted proteins | sample HigsolmetaGSP11D_FD_184839 | JGI IMG/M metagenome (GOLD analysis project Ga0207747, IMG submission 184839) | High solid enriched microbial communities from the Joint BioEnergy Institute, USA - SP1-1-D (SPAdes) | ecosystem: Engineered > Bioreactor > SSF (Solid state fermentation) > Aerobic >...
TAAAGGGTTTGGCCTTTCCCTTTCAGTTGATGGTAATGGACTTGGGTGTCCGGGTCAAAATCCTTGACGGCATAGGCCATGCTGATGATGTCCGATTTGGTCATATTCGTTTCGACGATAAAATCGGAAATGGAATCGAACAGCTTGGGCAATTTGGGAATATTGCCGACACTCAGCGCCTTTTTGGCGATGGCCTTGAGCACTTCTCCTTGGAGCTGCTGGCGGCCATAATCGCCATTTGCCAAGGAATACCGCTCATGGACAAGTTCGGTGACCATTTTCCCGTCAAGGGTATGCGTACCGGCTGTAATCACCTTATTTTGATTTTCTTTATACCAGGGGTGGGTAAGCCTGACATCAAAGGGGACATTCATTTCAATGTTGCCGAGGACATCGACCATCCCTTCAAGCCCCCAATAGTTCGTTTCCACATAGTAATTGATCGGAATTCCGGTAAATTCGCTGATGGCCTTGACCGCTTCTTCGATCCCCTTTTTCGATCCGTGTTCTGCTTGCAAAATGTATTGGACACTCGTCAGCTTCGTGTATCCGTACCCGTCCAAATGCACCCTTGAATCCCTGGGAATGCTCAGAATATGATATTGATGGTTTTTCAAATCCACATGGACGACCATCATCGAATCGGAATGCCCGATCTTCTGGCCTTTCCGTTGATCGGATCCGATAAGTAAAACGTTAAAGACGGGGTCGGCAATTTCGACGGCTCCACTCGAGTTTTTGTCACCGGCCGAAATCAGCGGCACTTTCTTAAAATGGTTCTCCGGCTTGTAATGCTGGTAGGCATAGATCCCCGTCCCAAGCGCGAGCAAAAAAATCACGAGAAAACTGTACCCAATGATTCTTTTCCACTTTTTCTTGGTCCTTTTCTTTGTTCTCGTCTCCATGGTTTGATCCTCTTTTACATTACTAATTAAACTCAAAATTAAAAGTGCTCGAATAATGACTAGAAGAAAAACATCCTTCAGACAGTAAAAACATTACTTACTTGCAGAGAAGCAATTTGCTTCTATTTCTTCCCAGGACATATAAATTCGAACAATATCTTCTTCTATTAACTGTGTTCCTGTTTGAACTTCTATGATTTCTAAATCAGTAATCGCTTTGAGCCCGTGTTTCGAACCAACAGGTATTTCAAGCACATCCCCCTGCTTCACACGGCGAATTTCTCCATTTAAAGCAAATTCGCCCTCTCCTTTAATAATGGTCCAAACTTCGCTGCGATGATGATGCATCTGGTAGCTTAAATTTTTTCCAGCGGTAACGCCGATTCTTTTTGTTAAAACTTCTCGTCCATCTTCAAACTTTGTATAATCCAATACCCGGTACCATCCCCAGCGTCGTTCTTCGTACATAGGACGCTGATCAAAATCTTTTACGAACTCTTTAATTTTTGGGCTTTTCGCTTTATCAGCAACTAAAATCCCATCTGGGCTCGCCGCAACAACCGCATTAGATACTCCTAATACAGTTACAGGAATATCAAGTTCGTTAATGAGGTGGGTATTTTCACAATCACCGCTAATTACACCTTTGCCGATTTGGTTTGTTGCCATTTCTTCTGTTACCGTATTCCATGTGCCAAGGTCTTTCCAATATCCATCATATGGCAACACAACAATATGTTCTGTCTTTTCCACGACCTCATAGTCAAAGCTAATTTTCGGCAACTTATCATACTGTTGTACTAATTCATGATATTGAGTCGGAAATCCTTTTTCTTGCAGCAAAGAAATAATATAGCCAAGTTTAAAAGCAAACACACCGCAGTTCCAAAGCGCGCCTTGTTTAATTAACTCCGCTGCTTTTTCTTCCGTTGGCTTTTCTGTAAAGTGACTTACTCTTAAATAATCACTATCAGTAGATTTAGAAGCTGGAACAATATAACCGTACTTCGCAGATGGATACGTTGGCTCGACACCAATTAATGCCAAATCTGCACCACTTGCGAGTATGGTTTTCTCCAAATCTTTCACTCTATCAAAAAAACGGTCCTCTACATAAGGATCAACAGGCAACACCGCAATAACTTCATCTAAACGAATTCCTTCTACGCTATACAAATAAACCGATGCTAAAGCGATCGCTGGAAACGTATCGCGCCGCATCGGTTCAATAATAATCGGGACATCTGGACCTAATTGACTTTGAATCATATCGACTTGGGATTTGCTTGTCGCAATCACAGCGGAATCAGCTAGGCCGACATTTCTTAACTGACCCCATACGCGCTGAACCATCGAATGCAATTCACCATTTTTATTTTCTAGCACTTTTAAAAATTGTTTTGAACGAGCATCATTTGATAACGGCCAAAGGCGTTTACCGGAGCCGCCGGATAACAATACTAATTTCATATGAATCAAGTCCCCCTGTAAAATATAGAAATGCTTTGAACAAATATTATTTCTTACGATAAACTGATGATTTAATAAGCTTTCTTTATTAATAAGAACCTATTGCAAAACTCACATTTCGCACCCTCTCGACGAAAATCGGGAGGATTTTTTCGTTCCGATGTCGAATGAATTCTTGACACACAAGGAACGTAAAGGAGTTTTTCTCTTATGAACGTTCAAGTCAAAAAGGTCTATCGCAATTCTTAATAATAAGTGCCCTATTCAAGAAACTGGGTCTGCCTCAATTGATTGACCATCTCGTGCCCGTCGATCCGCAGTGCCAAACGCGAGTCAGCGATGCCGTTCAGGCCATCCTCTACAATGTGTTTGACGGCCGGCAAGCCCTTGTTCACTTGGAACATTGGGCTCAGGAGGTCGATTGTGAGAAACTCATCCGTCCCGATCTCCATCCTTCCTGGTTGAACGACGATGCGTTGGCCCGTCATCTCGATCGCCTGTATGAGGCTGGCATTCACAACGTCATCAGCACTTGCTTGATTCATATTTATCGCAAAGAAGGCCTTTCCCTCCGAGTCTTTCATGCCGATACGACGGACAAGACCGTTTACGGCGCGTATGAATCGGCCTCTTTGGAGGCTCTGCAGATCACACATAGCTACAACCGCCATCATCGTTGGCAAAAACAGATCGGCTTTGGACTGGTCGGCAACGAGGACGGCATCCCGTTTTACGGCGATGTGCACGATGGCAACCTGCCCGATAAAACATGGAATCCCGAGGTGCTGTCTCGTGTCCATGAACAGCTGAAGCAGGCCAAAATCGAAGACGAATGGATTTACGTGGCCGATTCCGCCGCGATGACGAAAGAGACCCTGGCGCAAACCAAAGCGGCCAACACCTTTTACCGCGTTTTTCAGCGCCGAGTGCGTCAGTTTATTACTCCAGAACACCCGTTGAAGGGTCCTGGAGGCCGCAAGCTGACCCGGCCGACGGGACAGGCGATTTTTCAGCTGTTTCAATATGTGAACGTCGTCCTGTTCAAGCTGCCGGATGGGCGCATCCAACGCTCACTAGATCGCTCCCTTACCCCTGATCAGCGAAGGATTCTGCAGGGATTGGGCATGGATGAGAGCATCTACGTGTAACGTGATACGGAACGACCAGCGATGGTAAAAAAAGGATTGCCATCGCTCGTTGTGTTGGTCAAAAAGTTATTCTGAAAAATGAAATAAAAAATCCTTTGTTTTGACCTTGTTAGGATGCGAAATGTGAGGCAAAACCCATAATCAATGCATAAATGCATATAAAAGTCCTACCATCTTGGAAATCATATACAGTGACCAAAGCCAACTACCAAGGAGTGAACACTACCATGATTTCCAATTGGAACAGCGAACATGTATGGATTTATGAAAATTATTATTTCAGTATATCGACTCACCATCGTTGCCAGAAACACCGTACGTGACAGGAAGACCGCCGGTGTCGAAAAAATCATTATTGAATTGAAAACCTATTTTTCCATTGATTCCTGGCGAAAATTAGTGCACATCCTGTGAGTTTTCGCTGTTTTCAGCAAGCTTGCAGGCTTCGGGAAGTCCCTCCTCTTTCTACGTTTTCCTGCACGACGAAGTGATTCCGGAAACAGAGATTTCCTATTTTTCATGCACAACTGCCCAAAGACATAGAAGTACGGTATCCCCAAATCATGCTGATCAACAGCACGGCACTTCGAGGCAGTCTTTACAGTTCACAGACAAAGTAGGGAGTGTCCACCCGATATCACTGATTGAAAGGATATAAGCTCCATCTCTTCACCAATGTCGAGAGAATCATTTTATCTCATGTGTTGACCACAGTGAATCAGAATGATGCGGCAGTGGCACCAGACCAGAATGAGCAATGGGATATGGAATTCGCATTAGGCGATGCCGCATATGACAGCGAAAATGTTCGACAAACAGCCGAACAAGCAGGAATCCTATTCATCTTCCCCATCAATCGCCGCAATAGCGAAGAACGGAAAGATGCCTATGACTGGGTTTTTCCTGTCTTTTTGAAAACGAGATTTGTCCAGTGGCTATTTGGGCTTCGCCGCAAGATGGAACGGGTATTTAATGGGTTAAAGATTGACAGGATGGAACAGCCGCAACGGTATGGATTTCATCGATATTTACTGCATGTGTTATGCTGTATCCTTATGCATAACTTCGAGTTTGTACTCCAGTTTTGCAACACCATCTTTTTTATATATCAGGTCATGGGAAGACAATATAAACAGAATAAACATTAAAATATAGGTTGTCGAATTAATATTATATATACTTGTAATAATCCATGTGGAATAAAAAGCAGTTACTGCAACACCTAGCGGAGTCGGATTTTCAATTATCTTATTACATAAAAAACGGTATAAAAACAACATTATAATAATCCATATTAATAAACCGAGAACCCCAATATGAAAAGCAATACCTAAAAAAGTATTATCTAACACCACCTCTTTAGTGAAATCAAACCTCTCATTTTGAATCAATCCTGTACCAAATAATATACTTGAAATACCTTTTGCGCTCCACACATCTATATATTTTTTCCAGAAACTGAATCTAGTATATAATGAGTCCGTTGCAAATAAATTTGAAGAAAAATACTTTTGCACTAATACTGGTCCAACATAGGCTAAAATTATTCCCAAACTCCCGTATATGAAAGGTAAAATTTTTATTAATTTTATGTTTTTGAATTTTATTATAATGAAACAACTTAACAATGTGAAAAAGAACATAATGTATGTATTCCGCGTTAAGGTTGCATAGCAAGTAATAACTGATAAAAGAAACAAAATTAAATAAGCAAATTTGTTCTTTTTATTATTTGTAAATAGTATTAAAACAAAAGAAATAGCACCAACTAAAGATATATAATGACCAAAACTATAGGCGGAGCTAAATAATGAAAAAGCTCTAACTGTCCCTTCATAATATGCCCATGAGTAAACAAGAAAATATCCATCACTAGAAGCCGTATTTAAAACGGGATCAACCATAAAATGTTGATATAGGCCAAGGAAGGATAATGGTAAAAATAAAACTAATATTATTTTTACTAGTCTTTTCTCTTTAATATATCCAGTTTTATCAAAAATTAATGGAAGTATAATAATGTAAAAATAGTACGCATTAAAAGTAAAAATTATATAACTGATTGTATAATTATAGCTATAAACAAAATAAATTACTAGAGATGAGAGATAAACAATTAGTAAATACCAATAAAAAATTAATTTTTTTGGGGCGCATATTAAAGGTTTCAAAAGTAATGCAAACAGTAATATTAATAATATAGATAACTTTAGAGTAATTGTTGGTATAGGAACTCTATTATCAAAAATAAACATTTGAAATTGTTGAAAAGAACCATCAATGAAAAGTAGAAACCATAGAATAATTAACCAGGTTCCTATTAATTTTTTTACATATTTAGGATAGGCAGTATAGGTAGTATTAACTAAAAAAGCATTCTCCATCACATACTTCCCTCTACTTTCTTCACTTTAACTATTTATTAATTCTTCCCAAACCCTTGCTACACTATCTTCAGTAAAATACTTCTCAACATATCTTTTTGCTTTTAAAGATATTTCATCATTTTGTTTTTGATTTTTCATAAGAGAAACTACTGCATTAGCAAAATTACACTCAGAATCTTCCACTATCATTTCTTCCCCATTTTTAATATTAATACCTTCTGCTCCTATGCTATTTGTTACTACCGGTATTCCAAGAGCCATAGCCTCAATGATTTTAGTCTTAATTCCAGTTCCATATAATAAAGGAACAACCATTACTGCAGCATCCATGATAGTTGATTCTAAATTTTCTACCTCACCTACAATTTGAATATCAATATTTCTTTTTTGTAATTCAAATAATTCAGCTACAGGATTTCTTCCTATAATATAAAACTTTGCATCTTTATTTTTTTCTTTTATTTTAGGCCATATTTTCTCTATAAAATACTTAACACCTGAAATGTTATGAGGAACATCCATTTTACCTACAAATACTATTTTATTTTGATCATATTTTCTAGGATATTCGATACTATTAGACTTATTTATTATCATTGGAATCCCAAATGATAGCTTATTTTTTATTTTCTTTTTAAAAATTCTCGCTTCTAATGGTGATGTAAACAAAAAATAATCAAAAACATCTGTAAGACTATTTTCATAATTTTTTACTAGTCTGCTTTCAATTTTTAACAAAATTTTCTTTATTAATTTAGCATCTAATACATTTCTAATAAATCGAGGAAGTTGAGCTCCATATCCTCCGATTATTGAGGGAGAAAAATCTATAAACTTCATTTGTCTTTCATACCTTAAAGAAAGCAAATCATCGAAGTTCATAATTATCTTACAATTAAATTTTGTTACATCTTTTTTTACATATTCTGACATACGAATCATATCAATTAGAATATAATCTGGTTCATACTTATGAATTAGCTCGCTAATCCTTTTGTGTGTTTTTCTACTATAATATACTGATACTTGTATAGGCCATTTTCTTAACAGTAAAGTATAGATTATTATATTAAAAATTTTCTCCCAAAAATTCGGAGAAGTCAATGTGATCAGCTCTTTAATCTCTGAAGGTTTATTAACAATGTATTCTTCATTATCAACAAATGATAAGTTTATAATTTCACTATCTGGATATATTTTTTTTATAGTTTTAATATACTGTAGCAAAATGTTTTTTCTTCCATCCACTTTAGGGAACGGCAGTCTATTTGTCAGAAAAATAAATCTTTTCAAATGAACACCCCTTATAAATTATCTAATTCCTGAGCATGCTTAAACAATATTTTGTCATTAGAGTAATTTTCTATAATAGTATTATAACCATTACTAGCATATAATTGATTTAACTTTTGATCATGAATTAAGTTTACTATACTATCAATGAATTCTTGTCTTGTATTAGCAATAACTATATCACTTTCTGACAATTTTATGCCCTCAGCTCCTATTTTTGTTGATATAACAGTTTTCCTCATAGCCAAGGTATTTAAAATCTTTATTCTCATTCCCCCACCAATCCTTAGTGGAACAATCACTAAATCTGCAGAAGCAATATACGGCCTTTCATCATCTACGAAACCCGTAACTATTATATTATCATTTTTTTCCGCTAATTCAGTTATATATTGAGGTGGATTTTTACCTACTATCAGAAATAATATATTTGGTATTTTTTTTACAATTTCATCAAACATTTCTTTTAAAAACCAATCTACTGCATCTATATTAGGTAACCAACTCATAGTTCCAAGAAATAAAATTGTTGGTCTATCATACATTTTAATTTCCATCGGATAATATTTATTAGTATCCACCCCTGCTGGCAGACAATATATATTCTCATGAGAACTATTCATTGACAAAATTAAATCCTTATCTTCCTCAGTAATCATATAAATTTTATCAAATAAATTGATTATATTTTTTTCGTAGTTATACAATTTTAAGTATTGATACCAAAAAAAGTATTTCTTAAAAATATTTTTCTCATTTTTATAAACTCTAAACATGATTTGACTTTCAACATTATGTTCACGTAAAACTTTTTTAATTGTGGGCAATACTCGTCTGAATTTTTTTATATAATACGCCATGTGTAAATGATCTATATATATAATATCAAAATTTTCTTTTACTAATAGAGACCTTATTAATTTCTCCATCTCTTTATTAACATATTTATACATGTTATACGGTAATGGGGAAAATAAATTTTTAATTAAACCTGAAATCGAATTATTATAATCAATTTTAACAACATGAACCTTACTTACAATAGATAAAAGATTTTCATGAATTTTTTCATTTGAACCTATAAAGGAACAAAGAGTAACATCATGTCCGTATTTTACTAGCCCTTTTAAAGTATTGAATGTCACAATTCTACCCCCATCATTCGGAGGATAAGGGAATAAATGAGTTAAAAATAATATTTTTTTCATGTTAAAGCTCACCTAAACACACTTTTATAATTTTCCCATTTTCCCAAAAACACCATCAAAAACAGCGGTAAATCCCAATTTAATTCTAACTAACTTATTATCTTGTCTATACAAAAAAATCTTTAGTATATTCTTAAAAACATTCCACAAACTATATATAACAGCTATAGTTATATAGTAAGAAGGCTGTGTCCTTTTAATCATTGCAATAGCATTTCTTATGAGATAATAATTTACAGCTGGTGAAATATTACTTTCGCCACCCGAAGAGCTTGAAACTTTATGATAAACAACTGATGTAGGAATATATTTTATTTTCCATCCCATTTGAGAGGCTCTCAAATTCCAATCAGTCTCTTCATAATATAAAAAATAATCTTCTACCATATATCCAACTGTATCTAAAATTTCCTTTCTAAAAAAAAGACTACATCCGGTTACATAATCCACATCTAAAACACTAGAATATTTTTCACTATCTATATCTTTCATACCAATATGCTTTGTATTACCGGTAAGTTTATTTACTATTCCACCAGCAAACCAAATCTTATTTGTCCCATAATAGTAAATTTTAGATCCAGCAATTCCAATCGTTGGATCTTTTTTGATAGAATCTACTAACGGAGTTAAAGCATTTGGGTCTACTACTGTATCATTATTTAATAGCCAAAAATATTGATATCCTTGATTATATGCTTCTTTAATTGCAACATTATTCCCACCTGCAAATCCCAAATTTGCTCCAGTTTGAATGAATGTAATTGGTACATTAAACTTGCCTTCCTTGTAATCTTCTTGTAGTTTGTCAAACGAATTATCCTGTGATGCATTATCTACTAAAAATACATGGAAATAAGGATAAGTTAGATGTTCTAGAGACTTTAAACACTCAAATGTATCATCATACGCATTCCAATTTAAAATAATAATTGCAACATCCTTATCTGTTATTTGTTTCAAACTGACATCACTGCCTTACAATTTAATTTGTGTAATAAACTCTTTTAATACTTCTCTTTATTCTCACATTTTCTCAAAAACATTTAAGCGTAACACTATTGTTTTGGTAAACGCATGCTGAGAACAACGTCTAGAATTAGAAACACGATAAATGCCGTATTTATCTGTTTGAATCAATTCTAAAATACACCATATACCCAAGAAGTTCTAACAATAAATTACCTCTTATGCATATATACTCATATATGGAAATCACCATCTTAATTATCACAATCTAATCACATCAAATTAGTTCTCTTGTTATATTAGTATGTTCTTTAGCCCATTTTATTGTGGTGAAATTATCCAAAATATGTTGATAGGCTTTCCTTCCTATTTCCTCCCTTATTTTTATATCTTTTTGTAACTTCTCTATAATTTTTAAAAACTTTTCTTCTTCAGCTAAGTCTACTAGGAATCCCGTCTTATTGTTGATTACATATTCAGACATACCTGGAACATCACTTACTACTACCACTTTCTTACAAGCACCTGTTTCAAGCACAGTTGTACAACCACTGACATGTTCATTGTATTTTAAAGGTAGAATTACAAACAAACATTTATCATATAACCATCTCATTTCTTCTAAATTCGCATTTACTACTTTAATATTTTCAATCCCAGACAACATTTCTTCATAAAGTTTATTATTTGTAGCATATACAAAGTTTAAATTAGGAAGTTTCTTAGCAATATTAATAAATTTCTCTATATCTCTGTGCTTATCATTGCCCACAGAAAGAATAAAGGGATAATTAATGTCGTCTATTTCTTTTTTTTCTCCTGAATAATAACTCTCTGGATTGATACCGAATGGAACAAATCTAACTTGATTCGGTTTGCATCTAAACTTATCAATAAAAATAGGAATTTCGGTGGGAGAGTGTACAACAATTCTGTCAACAGCAGTAAGTAACCATGTTACAATCTTGATCTTCATATAGCCATAATGCTTTGAATCGTCAGCTAGCCATACAAAACAAGAAATTTGTTTTGGCATAAACCTTCTTATAAATGGAATTTTTTTAAAAAAGCCTATTAATAAAGCATCTTTATCATAATGAGTCCAAACAACATCACATTTAAATAATTGAAAGGGTAACATTAAATAACAAAGTATCAACTGTAATTTTCTATTTCTAACAACTTTACTAATCCATGAATTGTTTATATACTCTATTTCAACATCCTGATCCTGTCCATAATTATATCCATAAGGATATGGATCATTTGATTTACCTTTAATCCAATTCTCATGCCAATTATCTATCACTAATGATAATGGTCCTAAAAAAACTCTTACACGTATTCTTTTCACCTTACCGCCCACCTATTTACCTAAGTTGATCGAACTTAAAAAGGCCTTTAGCGCCTGGCTCCATAATCTCATGTTAGGGAAACCGTTTAGTTGTAAAGACATATGCTCAAACACTGAATAAGCTGGCCTTGGCGCTGGCCTTGGAAAATCTTTTGTCGTACAGGGATTTACTTTAACTTCAATTCCTGCTTCCTCAAAAATGGCTTTCGCAAACTCATACCAAGAACAATACCCTGAATTTGAAACATGATAAATACCGTATTTTTCTGTTTGAAGCAATTCTAAAATACAATTCGCTAAATCGACTGTATACGTTGGGCAGCCGACTTGATCATTGACAACCATTAAATGATCTCGTTCTTGAGCCAATTTTAACATTGTTTTGACAAAATTATTTCCATGCTTTCCGTACACCCAAGAAGTTCTCACGATAAAAAATTTAGAATGTAAGTCACGAACAAACTGTTCGCCGGCTAATTTGCTTTTACCGTATACACTAAGTGGATTTGTTGGAGCAAATTCGTTGTAAGGTACATTAGCCGTTCCATCAAAAACATAATCCGTACTTATATAGACAAGTTTAGCTCCTACTGCTTCCGATGCGACAGCAACATTTCTCGTCCCATATGCGTTAATTAAAAATGCTTGGTCTGGTTCAGATTCCGCTAAATCGACTTTTGTATACGCTGCGGCATGAATGACAACATCAGGGGTAACTTCGCTAATAACCTGTTTTACTTGGTCAAAGTTTGTTATATCTAACTCTTCTCGTCCATAACCATAAACTTCATACCCTCTATCAGCGAGTAAATGGACTAAATCTGTACCAAGCTGACCTTTTGCGCCTGTTACAACAACTTTCATAGCTTGTCACCATACTGTTTTTGATAGTAGTTCATATATTCACCGGATTTAATATTTTTCCACCATTCTTGGTTGTCGATATACCATTGGATCGTTTCAACGATCCCCTTTTCAAAGGTATATTGCGGCTTCCAACCAAGCTCGGTCATAATTTTCGTTGGATCAATCGCATAACGACGATCATGCCCTGGACGATCGGCAACATATTTAATTAAATCTTTTGAAGCCCCTAGTTTTTCGACGATTAGATGCACGATTTCATTATTTGTCCGTTCATTATGTCCGCCGATATTGTATACTTCCCCAGGTCTACCTTTATGAATCACTAAATCAATCGCCGCACAATGGTCTTTAACATGTAGCCAATCACGAATATTTTGGCCGTCACCGTAAATTGGAAGTTCTTTCCCTTCCAACGCGTTCGTGATCATGAGCGGAATCAGTTTTTCAGGGAAGTGATACGGCCCATAGTTATTGGAACATCTCGTAATGTTCACATTTAACCCATACGTTTCATGATACGCTCTTACAAGTAAATCCCCACCTGCTTTACTTGCCGAATAAGGACTATTCGGTGCTAATGGTGTTTCTTCTGTAAAATATCCCGTTTCTCCAAGTGTACCGTACACTTCATCGGTGGAAATTTGCACATATTTTTTAATATGGTTGTCTTTCGCTATATCCAATAACGCTTGAGTACCTAAAACGTTGGTTTTCACAAAAATATCAGGATCCGTAATACTACGATCAACATGCGACTCAGCTGCAAAATTTACAATTACGTCAATTTCGTGTGTTTTTACAAGATAATCGACTAACTCACGGTTATTAATATCGCCTTTTACAAATGTATAGTTAGGATGATTCTCCACATCTTTTAAGTTTTCCAAGTTGCCAGCATAAGTGAGTAAATCGTAATTAACTACTTTATAAGTTGGATATTTCTCAAGCATATACTGAACAAAATTACTGCCAATAAAACCTGCTCCGCCCGTGACTAAAAGATTCATGACTCTCTCTCCCATTCAAAGTTGATTTCGGCATCTGCTAATAGTGGATGTTTCGTATCTTTGTCAGAAAGAATTGGATTCGCTGTCGGCCAGTCAATTCCTAACGCCGGATCATTCCAAAGAATGCCGCGATCATGTTCTGGAGAATAGTATTCATCCACTTTATACTGTACTTCCGTATTTTCCACTAACGTACAAAAACCATGCGCAAAACCTTTCGGCACAAGCAATTGCCGTTTATTATCCGCACTTAAAATAAAACCTTGCCACTTTCCAAAAGTCGGTGAACCTTTACGAATATCGACAACGACATCATAGATAGCACCTCGAGTAACACGAACGAGTTTCGTTTGCGCCTTCGGGTTTAACTGATAATGAAGCCCACGGATTGTTCCAGCTTGTCGGGATAACGAGTGATTATCTTGAATAAAGTCGAGATCAAGCCCATATTCCGCAAAAAGTTTTTTATTGTAACTTTCCATAAAAAAACCCCGGTGATCACCGAACACTTTTGGTTCAATCAATAACACACCGGGTAATGAAGTCTTAATCACTTTCATAACACGCACCTCATAATTTATAAATATATTGGTTTCTTTTTCTGATTAGCAATATCTATTAAATATTGACCATACTGATTTTTCTTTAACGGCTCAGCTAACTTTAATAATTGTTCTCTCGTAATATATCCTTTCACATAAGCAATTTCCTCAAGACAGGCAACTTTTAAGCTTTGACGCTTTTCAATTGTTTCAATAAATTGTGAAGCCTCCAGCAATGATTCATGTGTACCAGAATCTAGCCAACAGAAACCACGACCTAAAATTTCAACATGCAATTCGCCAAGTGCCAAATATTTTTTATTCACATCCGTAATCTCTAGTTCCCCACGTGCAGAAGGTTTAATACTTTTGGCGATTTCAATAACACGATTATCATAAAAATATAACCCCGTTACCGCATAATTCGACTTAGGATTTTGCGGTTTCTCTTCAATAGAAATTACTTTTCCATTCTCATCAAACTCCACAACACCAAAACGTTCAGGATCCTTAACATAATAGCCGAAAATCGTTGCCCCAGTTTTGCGCTCAACCGCTCTCTGCAACAACTTAGTTAAACCATGACCGTAAAAAAGATTGTCTCCTAAAATAAGAGCGACATTATCATCACCGATAAACTCTTCACCAATAATAAATGCCTGTGCCAAACCATCCGGAGAAGGTTGCACGGCATAGGATAATGAGATTCCTAAGTCCGATCCATCTCCTAACAATTCTTGAAAACGCGGTGTATCACTTGGAGTGGAGATAATCAAAATATCACGAATGCCAGCTAGCATCAACACAGACAATGGATAATAAATCATTGGCTTGTCGTACACAGGCAATAATTGTTTAGATACAGCCTTTGTTAAAGGATAAAGGCGGGTGCCGCTCCCCCCAGCTAATACTATGCCTTTCATAATATTACTCACTTCTTCCTTTGTAAACTACTAACAAATTAAATTTTAAATAATCTCTTTGAACATTAGAAAAATAAAAGGCAGTGATTTGATGTTATTTTTACTTTTAATTAAATAAATTGTAAAACCCATGAATTATTAATTAATGGCTTTCTATATAATCAAAAATGTTACAACAAGAATCTAATACTTCCTCACTTAAAACCAATTTTTTGATTTCTGGATCTAGATCAAATAACTCTGCTTTATTGATATTTATTAACCTCTCAATAAATTCTTCTTTATTTTTCACTATTAATTTAGATAGTATATTATCAAAGTCTATTATAAATCCCCTTTTATTTTTATACTTATCTAAGTCGTAACAATATAATATAATCGGTCTGTTAAGTATCATAAAATCAAAGAAAACAGATGAATAATCAGTAATTAGAACATCCACAAAAGGTAATATCTCTTGTATATCTATTTCTTTTGATAACGTTACTATATTTTTGCAACCTTTTAATTCTATTGTTCTTTTATCGAAAGGATGTTTTTTTATATAGAATGTTGCATTCTGATTTTCCATAATTTTATCAATCATCTTTAATAAATCTAACTCTAGTAAAGCCCCTTCTTCATTATCTCGATGAGTCGGAGCATACAGGAAAATTTTTTACCCTTATTGTTGTTAAAAGGATCTTTAAGTTTTATTCCAAACCTTTCAGGATATAATAAAAACTCCATTCTAGGATATCCGAGAACCTTTATTTTATCTAAAGGGAGACGAAAACATTTCTGATAAATTTGCGAATAATATTTACTATTTGATACAAAAACATCCGTTCTTTTGGATTTGATATAATCTATTATTCTACCTCTTAAAGGAATATTTTTGTCTAAAAATTCAACTTTTTTTATTGGAATACCATGATATAAATTAATCAATAAAGTTTTTCTATTAAAGCATACTGGCGTTACATCAAGTAAACTATGAGTAATAAAAACTGCTTTTGCACTCATGCTTAGGTACCGTCAAGAATTTTGTGTAATGTAAGATAGATAGGGTATCTCTGAAATGGATTTGGAATAGAGGGGGGGCTGGTTCCCCCCCCAGGGGACTGAATATTCAGTCTCTTGAGGGGGAAAGGGAGAATCCCCTCATCTCATCTATTTACATTATTTGGTTAATGATAACGTTCTTCAAACATTCGCTCGAGGGCTTCCTGCGCTTCGGCAAATCCTCGCAACTTTCGTTCTGCCCATTTCTCGTTAAAATCTTGAACGGTCAAATATACGACTTTTTCAGCGGCTTCTAAA
>Ga0207747_1001589_pt1 | contig 15371 bp, 16 predicted proteins | sample HigsolmetaGSP11D_FD_184839 | JGI IMG/M metagenome (GOLD analysis project Ga0207747, IMG submission 184839) | High solid enriched microbial communities from the Joint BioEnergy Institute, USA - SP1-1-D (SPAdes) | ecosystem: Engineered > Bioreactor > SSF (Solid state fermentation) > Aerobic >...
GGTTGCTGCCATATATATCAGTCTTTTCATCGCAGTCTATAATTTTAAGTATATGCTTGGCTTTTATTGAAACAGTCTCCATCTCTCATATCCCTGTGTATTTGTTCTTTTTAATGCACACATTGCAAAGATTATAACATAAAATTATATGACGGAAAAGACTTTTATTTAAAAATTATTTAACTCATTTTTCAACTTCAAAATTTTGCAATGTCAGACCTCTTCTTCCCTGCGCAATAGCCACCATCTGATAAACCACAAGGCGGTTGAAGTCAGACGCATTACAAATACAATCATATATACGGCCTTATATGCCTTCAGATCTGCTCCCAAAAATCTGTAAATTGCTACACCAGCCATAGGCATAAAGGCATTTGACAGCATGGTAAGCATTGTATACAGAGAGATATTTAGTGTCTTGTTTTTTTCAGGAAGTACCTGAAGTAGCATAAGAGGTATATTCAAAAAAACAGTCGCAAAAGCAAAATTAGAGATACTGTTCATGGCCACAAATACAGGCCTTGCAACATTCTCAGGCAAATCCAGGGTAAATATCATTATCAGTGGAAAAAAAGCCAGTCCCAGGCCACCAAAGATGATGGGAAATCTTACTCCCTTTTTCAGATTAAGCCTGCTCCAGAAACGGATGGTAACAAATTGTACTATGGCTCCACCTATGCTTGTATAGCTCAGCCAGGCCTCATTCATACCCAGATAGTTGACTTCCCCAAGAAAGAAAAGCGTCCAATCCATCTGCCAGCTCATATAAAAAAACAGGGCAACAAAGGCAAAGCCCAGGAAACGCTTGTTTTTGATCAGCTCCGTTAACGCTGTCTTAATTTCCTTAGGTTTGATTTTGCCGACGGAGCTGCTTTGTCCGCCATTTATTCTCTTAAGCACAAAAATCTGCATTATCAGCAGCATGCCTGCAAGCCATACAAAAATCTGATGCCACAACAGCTTATCCCTCGTAGTTTTGGCTGCAGCCAGTATAGCCCCACAGCTAAGAGGAATGACTATACCTATTAAAAAGTTAATGCTATTACGTACTGTAAGGATGTTGTTTCTAGCCTCATCCCTTACTACAACATCTGAAAAATAAGCCTGCCAGGACACATTATATACGGTCATAGGCGCAGAGGATACAGACAGCAACAGCAGGAATGCTGCCAGTCTGATGGAACCCAGCATCGGTGTAAATCCCATTAAAAAATATGCTCCTGATATCATGGCTAATGCCATAATTACCATATTTCTTTTGTTGGACATGCGATCCGTCAGAATTCCTCCCGGAATCAAAACCAGCATGCCTACCAGCTGTGGCAGGGTAATAACCAGGCTTAATTCGAAATCATTTGCACCCAGTCTTGTAGCAAACAAATTGTTATAATTGCCGACAAGATTATTAACCAGTGTAATAAGCAAGCCCTCTACTGCAAACAATACAAGAATTCTGTTATCGGTCGCTCCCATATAGCGACTTATCCTTGTATTCATCCTTCGAAAAAATTTAAAAATCGAATTTATCATATAAAATCTATACCACCCAAGTAAAATCCTATATTTATTTCATCCTAATTAAAATTGCATTCTTGATACAATAAGCTATATAGTATCACAGATCACTTTTTTTACAATACTCTTAAAGCAGCCTGCCGTCAAATATTTATTCCATTTATGCGAAAAGATGGCAAATGATTTTCGTATATCTATGTTAACCGGGTGCAAAACGGTTTTAGCTTGAAGTATTTTGTAAGGAGCATATTATGGTAAATTTGCTTATAGGTTGGCAGTAATATTGAAGGCAATTTTATTATGAATTAATTAAAAATCCCTCACATTACTGTAAGGGATTTTCGATAATGCTATCTACTGTTATTGTTCATTCGGTCTGTTTACCACAGACTCTGGAGAAAAGCGACATTTAGTTGTACATTGGCTTATCTTCAATAAAATCCACCAAAGCTTTGTTGAATTTGTCCTTTTCATCATAAAAGGATGCATGGCCTGAGAATTCAAATAACAAAAGTGTGGAGCTTTGAATCATTTTATGCTGTATCTCACTCAACTTCATAGGTACAATTTTATCATGAATACCTTGAATGATCAGGGTTGGTACACAGATGGATTTCAAATCATCAAACAGTACCTCCCTAATCCATGTTTGCGCTATCTTGGCAGTAGCCCAGCCTGCTGCCTGCAGACCCAGCTGGAAGAACCAATCGGAGAAGGCTTGTGTGATGTGCTGGAAGAAAAATCTGTTGCCAAAGTCACGCAGCATTTGTGGGCGATCATTATAAGTATCTTCTATTGTCTGCATTATACCTTCTCTGTCAACTCCGTAGGGGAAATTAGGTCGCTTAATCAAGCTGGGGACGGCGGCGGCAACCAAAACAAGCTTCGATACCCCATATCCCCGATGCCGTCCCATATATCTTACAGCAATTGCTCCGCCGGTGGAATGACCAAGCAGGGTAAAATCCTTCAAACCCAGCGCCTCAACTACACACCTGACATCATCCGCCAAGGTATTATAATCATATCCATCAAAGGGTTTGTCTGAATCTCCGAAACCTCTTGTATCTATACCAATGCATCTGTATCCCATTTCCGGCAGCTTATCGAATTGATATTCAAACAACTTGTGGCTTCCCGGCCAGCCATGCAGAAATACTATTGTTTTTCTGCCATGAGGATTCAGATCCTCTACATAAATATTAACATTGTCTTTTACAGTAATATAATAGCCCATTTACTCACCATACTTTTTTCAGGTCACAACTATTATATTCAATAGTATGGCAATTGTTCTGAATTGCAATTGCTCCTATATGCAAGCGTCTACCTGTCTTGACTGAAAATACAATATAATTCAATCAGAATTTGATTACCTTCGGAGGCTCTGTAAATGAGCTTATTGTTGCTGTAGCATCCTTAAGGTACAGAACCTGTGTATTACCGTCATCAGCCTTGTACATCCCCTGAAGCCCCGGATATGCATCCAGCATATGCTGTTTAGCCTCTATTCTGTCATCATTAACAGCAGTTGCTTCAATTCTAATCCACTGCTTGCCATTAAAGGCACAGATTTCAATCTTCGGATTTTCAGCCAATTGCCTGGAAACATTCTTTACCTTGCCGGTTTGTATGTAAAGCTTTCCTTCAAATAAATCAACCGTGCCAAAGGGACGGACTCTTGGTTGATCTCCTTCAACAGTTGCAAGATAATATGTTCCACATTCCTTAAGAAATTTATAAACCTCTTCCATTGCTACTCCTCCACTTTATTAAAGTTTATCATTTTCAGTCTATTGATTTACCTAACACTAATGTTTATTTTAGCATTATTCGCCAAATCCTTTTACTCAGCTTCATACATAGCGTCTTTGTCGGCGTAAACTGTGATTGTTTCGGTTTTTGTTATATTACCGCATCTTACAGTAATTGTTACAGTTCCCTCAGCATATGGTACTATTCTGAAGTAATCAGTGCCATATCCATCTGATTCTATAGCAGCTATATCGGGGTCGGATGTAGAGATTGCAATCCCCTCCGGAGCATGGTAAGGAACTCTGTATACCTCAACATAGAAATACGGATCTCCAACGTATGTTGCTGTATCAGTGAAGTATACATTCAGGTCCTCCACCTTAAGCTCCTTTACTGTTACCTTGCAGCTACCAATGAGTTTACTTTTATCCGCTTTTGTTGTATCTTCATATATCTTTACCGAGGTTGTACCTGGTTTAAGTCCTTTTACATAAGTTATTCCATCTTCGCCATTATATATATCTACAATACCGTCTTCTCCGAAATCAAATAAATAACTGCAATCCATCCGAAAATTTCTAACCATATCAAATGCCCAGAAGGTATCTCCCACATACATTTCAGCGGCGCTTTCAACGGTTGCTTTTACTACTTCAATATTAAACTTAGCAACTGTTCTTTCTTTTTTGTTGTAGCTTTCCTTAATCGTTATTGTATATTTACCCGGCTTTTTTGCCGTATAGGTTTGATATACACTTACATAATCTCCTTCCTTCTCCTCTACTTCCTTAATAGTAAAATTCTTGCTGTTTGATGTATAGGAGTATTTTGCGTCGTTATTGCGATATAACCAGTAAATAAAGCAACCTGAACCGGTTCCCATCGACAACGGCCCGTACAGCTCCAATTCAGCCTTTGCATTAATTACCGTAACCTTACAGGTTCCAACCTTGGTGGATTTTCCGTTGAGCTTTTGGGTACAGGTAATGGTAGCCGTTCCTGCCTTAACACCGGTCAAATAAGCCTTTGTGCCGCTGGTCTTAACCGTTACAACTTTTTTATTGCTGGAGGTAAAGCTATAGGTTGCTTTTTTTACCGGATTGATCACTTCTATTGTATACTTATCATTCTTGCTATAACCAAAGTAATCACTGTAGGTGCTTCCTGTTCCAATAGTCATTTCTGAAATTATGGACGGTTTTTCAGCCGCCTTGGCTGTAGCTGTGGTCACACCGGCCGGTAAAATCAATGATGCTGCAATTGCCAAACAAACCATTGTCTTAATGAAGCTAAAACTGTGTTGTCTTTTCATAGGTATTCTCCTTTGTAGTGTATTTGATATATGGTAAATTGTAGCACCATTTTTTATTCCCAACAATTTATTCTTGTCCGGTTTTAGTTATTCTTTCGTAAGTTTTATTTTGCCGGTCTTGTCAAAGCTTATACCGTAAGGCTTACAGTAACCGTTCATACGTTTTATGATACGTTGCTTTTCGCTTCCTTCACAGGGGGTCGGCTGATAGTTATTTTTATGTGATACCGAAGATACGGAACAGGGAATAATCTGTACATTATCATCAGGCACCAGCTTGTCGTTTATGAAGGTAAAGGTCTGCTGATAGATAATGGTGTTCCCCAGTGAAAGCTGACGATCAGCAAATCAGGCTTTTTCTTTTTAACAGCCTTGATTGCTTTTCGAAGTGTATCCTCATAGGCCTTCTTGGCAACTCCGCATTCCTGGATTGAAATCATGCCAATCTTTATTCCCTTGACCTCATAAATTCCTGTTGTACTATAGGATGAATAGACAATTCCGGCTTTTTTAAAACATTCAATTGTGTCGGTATAGCTAACCTCACCATAATCCCTCACATGGTTGTTGGCAAAGGCAACCGCTTCTACGGAGCCTTCCTTCAATATATCAATGTAGGACGGCTTTCCCCTAAAAGCCCATTTTTTGTCTACCCTGCTTCCCCTGTTGCTGAGGGTTCCCTCAAAATTCACTATAGTCATATCATCCTTTTCAAAAATTGGCTTGACATTTTTGAAAAAGTAGGCATTATCCTTTACCGTATCATAAACCGTAAAGAAATTAAGCTCCTTGGGCTGCTTAATGTCACTGGAAAGGGTGACATCACCGGCTGCACTGATAGTGATCTTTACCTCCTTGGTTACAGTAACCTTACAGCTTGCTTTAGCCTTGCCAAGAGAAGCGGTTATTGTAGCCTCTCCATAGTTTTTTGCCTTGAGCAATCCATCCTTTGTGACCTGAACGACCTTTTTATTACTGCTGCTAAAGCTCACATTTTTGCCGGAAAGATTCTTTTTTGTCAGGGTTACCTTAAGCCGGTATTCTTCTCCCACTTTCATGGAAAGCTTTTTGCTGTTTAATACCCTATTTTCACTCAATAATTTACAAAATCAAAAAAATATTAATATTATATTAAAAATATATTGACATCCACATTATTCATAGTATAATCTTAATTGTTTCGTTTAGGGATACTAAACTTCGAGTTTATTGTTATTAAGAAATCGAAAGGAAGCTTTTTGAATGAAAATCGGGGCTAAAATAAAGGAATTGCGGGTTCAAAAACGATTGACCCAGGAGGAGCTTGCAGACCGTGCGGAATTATCCAAGGGCTTCATATCACAGCTGGAGCGCGATCTGACATCTCCGTCCATTGCTACTTTGGTTGACATTCTGCAGTGTCTTGGTACAAATCTAGAGGAATTTTTTAGCGGAACCAGTGCAGAGCAGGTAGTATTTAAGAAATCCGATTATTTCGAAAAATATGATACCGAGCTGAAAAACGAAGTAAAATGGATTATTCCAAATGCCCAGAAAAATATAATGGAACCGATATTATTAACTTTGGATGCCGGTGGTTCTACTTATCCGGATAATCCGCATGAAGGCGAGGAATTTGGATACATACTAAATGGTAGTATCCTATTGCATATCGGAAACCGTACTTATAAGGTAAAGAAGGGAGAATCCTTCTACTTTACAGCCAATAAGCAGCACTATATTACTGCATCCGGAAAAACCGGTGCTACTCTGCTTTGGGTATCGACACCTCCCAGTTTTTAATCAGGTTGAGCATATATTTTGCTTCATCATGAGCAAGCTTTTTGATATATGTGATTAACCAGCCAGCAAAATATTTCAGGAGGAAACGTGAAGGAGCATCTTATCTTTCACTAAAAATATGCGTAGGAATGGAGTATGAATGATGACTGATAACAAATTAATAAATTTAATTAACATTTCAAAATCATACGGTGACCATGTTGTATTGGATAATCTTAATTTATATATACGGGAAAATGAATTTTTAACCCTTCTCGGCCCCTCCGGCTGTGGTAAAACAACTACTTTGCGGATTATCGGTGGCTTCGAAAGTCCTGACAGTGGACAGGTGATTTTTGAAGGAAAGGACATTACCAATCTTCCTCCCAATAAAAGGCAATTGAATACCGTATTTCAGAAATATGCATTGTTTTCCCATATGACGATAGCGGAAAATATTGCATTTGGTTTAAAAATAAAGAAAAAGAGCAAAGCCTATATACAGGATAAGATAAAATACGCATTAAAGCTGGTTAATCTGGAAGGCTATGAAAATCGTATGCCGGATTCCTTAAGTGGTGGTCAGCAGCAACGAATCGCCATTGCCAGAGCTATTGTAAATGAACCAAAGGTACTTCTTCTTGACGAACCACTTGGCGCTTTGGATTTAAAGCTTCGCCAGGATATGCAATACGAACTGATTCGGCTAAAAAATGAATTAGGTATTACCTTTATCTACGTTACCCATGATCAGGAAGAAGCCCTGACCATGTCGGATACTATTGTAGTTATGAACCAGGGCTATATTCAACAGGTAGGAACACCGGAGCAAATCTATAACGAGCCAAAGAATGCCTTTGTTGCCGACTTTATAGGTGACAGCAACATCATATCGGCCACCTTTGTGGAGGATAAGCTGGTTAATATCCTTGGAGCTAATTTCCCTTGTGTTGATACAGGCTTTGGCAGAAATAAACCTGTGGATGTAGTAATACGGCCGGAAGATATCGACCTTGTAAAGCCGGAAGAAGGAATAATCACCGGAAGAGTAACCTCCCTCATATTCAAAGGCGTTCATTATGAAATGGAGGTTATGGCTAACGGTCATGAATGGCTGGTTCATTCCACCGATCTCTTCCCTGTGGGCAGTGAGGTTGGAATAAAGGTGGATCCCTTTGATATTCATATCATGAATAAGCCGGAATCAGAAGACGAAAAGGCTGTACAGCTCGAAGAATAGCTTTTCTCATCCGGCCACAGTTTTAATGAAAGTAAACAAGGTCAGGAGATGTGTCTATGAAAATTAATAAAAATTTGAATAAATCAGAGACCATAAATGAGGGTGGTCTGCGCCTTTCCCAGTCCCCCAGTATCAAATGGCTTTCTTTTCCCTATATAATCTGGATGATTGGTTTTATCGTCCTTCCTTTGATCGTTATTGTTTATTATGGCTTAACCGGGAAGGAAAATAATTTTACACTGGAAAATATCGCCCTAATTACAGATTCTAAAAATTGGAAATCCCTACTGCTTGCATTAAGACTATCCGTAATTAGTACTCTCATCTGCCTGTTACTGGCCTATCCATTGGCACTGATATTAAGAAAAAGCAAGATGAACAGCAGCAGCTTCATTGTGCTTATTATTATCCTTCCTATGTGGATGAATTTTCTTTTAAGGACAATTGCCTGGCAGAATATTTTGGAGAAAACCGGTATACTAAATAACATACTAAGGTTTTTACATCTGCCGACCTTAGATATAATAAACACACCTGCAGCAATTATTATAGGTATGGTTTATAACTTCTTGCCTTTTATGGTACTGCCCATATTTAATGTACTGATAAAAATAGATCAGAATGTAATTAATGCTGCCAGAGATTTGGGGGCAAATTCCTTCCAGACCTTTTTAAAGATTATCCTACCCTTAAGTATCCCTGGTGTAATCAGCGGCATCACTATGGTATTTGTACCGTCACTGACCACCTTTGTAATTTCAACCATTCTTGGTGGAAGTAAGGTTCTTCTGATCGGTAATGTTATAGAACAGCAGTTCCGATTAGGGAACTGGAATGCCGGTTCCGGTCTTTCCCTGGTATTAATGGTCTTTGTATTGTTAAGCATGGCAATTATTTCGAAATATGATAAAGAAAGTGAGGGCAATAGTCTATGGTAAGGAAAATTTTAGAGCGGACTTATGTATATCTCATCATATTATTTTTATACGCTCCCATATTGATCCTGATTGCCCTGTCCTTTAACCGGTCTAAATCCAGAGCAAAATGGGGCGGCTTTACGCTTCACTGGTATCGCGAGCTATTTAAGAACCAAGACATAATGAATGCGTTAAGCACTACATTAATTATCGCATTATTATCTGCCCTCATAGCTACGCTCATTGGAACAGCAGCATCCCTTGCGATCAACAGCATGAAAAAAACTCCAAGACTGATAATGATGGGCATAACCAATATACCTATGCTGAATGCGGACATTGTTACCGGTATTTCACTTATGCTGTTATTTGTGGCACTTAAATTTACTCTGGGATTTACCAGTGTTTTGCTATCCCATATTACATTTAACATACCGTATGTAATCCTAAGTGTAATGCCAAAGCTAAAGCAGCTAAATCCCAATACCTTTGAAGCAGCACTGGATCTGGGTGCATCAAAGCTTTACGCATTTTTTAAGGTAATACTTCCGGATATTTTTCCTGGAATACTGTCCGGTTTCTTTTTGGCCTTTACCATGTCACTGGATGATTTCGTAATAACCCATTTTACAAAGGGACCGGATATCAATACACTTTCTACCAAGATATATACTGAGGTAAGAAAAGGTATAAAGCCTGAAATTTATGCTCTCTCCACTATAATGTTTATTACAGTATTATTGCTGTTAATTTTTGTGAATCGAAAAAGTGCCGAAAAGAAGGCACCTGCTACCCGTTTATAATAAACTAAATCCCATAGAAAGTAAGGAGAATTGAAGAAATGAGAAAAGTAGCAATATTTTTATCTGCGGTGTTAATTTCCATTGGATTACTCACCGGATGCGGCAAAAGCGACAGCGGTGAAAAGGTATATGTCTATAACTGGGGTGAATATATCGATCCCGAGGTTCTTGATTTGTTTGAAAAGGAAACCGGTATCAAGGTGGTATATGAAGAGTTTGAAACAAACGAAGATATGTATCCGAAGGTTAAAACAGGAGCTGTGCAATATGATGTTTTATGTCCTTCCGATTATATGATTCAAAAAATGATTGATGAGGGTTTACTGGCTGAAATTGATTTTAATAATGTTCCCAATATCAAATATATCGATCCCGCTTATTTAAACAGTGCCCAGTCCTTCGATCCAGGTAATAAATACAGCGTGCCTTACTGCTGGGGAACTGTTGGTATTCTGTATAATAAAACAATGGTAGATGAACCCATCGACAGCTGGGCTGCCATCTTCGATGAAAAGTATGCCGGTGAAATTCTTATGATGGACAGTGTCCGTGATGCCTTCGGTATTGCCCTTACCTATCTGGGATACAGCTTAAACTCCACAAATGAAGCTGAGCTGGAAGAAGCAAAGGCTTTGCTGCAAAAGCAGTATCCTTTGGTTCAGGCTTATGTAGTGGATCAGGTTCGTGATAAGATGATTGGCGGTGAAGCCGCTATCGGTGTAATCTATTCCGGCGAAGCAATCTATACTCAAAGGGAGAATCCTGATCTTGAATATGTGGTCCCCAAGGAAGGCTCCAATGTATGGATTGACGCATGGGTAATTCCGAAAAACTGCCGCAATAAGAAAAACGCGGAAGCCTTCATCAACTTTATGTGCAAGCCTGAAATCGCCTTGAAAAATTTCGAATATATAACTTATTCCACACCTAATAAGGCAGCCAGAGAGATGATTGAGGATGAGGATATCAAAAACAGTCCCATCGCTTTCCCGGATCAGAGTGTTCTGGATCGCTGCGAAACCTATAAATATCTGGGAGAAGAAATCGAAGCTCTCTATATTGAGAAATGGAATGAAGTAAAGGCTGAATAAAGACTGCTCTGATTGAAACCAAAATCCCCTAAATTACCTTATTCAATAGGAAATTTAGGGGGTTTCTCATCTCCCAGCTTACGGTTTAATCAATGAAGTAAAAATATCCAGTATAAAACTTCCTTTTATAATTATCTGATTTTTGTTGTCGTATCTATTTTCAAAAAGCATCAGCTTCTTTAGAAGATATTTAAGTGTAAAATAATGCATTTACTACATACTCCAAGAACTCAATCTTATAATTGTTAAATATCCGAATTATTTTACTCATCTTTTTCATCTACGAGCCGTTTTATTTTATTAAAAAACGCCTGTTTACCCTCTGTATATTTTTGTCTATCGTTGTAATATAGCTTGAAAAGCTCTAGTTTTAATAATTCATATTCTCTTGCATATTCTGAATGAGAACGCAAAAAATCTCTAAACTTTATTTGGTCAAAAAAATACTCCAGATTTTTTTCTTCATAACAATGTACATGTTGTAAAGAAACTCCACCTTCACCTCTTAATACAAAAAGATGCTTTCCAGTCACTACTTCCCCGAAATATTCATATCCATTATCCTTCATTATTTTGAAAAAGGAGTCTGTAATAGATTTTAAGACCATGGCGATATCTAGCATAGGCTTGGCCATGATCCCTTTTATCGAAGTACTGCCTACATGTTGAATATCAACAACATTTTCACCGTGCATTTTTGAAAGAGTCAGTTTCGTTTGCTCAAACTCTTCTTCCCATTTTTCATCATGTTCTACCAGAAGGACTTTATTTTTGGGAACCCCTATCATAATGTACCCCCTATTTCATATGATCATATGAATAATTATAACATAAATATAGCCCAATAAATAAAAATTGAATAAATTTCTTATTTTTAAAATGCTAGGGGATATAGGTGCAATACCAATAAATATCTACACCCTTTTTTAGTAATCAAATATAAATTCTATCAAAACATCTTCATTTAACATAAAAAAATCCTCCATTCATCACTCCAGTTCAGTTGTGATAAATGCAGGATTAGAAGTACCCTTCATTTTTATTAATAACTTGCCCGTACATCATAACTGGTGAACTTTTTTCATCTCAAATTGCTAAAAGCCTTATTTTAAGCCTGTTTCAGCTTACGACTTACTCATCCCAGTTATGGTACACTTCCTGTACATCATCATCCTCTTCCAGCAGGTCAAGGATTTTGTTCATGTTCTTTATGTCCTGCTCGTCAGTGAGTGTTACCCAGTTCTGAGGAATCATCGTAACCTCAGCCTGTACCATAGGAATACCTGCCTTTTCAAGGGCTTCCCTTACCTGGGAGAAATAATCCGGAGCGGTGACTATCTCGAAGCTGTCCTCCTCTTCCTTAAAATCCTCGGCTCCGGCATCCAGAGCAAGCATCATAAGGTCGTCGGCATTCATATCACACTCTTCCTTATCGATGATTATCTGGCCCTTCTTGTCGAACATAAAGGAAACACAGCCCGGTGCGCCCAATGAGCCGTTACCTTTGGTAAATGCATTGCGGACATTTCCCGCTGTTCTGTTCTTGTTGTCGGTTAAGGCCTCAACAATAATTGCAGTACCATTAGGGCCATAGCCCTCGTATACAACCTTTTCGTAATTAACTGCGCTTATATCCCCTGCTGCCTTCTTTATGCTTCTTTCTATAGTTTCGTTAGGCATATTGTTGGCCTTAGCCTTGGCAATAACGTCCTTAAGGCGGCTGTTGGCATTCGGATCAGGTCCGCCCTCCTTAACCGCCACGGCTATCTCACGGCCCAGCTTTGTAAAAATTTTTCCCTTCTTTGCATCATTCTTCTCTTTCTTATGCTTAATATTTGCAAATTTAGAATGTCCAGCCATATTTACCTCCATTAAAAGCAAAACGAGCAAACATCCAAGCAAAGCAGATACTTGCCTATCGTATGTGAAATCCGGAGAATTTCATATACGATAAGGATTTCTCCATCGAAGTTTACTCATTTAGATTTCTCTAGATTTTACTTTACTCACGATACATTTGTATGTATGCCGATTACAAAGTTAATCGGCATTGATCAGTTTATTAAGCTTTTCCATAACAGCGGGCGTATCCTCTACTGTACGGACAGCGCACATGATAGTATCATCACCTGCTATACAGCCAACTATACTACTGATCTGTAGTGCATCCAGCGCAGCGGCAACAGCCATGGCCATACCTGATATTGTTTTAATAACCAGTATGTTCTGAGCCATGTCCATTGATACAAAGCCTTCCCTCAGAACACGGGTATACTTCTCGCTTATATCAGGCTCTGTCTTCTGCAGGAGAATGTATTTCTGCTTTCCTCCATCCACGGCTACCTTAGTCAGCTTAAGCTCTCTTATGTCTCGTGATACAGTAGCCTGTGTTACATTAAAACCGGCCTCCATTAACCGCTCCGCAAGTTCTTCCTGCGTTTCAATATCGTACTTACTAATAAGTTCGATTATTTTACTTTGCCTGCTGATCTTCATCCTTCTCTCAGTACCTTCCTTTACGATAATTAATCCCCACAGCTTTCTAATTTTGACCGCAGAACCTCATATATTCCGGAATGGTTAAGCTTAACCAGCCTGGTACTGTGCTTAGACTTTTTAATTATTACAGCATCATCGGTCCCGAGGTCAATTTCACTTTTGCCATCAAAGCTTACACTTGCCTCCGCTTCCTGTGTCTTCTTGCTTCTGCCGATAACTATTCGGATGGTATCCTCAGCAGAAACCACGACACTTCGCGGACTTAAAGAATGCGGACATATCGGTGTAATTACCATTACTGCCGCACCCTGTGTCACTATTGGCCCACCCGCCGATAGATTATAGGCGGTTGAACCTGTCGGAGTGGATATTATTACTCCATCTCCCTTAAACATATCAACAAGAATATCATTTACATAAATATGCAAACTAATAATCCTTGAAAAGCCCTTTCTGGTTATAACAGCATCATTAAGGGCTGAAAAAAAGTTTATATTATCTTTCTGATTTTTATTATTTCGAACAATCTCCCCTTCAATCATTATGCGCTCTTCTATCTGGTAATCATCCTTAAACAAACGCTCCAGAGCTTCAAATACATTTTGCTGCTCAATCTCTGCCAGGAAACCGAGAGTACCCAGATTTACACCAAGTATCGGAATGTCATGTGTCATCAGGTCATACGCCGTCTGTATGATTGTACCATCGCCACCCAGTACAATGGCACAATCAAAAGAGCCCTCGCCTATAACCTCATCAGCTAAGGCCTGCATCGTGGATACGCTTGATAGAATAGCAGTTTTGCCTGCCTTTTTGATATAATCTGCGATTTGATTTGTCAGATTAAGTCCTGTATCCTTTTCCCGGTTCGTTATAATTAAAAAACGATCCACTGATTGCCGCTCCCCTTATTTATGCAATAAAAACAATAACATTCACTTGAAAAGTCTACCATAATATATATTAAAATTCAAGATATTTGAGCCATATTACATAATTATCCACTAAATTCGTATATTCTATCATTTTAACTCTTAGTTTATTTCAACGTACTGTGGGCTTCATCGACAAGCTCCTGCAGTCTTTGGGAAGAAGTCATCCTCCCGGCATCATCTGTTTCGGAACTAGCTTCCTTTATAAGATACAGCAGGTATTCTATATTGCCCTCAGGCCCTCTGATAGGTGAGTAATCCAGCCCTATACAGCTAAAGCCAAGAGAAATGGCATAGCTGCTTACACTCTTTATTGCATTTATATGCGCCTTTTTATCCTTTACTACCCCTCTTTTGCCTAAGTTTTCAGCTCCCACCTCAAACTGAGGCTTAATGAGCGCCACCAGTTCACCCTGATCAGACAGCAGTCTCCATATCGCATCAAGAACCTTAGTCAGTGAAATAAAGGACACATCAACAGAAATAAAGGATATATCATCCTTTATCTGTTCAGGACTAAGATATCTTATATTGGTCTTTTCCATGGATATAACCCTGTCATCTTCCCTGAGGCTTGAATCAAGCTGATCGCTGCCGACATCAACAGCATATACCTTTTTAGCTCCCCTCTTGAGCATGCAATCGGTAAAGCCGCCGGTGGATGCGCCGACGTCCATGCAAATCCTGCCCTCGAGGCTGATGCGGAAGCTGTCCAGGGCTTTTTCGAGCTTTAAACCTCCTCGGCTTACATATTTAAGGGGGTTATCTTTAATCTCTATAATCGCATCCTCTTCAATCAAGCTTCCTGCCTTGTCCGCTACGCGGCCGTTTACATATACATTACCCGACTGAATAATCGCTTTTGCCTTTTCTCTTGACTTCACAAGCTTTCTTTGAACAAGCAGCAGGTCCAAACGTTCCTTCATACAAATAATCAGTCTCCCTCAGCCAATCCTTTTAAGGCCTGCAAAAGAAGCCTATAATTTATATTAGATCCCAGAATAGCTCTTAGCCCTGATACCAGGACATTTCCTTCTTTATTCTTTCAACTATGCTGTCGCAATCAAGGCCCAACTGCTTTATTAGCTCGGTCACTGCGCCATGCTCTATGAACATATCTGGTACTGTAATATTTACAAATTTAACCTGACACCCTGTCTCCAACAGAAAATCTGCCACCTTTTGCCCAAAACCGCCGCTTTTTACATTCTCCTCAAGTGTTACTATCATTCGGTGACTTGCCGCCAGCATACCTATCATTTCCTTATCGACGGGGGAGATGAATCTGGCGTTTACAAGGGTAATTTTCCTTCCCTCAGCCTCCAGTCTGTCAGCCACCTCCAGGGCGGTTCTTACCATATTACCGACCGCAATTATTGCCACTTCAGAGCCACTGTAGATCAACTCGCTCTTTCCATATTCTATAGGGGTATTGTATTCGTCAAGTCCGCTGAAGGCCTCCGCCTTGGCATATCTTATGGCGGCCGGTCTGCCACTGTTCAGTGCAAACCTTAGCATATCCTCCAGCTCATATCTGTTTTTCGGT